>Ga0209278_1002504_pt1 | contig 10234 bp, 10 predicted proteins | sample JI81BgreenDNA_FD_187504 | JGI IMG/M metagenome (GOLD analysis project Ga0209278, IMG submission 187504) | Wastewater effluent complex algal communities from Wisconsin, to seasonally profile nutrient transformation and Carbon sequestration -... | ecosystem: Engineered > WWTP > Effluent > Algae... | reverse complement strand
AGAGGTCGAGGTTGGCGCGGCGGTAGATGTCGAGGTTGCCGAACCAGCCCTCCAGGCTGCCGCCGTTGCCGTGCAGGAAGAACACCACGCCGTCGGGTGCGGGCAGCTTCAGGTGCAGGGCGTTGAGCCGGCCGCCGGGCACCTCGATCCAGCGCTCGTGCACGTCGGTGCCCTTGTCGAACACCCAGTCTGCCGGCAGCGTGTGCGGGCGGAAGATCAGCCACTCCTGGCGCCACGCCAGCAGCGCCACGGCCAGCGCCCACAGCAGGGCCAGCGCGGCGGCCGCGGCGGCCAGGTGCCGCAGCAAGCGCGGCATCACACCCAGCCCAGCGCCCCGGCCACCGCCCCGGCGCCGATGGCCCACATCGGGTTGCGCTTGGTGCGCAGCATCAGCCACAGCGTGCCGGCCACCAGCAGCCAGGCCACGGGTTCGGCGGCCAGCGGCCGCAGCAGCACGGCGCCCGTGGCCAGCAGCAGGCCGATGGTCAGCGGCGCCAGGCCCGCGGTGAAGGCGCGCACGCCGCGCGAGCGCCGGTAGCGTTCGCCAAAGCGCCCCGCGCCCACGGCCAGCACGGCCGAAGGCAGCAGCGAGCCCGCCATGGTGGCCGCCACGCCCGCCAGCCCGCCCACGCTGTAGCCGATGGCGGCCACGAACAGCACGTTGGGCCCCGGCATGGCCTGGCCGATGGCGATGCAGTCGTTGAACTGCACGGGCGTGAGCCAGCCCTCCTGCGCCACCACCAGGCGCTGCATCTCGCTGACGGTGGTGATGGCGCCGCCGATGGCCACCAGCGACAGCGCCGTGAAGTGCGCGAACAGCCGCCACCACTCGGCCGCGCCGATGCCCACCGGGCCCCAGAGCAGCGTCTGCCAGGGCTCGCCCAGGCCCGTCACGGTGCCTTCCCCAACCGCCAGGCCGCCAGTGCGATGCCCGGCAGCCCCAGCGCCAGCACCACCAGGGGCAGCGGCCAGCGCAGCACGGCGATGGCCAGCACGGTGGCCACCACGAAGGCCAGCGCGCCGCCGCGCCCCAGCGGGTTGCTGCGCAGCCCCGGCGCCAGCCGGATGGCCGTGGCCAGCACCAGGCCCGCCGCCACCACGCCCATGCCGCGCAGCGCGCCACCCACCGCCGGGACGTCGCCGAAGCGCAGCGCCGCCGCGGTGGCCGCCAGCACCAGCAGCAGCGGCAGCAGCAGCATGCCCGCGCAGGCCGCGAGCGCGCCGCGCCACCCGAAGCAGCGGTCGCCGTAGATGAGGCCGAGGTTGACGACGTTGGGCCCGGGCAGCACCTGCGACAGCGACAGCAGCTCCAGGAACTGCTCGCGCGTCAGCCAGCCCAGGCGGTCGACGAGCTCGCGCTGCGCCACCGGCAGCACGCCGCCGAAGCCCATCATCGCCAGCCGGTTGAAGGCGCGGAACAGCGCCGCGGGCGAGGCCGGTGCCGGCCGGGCCGCCGCGCCCGCATCAGGCACGCACGTTCCCCACGCCGGCCTTGCGTGCCAGCAGCAGGCTCAGGCCCAGCGCCAGCACCAGCCACACCAGCGCCGCATCGGCCAGCGGCGCAAAACCACCTGCCGCCACGATGGCGCCGCCACCGGCCGCGCCCAGCGCCTGCCCGGCGTAGATGGCCGAGGTGTTGAGCGCCAGCAGCGCCGGCGCCACCGCCGGCGCGGCGGCCGACAGCCGCGCCTGCTGCGCCGAGTTGGACGCAAAGGTGCCCAGCGCCCAGGGCACGAGCACCAGGCAGGCGAGCACGACGGAATCGGCCCAGTGCCAGGCCACGAACGCCAGGCCCATGCTCACCAGGCCCAGGTTCACGCAGCGCGGCGGGCCCAGCCGCTCGATCCAGCGCGTGAGGAGCACGTTGCCCAGCACGCCGAACACGCCGAACCACATGAACAGGAAGCTGATGCCACCGGCGCTGGCGCCCAGCACGTCGCGGTAGTAGGGCGCCATGTAGCTGAAGAGCGTGAACTGGCCGGCGCCGCTGAGCACCGTCACGGCCACCAGCAGCATCAGCCAGGGGTTGCGCAGCACGCGGCCCCAGCCGCCCAGCGACATCGGCGGCGGCTTCACGCCGTCGGGCACGGTGCGCCACACGCCCACGGCCGCCGCGGCGGCCAGCACGGCCACCACGCCGAAGGCCCAGCGCCAGCCGAAGCTTTCGCCGATCCAGGCGTGCAGCGGCATGCCCAGCACCGAGGCCAGGCTCCAGCCCAGGAAGATGAAGCTCATGTGGCGGCCGCGCTCGCCCTCGGGCGCCATCACGTTGATGGCAGCCGCGGCCTGCGGCGTGAACACCGCCGCCGCCAGCACGGCCAGCGCGCGCAGCGGCAGCAGGGCGGCGTAGCCTGGCACCAGTGCGCACACCAGGTGGCCGATGGCGTACCAGGCCAGGGCGGCCGTCAGCAGCACGCGGCGGTCCATGCCGCCCAGCAGCAGGGCCAGCAGCGGCGCGCCGCAGCCCATGGCCACGGCGCCGGCCGTGATGAGCTGGCCGGCCACGGCCACCGAGACGTCGAGCGAGGCCACCAGGCTGTTGAGCGAGCCCGGCACCACCATCACGCCGCAGCCGATGGCGAAGTTGCCCGCCAGCAGCGCCAGCCGCGCCGAGGCCAGGCTCATCGGCCGCGCGCCGCGGGGTGGCTCACCGCAGCACCTTCAGCGCGGACCTCGTCATCGAAGCACCTTCAGTGCTTCGGGGTTGACCAGGTTGGTCGGCGTGCCGTGGATGAAGTTGACGACGTTCTCGAACGCGGCACCGAAGTACAGCTCGTAGCTGTCCTGCTCGACGTAGCCGATGTGCGGCGTACAGATGGCGTTTTCCAGGCGCAGCAGCGGGTGGCCCTGCAGGATGGGCTCGGTCTCGAACACGTCGACCGCGGCGAGCCCCGGGCGGCCGCGGTTGAGCGCGGCGACCAGCGCGTTGTCTTCCACGAGCTCGGCGCGCGAGGTGTTCACGAACAGCGCCGTGGGCTTCATGCGCGAGAGCGCGTCGAGCCGCACGATGCCGCGGGTTTCGTCGTTCAGGCGCAGGTGCACGCTCAGCACGTCGGCGGTCTCGAAGAAGGCCTCGCAGCTCTCGGCGGCCGTATGGCCGTCGGCGCGCGCCCGCTCGCGCGAGAGCTCGCTGCCCCAGACCATGACCTCCATGCCGAAGGCACGGCCGTAGCCAGCGACCAGCCGCCCGATCTTGCCGTAGCCCCAGATCCCCAGCGTCTTGCCCTTGAGGACCATGCCGATGCCGAAGTTGGGTGGCATCGAGGCGGCCTTCAGGCCGCTCTGCTGCCAGGCGCCGTGCTTGAGGTTGCCGATGTACTGCGGCAGCCGCCGCATGGCGGCCATGATCAGCGCCCAGGTCAGCTCGGCCGGCGCCACGGGCGAGCCCGTGCCCTCGGCCACCGCCACGCCCAGGCGCGTGGCGGCCTCGACGTCGATGTGGCTGCCGACGCGGCCGGTCTGCGCGATGAGCTTCAGCTTGGGCAGCTTCTCGAGCAACGCGCGCGGGAAGTGCGTGCGCTCGCGGATCAGCACCAGCACGTCAGCGTCGCGCAGGCGCACGCTGAGCTGCCCGATGCCCTTGACCGTGTTGGTGAAGACCTTGGCGTTGTACGGCTCCAGCAGCTGCGCGCAGCGCAGCTTGCGCACGGCATCCTGGTAGTCGTCGAGGATGATGATGTTCATGGGCTGCGGGGGATTGTGCCGCGCGCCTGCACGCCGCGTGCCGGCGCTCCTACACTGCCGCGCCGTCCGAACCCCCAAGCCCCGAGGAGCCCCCATGAGCCTGACCCTGCACGCCGCCACTGCGCCCGCCTTCACGCGCATGCTCAACAACCTGCTGGCCTGGTTCGACAAGGCCCAGGCCCACGCCGAGGCGCGCAAGTTCGACGCCAACAACTACCTGGGCCTGCGCCTGGCGCCCGACATGCTGCCGCTGACGCGGCAGGTGCAGATCGCCTGCGACGGCGCCAAGGGCTGCATGGCGCGCCTGGCCGGCGTCGAGGTGCCCAAGTGGGACGACACCGAGGCCACGCTCGACGAGCTGCGCGCCCGCGTGCGCCGCACGCTGGACTACGTGGCCTCGTTCAGGCCCGAGCAGATCGACGGCAGCGCCGTGAAGGAGATCGTCGTGCCCACGCGCACGGCCGAGCTGCGCTTTGCGCCCGAGGATTACGTGCGCCACTTCGTGCTGCCGAACTTCTACTTCCACGCCACCACCACGTACGCGCTGCTGCGCCACGCGGGCGTGGAGATCGGCAAGCGCGACTACCTCGGCTGATGCAGCCGCCGCGCGTGGCGGCGTTCAGCGGTCGCGCGACGGCGCCGCGGCGCGGCCGGCTGCGGCCTTGTTCGGCGGGGCCTTGGCCGCCGCGGCGCGAGGTGCCGCCTTGGGCCGCGCCGAGCGCTGCGCCTGGCCCTTGCGCGCCGCCTGCGCGGCCGGGCGCTTGGGGCCTTGTGCACGCGCCTTTGCGCTGCGCGCCCGGGGCGCCTGGGCCTGGCGTGTGGCCTTCACCGGCACCATCACCACCACCGTCTGCCCGGCCTTGAAGCGGGCCCGCGGGCTGACGCCGTTCCAGCGCGCCACCTGCACGGCGCTCACCCGGTGGCGCCGCGCCACCGAGGCCACGCTTTCGCCCTTGCGGCCAATGCGCACTGTGACGCGCCGCTGGCCGCGGCCCTCGGGGGACAGCTGCAGCTGGGCGTGGTCGGCCAGGTGCGCGGCCACGTCGTCCTCCTGGCCGGCGGGGCGCGGCACCAGCAGCGTGGAGCCGGCGCGCACCAGCATGCCGGCGGGGATGCGGTTGACCTCGCGCAGCTCGGCCTCGGTCATGTCGACCGCGGCCGCCACCTCGGCCGGCCGCATGGTGCGTGGCGCCACCCAGGCCGTCCAGCTGGCCAGCGGGCCGGTGGCCGAGGCCAGGCGCTCACCGAAGGGCTCGGCGGCCTCCCAGGGCAGCAGCACCTCGGGTGTACCGGCAGCCAGGATGACGGGCTTGTCGAACTGCGGGTTCAGGGCCAGGAACTCGTCCAGCGGCACCTCCGCCATCTCGGCCGCCAGGCCCACGTCGATGTCGCGCTCGATGCGCACGCGCGCGAACACCGGGTGGTTCTCCAGCGGCGGCAGCACCAGGCCCAGGCGCGCGGCGTCGACGACGATGTTCTTCACGGCCTGCAGCTTGGGCACGTAGTCGCGTGTTTCGGCCGGCATGCGCAGGTGCAGGTAGCCCGTGGGCAGACGACGGCGTTCGTTGTAGGCGATGGCGCGTGCCACGTTGCCCTGCCCCCAGTTGTAGGCGGCCAGTGCGAGGTGCCAGTCGCCGAAGCGCGCGTGCAGGCGCTGCAGGTAGTCGAGCGCGGCGCCGGTGGACGCCAGCACGGCGCGGCGGTCGTCGCGGAACAGGTTCTGGCGCAGTTCGAAGTCGCGCCCCGTGGCCGGCATGAACTGCCACATGCCCGAGGCGCGCACGCGCGACATGGCCTGCGGGTTGAACGCGCTCTCGATGAAGGGCAGCAGCGCCAGGTCGGTGGGCATGCCGCGGCGCTCCACTTCCTCGACGACGTGGAACAGGTAGCGGCTGCCGCGCTCGACCATGCGCTGCACGTACTCGGGCCGGCGCGCGTAGTACTGCTCCCAGCGCTCGACACGCGGGCCCTCGAGGTTGGGGATGGCCAGGCCTGCGCGGATGCGGTCCCAGAGGCTGGAGCGGTCACCCTCGATGAGCGGGGGCTCCAGCGGCTCGGGCGGGGCCGGCAGGGGCAGGGCGGCGGGGGGTGGCAGCTCGGGCAGCTCGGGCTCGGCACGCGGCGGGGGCTCGGGCGGCGGGCTGGGCTGGGCCACGGGCGCGGCTGGGGCAGCGGCGGGCGCCTGCTCGGCCGGGTGTTCGGGCGAAGGCAGGCTGGCGCAGCCCGCCAGCAGCAAGGCCGCCGCGAGCGCGGCCCATCGGCGCCAGGCCGTCATCGGAATCGGTTCTTCCATTCGCGCAGCGCCGCCAGCACGGTCACGGGTTCGTCGTTGGCGGCGCCTTCGCGGCGCGCGGCCTGGGCCACCGTGGGAACGTGGCAGCGCAGGAAGGGGTTGATGCGGCGCTCCATCGCCAGCGTGGACGGCAGCGTGGGCTCGCCGGCCTCGCGCTGCGCCTGGCACTGGCGCGTGTGCGCGGCGATGTCGGCGTTGGCCGGCTCCACCGCAGCCGCAAAGCGCAGGTTGGACAGCGTGTACTCGTGGGTGCAGCAGACCTGGGTGTCGTCGGGCAACGCGGCCAGCGCACCGAGCGAGGCCGCCATCTGCGCCGGCGTGCCCTCGAACAGCCGGCCGCAGCCGGCCGAGAACAGCGTGTCACCGCAGAACAGCAGCGGCTCGGCCGCCACGCCCTGCTGCGCGTAGGCGATGTGGCCGGCCGTGTGGCCCGGCACGTCAATGACGCGGAAGCGCAGGCCCAGCAGCTCGACCTCGTCACCGCCGGCAAGAGGCACGAAGGGCCCGGGAATGCACTCGCGCGCAGGGCCGAAGACCTGGCCACCACCCGCGGCGAGCAGCGGCTTGAGTGCATCGACACCGCCCACATGATCGGCGTGGTGGTGCGTCACTAGAATGCCCACGAGCCGCAGCCCGCGGCTGCGAAGCGCCTCCATCACGGGCGCCGCATCGCCCGGGTCCACGACGAACGCGCAAGCGTCGTCATGCACCATCCAGATGTAGTTGTCGGCGAAGGCGGGCAGCGCTAGCAGGTTCATGACGCGAGAGCAGTCGATTATAGAGTTGGGGTCCTGGCTGAAGTCCCCGCCTGGCGAGGTGCTGCTGGCCTGGGAACAGCAGCGCATGGACGAGGCCGTGGCCGATGTCTTCGGCTACCACGCCGTGCAGCTGGGCCTGCCCAGCATCGACGCGCTGCGCAACAACCGCATGCCGCACCGCTGGGTGGCCAGCGACACGCTGAACCCCGGCGCGCCCGCGGCGCTGCACTGCGAGTACGACGCGCTGCCGTTTCCGTCGGCCAGCATCGACCTGCTGGTGCTGCCGCACACGCTGGAGCTGGCGCGCGACCCGCACGAAACACTGCGCGAGGTGGAGCGGGTGCTCGTGCCCGAGGGCCGTGTCGTCATCACCGGCCTCAACCCGGCCAGCCTGTGGGGCCTGCGCCAGCGCGCCGGCCATGCGCGCCGCGGCCTGGGGCTGGGGCGGCGCGAGCCGATGTTCCTGCCCACCAGCGGCGAGTTCCTCGGCTACTGGCGGCTGCGCGACTGGCTGCGCCTGCTGAGCTTCGAGGTCGAGGCGGGGCAGTTCGGCTGCTGGCGCCCGCCGCTCAAGAGCGCGGCCTGGTTGCAGCGCTGGGACTGGATGGAGTCCGTGGGCGAGCACTGGTGGCCCGTGCTCGGCGCCGTCTACCAGGTGGTGGCCGTCAAGCGCGTGCGCGGCATGCGCCTCGTGGGCCTGCTCAAGCAGCCGCGCCGCAAGGCCGCCGCCGCGCCGGCCGTGGTGGCCAACCGCCAGCGCACCCTTACTGAAAACAAGAGCTGATTCTTTCCAACGCATGAGTTCCACCCCCAGCCCTGCCGCCGCGCAGGAGGTCGTGATCTACACCGACGGCGCCTGCCGCGGCAACCCGGGCCCCGGCGGCTGGGGCGCCTGGCTCAAGAGCGGCGAGCACGAGCGCGAGCTGTTCGGCGGCGACCGCCAGACCACCAACAACCGCATGGAGCTCACGGCCGTGATCGAGGCCCTGGCCGTGCTCAAGCGGCCCTCGGCGGTGACGGTCTACACCGACAGCAGCTACGTCAAGGACGGCATCACGAGCTGGATCCGCGGCTGGAAGGCGCGCGGCTGGCGCACGGCCGACGGCAAGCCCGTGAAGAACATCGAGCTCTGGCAGCGGCTCGACGCGCTGGCCGCCGGCCACCGCGTGCAGTGGCGCTGGGTCAAGGGCCATGCCGGCGACCCCGGCAACGAACGCGCCGACCGCCTGGCCAACCGCGGCGTCGATTCGGTGGTCTGAGCGCCGGCCCGGGCCTTCGCCGGGACCCTGCGCGCCGTCGGGGCAACGGCTACGATCACGGGTTCGCCACCCGGCTGCCCGGGCTGGCGGCAAGACCGCGTCGACGGCCCTTTCCGGGGCCGGCGATCCGCCCCACAAGGCGGTGCCGCGGCCCCGACCCGTTGCGGCCCTCGCTTGCCGTGTGCCGCTCGTCCACATCGAAAGACCGGCGTTGAAGAAGATCCATACCCTGGTGGCCGTGGTCGGCCTGGTGCTTGCCGCGGGTGCGGCCTGGTGGTGGCAGCAGCCCAGGGCGGGCAGCTCCGCAGCGCCGCAGGCGGCCGTGCCTGCGGCCGGTGGTGCGCCCGCCGCGGCGCCGGGCGGCCCCGCAGGCCGTGGCCCGGGCGGGCCTGGCGGTCCGGGGGGGCCGGCCGCGGTGGAAGTGGCCAAGGCCCAGCTCAAGACGCTGAGCGACGACGCGCAGGCCGTGGGCTCGCTGCGCTCGGTGCAGGGCGTGGTGGTGCGGCCCGAGGTCAGCGGCCGCATCGCGCGCCTGGGTTTTGCCGAGGGCGCGCGCGTGAAGCGCGGCCAGCTGCTGGTGCAGCTCGACGACACGCTGCAGCAGGCCCAGCTCAAGCAGGCCGAGGCCCAGGCCAGCATCGCGCGCACCAACCTGCAGCGCAGCCGCGAGCTGCTGGCGCAGAACTTCGTCAGCGCCAGCGCGGTGGACCAGAACGCCGCCGCGCTGCAGGTGGCCGAGGCCCAGGTGGCGCTGGCCCAGGCGCAGCTGCAGCGCATGCGCGTGCTGGCGCCGTTTGACGGCGTGACCGGCCTCAAGCAGGTGGACGTGGGCGACTACGTGCGCGACGGCGCCGACATCGTGGGCCTGGAAGACCTGAGCGCGATGACCGTGCAGTTCGCGCTGCCCGAGCGCTACGTGGGCCGCGTGCGCCCCGGCCAGCCCGTGGAGCTGGCGGTGGACGCGCTGGCCGGCCGCGGCTTCCAGGGCCGCATCACGGCGCTGGACGCCGTGGTCGACGCCAACGGCCGCGCGCTGCAGGTGCTGGCCCAGGTGTCCAACCCCGGTGGCGTGCTGCGCCCGGGCATGTTCGCGCGGCCGCGTGTGGTGTTTGCGGTGCGCGAGGGCGCGGTGGTCGTGCCCGAGGAAGCGCTGGTGCCCGTGGGCGCGAAGCAGTTCCTCTTCAAGGTGGTCGAGGGCCCCGAGGGCAAGCCCATCGCGCAGCGGCTGGAGGCCCGCATCGGCCTGCGCCTGCCGGGCCAGGTGGAGATCACCGAAGGGCTGAAGGCCGGCGACACCGTGGTGACGGCGGGCCACGGCCGGCTGGTGCGCGGCGACAACCTGCCGGTTCGTGTGATCGACCTGGCCAACGCGGCGGCCAGCCGTGGCCCGGGTGGCCCTGGCGCCCGCCCCGGCGGGCCCGGTGGTCCGGGCGGCCCCGGCGCCGCCGCCCCGGCGCGGCCCGCCTCCGGCGCACGCCCAACGCCCTGACCCCGGCCCCCACGGAGTGCCCCTGCGATGAAGCTTTCGGAAACCTCGATCCGCCGCCCGGTGCTGGCCACCGTGATGTCGCTGCTGCTGGTGCTGGTCGGCCTGGTGTCGTTCCAGCAGCTCAGCGTGCGCGAGTACCCGCGCATCGACGAGCCGCTGGTCAACGTCAGCACGCGGCTGCAAGGCGCGAGCTCCGAGGTCATCGAAAGCCAGGTGACCAAGCCCCTGGAAGACTCGATCGCGGGCATCGACGGCGTCGACATCATGACGTCCATCTCGCGCACCGAGAGCAGCCAGATCACGGTGCGCTTCCGCCTGAGCAAGGACCCCGACACCGCCGCCGCCGAGGTGCGCGATCGCGTGGCGCGGGTGCGCGGCCGGCTGCCGGCGGCGGTGGACGAGCCCGTGATCAGCAAGGTCGAGGCCGACGCCACGCCCACCATCTGGCTGGCCTACACCAGCGAGACCATGGGCCCGCTGGAGCTCACCGAGCTGATCAACCGCGTGGTCAAGCCGCGGCTGCAGACCGTGCCCGGCGTGGCGGACGTGCAGGTCGGCGGCGACCGCCGCTTCGCCATGCGCGTTTGGCTGGACGCCGACCGCCTGGCTGCCTTCCGCCTGACCGTGCAGGACGTGGAAGACGCGCTGCGCCGCCAGAACCTGGAGGTGCCGGCCGGCCGCATCGAAAGCGCGCAGCGCGAGTTCAGCGTCACCGCGCGCACCGACCTCAACCGCGTGAGCGAGTTCGAGC
>Ga0209278_1002503_pt1 | contig 10234 bp, 7 predicted proteins | sample JI81BgreenDNA_FD_187504 | JGI IMG/M metagenome (GOLD analysis project Ga0209278, IMG submission 187504) | Wastewater effluent complex algal communities from Wisconsin, to seasonally profile nutrient transformation and Carbon sequestration -... | ecosystem: Engineered > WWTP > Effluent > Algae... | reverse complement strand
GGCCCCGTCACTCAGCCACTGATTCAGCCGCACCGCCTCAGCCAAATAGGTCTCCAGTCGATCGCGCGCCCGGGCCGCCGTCGCTTGCTGCCAGCGCTGGGCCGTGCGATCGCTGATCTCCCGCATCTGCCAACCATAAATGCCCTGACCGAGCGCAAGCGCAATCCCCACGGGCAGCACGACCCCCAGCCCCAGCAACCATCGCAGCGATAGCCGCCGAGGGCCACCACCCATGCCGTCACCTGCCTGTCCCGCCACTAAGCCCATGCGTCTCGTTTCCTACTTGGCCCCCTGGGCAAGCCGATCGCGTCTCCAGCCCGCGCTACCACGATCGGCCATCTCCATCATTGAAACATTTTGCCCCTCAATCATCCGACCCCCCGAGCACCCACCCCGGCCCACAAAAGAGGGACAATCCCCATTTCAGGACTGCCCCTACCATTATCTTCGAGATGATTTCGAGCCACGATCGCCGCTAAAGCAAAGCCACCGACAGCCCGCACCGCCTCACGTTCAGGTTGACTGCGATCGCAATCAACCCCAACGAGCTAAACCGTCCAATCCTACAGGCCCACACCCACCAGCGTCTTTTGGGTCAAGCGCTCGTAAGCCGCGCGCATCTTCAGACCCGTCAGCACCTGGAACAGACCAGAGCCATTATTCGAGCCGGGATAGTCGCGGTGCTTCAGCAGCAACTCGGTCATCTCACCGTAATATTTCGCCGACGTATTGCTCAGGTGGCTTTCGACGTAAATCATCTCTTCGAGATTCTCGAATTGACCATCCACTTCCAGCACCGAAACCTGATTGCCATAGTAGGTATCCGGGCCGTAGAACAGCTTCATCCCCGGATAGGAACAGGTCAGCTTGCGACCGCAAGGAGTCCAGTGAATCGTCGAACCTTCGTCAAACAAATAGACCGGTTCAAAGCCTTCGATTCCAGCCTTTTGCATCATCCGAACGCGCAGAATCTTGCGCTCTTCGTCGTTGGCAATCAGTTGGGTCGGGAGGATTTGCAACACCACATCGGCGTGGGTTTTTTGCGGATCAATGTAGGCTTCAAAGTCGGGACGACGGGCTTCGATCGCCGTCAGCACGTCTTCGTAGGTATGGCCCCGCTCCGCCATATCCCGTTGGATCTTCCAAGCAATCTTCACCTCGTCACTGATATCGAGGTAGACGCTAAAGTCCAACAATCCCCGCACGCGCTCATCATAAAGCGGGTGCAACCCTTCGATCACCACAATGTGGTTCGGCTCAATCCGCTCCGGCGGATCAATCAAACCCGTTTCGTGGTTGTAGATGGGCTTATCGATCGCTTGGCCGCTCTTAAGGGCTTTGATCTGTTCATACATCAGATCAAAGTTATTGGCTTTCGGGTCGAGGGCCGTCACGCCCGTTTCTTTGCGTTGCTTGCGGTCTAGACTGTGGTAATCGTCCAGACAGATCACGGTCATTAACTCTGCGCCGAACAAGTCTTCTAGGCGACGCAAAAAGGTCGATTTACCGCACCCGGAATCGCCGGCCACACCAATTAAGACAACGCGATCTGGCTTGCTGGTCATAAGTTTCCTCTATATCACTAGACACTTTGGCTGGGGTGTGTGGCGCATCCGCGAACGAGCGACGCAACACTTAAGAAAATCCCTGCAATTATCGCAGTCAACCGATACACGATCAAAGCGACTCGACCAAAATCATCGGTCACTTCCCCCTCATTCCCATTCGACTGCTGCGATCGAAGGGCTGAAACAGCCTGACAACAGCACAGAAGTGGGAGCGACGGGCCGTGGCTGATACCGGGCGCTCACATCATGAAACGATGTGCGGGCAAGGGAGTTGATCGGGCTGGCTTGACCCTGCGATTGTCAAGCACGGGTCAACGATCGACCCAATAATCGAGGTATGAACGAATCGAATCTAGTCCCGGACTGATTTAGCAGTTGTCAATCAAAACCAGGCGATCGAGTGCGTTTAAGATTAATAGTCCGTTAAGTATTTTTACTAAGCGAACCGTCAGTAGCGTATCAGACTGATATCGTTCCTGCAAGTTTATTAAATTCTTCGGGATCGTTGCGAAAGAGACGCAGCATCAGCGATCGCCCCCAACCGTCAGACCATTTGATCACCAATCTTTCTGCAAAATCGCCACAGCCTGACTCGTTTCGAGAATCCCAGCGAAGGCCTTGCATCAGAGGGGCTAAAATCTTTGCAGGCTAAAATCTTTGCAGATCGAAACCCACTCCTCAAGTTGATTAGAGTCATAGCAAGTCATGTATAGTCCCAGTGCAGCCGGGAGCGCCAATAACACAACTGCTGGAAGCCGCGTGTTTCGCTACGAAGTAACCGGGTTACGTCAAGGCGATGAATCGGATAAAGCCGGTTACGCGATCCGCAAAAGTGGCAGTGTATTTTTCAACGTGCCATACAGCCGCATGAACGATTTCATGCGGCGCATCACTCGGCTCGGGGGCAAAATTGTCAATATTCTGCCGTTAACCATTGAGTCGGGCCACGGTGTCCCCACCCCGCCGGCTCCGATCGCCGCCGCCGAAACGCCGGAACCGACTTCGACCCCCGCGGCCGCCCCCGCTGCGCCGGTCAGCCACGAGCACATTTTTCCCACCAATGTGCCGGTTAATACCTACAAACCCAAAAATCCCTTCGTTGGCAAAGTCATCTCCAATGAAGGTCTCGTGCGTGAAGGCGGCGATGGCGTTGTCCAACACCTGACCTTTGACCTGAGCGGCGGCGATTTGCGCTATCTCGAAGGCCAAAGCATTGGCATTATTCCGCCGGGAACCGATAAGAACGGCAAGCCCAACAAGCTGCGCCTGTACTCGATCGCTTCGACCCAGCACGGCGACTTGCTCGATGACAAAACCGTTTCGCTCTGCGTTCGTCAACTGGTTTACACCAACGATGCGGGCGAGCGGGTGGAAGGGGTGTGCTCCACCTTCCTGTGCAACGTGAAGCCCGGTGACGACGTAACCATCACCGGCCCCGTGGGCAAGGAAATGCTGCTGCCCGTGGATCCGACGGCCAACATCATCATGATGGGAACCGGCACGGGGATTGCACCGTTCCGCGCCTTCCTGTGGCGGATGTTTAAGGAAAACAACCCGGATTACCAATTCAAGGGTCTGGCTTGGTTGTTCTTTGGGGTGGCCTACACGGGCAACATCCTCTACAAGGACGATCTGGAAAAAATGCAGGCGGAGAATCCCGATCACTGCCGGATTACCTATGCCATCTCGCGCGAGCAACAGAACGCGCAGGGCGGCAAGATGTACATTCCCGATCGGATCAAGGAAAACGCCGACGAGCTGTGGGCGCTGGTGCAAAAGCCGAATACCCACGTCTATCTCTGCGGTTTGCGCGGCATGGAGCCGGGGATTGATGAAGGGATGTCGGCGGCCGCGTCTAAGTTTGGCGTGAACTGGGCTGACTACCAGAAGCAAATGCGCAAGGAAGAGCGCTGGCACGTGGAAACCTACTAGGCGCGGTGATCGGCACTGTGATCAATGCTCCAAAATCCTGATTTTGCCGTTGTGAGATCCTGGGGGCAAGGAGCTTAAGCTCCTTGTCTGGGGTGGTTTGGTCAGGCCAATCAACGCCCAATGCTTAACGCCCACTCTTTGAGGATTAAACATCGAGTATCGAGCTGCTATCACTGGCGGCTCGATTTTTTATGGTTTTCGATCTCCGGTTTCTTGCCCAGTGTCGTGACCAGTCGTCTACCAGTCGTCGTCCCAATCGTCTTTGGGTTCGGCTTGACCGGCGGATGGGCGATCGCGCGGGGGCTTCGGCGGCGTGGTGTCTTCGGGTGGGGGCGGAATCAGCACGCGATAGTCCGCATCGGTGACGGCGCGCGATCGGGTTTCCGGTGGTGGCAAATCGGGAGCCGGTGGCTCGTCGGTGGCCGGCTCGGCATCACGCCGGTAGCGAATGGAGTAGACCGTGCCTTGGCGATCGCTGGCGGTGGGCTGGACGGGGGTTTCGATCGGTTTGGCCGGGGGCACTGGAGCCGAGGGCGCTGGAGTCGAGGGCGACGCAGTGGGGCGATCGCTTTGGGACTCGTCCGCGAGATCGAAGGGGCGATCGATCCGGTTGGCGGGGCGGGGCCGATCGACCGGGGCCGATCGCGCAGCGGCGGCCGGTTGAGCCGATTCGCCGTCCCACTCATCCCACTCCGGGTCGTAGCTCCAGCCCTTTTGGGGTCGATCGGGTGCGCTCCAGCCCGACAACTCCTCCTCCAAATCCGCCGCATTCACCGATGGGCGCGACTCCGCTTCCAGGGACAGCCACCGCCAGCGCCGCGAGGACTGCGATCGGGACGACTCCCCACCCTCCGTTTCCCACTCATCCTCCGCCGCGCGGGATCCGGCCGGGGCGGACTCATCCCCCAAACTGGTTTCTAAAATTCGTTGGCGGGGCGAGGCGGCGGACCGATCGGCACGGTTGGCACTGGGTGACACTGGTTGGCCGCGGCGGCCCGATCGGCCCAGCCGTCCCAACAGACCCACCACACCCATCGTCACTGCGCCCGCCCCGATCGCCCCGGCCAGCCACCAGCCCAACGGCAACACCAGCACCGGCTGCCCCAACACCACCAACGGCAACAGCGGCGCAGAATTTTGCAGCGCCACCAGCACCATCGCCGCCCCTAATAGCAACAATCCCAGCAATTGCGGCATCGCCTTTGCCCTCCTCCCGTCCGCCGATTCCGTCTAGCCCAACCCCCAACCTAGCGCGGAAACGCCGTTGAGACCGAAGCAGGGACGATCGCCCGGTATGTCGATCATCCCTACCCCAGCGATTTCAAGGAACCTGTTCAATGGCCCTGCCACCGTCGCAGGGGCACACAGTCGATATCCAGCCGATCGAGCGCCCGCGCCACCACAAAGTCCACCAAATCCTCGATCGATTGCGGATGGTGATACCACGCCGGAATCGCCGGGACGATCGCCGCCCCCGCCTCCGCCAGCGCCGTCAGATTGCGCAAATGAATCAAACTCAGGGGCGTTTCGCGCGGCACCAGCACCAACGGGCGGCCCTCCTTGAGCTGCACATCCGCCGCCCGCTCCAGCAGGTCGCCGCTCAAGCCCGCGGCCAGCTTGCCCACGGTGCTCATGCTACAGGGCATCACAATCATGCCCAGGGTGCGATAGGAGCCGCTGGCGATCGTCGCGCCCACATCGCCCGATCGGTGGCAAGTCAGTTTGCCCGCCGTTGGTACGCCGGCCTGTTCTCGCCAAAAATCTACCTGCGCCGCTGGCTCCAGGGGCATTTGCACCGCGTTTTCGGCCTGCCACACCATGTGCGCCGCCTTGGAGGCCACCAGCTCGATCGCATAATCCGCCGTCAGCAACCATTTCAAGGCCCGCACGGCATAGATCAGCCCTGAGGCTCCCGACACTCCTAACACTAACGGTCGCTGGGCAGGCCGATCGCCCGTCATCGGCCGGGCCGCCACTTCACCGAACAGCCCACCGGTTGCGTAAACGAAATCGCAATCGGTTGGTTATCCAGCAAACTGACGATCGCATCGCGCAAATAGGCCTGCGTCACCGCCGACGGATCCTGCGGACTGTCATCCACCGCGCCGATGTACCGCATCACGCTATTGGAATCGACCAGAAAGGCTTGCGGTGTTTTCTGAGCGCCAAAGCAGTCCGCCACGTCTTGGGTGGGATCCCACAGGTAGGGAAAATTCAACCCCCGATCGCGCGCAAACACCTTCATCGCATCAAAACTGTCTTCGGGAAACTGATTGGCATCATTGGGGTTAATTCCCACCAGTGTGACTCCCTGTGGCTCAAACTCCGCTTGCAAAGCCTTCAAGCGATCGAGATACATCCCCACATAAGGGCAGTGATTGCACATAAACATCACTACCGCTGCTTTGTACTGACCGAGATAGGTTGCAAAGTGATGAACTTTGCCATCGGCCCCAGGAATTTCAAAATCGGGGGCGTATTTGCCGATACGTTCCATAAGCATGGGTTCAAGCCAGTTGCGCCGCACTCGGACGGCTAATTTGCTGAGGGTCTCAACGCACGGTTGACCGGTTGAGAGCCGTCTACCGGAAGCACACTTCCACTGATTTTACGAGGATTCGGCCGATTCGGGGCGATTGCCCCGGGCAAGATCCCCCCCGATCGCCCGATCGAACCCCCTAAGAAACTGGCACAATACCGTCACTAATTCACTAACAACTGCTGCGATTGACTGACAAATACAGCAATCAGGAAGCTTCCTGCTTCATCGCGGCGAAGTCGGCTTCATCCGCGTTGATTAATCCCCTCACGACCCGACCCACCGCGCCCGATTCTGCGCCCATCCCTCCGCAATTTTTGGAAATCCCCCGCAGCAGCCATGACCATTGCGATCGACTTTGGCACGAGCAACACGGTAGTCGCCTACCTGAACCCAGCCACGGGACAGGCGGAAACCCTCACCCTGGGAGAGTTGTCCGTGCAGCAGGCTCCAAACCCACCGGTGATTCCCAGTTTGCTCTATGTAACCGATGGCTCACGGGGGCAAGGGGTGGCCGGGCAGGCGGTGCGCGATCGGGGGTTAGACAATCTGGGCGATGGGCGGCTGTTTCGCAGTTTTAAGCGAGGCATTGGCACGGTGGTGCAGGGCTTTGTGCCGGAACTCGATGGGCAGGCGGTGGACTTTGAGCGGGCGGGGCAGTGGTTTTTGGCGGCGATCGCCCGGGAGTTGGCGAGCCAACAGTATTTTTCCAACGCTGCCGGCCCGAGTTCGCAACTGATTTTGACCGTGCCGGTGGACAGCTTTGAGTCCTATCGCCACTGGCTGACGAGGGCGATCGGGGACTCGGCCTTGGCTCAAATCGAGCAAGTGCGCCTGCTGGACGAGCCGACGGCGGCGGCCCTGGGCTACGGGGCCGGCGATCGGGATTTGGTATTGGTGGTGGACTTTGGAGGCGGCACGTTGGACTTTTCCCTGGTGCGGCTCGATCGCCCCAGTGCCAGCAGCGCCGGGCGGCCCCTGGGCTTTTTGCTGAAGTGGGGCGGCGGGGCGATCGACCCCTCGGCCCAAACCGTGAAAACCGCGCGAGTGTTGGCAAAGGCCGGCCTCAACCTAGGCGGGGCGGATTTGGACAATTGGATCGTTGATTATTGGATCAACCAGCAGCCCCTCAGCAAAACGCCGATCGTGTTGCGGCTGGCCGAACGGGTCAAAATCGCCCTTTCCCATCAAGAAACCGCCAGCGAAGTTTACTTTGATGATGAGACCTTGAGCAGTGTTGAACTCTCATTATCCCGTGCGGAATTAGAAACCTTGCTGCGCGATCGAGGGCTATTTCAACAACTCGATGGGGCGCTCGATCGGGTGTTTCAACAGGCCCTACGCCAGGGAATTGAACCGGCTGAGATCGAAGCCGTTCTGCTCGTTGGGGGCACCAGCCAAATCCCAGCCATTCAGTCTTGGATCAACAGCTATTTCCCGTCGGAAAAAATCTCCACCGATCGGCCCTTTGAGGCGATCGCCCAAGGCGCATTACAGCTTGCGACCGGTTTAGAGATCAAAGATTTTCTCTATCACAGTTACGGCATTCGCTATTGGAATCAACGGGAACAGCGCCATAGCTGGCATCCAATTATTCCCAAGGGTCAACCCTACCCTACGGAAAAACCAGTCGAACTCACCCTAGGAGCTTCCGTCGAAAACCAACCCCAAATCGAGTTGATTTTAGGAGAATTAGGCGACGACAGCCAGCGCACAGAAATCTTCTTTGATGGCGATCGGTTAGTCACCAAAACCATCAGCGGCCAAGCCTCCGTCGTCCCCCTCAACGATCGCGCAGGAGCCAGAAGCCTCGCCAAACTCGATCCCCTCGGCAGCCCCGGAGTTGATCGCATTCGGGTCTCATTTCAGGTCGATCGCGATCGCACCCTCCGCATCAGCGTCGAAGACCTGCTCACCGATCGGCTACTGCTCGACCAATGCGCGATCGCCCAACTCAGCTAGCCAAATCCTGTCGCCATCGTCATCGACATCCATGGCCAGCCCCCAACTTCAGCTCCCGCCGATCGACCGATCGTCATCGACCGATCGCCGCCCTCCGTCATCGTTCTAGCCCCCTTGCCAGACCAGTTTTCTGAGTAAATTCACCTAGAATTGCAGCAACCCGCCTGCTAGAACCCCTGGCGCACGATCCGGATCGTTCCCTTCAATCCCTGAGCTAACTAACAAAACCGCTCCCCGTCAGCCGCGGGCGATCGCCCCGTCAGCCCTCTTCATATCCACCGAGGCATCCTTTTTTGGGGAACCGTCTCTACCCAACGATTTTCTATGCATACTTGCCACCCGCCCTCCTCCAGACCCATGATTGACATGGAACCTCGCAGCCACTCACAACCAAGGCTTGTGGCCCAAAACTAGACCAGCCAGCCGGCCCAATCGCCTCAGCATTCAAGAGCCACCCCCCAGCAGCCAAAGGATTTATGTCCTAGCCATCAGCGCATCAGCATAGATCCTGAGCGCCATGGCGAACTACAGGAGAATGAGTCGTACCAGAGGCGATCTAATTCTTGAGTTTGTTGAGCAGGATTGCTGAGTTAGGCGATCAAAGCGTTAGGCGATCAAAATTGGGAGGCACGAACACCAACCCTATTCACCGATGGCACAAAATCCAAACATAAGTAAGCGACAGTCATCAGGGTAAGCCATTCGATCAAGACCCATGCCACTCTAACCTTTGCGGCTAATTGATATCACCATTGATCTATCCCGTCCCCCACCCGATCGCGTCGTCAGACATGGAGTCCAGCCGCAAACACTACTCATTGCTCATTGTCGATGACACCCCCGACAATGTGGACTTGCTGCGACGCTACCTGATGCGCTTCAAGAAATTTCGCATCAACAGTGTTGAGAATGGCCAACTGGCCCTGGACTATATCCAAAGCCAGCCCGCGTCTGAGCATCCCGACCTGATCCTGATGGATGTCGTGATGCCCAAGCTCAATGGGTTTGAAACCTACCGAGCCTTGCAGACGCTTTATCCTGACTGGGACGTACCGATTATTTTTATGACCGGTCTCTCAGACCTATCTAGCAAACTCGAGGGACTGGAACTCGGCGCAGTTGACTACATCATCAAACCCTTCCAAAAAGAAGAAGTCCTCGCCAGAATTGAGCTTCAGCTCCGGCTCCTCGATCTGACCCGACAACTGCGCGCCAAAAATGAGCAATTAGAACGCGAAGTGGCCGAACGGCAGCGAGTAGAAGCCACCCTCCTGACGGTCAATTTGGAACTGGAGCGGCTAGCCACCAGCGATGGCCTCACGCAAGTTGCTAATCGTCGTTGCTTCGATATCACGATCAGCCGCGAGTGGCAGCGATTAGCCCAGGAAAATCGCCCCCTGTCGTTAGTGCTGTGCGATGTGGACTACTTCAAGCGGTTTAACGATTGCTACGGCCACCAGGCGGGGGATGACTGCTTAATCCGCGTGGCCCGAGCCTTGCAGGAGGCAACCCGGCGGGCGACTGATTTGGTTGCTCGATACGGGGGCGAGGAATTCGCAGTGCTCTTGCCCGATACGGATTTGATCATGGCTATTGAAGTGATCGATCGCCTGCGCGAGGCGATCGATCGGCTAAAGATTCCCCATGAACAATCCGATGCCCACCCCTGGGTCACGGTTAGCCTCGGCGTAGCTTGCCAGTTCCCGAACCTGGATAATACGCCGCAGGCCCTGATTGCCGCCGCCGATGCCGCCCTCTATGAAGCCAAGCAGCAGGGTCGCAATACTTACTGCAAGCGTTATCTCGAAGTGTAGACAACCGACTAGCCCTGGGCGGCCTGTTGCCTGCTTCCTCCATTGCGAATCCGCCCCGCCGCTCCATAGCAAAATCCCCCAACCTCAATGAGATCGGGGGATTTTTGCTAGTTACCTAGGAGGCAATCAGAGTTAGCCGAACTTGCTCGACGTGGAGGCAATCAAGAAGGCCGCGTAGGTTACGAAATAGCCAACGGTGAAGTGGGCCAAACCAACCAAGCGAGCTTGCACGATCGACAGGGCCACCGGCTTGTCCTTCCAGCGAACCAGGTTCGCCAGCGGGGTGCGCTCGTGCGCCCAAACCAGGGTTTCGATCAGTTCTTGCCAGTAACCGCGCCAGCTAATCAGGAACATGAAGCCCGTTGCCCAGATCAAGTGACCGAACAGGAACATCCAGCTCCAAACGGCGAGGTTATTCA
>Ga0209278_1002501_pt1 | contig 10237 bp, 7 predicted proteins | sample JI81BgreenDNA_FD_187504 | JGI IMG/M metagenome (GOLD analysis project Ga0209278, IMG submission 187504) | Wastewater effluent complex algal communities from Wisconsin, to seasonally profile nutrient transformation and Carbon sequestration -... | ecosystem: Engineered > WWTP > Effluent > Algae... | reverse complement strand
CTCAGAAGGGGGAATTAGGCAAGCAGCCACACTCCCCGTCACCAACACCGGATCGTGCTCCGGAGCGACCTATGGACACATTTACGGACTATGCAGTGGTGACGACCAGCGATCTCGGCGCGGAAATGGTATCGCTATCGACAGATTTACCAGCGGAACTAGCCCAACTGGAACAGGCCCTAGTGCAGGCCCTAGAACGGCCCACCTCGGCGGCGCGGGCCATTGTGCCCAGCGCGTCGGAAATTGAAGCCGTTTGGGGCAGCCCCACGGTTTCCGCGCCGCTGGAGTGGGTGGATCTGAATCCCAGCCCCCTGGTGTTGCACACGCGCTATGACGATCGCCCGCTGTCGGAATTGGGCGGGTTGCCTCCGCGATCGCTGATGCAGGAATTGCTGCAACGGGCGATCGAAGGGGGCATTGGCCGCTTATATTTCGACCGGCCCGAACCCGATCGGGCGCGGATTCTCTGTAGCCGCGATGGCATCTTGCAAGCAGCCTTAGATCCTCTGCCGCCCTCAACGTTCCAGGGGGTGATTGATGAGCTAAAGTTGCTGGCCAATTTGCCCCTGCTGCCACCGGTCGGCAAGGCACGCCAGGTGGAAATTGAACGGATCTATCGCAGCGAATTGTTATTGCTGCGGTTGCGAATTGCCCCCGGTCGCCTGGGCGAAGAGGCGACGTTGCAGGTGTTACGCGGTGCGGCGCTCAAATTTCACCAGCGCCAACAGCTCGCCAAGTTGAGCCAAGACGCGATCGACCTGACGCGCCAACTCCAAAAGAAACTAGCCGAAATGCAAGTGCGGGCCTCCCTGTCCCAGGACTTCAACCCACGGTCTCAGGATTTGGCGCAACTGCAAGTGGCGGTGCAGCGGCTCGTGGAACGACTAGCGGGCTGGCGATCGTAGGCGGTTGCTAACGTAAGTGGTTTATTAAAAATGATCGGCCGGCCCCGCGTGAGACCGGCTAGGAAGCCCGACGCTGGGGACGATCGAGCCGGCCCGTGGGGATTGCCGCAATCAGTTGGCGAGTGTATTCCTCCTGGGGCGAGTCATACACGCGATCGGCCGGGCCCAGCTCCTCAAACCGGCCGCGATTCATCACCGCAATGCGATCGCTCATGAACTTCACCACCCCCAAATCGTGGGAAATGAAAATGTAGGTGAGGCTAAATTCGCTCTGCAATTCCTTCAGCAGGTTCAACACCTGGGCCTGCACCGACACATCCAACGCCGACACGGACTCATCACAAATCAAAAACTTGGGATTCAAGGCCAAGGCGCGGGCAATGCAAATCCGCTGGCGCTGGCCGCCGGAAAATTCGTGGGGATAGCGGTTCATCCAGGCGGGCTTGAGGCCCACGCGATCGAGCAGGTACGCCGCCTGTTCGCGGTAAATCGTGCGGGTGGGCAAGGGGCGATCGGGCCGCTTGCCCGCCCCATGGATCAGCATCGGCTCCATCACCGCCTCCCCTACGGTCATCCGTGCGGGTGGGCAAGGGGCGATCGGGACGTTTGCCCGCCCCATGGATCAGCATCGGCTCCATCACCGCCTCCCCCACCGTCATCCGCGGATCGAGGGAGCTAAAAGGATCCTGGAAAATAATTTGCATTTCCCGCCGCAAGGCCCGCAGGGCCGCCCCCTTCAGGCTCAAAATATCCCGATCGTCAAAGACAATGCGGCCACTCGTGGGTTCAATCAGCCGCAACAACGCCCGCGCTAGGGTGCTTTTGCCGCAGCCGCTTTCGCCCACCAGCCCCAGGGTTTCGCCCGGAAACACCTCAAAGGACACGCCATTCACCGCCATCGCCTGCCGTTGGGGCGCACCCAGCCAGCCCCGCACTGCGTAGGACACGCGCAAATCTTGCACGGACAGCAAGGGGGGCAAGCGCTGGAGGGTGGCGAGCCGATCGCGCGTTTCGGCGGGGGACACTTCCTCGATCGCGGGCGATCGCCCCGACCCGTGGGCCTCCGCCGCCGCCAAAAAGTCCGCCACCGTCGGCAAAAAGCGCAGCCGCAAATCTGGGCGCGGCCGGCAAGCCAGCAAGCCTTGGGTGTAGGGATGTTGCGGCGCAGTAAAAATTTGCCGCACCGATCCCACCTCAACCAGTTGCCCCTGGTACATCACAGCCACGTCATCGGCCACTTCGGCAATTAGGCCCAAGTCGTGGGTGATGAACAAAATCGACATATCGCGATGGTGCTGCAATTCTCGCAACAGCTCCAGAATCCGCGCCTGCACGGTTACATCCAGGGCGGTGGTCGGTTCGTCGGCAATCAAAATCGCCGGGTCGCCGGCCAGGGCGATCGCGATCGTCACCCGTTGCAGTTGCCCGCCGGACATTTGGTGCGGATAGCGATCGAGCATGGCCTGTTGCTGTTGGGCCACGGCGCGATCGACCTCCCGATCGCTCGGCACGCCGCCCCGCCAGCCATCCCGCACCTGCGATCGCAACTCCAACTCCGGCGGCAACAACTTCACCTCTTGCAGCAGGGCGATCGCCTGTTGGCGCGCGGCCGCCTCCGACACCCCCCGATGCAACTGAATCGCCTCAATAATCTGAAAACCACAGGTATAGACCGGGTTGAGCGCACTCATTGGCTCCTGAAACACCATCGCAATCCGCCGGCCCCGATAGCGCCGCAGGGCCTCCGGCGACAGTTGCAACAGATTCACCGCGTCCTCGGCGTTTGGCTCGCGATACCAAATGCTGCCGCCACTCGATCGCCCGGACTCCGGCAACAACCCCGCGATCGCCAACGCCGTCACCGACTTGGTTGAGCGCACTCATTGGCTCCTGAAACACCATCGCAATCCGCCGGCCCCGATAGCGCCGCAGGGCCTCCGGCGACAGTTGCAACAGATTCACCGCGTCCTCGGCGTTTGGCTCGCGATACCAGATACTGCCGCCACTCGATCGCCCGGACTCCGGCAACAACCCCGCGATCGCCAAGGCCGTCACCGACTTGCCCGATCCCGACTCGCCCACCAGCCCCAGGGTTTGCCCCGGCTGCAACTGCAACGACAGTCCCTTGACGGCCCCCACCGGCCCGCCATCGGTGACAAATTCAACCTGCAGATCGCGAATGTCGAGGACGGGGTTCATGGGCATAGCGCAACGATTGAATAACCAATAAGTGGCGATGAGTGGCAATGAGTAGCAAAATTTGCCCTGATTCTATCAAGGTCGATCGACCCGGGCCACGCGAGCAACGGTTGCGCGATCGCCCCTAGCGCCAGCCAAACCACCGCCAGCCGTAGCGCAGTCCCTGGCGAAAATGGGTCATCGTCGTCAAAATTGCCAACAGCAGATAAAACCCGCGCACGCCCCAGGTGCAGCCCTCAAGCAGTTGCTCGATCGCCTTGGTTTCCCAGCGCAGCAAATTAGCCAACGTCGCCTTTACCTGTCGATCGATCGCCGGAATTTCCTGCATTTGCCCCGGAGCCAGCGGCAATTCGGGATAGCGCGCCGAATAGGTATAAAATCCCCACAAACCGCCCTGGCCCGCTTGTTTGGCCACAAAGCGATCGATCTGCACCCGGGCCACCTCCGGCGCGATGCGCTGGTAGTCCGCCGCCCGCAACACCCAAGCCTGTTGTCGCACCGCCGGCGAAATGGCAAACAACCCCGGCACTGCCACCGCCAGCACCAACGCCGTCAACTGCTGGCCCAAGGGCGGCGGCAACACCCCGGCGGCGATCCCCGATCCCATCCCCAAAATGGCGAAGATCAGCAGATTCAACAGTTCTAGAATTTCCAAGCTGCGGAGAAAGTGCCCCACGTAGGCCACTTCGTAAATATTGATTTCCCCAAACCAGGCGATCGCCCAGCGGGCCGCCGCCGTCGCCAGCACCGACGCGCCCAGAATCGCCACCCAGCCAATCAACCGGGGAGCCGAGAACGTGGCATCGGTGGCGGGCACGGATCGATCGGCCGCCACCGGCCGATTAGCGGCATTCAAGCCCGATCGCGGCGATGGCCCCTGCGCCGAACTCGGTGAGTCGATCGGCCCGGTCGCCTGCAGCTCGATCGCCTCTTGCCAACTGGGAGCCACCGCCCCCGGCGCATAGCCCTGCAACAGCACCCGATGCACCCCCGGAGCCGCCAAACCCAGCATCCCCCGGTGCACAAAATCCACCAAAAATGCGCGATCGGGCGGAGCCGCCTCCCCCGCCGCCATCACCGTCAGACAGTCCCCAAGCAAATCCACACGCACCTGCAACCCGCGCGGCTCCAAGGACTGATTCATCAGCCGGGCGATCGCCATCGGATCGCCCCGTCGAGCCAAATCGAGAACCGAAGATTGCGCCGTCATAGGCCGTGATGAAGCACTCGCAAAAAGAGCAAAAGCAACCGTGCTGGACTCACTCCCCCTCCCAGCCCCGATCGAGATTAGAGCGCGTCATCAAATTGGCTAGACCAAGGGCTTAAGCCCCTTGCCCCCCACGATCTCGCAACGCAAGCATCAGGGTTTTTGGTATTTGATGACAGCCCCTACGCCTTGAGCCTACCCACGATGGGCGATCAAAGGATGCTGGGTGTCACCACTAACCACCCCCAACACCCTCTAAACCTAAGCAGGTTAGACCGTTTCAAGGCACGATTCCACAACAATCCGCCACGGGCAGCCACCACTAGATCTCAAGCCGATCGCACCCGATCGCTCAAACCAGCCTTGACCAGCCACCCAACCCGAACCGTCTCTATTTTGCTTCAGTCTTCAACGTTTGCTTCAAACTTGCCCCATCCAATGCTCGATCGCTCGATCGCCGAAAATCGCCAGCGATTACCAAAAGCTTGGCCTCACTAGCGATCTCCAAAATTTCCAGGGTCACAACCAGCCCCCAGCCGCTCCTAGTAGCCCACCGCCACCAACGGGGACGGTTCTAGCGTGGCCACCTCCGGCTGTTCCCGGCTAGATTTACCCAAAACTTCCGGCGGGAGACAGATCAGACCATCGCCATAGGATGCAATCAGCCCCCGTTTGCGGAGCTTACCCATCAGCCGAGTGACGGTGACGCGGGTCGAACCGATCGCACTGCCAATTTGAGCATGGGTGAGCGACCAGGGCAGGTAGTAGCCCCCATCGCAGGCTTGACCAAATTCTTCAATCAGCAACGTCAAGTAGCCCAACAGGCGATCGATCGTTCGTCGCTGCCCCAGCGTGCTCAACCACAGCAACTTGCGCTGATGTTGCTGCCGAAACGCATCGAGCACTTCCCGCCGAAAATGGGGCCAGTTGTCCAAATCATTCCAATACATCCACAGGACACTGGTGCGATCGACGTGGGCATAGCTTTGGAGCGAAAACGGCGACTGGGCAATGATTTCAAAGGGCTGCCCTGGCCCCACAAACCCCAAAAACGCCTCATCCATCGTCGGATCTAGCTCGTCCCCATCGTCCTCCCGATCGCGATCTTGAATCGCCGCCGTCGCTGTCATCACCGAGGCCCCCACGAGCCGCACCGCTCCCCGCTCCACGAGATACAGCAGGCCCGGTCGAGTGGGAATTCGTTCATCCTTGCCAAAGGTGCGACAGCGGTAATGCTCTTGGCCCCAATCGAGGACACGTTGCCAGGTCAAGAAGGGGCGATCGAACTCAGACTGCGTCAGGGGGGAATACATGACAGTGAATCCGGTGGGAAAAGGACATCGTTGGATTGACGGTAGACAGCCTGGCAAACTATCTGCATTCTACCGTGAAAACACGGAGAAGCATTCAACAAGAAGGCCGGCGTACAGTGCTTTTAATGCAGCGATTGTAGGGATTCAGACCCAAAAGTGGCATCTAATGGCATCGATGTATCAAAGTTCAACCAACAGCTAGTATATTCAGCACTCGGGAAAAACTCGGGTAGGGCAAAATCTTGCTTTACAGCCTCTCGTCAACCCCTCTCCTTCGCGGACGTTTCGGGCCCATTGCGCCCAAAACCCGGTCTGCCCAGGCTGTCCCCAATGCTCCAGGGACGATCGGCCGATCAACCGCTGACAACCGATTGGCCGACCACCCCCATGCGGCTCAGGGGCGATCGGGGCCGCGCCGATCGCCCTGGGGTCAACGGTGTCCCTAAGAATGAAAAAAATTAAATCGCCAGAACGCCCTATCCATCAGGCATTACCAGCGAGATCCATGAACGATCTATGAATTTTCTGTGGCGATGGGATGACAGATGGCAAATCCTCGGTTATGATTCTGGTGGTGTGTGAGGAGCGAACCAGATAAGAGTGCCGAGACGAAACACGGACAGTCGTCGGCACTCTTTCTGATCAAAGGGTTCGTAGCCCCAACCAGAATTTTTTTGACCCTATCTAACCGTAGTAGTTGGCTGTTGTTAGTGATTGACCGGCTAGCAGTAACGGGCTAGCCATACCTAGGCTGATTTCGGTTTTTGGAAGTGGCTGGACAAAATCATGAGTGGCGTGGCGAGTGCGCAGACCGATTTTGTCCCAAGCTCGATGGTTTTGGAGATAACCCATCGCTCGGATCGCCATCGCTGAGATTGCCACTGCTCAGATTGCTAGGTCGATCGCAGATTCTCGGATTCGTCACGCTTTCGAGTGGCCGCGATGCCACTCATTGGCCGTTGTTATCACGTTCATTGCAAATACTCATCAGGGAACCGTCTCTCCACCGGCTGTCCCCAATCATCCTGCCATTACCCATTCGTTGGGCTGGATTTCCACAGGTAGGTTGGCCGTTGGCCTGCGTTGGATGGGTGGGCGAAATCTAGTATTCTCCGGCGGTTTCGTGTTGGGCAGGGTTCCGGATCGGAAACCCACACCTAGGGAGACGGTCGGCGGGCGATCGTCCCGCATGGTGGTGGATAGCTCGCCGATCGAAGTCGCACTGGTGGGCAACAACTCATCACAAGGGGTGGACAATTGTAAACTTCGCGTTAGAATTGCGCCAAAATGCCTGCTTCAAACCACCACGATCTTCATTTTTCTTCAATAAACCTATGGCTAGTGCGTCTTCTGTGGTAAGTAAACCGGCAGCAACAGCGGAAGTGAAGCTGCCCTTCGATGTCAAACAGCAAATCGAGTTCTTGCACCTGCAAGCCGACATCGAGACCCTGCTTCAGCAACTCCAAGCCCTGTCTCGTCAGCCCATTGGGCAGTAACGAATAACGCCTCGGTTATCAGGTTCGGCACGCGCGATCGGCAGTTTGTGGACTGGTTTTTTCAGAACCGAATTGAGGACAAGCCAAGTCTGCCAAGGGTTTCATCAATAATTTCATTCTGAGTTCATGTTTTTTGATGAACCGGTGAAACTGCTGCCCCCCATTCAGTCGTGCCGAACTGGAATCAAATCACACCACCCCTTTGCAAGTTGCCAACTTCGGTTCTTTAATTTAGGAGTGAAATCCTGAGATACCGAGGACTTGAGACCCATGGCGAGCATCGAACGACAAGGCTGGGGGGTGGTGTCGTTTGTGGCGGTGCTGGTGGGTTTGGTGGGGGGTTGTGCTTCGCAGCCGCCTTCGGTGTCGATCGCGGCGGGTAAGCCGGGTGTTGGTTACGATCGCCTCAGCGAGCAGTTGACCCGATCGGCCGATCGCATTGTTGGCCTCAACGTCATTGACCACAAACAATCCAACGGCTCCCGCGACAATCTCGATCAATTAACCAGCGGCCAGGTGGATTTTGCCTTGTCTCAGTTGGATGTGTCGCGCGACCTCCTCCGCAGCGGCAAGATCGAAACCGTCGCGATTTTAGCCCACGAATATTTGCATCTGTTGGTGCGGGCGGACTCGCCGTTCAAAACCTTGGCGGATATCGATCGGCGGCGGGTGGCCGTGGGGGTGGCCGGTAGCGGCACGAACTTCACGGCCACCCAGGTGATTACCCGATCGGGTCTCAACGTCACCGCCAGCACGCCCCTCTTGAAGGATGCCCTGGCCCAACTGAAGGCGGGCCAGGTGGATATGGTGTCCTACGTTGGCCCCCTCGGAGCCAGCAGCATCATCCAAGCGGCGATTACCGACGATCCGCCCCTGCGCCTGTTGGCGATTCCGCCTGCGATCACAAATCATTTGGCCGTGCGGTTTCCCGAATCCTATCGATCGTCGGTGATTCCCGCCGGAACCTATAACCCGCGTCGCCCGGAGCCAGCGCAGGATTTGCCGGCCCTGGCCACGGGAACAGGACTGATGGCGCGGGGAGATGCACCGAGCGAGAAGATTGGGCTAATGGCTTGGTCAATTTTGGCCACGGCCCGGCAGTTTGCGACGTTTTATCCCGAGTTGGCCGATGGCGATCCCGCGAGTCTGTTGCAGCAGGGCGGGGTGTATATGGCTCCGATGGCGGTGGAAACCTATGAAAAGGGCGATCCCCGATCGGCCTGGTTGCGCTTTGTCCAAGAAAACGACGTGGTGCAGGAATATCTGTTGGTTTTGGGGTTGACGAGTGGCGCGGGGGTGCTGTTTGGCTGGTGGCGAAAGCGGCGATCGCGCCAGTTGGTGAAAACCAGTCGCCAAGCCCTGACGGAGTTGAAGGAACTGCACGCCACAAAAACGAAGGTGGCCTTGGCAGGGGCCCAGGCCCTAGCGGAGCGCTATCGGCTGATGTTCATCGATGGCAATATGTCGGCGGAAACCTACGAGGAAATCGATCGGCCGCTCCAGCTTTATCTGCAAAGTTGCCAGGCCCTAATCGAGCAGGCGGATCAGAAAACCCTGCGCGAGACGGTGAATGTGCTGGACGACACGGAAGCGTTGCTAAATATGCCCCAGGAAGTCGCGGTGGAGCGGCTGAAGGAACTGGAAGACCGCTACGCCAATATGTTGCTGGCGGGGACGATCGAGCTGATGACCTATCTCCAGTTTCGTCAGTGGGCGCTGGCCGTTTTGCAAGCGAAGACTAGCCCTGGCCTATTGACCGACTCCGCCGCCACCCGCGCAGAACCGGGCCATCCCTAGACCCGATCGTTAGGCATTGTCGATCGCCAGGCTAGCCGCCAACGTGCCGCCCCAGGGAGGCAGGAATCGACGATCTAAGAAACCGGGATTGCCGCTCCAAAATCTCTTTAGGTTTATTCATATTTACTAACAAAACGCTAGAAATAGGTGGCAATTTGCGCCACTTTCTAAAAAACCATTGAGTAATTACCCTAACAGATCCTGTGGCATTCATAATCAAATCAGGGTTTTGGAATTGGGATGATTCCGACAACAGATTTGATTGATCAATTCACTCATCTAATTGCCAACGAATTACTCATTGGGTGGATTGGCAGTCCAGATAGTTTCGTTAACTGATCTTGATCGACCGACTTGATGGATTCGGTGAATTTGATGCATTAGATTGTTGATCTCGATCGGCTTGGAATTGCCGATCGGTTGGCCATTCCCGATCGCTCACTGGCTCACTGACTGAACGTTTTCGATCCGGTTGATTGCCACAGCATACGGGTTGATCGGCAATTCTGATCCGCCTAGGAATTCTGAATCTGGCTTGAGTATTTGGCATTGAGCCACCCCCAAACTGGGCGACGTTGGCTTGAGAAATCGTGGCTGGCATCGTCAGCCGTAATTAGGAGTTTCCATGAAAGACGGTAGCACGCAAGGCATTAGAACCATTGCCATTGTGGGTCCCTACTCCAGTGGCAAGACGACTCTACTAGAAAGCATTTTGTTTTTATCAGGCGAAACGACGCGTAAAGGAAGCATTAAAGATAACAATACGGTGGGGGATAGCTCGCCGGAAGCGCGCGATCGGGGCATGGGGGTGGAGCTAAATTTGGCCAGCACCCGCTACAAAGATGTGCAATTTAACTGGATTGATTGCCCCGGATCGGTCGAGTTGTCCACCGAAACCTACAACGCATTGGTTGGGGTGGATGCGGCGGTGGTGGTGTGCGAGCCGTTACTCGATCGGGCGATCGTCCTGGCTCCGCTGTTCCAATTTTTAGATGCGTGGAAGATTCCCCACGTGCTGTTTATTAACAAGATGGATCGGGCGGCCAGTTCGATCGCGGATATTTTGGCGGTGTTGCGGCCCGTGTCCAGCCGCCCGATCGTGCTGCACCAATACCCGATTCGCCAGGGCGATCGCCCCGTGGGCTACATCGACCTGGTGAGCGAAACCGCCTACCACTACCATCCCGATGCGGAGGGCGATGACCCCGTTCCCCTGCCGGAGCACCTGCGCGATGTGGAGCAAGCGGCGCGGCACGAAATGCTGGAAAGCTTGGCCGATCACGATGATGTGATGCTCGAAAAGTTGCTGGAGGATATCCG
>Ga0209278_1002500_pt1 | contig 10237 bp, 8 predicted proteins | sample JI81BgreenDNA_FD_187504 | JGI IMG/M metagenome (GOLD analysis project Ga0209278, IMG submission 187504) | Wastewater effluent complex algal communities from Wisconsin, to seasonally profile nutrient transformation and Carbon sequestration -... | ecosystem: Engineered > WWTP > Effluent > Algae... | reverse complement strand
TCATACGGTTGTTCGATGAAGGCTTCACGCTGAACGATGTGCGCCGGATGGAGTTGACGCTGCAGGTTACGGGCGAGGATGGGTTCGTATTGGAGGGGCGCTCTTCCATGGCCGAGATAAGCCGCGATCCGGCGGATCTGGTGGCGCAGACAAGGGGGGCGCATCATCAGTATCCTGACGGATTCGTGCTGTACTGCGGGACGATGTTTGCCCCGGTACAGGACCGGGACGCGCCGGGGCAGGGGTTCACCCATCACATGGGTGATGTGGTGACGATCCATGCGCCCGCGCTGGGCACCTTGCGAAACACGGTGCGTCTGGCGACGGAACTGCCGGAATGGACCTTTGGTGCAGGCGCATTGATGCGGAATCTGTCGGGGCGCGGCCTGTTGTGACGGGGCGGTGACTTGACCCTTGCGGCAGGCGATGCCATGCCGCGTAAGCACGTCAGGAGGAGGAAAACATGCCAGTCTATCGTTCCCGCACCACCACCCATGGCCGCAACATGGCCGGCGCCCGTGGCCTGTGGCGCGCGACCGGCATGAAGGACGGCGACTTCGGCAAGCCGATCATCGCCATCGTCAACAGCTTCACCCAGTTCGTCCCCGGCCATGTCCACCTCAAGGACCTCGGCCAGATGGTCGCGCGCGAGGTGGAGGCGGCGGGCGGCGTCGCCAAGGAATTCAACACCATCGCGGTCGATGACGGCATCGCGATGGGGCATGACGGGATGCTTTACTCGCTGCCGTCGCGCGAGATCATCGCGGACTCGGTCGAGTACATGGTCAACGCCCATTGCGCCGATGCAATGGTCTGCATCTCCAACTGCGACAAGATCACGCCCGGCATGCTGATGGCGGCGATGCGGCTGAACATTCCGGCGGTCTTCGTCTCGGGCGGGCCGATGGAGGCGGGGAAGGCCATCGTGAAGGGCCGCGAACTGGCGCTGGACCTTGTCGACGCGATGGTCGTGGCGGCGGATGAAAGCTACACGGACGAGGAAGTGGAGGCGATCGAGAAGGAAGCCTGCCCGACCTGCGGCTCCTGCTCCGGCATGTTCACGGCGAATTCGATGAACTGCCTGACCGAGGCGCTGGGCCTTTCGCTGCCGGGGAACGGGTCGACGCTGGCGACCCATGCCGACCGCAAGCGCCTGTTTGTCGAGGCGGGGCATCTGATCGTCGATCTGGCGAAGCGCTACTATGACCAGAACGACGACAGCATCCTGCCGCGCAATGTGGCGAACAAGAAGGCGTTCGAGAACGCTATGGCGCTGGATATCGCGATGGGCGGGTCCACGAATACCATTCTGCACATCCTTGCCGCTGCGCATGAGGGCGGGATCGACTTCGATCAGGACGACATCGACGCCCTGTCGCGCAAGGTGCCGTGCCTGTGCAAGGTGGCCCCCGCCAAGCAGGACGTGCATATGGAAGACGTCCACCGCGCAGGCGGGATTATGGCGATCCTTGGCCAGCTGGACAATGCGGGCCTGTTGCACCGCGACTGCGTGACGGTGCATTCGCCCACCATGGGCGCGGCGCTGGACCATTGGGATATCAGCCGGACGAACCACGACAGCGTGCGGCATTTCTTCAAGGCGGCACCGGGGAACGTGCGGTCGGCAACCGCGTTCTCCCAAGACAAGCGCTATGCAGAACTGGACCTTGATCGCGCCAATGGCGTGATTCGGTCGGCGGAACATGCCTTCACCAAGGAGGGCGGTCTGGCCGTGCTGAAGGGCAACATCGCGCTGGACGGCTGCATCGTGAAGACGGCGGGGGTGGATGAGTCGATCTTCGTCTTCTCGGGCCCCGCGAAGGTCTATGAGTCGCAGAACGACGCGGTGGCCGGCATCCTGAACAACGAGGTGAAGGCGGGCGACGTGGTGGTAATCCGCTACGAAGGGCCGAAGGGCGGGCCGGGGATGCAGGAGATGCTCTATCCCACCAGCTACCTGAAATCGAAGGGGCTGGGGAAGGTCTGCGCGCTGTTGACGGATGGCCGTTTCTCGGGTGGCACTTCGGGGCTGTCCATCGGGCATGCCTCGCCCGAGGCGGCGTCGGGTGGCGCGATCGGGCTGGTGCGGGATGGCGACATGATCGACATCGACATTCCGTCGCGTACGATCAACCTGCGGATTTCCGAGGCGGAACTGGCCGAACGCCGCGCGGCGCAGGACAAGCTGGGCTGGAAACCTGCAAAACCGCGCCCGCGGAAGGTCACGACCGCGCTGAAGGCCTATGCGCTGTTTGCCTCTTCGGCGGACAAGGGCGCGGTGCGGGTGCTGCCCGAAGGCGCGTGAACCTTGGTTCGAAAGTGAAAGAGGAAGGGCGCCCGTTGGGGCGCCCTTTTTCATTTTCTGTCCGAAAATATCCTCAGGGGGTGAGGCGCACCGCGCCGAAGCGGGGCGAGGCCCCCCCTGCGACGGGGATTACCAGCGCTGGTGGACGTGCGGCGCGATGAGGCGGGCATAGATCTCGCGGCAGGCATCCATCGTGGCGGCGGGCAGGGGGGCCAGCGCATCGGCCCCGGCATTGGCGATGCTTTGGGCAGGCGTGCGGGCGCCGGGGATGACGACGGTCGCGGCCTCCTCCATCAGGATCCAGCGGAGCGCGAATTGGGCCATGGTCGCGCCTTGGGGGACGAGGGGGCGGAGTTCCTCGACCGCCTGCAGCGCCACGTTATAGGGGACGCCGGAGAAGGTTTCGCCGACGTCGAAGGCCTCGCCATGCCGGTTGAAGTTGCGGTGGTCGTCGGCGGCGAAGGTGCTGGCGGCGGTCATCTTGCCCGTCAGCATGCCGGAGGCGAGGGGGACGCGGATGATGGTGGCGACGTTGCGGGCGCGGGCTTCGCGGAAGAAGAGGGAGGCGGCGCGCTGGCGGAAGAGGTTGTAGATGATCTGGACCGAGGCGCAGCCGGGATATTCGATGGCCTTCAGCGCCTCTTCGACCTTTTCGACGGAGATGCCCCATTGGGCGATTTTTCCTTTGATTTTCAGGTTTTCTAGCCCGTCGAACAGGGCGGGGGTGTAGTAGACCTCCGTCGGCGGGCAGTGGAGTTGCACGAGGTCGAGGCAATCCACCCCGAGGTTGGTCAGGCTGCGGTCGATGAAGGCTTCGATGTTAGCGATCGTGTAGCCCGAGGCGATATGGGGCGAGAGGCGGCGGCCGGCCTTGGTCGCGACGAAGGGGCGCGCGCCGCCGCGCGATTTCAGCACGTCGCGGATGATGCGTTCGGAGCGGCCGTCGCCATAGACATCGGCCGTGTCGATGAAGGTCATCCCGGCGTCGAGCGCGGCTTCGAGCGTCGCCTTCGCCTGCGCTTCCGACACGTCGCCCCAGCTGCCGCCGATGGCCCATGCGCCGAAGCCTACGCGGGTGACGGTCTGGCCGGTCTTGCCGAAGGGGGTGGTCGAAAGGGTCATGTCACGCCTCTGGTTGCTGAATTGAGCGGGCCGTTCCGGCCCGCATTCCTTTCCTGTCGCCTCCGCTGCCGCGTCGGCTCCGCCGGGGGGTGTTCCGCCCCCGGCACCGTTCCGGTGCCTCCCCCTGAGGGTATTTGGGCCGAGACGAAGCCGGGATCAGGTGCGGATGCCGGAGAATTTCTGTTGCCAGTCGGCCCGTTCTTCGTCGGTGATCTTGCGGAAGAGGTTTTCCGGGATGGTGAAGGCATGGCCTGCGGGCAGGGCGCGCAGGGCGGCGGGGACGTCTTCGGGCCATGTCCAGTCGTCGGAGCCCATCGCCTGCATCATGGTGGCGGCGGCGTCGGGGATGAAGGGTTGGGACAGGATCGCGTAGACGCGGATCAGGTTGAGGGAGAGGCGCACGATCGCCTCGGCCCGTGCGGGGTCGGTCTTGACGGCGGACCATGGGGCGGCGGATTGCAGGTATTCGTTGCCGATCACCCAGATCGCGCGGAGTTCGGCGGCGGCCTTGCGCACCTCCATCTGGGCCATCAGCGCCTCGTAGTCGCGGATGCGGGCGCCGAGGTCGGCGATGAGGGCGGTTTCGTCAGGGGTGAAGTCGCCGCCTGCGGGGATGGTTTCGCCGAGTTTCGACTTGGCGAATTTGGTGACGCGGGAGACGAAGTTGCCCAGCACGTCTGCGAGGTCCTTGTTCACCGAGGCCTGGAAATTCTCCCAGGTGAATTCGCTGTCGGAGTTTTCGGGGGCATGGGAGAGGAGCCACCAGCGCCAGTAATCGGCGGGCAGGATGGAGAGCGCCTGATCCATAAAGACGCCGCGGCCTTGGGACGTGGAGAACTGGCCGCCGTCATAGTTGAGGTAATTGAAGGACTTGAGGTAGTCGACGAGCTTCCACGGCTCCCCCGACCCGAGGATCGTAGCGGGGAAGGAGAGGGTGTGGAAGGGGACGTTGTCCTTGCCCATGAACTGGTAATAGGTCACGTCCGACGCGCCCTTGTCGGTGCGCCACCAGCGTTCCCATGCGGCATCGTCCAGACCGTTGGCATCTGCCCATTCGGCGGTGCCTGCGATGTATTCGATTGGGGCATCGAACCAGACGTAGAAGACCTTGCCTTCCATACCGGGCCAGTCCTCGTTGCCCTTCTTGACCGGGATGCCCCAGTAGAGGTCGCGCGTGATGCCGCGATCCTGCAGCCCGTCGCCGTCGTTCAGCCATTTCTTGGCGATGGAGGTGGTCAGGATCGGCCAGTCGGTTTTCGAGTCGATCCACGCCTCAAGCTTGTCCCGAAGGGCGCGCTGTTTGAGGTAGAGGTGTTTGGTTTCCCGCACCTCCAGATTGGTGGAGCCGGAGATGGAGGAGCGCGGGTTGATCAGGTCCGTTGGGTCGAGCTGTTTCGTGCATTCCTCGCACTGGTCGCCACGGGCCGAGGTGTTGCCGCAATTGGGGCAGGTGCCGGTGATGTAGCGGTCGGGTAGGAAGCGGTTGTCGTCGATGGAAAAGACCTGCTTTTCAGAGACTTCCGCGATCAGGCCGTTTTCGGCCAGACGCCCCGCGAAATGCTGGGTCAGGCGGTGGTTGCGTTGCGAGGAGGAGCGCCCGAAATGGTCGAAGGACAGGCGGAAGCCCTTGGCGAGGTCGGCCTGCACCTTGTGCATCTCGGCGCAGTATTCCTCTACCGGCTTGCCCGCCTTGGCGGCGGCGAGTTCGGCGGGGGTGCCGTGTTCGTCGGTGGCGCAGATGAACATCACCTCATGCCCCCGGGCGCGCATGTAGCGGGCGAAGAGGTCGGCGGGCAGCTGGGAGCCTACGAGGTTGCCCAAGTGCTTGATCCCGTTGATGTAAGGGATGGCGGAGGTGATCAGAATCCGTGCCATGTCGCGCGCCTTTCGTCCCGATGCGGGCGTTGTTTAACGCGGGGGGCGGGCAAGGGCCAGAGGCTTGCCGCGCGGGGGAAAGATTCCGGCGCGCCTATGGTTGGTCCGGCCCCGGCATGAGGGGGTGGGGCACGGGGTCCTTGGCGCGGAAGAGATGGGCGCGGAAGATGTCGAGGTAGGAGCGGTAGACGTACCCTTCGTTACGACGCTGGTAATGTTCGCGGTTGGCGGCATAGAGCGCGGGCAGGCGATACCACGGCACGGCGGGGTGCATGTGGTGGACGACATGCAGGTTGTTGTTGAGGAAGAGGAGCGCGAGGGGGCCGCGATCCTCGATGATCACGGTGCGGGCGCGGGCGGATTCATGCGCGCGATGTTCTAGGAAGGTGCGGATCTTCAGCAGGGCATGGCCGAACCATGCGGCTAGGAGATAGGCCCACCATGGCATGGCGGCCGCCCAGAGCCAGAGGATCACCAGAGCAAGCCCGCCCAGATGCAGCGCCCAATCGCGGCGCAGGCCCGGATCGTTGCGGCGGATCGCCTTCGCCTCGGTCACCAGCCAGAGGATGTTGCCGAGGATGGGGCCGAGCGTGATGCGGCCGAAGAGCGTATTGTTGAAGCGGAACAGGGCCTTGTGGATGCGGGGCAGGCGCGCCCAGACCGCCGGATCGAGGTAGTTCGATTCCGGGTCGTCATAGGGATCGGTCAGGATCGGATCATGGTGATGGGCAAGGTGGGTGTCGCGGAAGCGGCCATAGGGCACGGTCAGGTTCAGCGCGGGGAAGGCCAGCGTTTCGTTCAGCAGGCGGGAGCGGAAGGGGTGGCCGTGCAGGATTTCATGCTGGAGCGAGGAGAATTGCGCGATGCCGAGGCCCGTTAGCAGGATGCCGAGCAAGGGAGTGACGGCATAGGCGGCGGTGGTGCCTATCGCCCAGACGGCATAGGTGGCGAGGAGGAGGAGGAGCGTGGGCCATTCGATGGCAGGTGCGGCTTTGCGCAAGATGGGTTTTCCCTTTGCCTGACAGGGGAAGGAATAGCACTTGCGCCGCAGGGCCTGAATTCGGAGGATGCGCAACATAAAGTCAATTATGGTGACTATTATCACCATCGGGGGTGAAAATGGACAAGCGCGATCGGTCGGTGCTGTTTCGGGCGCGGTTGGCGGAGGCGATGGCCGACAAGGGCATGAGCCGGGCGGCGCTGGCGCGGGCGGCGGGGGTGGATCGGTCCACCCTGTCGCAGCTTCTGGCACCGGGCACACGGCTGCCCAATGCCCAGCTTGCGGCGGATTGTGCGCAGGCTTTGGGCATTTCGGCGGATTGGCTTCTGGGTCTGACGGGGCGACCGGAACCCATCGCCGATCTATTGGCCACAAGCCTTACCGTGACGGAAGCGCCCCGCGCGCTGATCGACGAGACGATCTTCGGCTGGCACCGGGAGGCGGCGGGATACAAGATCCGCCATGTTCCGGCGACGCTGCCCGACATGCTCAAGACCCGCGCGATGGTGGAATGGGAGTATCGCCCGCAACTGGGACGGACGGCGGAACAGGCGCTGGGGGCATTCGCGGACCGGCTGCACTGGATGCGGCAGGCGCGGTCGGATTACGAAATTGCGCTGCCTTTGCATGAGCTTGCGGGTTTTGCCAAGGGGACGGGATATTACGAGGGGCTGCCCGCCGCGATCCGGGCGGAGCAGATGGACAGGTTCATCCTGCTGACCGAGCAGCTTTACCCTTCGCTGCGGCTTTACCTCTTTGACGCGCGGCGGGTGTTTTCGGCCCCGGTCACGATCTTTGGCCCGCTTCTGGCGGTGGTCTATCTGGGGCGGCATTATCTGGCCTTCCGCGATAGCGCGCGGGTGGAGTCGATCAGCCAGCATTTCGACTGGCTGGTGAAGGAGGCGGCCTTCAGCGCGCGGGACGTGCCCGCCCATCTGCGGGCGCTGCGTGACCGCATTCCCGCCTGATGAAGGGGCGCCCTGCAGAGGTCGTTAACCCCGGCATCGGGGGGTGGTGGCGGCAGGTTTCGGGCGTGCCACAGGCCGTGCCGTATTCTGTGCCGCAGGTTGTGCATACGCGGCGGGCTGTGCCGCAACGGAGCGTTAAGGTTAACGCGCGCCGGCGGAAGGGCGGGATCAGGGGAGGCGGAAGGGCGGGATCAGGGAAATTGCACGAAACGGTTCAGGTCATAGCCGTTCCAGGCGAGGACGTCGCGCGCGCCCTTGAGGCGGTCCCATGGGATCGGGCCGCCGCGATTGAGGACGAGGCCGAAGCTGCCGTCGGGCGTTCCGATGACGAGGGTGCGCAGATCGGCATCGGCCCAGAGGAGCCACCATTCGCGGTCGAGCGGCGCGGGGGCCTTGACCGGGGTCAGCCGTCCGGGGCCGGTGATGCGGAGGGGGGTGCGGAGCGAGAGGTCCTGCCCGTTCACGCAGAGCCGGGCGGACAGGGTCAGGCCGTCGGGGCCGGGCGTGATCTGGGCCGCGCCGGGCGCGCAGGCGGGGCGGCCCGCGGCGGCGAAGGTGGCCGTCTGCGGCCATGTGCCGTTCAGGGTGGAGAGGTCGAGGACGGCGTTGGAATAGATCGGCCCGTCGCGGCGGAAGCCGTCGCGCTGCACGGTGGCGGGGGCGCAGGCGGCAAGGAGGAACAGGAGGGCGGCGGTCAGTCGAGGCACAGGGTCACCTCCGCGCCGTTGTCCATGAGGACGGCATTGCAGCCGAACATGGGGGTGAAGGGCGCACAGGTGCGGGAACGGGCAAGGCATTCGCCCTGACAATCGGTCTTGCTGTCGCAGCGTCTGCCGGAATCGCGGGTCTTGCGGATGCAGGCCATGGCATCGCCATTGCCGGTGCGGGACCAGATGCCGCCGTCATCCTCGCAGGCGATCTGCGATGGGCTCTTGGGGATGGGGGTGGATTGCGGTTCGGGGATGAGGGCCGGGGGCGGCGTGGGTTCGGCGGTCGCTGCGCTTTCCGTTGCGGGTGGTTCTGCGGGTTCTGCGACTGCGGCGCCTGCGGTCGGGCCGGGGCTGGAAGCGGGGGCGGGCGCAGGCGCAGGCGCGTCCAGCGTGGTGGTGGTGATCGCCTCGCCCATCAAGTCGGCGGGGGCCGCGGTTGCGGGCGCGCGGTCGCGGCCCGGCAGGGAAAGCTGGCAGGCGGCCAGCAGGGGGAGGGCGAGGGCAAGGGTCAGAAGGGCGCGGCGCATCGGTCTTCCTGCGGAGGCTGGGGACAGATGGGCAGAAGCGGGGCCGCGATGCAAGCCCGTGCGGCGACCTTGTGATCACGAAGCGCGGAAGGTCGGGGCCGAGAGAAGCGGCTTGGTCTTCGTCTCGGTCCAAATACCCAAAAGGCGCGGGCGGTCAGTAGGGCTGCGGATGGTCGCGATGGGCGAGGGCGATGTCGTCCAGCACCTCGTCGGAGAGGGTCAGGCTGGCGGCATCGAGGGCGGTCTTGAGCTGGTCCAGCGTGGTTGCGCCGAAGATCGGGATGCAGGGGAAGGGGCGCTGGCGGCAGAAGGCCAGCGCCATCTGCGCGGGGTCGAGGCCGTGGCGGGCGGCGATGCCCAGATAGGCGGCGACGGCGGGGAAGACGCGGGGGGTGATGCGGCCGCCCAGTTGCGGGTTGAGGCTGCGGCGCGATCCGTCGGGGATGACGTCGCCTGCGTATTTCCCGGTGAGGAGGCCCGTGGCGAGGGGGGAGAAGGCCAGCAAGGGCAGGTTTTCGGCCACGGAAAGCTCGGCCCAGTCGCTGTCGAACTGGCGGCAGAGGAGGGAATATTCGTTCTGCACCGAGGCCATCCGGGGCAGGCCGTGGATCTCGGCCAGATGGAGCCAGCGGGCGGTGCCCCAGACGCTGTCGTTCGACAGGGCGATGTGGCGGATCTTGCCGGCGCGGATCAGGTCATCGGCGGTGCGCAGGATGTCGAGCATGTGATCGGTGACCTCGGCCCGGTCGAGGGGGCGGGGGTCGTAGTCCCAGATTTGGCGGAAGTGATAGCTGCCGCGATTGGGCCAGTGCATCTGGTAGAGGTCGATGACATCGGTCTGCAGGCGGCGGAGCGAGGCATCCACCGCCGCGCGCATCGTGGCGCCGGTGATGGGGGCGCCGTCGCGGACGGCCTTCTGCCCTTCGCCGGTGATCTTTGTGGCGATGACCAGCCGATCGCGCCCTTTGCGGGAGGCGAGCCATGTGCCGATGATCTCTTCGGTGCGGCCCACGGTTTCGGCGGTGATGGGGTTCACGGGATACATTTCCGCCGTGTCCCAGAAGGTGCAGCCGTGACACAGCGCCATGTCCATCTGGGCGTGGCCCTCGGCCTCGGTGTTCTGGGTGCCCCAGGTCATGGTGCCGAGGCAGAGTTCCGAGACCATCAGGTCGGTCGCGCCGAGGCGGATCTGTTTCATGGCGGGGTCCTTTCAGCCTGTCTGTTCCGGGGGGAGCCTAGCGGTGTGGGTGGCGGGGGCAAGGGGGTGCGGGACGGATTGAGAACAAAGGATGAACATGCTAGGCTTGGCGGCATGAGTCCCTCGATCCTTTCCCTTCCCGGCCCGCGCGACCGCGGGATGGTGCCGATGCCCGGCGTGGCGGGGCTGGGCATCGGGCTGGCGCGGGGGCGGGTGCATGAATTCCGGGGGCCGTCGCGCGTGGCGCTGGCGGTGCAGGTGATGGGGGAATGCGCGGGGCCTGTCCTGTGGATCACGCCGGGCTGGCAGGCGGAGCGGCTCTATCCCGCCGGGGTGGCGGACCATGCCGATCCGGGGCGGCTGATCTGTGCAAGGGCGCGGCGGCCGGAAGATATCCTTTGGGCGATGGAAGAGGGGCTGCGGTCCGGCGCGGTGCCTCTGGTGGTGGCCGAGATGCCCGCCGCGCCCGCGCTGACGCCGGTGCGCCGGTTGCAACTGGCGGCCGAGGCGGGGACGGAGGCGGCCCCTCACG
>Ga0209278_1002499_pt1 | contig 10237 bp, 10 predicted proteins | sample JI81BgreenDNA_FD_187504 | JGI IMG/M metagenome (GOLD analysis project Ga0209278, IMG submission 187504) | Wastewater effluent complex algal communities from Wisconsin, to seasonally profile nutrient transformation and Carbon sequestration -... | ecosystem: Engineered > WWTP > Effluent > Algae... | reverse complement strand
GAGCTTGTCGGAGGGCGGCGAGCGGGGCCGGGGCCCGTCAAATTCGGTCGCGGGTGGTCTGCCGGTGGGTGCGGCCGTGCATGGCCTCGAAGAACGCCCGCGCGTCGGCCACATCCTTCGCGATGCCGTCGGTGAGGGCGTCGAGGCTGTCGTACTTCAGCTCGTCGTGCAGTTTGTGCAGCAGGTCCACCCGCACGAGTTTACCGTAGGCCTCCCCGCCGGGCAGGCGCTCGGCCAGCCCCGCTGGCCAGTCCAGGCAATGCGTTTCCAGCAGCACACGCCCGCCGTTCACGTCGTTCGGGTCGAGCGAGGGACGCACGCCGAGGTTGGCCACACCGGGCAGTGGGGTGTCCCACAACCCATGCACCTGCACCACGAAGATGCCGCTGGCCGCTGGCTTCCAGTGGGCAAAGCGCAGGTTCAGCGTGCGGAAACCGTCGCCGCGGCCCTGGGCGGTTTCGCCGAGCTGGCGGCCGAGCTGGCGGCCGCGCACCACGTGGCCGCTGATCGCGTAGGGCCGGCCGAGCAGGGCGGCGGCAGCGTCCATCCGGCCGGCCGCCAGCGCTTCGCGCACGGCCGAACTCGACACGCGCAGGCCGTGCACCTCGTAGCTCTGCATGCGCGCAACGTCGAAGCCAAGGCGGGCACCGGCCGCATCCAGCATCGCGTAGTCACCCGCCCGGCGCGCACCGAACCGGAAATCGTCGCCGACCAGCACGTAGCGCGCACCCAGGGCGTCCACCAGCGTGTCCTGGATGAAAGCCTCGGCGCTTTGTGCCGCCAGCCGCTCGTTGAACGGCAGCACCACGCACTGGTCCACGCCGCAGCGCGCCAGCTCTTCGAGTTTGTCCCGCAGGGTGGCGATGCGCGCCGGGGCGAGCTCGGGTTTGTGCAGCACCGCGGCGAAGTGGTCGCGCGGGTGCGGCTCGAAGGTCATCACGCAGCTGGGCACGCCGCGGTGGCGCGCCTCGCTCTGAAGGAGCGCCAGCATCGCCTGGTGGCCGCGGTGGACACCATCGAAGTTGCCGATGGTCAGTGCGCAGTGGGGGGCCAGCGCGCCGGGTCCGGTGCGGGTGTGGCGCAGGCCGCGGACGATCTTCATGCCGGGTGGAAAGCGGGGTGGGCCAAGGGGTGGGACTTCGGGCGAGACACGGGGTGGGACATGACGCCGGGGCGCCATCAAAGCTTGCTATATTGACACAGGAAAACGCATACCCCGGGGTGGACCCATCCCGGCGTGGGCCGGCCCACCGCGGGGCCGGGTGGTTCGGTGACACGTCGCACGAAGGAGCCCGTTTTGAAGGTCTTGAAGCTCTCCGCCCAGGGACTGCCGCAGTCGTGGATCAGCCTCGAAGAGGCCGTGCTGCACTACGCGGCCGACGAGGTGCGCTGGGAAATGGGGGCTGAGGTCGCGGTCTTCCACGGCGGCCACAACGCGATCACCGGGCGGCAGTCGATCATCACCGTCAACTCGATCATCGGCACCGAGGGCGTGCCTCGGATCAACCCATTCGAGCTTCGTCCCACGCTCACCAACCAGAAGCTGTTTGCGCGCGACCGCAACGTCTGCGCGTACTGCGGTCAGCATTTCCACGACGATGAGCTGACGCGCGAGCACATCGTGCCGCTGGCGCAGCGCGGGCGCGACGGCTGGATGAACGTGGTCACCGCCTGCAAGTCGTGCAACCACCGCAAGGGCAACAAGACGCCCGAGCAGGCCCACATGCCCCTGCTCTACGCGCCTTATGTGCCCAGCCTTTGGGAAGACTTCATTCTGCGCAACCGCCGCATCCTCGCGGACCAGATGGAGTTTCTGATGGCGCACCTGCCGAAGACGTCGCGCTTGCACGCCTAGGCCTGGGCAGTGCCGCGCAGGACGGCTCAGTTCGGCAGGCCCTCAAGTTCCCGCCGTGTGCGGATCCAGGCTGGGTCGAAGCTGATCTTGCGCAGCAGCGTCGATCCCGGTTCGATGGCGCGCCACACGGGCGGCACCGACTCGATGGGTGCGCCCGCCTGCACCTGCTCGAACGCGTGTTCGGCCACGATGCGCAGGAAGATCGACGTGGACACCGGGCATGCCGCGTCGGCGCCGTGGGCCGCGGCCAGCTCCCGGCGCAGCTGCTGAATCGGCAGGCTGCGCCCCGGCGGCAGCCGGTGGAGGAAGTCGGCGATCTCCTCGGGGCTGGAGATCAGCAAGCGCGAGCCCTGCGGCACGCCGGCAAAGGCCTTGTCGAGCAGAACGATGTGCGGTGGGCGGGCCTTCAGCTTCTCGGACCAGCTCTTTTTGGGTCGGGGCATGGGCGTCTCCAAGTAGGGATAGGCCCAAGCTTCCGGCAAACGACCGCCGGTGCAAAGAATCCCCAGGTTTACCCGGGTTGGTCGCCCGTCGCCCGCTGCCTCAGGCAAATACCCCGGCCGTGTCCTGCATGCGGGCCGAGACCTCGCCGAGGTGGTGCAGCGTGTCGCCGAACGTCATTTCCAGCTGGGTCAGCTTCTTGAAGTAATGGCTGATGATGTATTCGTCGGTCACGCCGATGCCGCCGTGCAGCTGCACCGCCTGCTGGCCCACGAAACGCATCGACTGGCCCAGCTGCACCTTCGCCCGGGACAGTGCGGCCCGGCGCTCGTCGGCCGGGGCGTTGAGCTTGAGGCTGGCGTAGTAGCTCATGGAGCGCGCCAGTTCCAGCTGCATCTTCATGTCGGCCACGCGGTGGCGCAGGGCCTGGAAGCTGGCGATCGTCACGCCAAACTGCTTGCGCGTGTTCATGTAGTCCACGGTCACCGCCAGCGCCCGGTCCATGGTACCCACCGCCTCGGCGGCGGTGGCGGCGATGCCGATGTCCACCGCGTGTTCCAGCGCGGCCTGACCGTCAGCCACCAGCAGCGTGGCCGGGGCGTTGGCCAGCGTGAGCGTGCCGGCGCGGCTTCCGTCCTGCGTGAGGTGGCCGGTGGCGGACACGCCGGGGGCACCGGCCTCCACCAGGAAAAGCGCCGTGCGGCCGTCCAGTCGCGCGGGCACGATGAATGCGTCGGCGCGGTCCGCGGCCGGCACCAGGTGTTTTTCGCCCGTGACGGTGTGACCGGCGCCGGCAGAGGCGGCGGTGGCCGCCACGCGGTCGAGCCGGTAGCGCGCACCGCGTTCCTGGTGTGCCAGCACGACGAGCACCTCACCCGCGGCGATGCGCGGCAGCCACGCGGCCTGCGCCTCGGCTGCGGCGTAGGCGCCGATCACGCCGCTGGCGATCAGCGTCTGGGCCAGCGGCTCCAGCACGATGCCGCGGCCCAGCTCCTCCATCACCACCATGGCTTCCACCGGGCCCATGCCCAGCCCGCCGTGGTCTTCGCTCACGTACAGGCCACTCAGGCCCAGTTCGGCGAGTTCGCCATAGGCCGCGCGGTCAAACCCGCCGGCGGCCACGATGCCGCGGCGGCGCTCGAAGTCGTAGCCCTTCTCCACCCATTTCTGCACGGCGTCGCGCAGGGCGACCTGATCGTCGGAAAAGTCGAAATCCATGATGCCTCCTGATCAGCCGAGCACGGTTTGCGCCACGATGTTGCGCTGCACCTCGTTGGAGCCGCCGTAGATCGTGGTCTTGCGCATGTTGAAGTAGGTCGAGGCCAGCGGCGCGTTGGCCACGGTGCCGCCCGGGAAGTCGCCTTGCCAGCCCGCTTCCATCGCTTCGAAGATGAAGGGCAGGCTGTAGGGGCCCGCGGCCAGCATCATCAGCTCGGTGTAGCGCTGCTGGATCTCGCTGCCGCGGATCTTCAGCAGGCCGGCGATGTCCAGCGAGCTTTTGCCCGCCTTCTCGGCCGACAGCACGCGCAGCACCAGCAACTCCAGCGCCACGATGTCCACCTCCAGCAGGGCAATCTGGTCGCGGAAGCGGCTGTCTTCCCACACGCCCTCGGCCTTGGCGATGCGCTTGAGGCGCTCGAGTTCGCGCTTGGCGCGGTTCACGTCGGCGATGTTGGTGCGCTCGTGGCCGAGCAGGTACTTGGCGTAGGTCCAGCCCTGGTTTTCCTCGCCCACCAGGTTCTCTGCCGGCACCTCGACGTTGTCGAACCACACCTCGTTGACCTCGCACTCGCCGTCGAGCAGGCGGATCGGCCGCACGGTCACGCCCGGCGATTTCATGTCAATGAGCAGGAAGCTGATGCCCGTCTGCGGTTTGCCTTCCGTGCTGGTGCGCACGAGGCAGAAGATCCACTCGCCGTACTGGCCGAGCGTGGTCCAGGTTTTCTGACCGTTGACGATGTACTTGTCGCCCCGTCGCTCGGCCCGGGTCTTCAGCGAGGCGAGGTCGGAGCCGGAACCCGGCTCGCTGTAGCCCTGGCTCCACCACACCTCGCCGCTGGCGATGCCCGGCAGGTGGCGCTCTTGCTGCGCCTTGTTGCCGAAGGCCATGATCACCGGGGCCACCATGACCGGCCCGAAGGGCACCACGCGCGGCGCCCCGGCCAGCGCGCATTCCTCTTCAAACAGGTGGCGCTGCACCGCGCTCCAGCCCGGCCCGCCAAACTGCTGGGGCCAATTCCAGCCCAGCCAGCCCTTCTTGCCAAGGATCTTGGCCCAGCGCTGCATGTCGTCCCGCGACAGGCGCATGGCGCTGTGCACCTTCTGGGCGATGTCGGCGGGCAGGTTGTCCCTGACCCAGCCCCGGATCTCGTCGCGAAACGCCAGTTCTTCCGGCGTGAAAGCCAAATCCATGGTGGTCTCCTGATGCGCGCCCGTCCGGGCGTCTGACAGCCGGGCAGTCTCGCACGACCGTTCGATTTGAGCCTGTCCGGGCCGCGACAAACCCGCCGCCCGTCCTCGGGTTTGGTGCGGCGGGGGACGGCGCCGGGCCGCACAGGCGCGGGTCGCTACACTGCGCGCCCATGTCAGCGCGGCAACCCATCGTCATCCTGATCTCCGGCAGCGGCTCCAACATGGCCGCCCTGGTCGAGGCCGCCCAGCGGCGCCGCTGGGCCGAGCGCTTCGGCGCGCCGGTGGCCGCGGTCATCAGCAACCGGCCGCAGGCCGCCGGACTCGCGTGGGCGCGGGAGCGGGGCATCGCCACCGCGGTGGTCGATCACACCGCCCACGCCGACCGCGACGCGTTCGACACCGCGCTGGCCACCGCCATCGACGCGCACCGGCCCGGCTGGGTGCTGCTGGCGGGTTTCATGCGGATCCTGACCCCCGCCTTCGTGGCGCGCTACGCCGGGCGGCTGGTCAACATCCACCCCAGCCTGCTGCCCGCCTTTCCGGGGCTGAAAACCCACGAGCGCGCCATCGCCATGGGCTGCCGCGTGGCCGGCGCGACGGTGCACCGCGTGACGGCGGAGCTCGACCACGGCGACATCCTGGAGCAGGCCGTGGTGCCGGTGGTGCCGGGCGACACCCCCGAGGCGCTGGCCGCGCGGGTGCTCTCGCAGGAGCACGTCATTTACCCGCGGGCTGTCGAGGCGCTGCTGGCGCGCGGCTGATCGCCGGCCGCCACGCGGCGGTGCGTCACATCGACCTGGCGAACACCAGGCCCGCGTGTTCGCGCATGGCGTGGAAGCGGATCTTCGGCCAGTTGGCCTCCACCGCGCGCAGCGTGGCCAGGTGGTCCAGCAGGATGGTCGGCGCGTCCACCGCGTCCAGGGCCACACGGTGGGCGTTGGCGTCGATGAAGCGCTTGAGCTCCTGCTCGCCGCCGTCCTCGGGCGCGCACGTCACCCAGCGCGCCACGTTGTACGAGCTGCCGGTGATGCGCGCTTTCACGCCGTACTCGTGCTCCAGCCGGTGGGCCACCACCTCAAACTGCAGCTGTCCCACCGCCCCGAGCAGCAGCACGCTGCCCGCCACCGGCCGGAACACCTGGATCGCGCCCTCTTCGCCGAGCTGCGTCAGACCCGCGCGCAGCTGCTTGGTGCGCAGCGGATCGGCCACCTCCACGCTGCGGATGATTTCCGGCGCGAAGAAGGGCAGCCCGGTGAACTGCAGGGCCTCGCCCTCGGTGAGCGTGTCGCCGAGCTGCAGCACGCCATGGTTCGGGATGCCGATGATGTCGCCGGCAAAGGCCTCGTCGAGCAGTTCGCGCCGCTGCGACAGGAAGCTCACCACCGTGTTGGGCCGCAGCTCCTTGCCGCTGCGCACCACCTTCAGGCGCATGCCGCGCTCGAAGTGGCCGCTGGCCACGCGCACGAAGGCGATGCGGTCGCGGTGCGCCGGGTCCATGTTGGCCTGGATCTTGAACACCACGCCGCTGAACTTCGGCTCCACCGGCTCCACCGTGCGTTGGATGGCCGCCTTCGACCCCGGCGGCGGTGCCAGGTCGACCAGCGCGTCGAGCACCTCGCGCACGCCAAAGTTGTTCACCGCCGAGCCAAACAGCATCGGGGTCTGCTGTCCGGCCAGGAAGGCCGCTTCTTCAAACGCCGGCGACGCGCCCGCGACCAGCTCCAGCTCTTCGCGGGCCTGCGCGAACTCCGCGCCAAAGCGCCGCGCGGATTCGGCGTTGTCCAGGCCTTCCAGCACTTCCTCGTCGCCCCCGCGGCGGTCCTCGCCGGCCGCGAACACGCGCATCTGCTCGGTGCGCCGGTCGTACACCCCATGGAACAGCTTGCCCATGCCCACCGGCCAGGTGAACGGCACCACCGTCATGCCGAGCTCGCGCTCGATCTCGTCCATCAGGTCCAGCGGGGCCTTCACCTCGCGGTCCATCTTGTTCACGAAGGTCAGGATCGGCGTGTTCCGCGCGCGGCAGACCTGCAGCAGCCGCCGGGTTTGCGGCTCGACGCCGTTGCCGGCGTCGATCACCATCAGCGCCGCGTCCACCGCGGTCAGCACGCGGTAGGTGTCCTCGGAGAAATCCTGGTGGCCCGGGGTGTCCAGCAGGTTGATCACGCAGTCGCGGTACTCCATCTGCATCACGCTCGATGCGACCGAGATGCCGCGCTGCTTCTCGATCTCCATCCAGTCGGAGGTGGCGTGGCGGGCGGCCTTGCGTGCCTTGACGCTGCCGGCGATGTTGATCGCGCCCGAGAACAGCAGCAGCTTCTCGGTTAGCGTGGTCTTGCCCGCGTCAGGGTGGGAAATGATGGCGAAGGTGCGCCGACGGCGCACCTGTTGGGGAATGTCGGACATGGGGCGCGATTATCGGCGCTGCCCCCGCGCGCGGCCGGGGAGGCCCGGCGGGGGACAATACCGGGATGCACCCGAATGCCCTGCTGGAAGAAGCCGCCACGCTGCTGGAGCGCGTGTTTCGCTTCGATCAACCCACCGACGCGCTGCTGGCGCGCCACTTTCGCGAGCACCGCTCGCTCGGTCCGCGCGACCGCGCCACGCTCGCCGACACCGTCTTCGCCGTGCTGCGCGAGCGGCTGCGCCTGGAGGCGCTGGCCCGCTCCGGCAGCGGCTCTCGCTGGCGTCGGCTGGCCATCCTGGCCTTCCCCGGCGACATCGATTTCCTCAAGAGCGCCCTGAGCGAGCCGGAGAAGACCTGGCTCGACGCCTGCCGGGCCACGCCCGACAGCGTGTGGCTCGCGCCACACCGCCACAACCTGCCCGACTGGCTGGCGGCGGCGCTGCAGGCGCAGATCGGTGACGAATTCGACACCCTGGCCGAGGCCCTGATGCGTCCCGCGCCCCTGGACCTGCGCGTCAACACCCTTAAGGCCCGTCGCGACGCGGTCCTGGCCGAGCTCGCCGCCGGCGGTCTGACGGGCGAGCCCACCCCGTGGTCGCCGCTGGGAATCCGGCTCGCCGGCAAACCCACGCTCGCCCGTTGGCAGCCCTACGCCGACGGCGCGGTCGAGGTGCAGGACGAAGGCTCTCAATTGCTGGCCCTGCTGGTCGGCGCCCGGCGCGGCGAGATGGTGGCCGATTTCTGCGCCGGCGCGGGCGGCAAAACGCTGGCGCTCGGCGCGGCCATGCGCAACACCGGCCGCCTTTACGCCTTCGACACGTCGGCCCACCGCCTCGAAGGCCTCAAGCCGCGGTTGGCGCGCAGCGGCCTGTCCAACGTGCACCCGGTCGCCATCGCCCACGAGCGGGATGACCGCATCAAACGCCTCGCCGGCAAGCTCGACCGTGTGCTGGTCGATGCGCCGTGCTCCGGCTTGGGCACGCTGCGCCGCCATCCCGACCTCAAGTGGCGCCAGACGCCCGCGGCGGTGGCGGCGTTTGCAGCGCAGCAGACCGCCATCCTCGCCAGCGCCGCCCGCCTGCTCAAGCCCGGTGGACGGCTGGTGTACGCCACCTGCAGTCTGCTGACCGACGAAAACGAGGCCATCGCCGCCGCGTTCGACGCGGCCCAGTCCGGCTGGCGGCCGCTGTCCGCGGCGACCTTGCTGGCCGACGCCGGCGTGCACGACCCCGCGGCCCTCGCCAGCGGACCGGAGGGGCGGTTTCTTCGCCTGTGGCCCCACCGGCATCGCACCGACGGCTTTTTTGCGGCTGTCTGGCAGAAAACCCCTTGATCTTTCACAAACACCCCCTGATCTGCGGTCTTTCTCCGGTTGGAGAAAACCCCTGTCCGTCCTAAAATCGGGGGACCGCAGCGCCCCTGCCCGGCGTAGCGGCGGCCCTTGGCCGCGCTTGTTCACTTGGGCAGCTTTTCAGGAAATCCATGTCTGCATCCGACCCCGGCCTTCTCGCGTCCCTGTGGGATGGCTTCATCACCTTCGCGGCCGAAGGCCTGACCGGCGCGAGCTGGTGGCAGACGCTGATCGTTGCCCTCGTGCTCACGCACATCACCATCGCCAGCGTCACCATTTATCTGCATCGCCACTCGGCGCACCGATCGCTCGACCTTCACCCCATCCCGGCCCATTTCTTCCGCTTCTGGCTGTGGCTGACCACCGGCATGGTCACCAAGGAGTGGACCGCCATCCACCGCAAGCACCACGCCAAGTGCGAGCAGGACGGTGACCCCCACAGCCCGCAGGTGTTCGGCATCAAGAAGGTCTTCTGGGAAGGCAGCGAGCTGTACCGCGCCGAGGCCAAGAACCGCGAGACGCTGGAGCGCTACGGCCACAACACGCCGACCGACTGGATCGAACGCAACCTCTACACCCGCCATTCCCGGCTCGGTGTCAGCCTGATGCTCATCGTCAACGTCGCGCTGTTCGGTGCGCTGGGTGTCACCGTCTGGGCGATCCAGATGATCTGGATCCCCGTCACGGCCGCCGGCATCATCAACGGCATCGGCCACTGGTGGGGCTATCGCAACTTCGAAGCCACCGATGCCAGCACCAACGTGTCGCCCTGGGGCATCCTGATTGGCGGTGAAGAGCTGCACAACAACCACCACACCTACCCGACCTCGGCCAAGCTCTCGGTCAAGCCGTACGAGTTTGACATCGGCTGGCTCTACATCAGCGTCCTCAGCGCCCTTGGTCTGGCCACGGTGAAAAAAGTGGCGCCGCGCGTGGCGTATGGCGATGTCAAACCGGTGGCCGACGAGAAGACGCTGGAAGCCGTGATCGCCCACCGCTACGAAATCATGGCCGGCTACGCCCGCGAACTGCGCGCCGCCTGCAAGAGCGAACTGCAGTCGATCAAGGCCCGCAGCGGCGATGTGTCGGCGCTGCAAGCCGCCAAGCGCTGGCTGCACCGGGATGACGACAAGGTGCCGGCGGCCGTGAAGCCCCAGCTGGCCCAGGCCCGTGCCCAGCACCCGGTGCTCGACCAGATGGTCACCATGCGGGAAGAGCTCCGCGCCCTGTGGTCCAGCACCACCGCGTCGCGCGAGCAGCTGGCGGCGGATTTGCAGGCCTGGTGCCGCCGCGCCGAAGAGAGCGGCATTGCCGCGCTGCGCGACTTCTCGCTGCGTTTGCGCGCCGCGCACGCCTGACGCGGTCCGGGCGCCCCGGCCGGGCGGCGATGCCTGCGCCGGTTCTCGCCCTTCACCGCCTCGATCGCATCGCCATCGAGACTGGCCAAGAAAAAGGCCCGCTGGAAACAGCGGGCCTTTTTGCTGGGTCGATGGAAGCCGGCGCGATACCGACGCCTCTCGTCACTTCAGCTTGATTTCCTTGTAGTCCACGTGCTTGCGGGCGACCGGATCAAACTTCTTGATCAGCATCTTCTCCGGCGTGGTCTTCTTGTTCTTGGTGGTGGTGTAGAAGTGGCCGGTGCCGGCGGTGGACTCCAGCTTGATCTTCTCGCGAACGCCTTTGGTTGCCATGGTGCGTCTCCTTAAGCCTGGCCACGGGCGCGCAGGTCGGCGAGCACCGCATCGATACCGTTCTTGTCGATCAGGCGCAG
>Ga0209278_1002497_pt1 | contig 10243 bp, 10 predicted proteins | sample JI81BgreenDNA_FD_187504 | JGI IMG/M metagenome (GOLD analysis project Ga0209278, IMG submission 187504) | Wastewater effluent complex algal communities from Wisconsin, to seasonally profile nutrient transformation and Carbon sequestration -... | ecosystem: Engineered > WWTP > Effluent > Algae... | reverse complement strand
GCAGGCGCTCGGCCTGCAAGGCTCGCCGCCAGGGCAGGTATTGGCGGGCCTCGCGCTGTTCCTCAGCCTGTTCGTCATGGCCCCGACGCTCGACATCGTGAATGCGCAGGCCGTCGCGCCCTATGCTGCCGGGAGCATCAGCGCCGACGCCGCAATCGGCGCGGCGGGCGAGGCGTTCCACGCCTTCATGATCGCTCAGACCCGCGAGGCGAACCTGATGATGTTCACCGATATTGCGGGTGGCGGCACCTTCCAAAACAGCGCGGAGGTGCCCTTCTCGATCCTGCTCCCCGCCTTTGTCACCTCAGAACTGGAAACCGCGTTCCAGATCGGCTTCATGATCTTCCTGCCGTTTCTGGTGATCGACCTTGTCGTGGCGAGCGTGCTGATGAGCCTCGGCATGATGATGCTGTCCCCCACCATCATCTCGTTGCCGTTCAAGCTGCTGTTGTTCGTGCTGGTCGATGGCTGGGCGCTCTTGATGGGCAGCCTGGCGATGAGTTTCGCCACATGACCGAAGATGCCGCGCTGCTGGCCCTCGCCGATCAGACGCTGTGGATCACCGCGCTGATCGCCGGGCCGGTGCTGATCGCGACACTGGTGGTGGGTCTGGTGGTCGGGATCATTCAGGCTGCCACCTCCGTCAACGAACAGACCCTCAGCTTCATCCCCAAGCTGGCGATCACCGCGCTGGTGTTCGTGGTGCTGGGCGCGGCGATGATGGGGCTTCTGAGCGATTTCACCCGCGAGATTATGGCGCAGGTCGCCGGGCTTTCCGCGTGAGGCCATGAACGTCCTCGATTTCGGCTTCGGCAGTCTTGAAGCGCAGCTGTGGCAGATTGTCTTCCTGTCAATCCGCTGCGGCGCAGCGCTGATGGCCGCGCCGATGGTGGGCGGGATGGCGGTGCCCGCGCCGCTGCGTATTCTGCTCAGCATCGTGCTGGGCTACTTCATCGCGACTTGGGTGCCGCTCCCGCCCGCGCCTGCGATGATGAGCTTTGCCGCGATCATCGCGGTGCTGCAAGAGGTCGCAGTGGGCCTGATGCTGGGCTTCGTATTGCAGCTCGCCTTCGCCATTCCGCTGATCGCGGCCGAGCAGATTTCCGGCACCATGGGCCTAGCCATCGCGACCTCGATTGATCCCGCCAGCGGCGCGCAATCAGGGGCGCTGGGGACGTTCTTCGGGCTGGTGCTCAGCCTGCTCTTCTACGCCATTGGCGCGCATCTGCTGTGGTATGAGCTGCTGATCGAAAGCTACCGCCTGCTGCCTGCGGGCGAGTTCAGCTTCGGCGCGTGGCGGGCGCAGAGCGTCGTGATGTTCATGGGCTATGGCCTTGCCACGGCGGCTGCCATCGCGCTGCCGGTGGTGCTGGTGTTGCTGCTGGTGCAGGTGGTGACGGGTCTGATCGCGCGTTCCGCCCCGTCGCTGAACCTGTTCGCGCTGGGCCTGCCTGCCGGCGTGCTGGCGGGGATTGCCGCGCTTATCATCGCGCTGCCGGTGATGGTCCACCAGTTCAAGGGCGTGATCGAAATGGCGCTCGACCAGTCGCAAACCCTGATCGGGGCGCGCTGACATGGCCGAGGAAACATCCGGCGAAAAGACCTTTGATCCCACCCCCAAACGCCGTCAGGACGCTGCCAAAAAGGGCGACGTGCTGCGGTCAAAGGAGCTTGGCACGCTGGCCGCGACCGGCGCGGGCGCGCTGGGGCTGCTGGGGCTGGGGTCATGGCTGAATGACAGCATGGGCCGGATCGCGCGGGCGGGGTTCAGCTTTGACCGCGCTGCGCTGGACGGTTTTGCCCCCGGCGCCGCCATCGGCGATGCTGCCTTTGCCGCGCTGCCGCCGGTGATGGCGCTGGGGCTGATCGTCGCCGCCGCAACGGCCGTATCGCAACTGGCGCTGGGGCAGGACGGGCGCTGGGTCGCGGGCAATGCGGGCTTCAAGGCGTCGCGCATCAACCCCCTGTCGGGCTTCAAGCGCATCCTTGGCTGGCAGGGCCTGATCGAACTGGGCAAGGGGCTGGCCAAGCTGGCGCTGCTGGGAGGAATTGCGTGGTGGTGGGCGCAGGGCCGCATTCCGCAATTGCTGGCGCTCGGCACGCTGCCGCTGGAGGCTCAGGTTGGCGTGGCGACCGAGGCGATCTCCAGCCTTGTCGGCGCGCTGCTGATCGGGCTGCTGATCATCGCCGGCATCGACTACCCCTTGCAACGGTTCCAGCGCGACAAGCGGCTGAAAATGAGCCTGCAGGACATGCGCGATGAAAACAAGCAATCCGAAGGCTCGCCCGAAATGAAATCCGCCCGCCGCCAGCGCCAGCGCGATCTGGCGCGCGGGGGCGTGGCCAAGGCGATGAAGGACGCGCAGTTCATCGTCGTCAATCCGCTGCACTTTGCGGTCGCGCTGACTTACGACCCCGCCCGCGCGCCCGCGCCACTGCTGCTGGCGAAAGGCCGGGGTGAAACTGCGCTCGCCATGCGCGAGATTGCGGCGGAGGCAGGGCTGCCGGTGCTCGAATATCCGCAGCTCGCCCGCGCGGTCTATTTCACTACGAGGCCGAACCAGATGGTGCGTGAGGAATTGTATATCGCGCTCGCTTCGCTGGTGGCTTTCGTGATGGCGCTGAAACGCGGCCAGCGCCCGCGCCGTCCGGTGGTGGATGTGCCGCAGAGCCTGCGTTTCGATGGCGACGGGAGGGTGGAGGGGTAATCCCCTCACCGTCGCCCCGTCCTTGACAGGGTGCTTTGCTTTTCTGGCGGGTTTGCGCCGGACCGTGCCACGACGGCATAAGCGCAAATGATGCTGCTGGCCCGTGAATTGCAACGTTGGACGAAGGCAGCCAAGCCCCGTGTCGAGCACGGGGCGACGAAAGTGTTTTGCATGCTTAAACCTCTCGCCAGACACCCGTTCTGACGGTCATGGAAAACGCAGGCTCCTCGATCATCTCCGCGCTTGGTGCAGGCAGCGGCGTGAACTTCACCCAGCTGGCGACCGACATCTCCGCGGCGAGCTTTGCCGCGCAGCGCAATCAGATCACCGCGCGCCAGACTGCGCTGGAGGCGCAGATTTCTGCCGCTGGTCAGCTGCGCGCTAGCGTCACCGGACTGGCGAGCGCGCTCGGCGATCGGATCCGCAACGGCGATCTTGCGCCCAAGGGCGAGATTGCCAACGCCGCCGTCGCTCGCGTGACGGTGCCCGCTGGCCTTAGCCCGCGCGGCAACTTCGCGCTCGAAGTCACCCAGCTTGCCCAAAGCCAGACGCTGGTGGGCCGTCCCTATGCCAACCGGGATGCGCTGGTGGGCGAAGGCACGCTGACGCTGCGGTTCGGCACGGTGGCAGGCAGCAGCTTCAGCGCTGATGGCGCGCGGCCCGCGATCGATATTGCTGTCACCGCCACCGACACGCTGGCGAGCCTTGCGACCAAAATCAATCAGGCAAGCGGCGGGGCAGTGCAGGCCTATGTCGCCAATGGGGCGGCCGGCGCGCAGCTGGTGATGAAGGGGCGCGAAGGCGCGGCCAATGGCTTCGTGCTCGAAGCGGCAGGCGCGGGCGCGGGCGATGCTCCGGGCGATCTGGGCTATCTCGGCTGGAGCCCGGCGACCAACACCACGCAATTGCAAGGCACCGCGCGCGATGCCGCCTTCACGCTCGATTCCGTGGCGATGACCAGCCCGACCAACCGCGTCACCGGCCTGCCCGGCGGGTTCGTCCTCAACCTCACCGCGACCAACACCGGCGCGCCGACCAACCTCAGCTTCGCCAGCAACACCGATGCGATTGCCAGCGTGATGAGTGATTTCGTCGCCGCGCTGAACGATATTGTCAGTCAGCTTGCCGATGTCGCCGCGCCGATCGGGGGCGAGTTGGGCAATGATTCTGGCGCGCGGGAACTGCGCCGCGATCTCGCTGGGTTGGCGAGCCGGATCGTCATGCCCGGCGCTGCCGATGGCGAACCGCGCACCCTCGCCGATCTCGGCCTGGCGCTGAACCGCGATGGCAGCTTCCGGCTGGACAGCGCGCGCCTCACCCGCTCGCTTGAGACCAGCCCCGATGCAGTCGCGGCGATGTTCACCACCGGGGTTTCGGGCGTGTTTGCAACGATGGACCGCTTCGCGCGGGAGACCAGCCTTGTCAGCGATCCCGGATCGCTGGGCGGATCGCTCAAGCGGTTCGAGACGCAGCAGGCCGCCAGTGACGAGCGGCTGGCGAAAATCGCCGAGCAGCAGGAGGATCTGCGTGAACGGCTGACCCGCGAATTCACCGCGTCCGAACGCCGGGTGGCGGCTTCGCAATCGACCCTGTCGTTCCTACGCCAGCAGGTCGATATCTGGTCGAACAGCGAACGGTAAAAGGGGGCTAACGATGCAGATGTTCAGCCAGAACCCCGCCGCCGCCTATCGCCGGGTTGCGCTGGAAGCCCGGATCGAGGCGTCGGACAGCGCCGATCTCACGCGCATCTGTCTGGAAGAGGCTTATGCTGCGCTTGGGCAGGCGTTGCGCGCGGTAGAGCAGCCGTTGCCAGCTTGTAGCGAGGTTATACCGAGCTATTCGCGGGGTTATCGCGATGCGCTGAGCCGGGCGCAGACGATCCTGTTGTGGCTCGCTCAATCGGTTGCACCGGGCCATCCGCTGGGGGCGAGCCTCACGGCGTTCTACGGCGGGCTGGCGAGCCAGATCGGGGCCAATTGCCTACAGGCGAATGCGCAGAGCATCGCAGAAATCCAGAGCGATATCAGAGATATACTTGAAGCAGCAGGCTAGGCTGTCGCGATGTTTCAGATGGAAGCGAAGCTGTGCCGCAGGCGCAATCATTTGGCGAACATCGCGGTCAGTCGATCCATTCCGCGATGATCCGCGCCGCATCCGCCGGGTCCTGAAACGGGTGGAAATGGGTCATGTCGGGTCGGTAGAGGTCGGTTCCCTGCGGTAGGACATTCGCCAGTTCAGGCCAGGTCGGCGAGCTCTTGAAATCGTTGAGATTGGTCATCTGCGCGCGCACCACCAGCACCGGGATGTCGACCCGCTTGGCGGTCTCGACAATCGCGCCATTGCTGCGGCTCGACGCATAGACGCTGGCTTCGACTTCCGGGGCGCAGGCCAGTTCCAGACCCTCACCCGAGGCGGCTTGGGTCAGGCCATAGCGGCAGTAATCGGCGAAGACGCGGGGGTCGAACAGGTTGTACGGATCGCGGGTCTTGAAGCGTTCGATCATTGCGTCGGCGCTGACAAAGTCGCGCTTGCGGCGGATCGCGGGGTGGGGGTTATCGGCGGTGTAGAGCGGCTGGCCGGGGGCATAGAACTCCGGCGCGAGGATCACCGGATCGAACAGCACGAGGCGGCTGAACCGATCCGGGGCGTCGGCAGCGACTTGCATCAGGGTGTGCGCGCCCATCGAATGGCCGATGCCAACCGCACCGGTGATGCCCGCTTGCGCGAGGAAATCAGCAACATCGCTGGCAACGACCCGCCAATCGCCAATCGGCCCGGCGCGCGATTGCCCGTGGCCGCGCAGGTCGATGGCGTAGGCGGGATGGTTGTGAAAAGTCTCGACAATCGCGTCGAACACGCGGCCGTGGAATCCGGTCGCATGGGCGAAGACCAGCGGCCTGCCGTCGCCGTCAGAGGCCCATTCGTGCACGGCAAGTTCAATGCCGCCGGTGGGGTAGAAGTGGGTGACGGGGGCGGGGCGGGTGGTGCTCATCCGCCTGCCCAACCGTATCACCGGCCCCAAGTCAATCGCACAGCTTTGCTAGGGGTCATTCGGCCGGAGCGGGTTCCGCCTCACCGCGATTGCGCAGGAAGTGCAGCGCTTCGGCCATGCGGTCCGGGGCGATCAGGTGGAGCGCGCCGAGGTACAAGCCTACGCCTAGCAGCACAGCGCTCGCCAGCGCGGCGATGTCCGGCACCGCAGGCAAGGCCCGCAGCATCAGCGCCACGCCCGCCGCCATCACCAGCGCGGCGGCCAGCGGCGGGGCCAGCGCGCGAGCTAGGTTGCCAATCCTCAGCCCGATGATCCCGCCCGACAGGATAACCGTTGCGCAGGTCAGCACGGCCATGCCGCCCACCCAGCCCCATGCAAATCCTGTCACGCCCCAGTGCGATCCGATGAAATAGGCGCTCGGCATGACCACGCTGCCAATCATCGTAATCCGCAGCGCCGCCCACGGCACGCCGCGCGCATTGGTGGCAGGCGCGAACAGGATCTGGAGCGTCATCATCGCCATCGCCACTGACAGGATCGGCAACAGCGGCACAATCTGGGACCACTTGTCCCCCAGCAAGACCGGCACCAGCACCGGGGCGACCACGGCCAGCCCGGCATAGGCCGGCAGCGCCACCATCGTCACCAGACGGATCGTCGCCAGCAGCGCCGATGCGGCAACATCCTGCTGGCGGGAATAGGCGGCATAGGCGACTTCATTGATCGGGGGCACGAACTTGGCGGCAAGCAATTGCGCGAGGAACAGCCCGGTGGTGTAAACCCCCAGATCATGCGCATTGAGCACGCGCCCGGCGATCATCACATCGGCCTGGCTCTGGACGAACCAGAACAGCTGGGTCGCGGTCATCACCCCGCCGAAACCGGCGATGTGGCCCGCGCCCGAAAAGCGGAAGCTGGGGCGGATCGGCGCGCCTGCGGCCCAGGTCATGCCGATCGCCTCGGTCAGCAGCATCACCATCGGCGCGGCGACCAGCGTCCACACGCCCCACCCGCTCAAAGCGCCAGTCAGGGCGGTGGACGCGCCTGCAATCGCCACCACCAGCCGTACCTGCGCCGGGCGGCGGAAGTCCATCCGGCGGCTCAGGATCGCGTGCGGCAGGGCACAGAACGGCACCGCCAGATACAGCAGGGATTGCACCCGCAGCAGGTCTGTCACCATCGGCTGATCGAACCAAAGGGCGACCAGCGGCGCCGCCAGAAACTGCGTCAGCGCCAGCCCGCCATTGAGCAGGACCAGCATTCCCAGCGTCTGGCGCAGGCGTTCTTCGGTCACCTCCTGTTCGCGGATCAGGGCGCTTGCCAGCCCGTAACCGTTCATGGTGCTGAGCAGCATCAGCATAACCTGCGCCATCGCGAATAGGCCGTAGTCCTGAGGGGTGAGCAGACGGATCACGATCAGGGTCGAGGCCCAGGACACGATCTGGGTCAGCACCTGACTGCCCGAGCGCCAGATTACCGCTGTGCGTACCTGCGCGGCGAGCGAGGATTTGGAGATGGGGTCAGCCTCAGCCATCAATGGTCCTGCACGGCATGATCGCGGCGGTGGCGGGGGTGGGCGCCAGTTCCTCGCCCCAGGCCTGCGCCAGCATCCGAGCAGCCGAGCGGCTGCGCACGAACAGCAGATCGGCCATGTCGTAGCCTTCTACCGCGCCCATGTCTTTCTTGTAGCCGGTGTCGCCCGCGCCCATGTCCATCACGCTTTGCCCATCGGCAATGGCGTCTTCCATCGCGCGGTAATTGGTGAGCTTGCCGATGCCGAGGTGCTTCAGGCCTTCGACATAGCTGCCAGCAATGCCATATTGCACCGGGCCATCGTCGAGATCGAAGCTGAAAGCGACCGGACGATCGCCCATCATCAGGATCGTGGCGGACAGTTTCTCGGCGAGGACGGGATCGCTCAGCACATGGCTCCACAAGGCGCGCTGAGCGGGGGTCATAAACTTCGCGCCGCTGCCGTCGGTAGTGCGGGCGATCCAGCTTGCGGCTTCGATCCGGCCCATGTCCTCAAGCGCGCCGGTGTCCCTGCTCGTCCCGCGCACGTAGCGCCAGCGCGGGGTGCCGTGGTCTTCCAGCTTGCGCCACGCGGCGCGCAATTTTCGGGCGGTCGAGGCGCTGGGCCAGCCACGCTGGCGGGCGGCATCGAGGTCGATCACCCAGCTTGTCCCGGCGGGACGCGACAGCACGGTCCAGTTGGCCAGCTGCGCGGCGGCAATCAGCAGCGTGGTCGCCGGATCGTCACAGCGCGCCGGGCCAACCCGCCACACCGGGCCAAGACAGCGCGCGGCGGTGTGATCGAGAGCGTGGGCGAGTTCGAATACGTCGCAATCGGGCGCGAACAGCGGACTGCGCAGCGGCCAGTACGATCCCGGCACCTTGCGTGCGCGGCCGATCATGGGTCCGAAGGTAATGGTCGGGATCGCAGCGAGCACCGTGCCGTCACCGCCGCGTCGCAACAGGAGCGTCCGTCCGCTATGGGGCGCGCGGGCTGCATACCAGGCTGCGCGCAGGAAACCGTGTCCGGCAAGATTGCAGGATGCAAGCGTGTCGATTTCAGGCGGGAAGCCCTCCACCGCTGCGACCGTCAAGCGGCTCGATGCAATGCTGCTTTCGTACATTTTTCACCTGCATGGCCCGTGTGGGCGTAGCGCAAATCTTGCCATAGCGAGTGGGCGTAACCACGCGGTTAACCACAGGTCTGACAATCGGGCGCTTTCTCCTGATGCCGCTGGAACCGTGAGCGGCCGCATTGATTGACACAGTAGGGCGGTGTGCCGATCACGCCGGATGCGCGCCTTTTCCTTGATCGCCGGAGACCTCTTCGTGCCTGCTTCCGCTCCGGATATCTCTGCCGAAACCCGCGCGTTCCGCCAGTTGATGGGGCAATTTGCGACCGGGGTGGCGGTGATCTCGCTGGTGCCGCCCGGCGGCGGCGTGTCGGCGATGACGATCAACTCGCTGGTGTCGATCTCGCTCGATCCGATGCTGGTGAGCTGGAGCTTGCAGAATTCAGCGAGCCTGTATGATGCCTATGCGGGGGCGGAGGCGTTTGCGTTCAGCATTCTGGCCGATAGCCAACAGGCGCTCGCCCGGCGCTATGCCGCGCGCGGGGACAGCGCGCTTGATCCGGCGGATTACGAGCCGGGGCCAAACGGACTGCCGGTGATCCGCGGCGCGCTCGCCCACATCGCCTGCCGCCGCTATGCGATGCACCCGGCGGGTGACCATACGCTGATCCTCGGTGCGGTGACCGGTATGGAGATGGCCGCCACCGGCAATGCCCGCCCGCTGCTGTTCTTCGGCGGGCGGTTTGGCGAGATGGCGCCCTAGAACACCACGACGCTGCGGATCGACTTGCCTTCGTGCATCAGGTCGAAGGCGGTGTTGATTTCTTCCAGACCCATCACGTGGGTGATCATTGGGTCGATCTGGATCTTGCCGGTCATATACATGTCGACGATCTTGGGCACATCGGTGCGGCCCTTGGCCCCGCCGAACGCCGTGCCGCGCCAGTTGCGCCCGGTGACGAGCTGGAACGGGCGGGTGGCGATTTCCTTGCCCGCTTCGGCGACCCCGATGATGATCGAGGTACCCCAGCCGCGGTGGCAGGCTTCCAGCGCGGTGCGCATCACTTCGGTGTTGCCGGTGGCATCGAAGGTATAGTCCGCGCCCCCGTCCGTCATTTCCACGATCTTGGCGACGGTCTCCTCGCGGCTCATGCCCTTGGAGTTGAGGAAGTGGGTCATGCCGAACTGGCGGCCCCAATCCTCGCGCGAAGGGTTGATGTCGACCCCGATGATCAGGTTCGCCCCCGCCAGACGTGCGCCCTGAATGACGTTAAGGCCGATCCCGCCGAGACCGAACACGACGACATTGTCGCCGACCTGCACCTTGGCGGTATTGGTCACAGCGCCGACCCCGGTGGTCACGCCGCAGCCGATGTAGCAGGCGCTCTGGAATGGCGCGTCCTCACGGATTTTGGCGACCGCGATCTCGGGGAGGACGGTGAAGTTCGAGAAGGTCGAGCAGCCCATGTAGTGGTAGATCGGCTGGCCCTTGTAGCTGAACCGCGTGGTGCCGTCGGGCATCAGGCCCTTGCCCTGGGTGGCGCGGATCGCGGTGCACAGGTTGGTCTTGCCCGAAAGGCACGACTTACACTGGCGGCATTCGGGGGTGTAGAGCGGGATCACGTGATCGCCCGGCTTCACGCTGGTGACGCCGGGGCCGACTTCGCGAACGATCCCGGCGCCTTCATGACCGAGCACGGAGGGGAAGATGCCTTCGCTGTCGAAGCCGTCAAGCGTATAGGCGTCGGTGTGGCAAATGCCAGTCGCCATGATCTCGACCAGCACTTCGCCCGCCTTTGGCCCTTCAAGGTCGAGTTCGACGATCTCGAGCGGCATCTTCGCTTCAAAGGCAACGGCGGCGCGGGTCTTCATGGGGCGGGTTCTCCGGTTAGTCAGCGGCGCGTCGGTACGGCCTCGTGATCGTAAGGGCAATGCCGGCACGCCGATCCGCAACACTT
>Ga0209278_1002496_pt1 | contig 10244 bp, 4 predicted proteins | sample JI81BgreenDNA_FD_187504 | JGI IMG/M metagenome (GOLD analysis project Ga0209278, IMG submission 187504) | Wastewater effluent complex algal communities from Wisconsin, to seasonally profile nutrient transformation and Carbon sequestration -... | ecosystem: Engineered > WWTP > Effluent > Algae... | reverse complement strand
TGGGCGCATGAGTGCGCTCTTTCCACCCCCGGACAGCCGCATCGATCCCCACCGACCGGAAGCCAGCACGGCGCGTGAGCGCGCGCAGCAGCTGGAAATCGAGACCCTGCGCGCGGAAAACGAGCACCTGCGGGCGCAGTGCGCAGCGCTGCTCGCGAAGCAACCAGCCGCGGCCGAGCGACCGGCGAGCAACGTGTCACTGCCGCTGGCGATCGAAGACAGCTGGCAGGCCGATGCCAACACGGCCGACGCAGGGCAGAGCGAGTACGAAGCACTGTTCGCGGCGCTGTCCAGCGTGTTCCCGATCGGCGTGTTCCGCACCGATGCCACCGGCCTGCTCACGCACGTGGACGCCCAGCTCCAGCAGATCTTCGCCCTGGAGAAAAGCGACTTCCCCAACTTCGGCTGGCTCGACCGGGTGCACCCGGATGACCTGGAGCGCGTGCGGGCGGCCTGGGTGCACGGCATCGGCGAAGCGACTGGCTTGAGCGTCGAGTTCCGCATCGTGCGGCCCGACCGCTCGGTGTGTCATGTGCTGGTGCGCAACAGCCCGATGCGCGACGACCAGGGCCGCGTCACCGCGCACCTGGGTTTTGTGCAGGACATCTCGGCGCTGCGGCTGCTCGAGGCCGAAGCGCGCATCAAGGACGAGCTCAACCGACAAATCATCGCCAGCAGCCCCGACTGCACCAAGGTGCTCGATTTGCAGGGCCACGTCGTGCAGATGACGGCACAGGGCTGCCGCCTCGTCGAGGTGGACGACTTCGAAACCGTGCGCGGCAGCGACTGGGCCACCTGGTGGCCCGACGAGGGGCAGACGCTGGCCCGGGAGGCGCTGGCCGCCGCCCGCAACGGCCAGAGCGCGCGCTTCGTCGCCTACGGCGCCACATTCAAGGGCACGCCCAAGTGGTGGGACACGATGATCTCGCCGATCCGCGACGACCAGGGCACGCCCGTCATGCTGCTGGCCGTCTCACGCGACATCACGGAACAGCACCACCAACAAGAAGAGATCCGTCGGCTCAACACCGACCTGGAAGCCCGGGTCCAGCAACGCACGGAAGAATTGGCCGAAGCCAAGGAACGCGTGACCGCTGCGCTGCGCGATGCACAGGCCATCTACAACCAGGCGCCTTGCGGCTACCACTCGGTCGATGGCGAGGGCCGGTACGTGCTGATCAACCGGACCGAGCTGGACTGGCTGGGCTATGAGCGCAACGAGGTGGTGGGCAAGCTGCACTTCCGCGACGTCGTGGCGCCCGAGTACGTGCCGCTGGCGCGGGAGCGGCTGAGCCGGGTCCTGCGCGGCGAGCGGCTGGAGCCGGCGGTGTTCGAGATGTGCCGCCGCGATGGCAGCCGCTTTTTCGCGCTGCTCAACACGACGGCCGTGATGGACGAGCAGGGCCGGTTCGTGCGAACCAACAACACCCTGGTCGACATCACGGACCGCCAGGCGGCTGAGGACAGGCTGGCGCAGACCAACGCGCAGCTGGCGCAGGCGCTCGCGCAGGCGCGCGCGCTGTACAACGAGGCCCCCTGCGGGTACCACTCCCTCAGCGCCGAAGGCGTGGTCGTGTCGATCAACGACACCGAGCTGGCCTGGCTGGGCTGGTCTCGGGAAGAGGTGGTCGGCAAGCTGCATTTCAGCGCGCTCATCCATCCCCGGCAGGCCGGCCTGCTCGAAGCGCGGCTGAGACGGCTGACGGCCGAAGACACGCTGGAAGGCGTCGAGTACGAGATGCGGCGCCGCGACGGCAGCACCTTTCCGGCGCTGCTCTCGTCGTCCGCGGTGCGGGACAACGAGGGCCGCTTGCTGCGGACCAACACGACCGTGGTGGACATCACCCGGCGCAAGGCCGCCGAGCTCGCCTTGCGCGAAAGCCAGCGCTTCATCCAGAACATCACCGACCACATCCCGGCGCTGATCGCCTACCTGGACACCGACCTGCGCTACCGCTTCGCCAACGCCGAGCACAGCCGCATGGCCGGCAGCGAGCCCGAGGGTCTGATTGGCCAGTGCATCCGCGACCATGTGCCGCCCGCGCTGTGGGACGAGATCGGCCCGCGGCTTCGCCTCGCGCTGGACGGTCAGCCGCAGCACTTCGAGAGCTGGCGCGTGCTGCGCGACGGCCGCAAGATCTTTGTCAACGTCCACTACGTGCCCGACGTCGTGGACGGGCGCGTGCAGGGCCTGTTTGCCCAGGTGATCGACATCACCGAGCGCAAGCGGATCGAGGAGCGCGTCAGCCACCTCAACGAGGAGCTGGAGCAGCGCATCCGCGAACGGTCGGCCGAGCTGCTGGAAAGCGAGCAGCGTTTCCGGCTCATGGTGGACGCGCTGCGCGACTACTGCATCTTCTTCCTCGATGCCCAGGGCCGCATCACCGACTGGACCGACAGCGCCCAACGCATGGACGGCTACCCGCCCACGCAGATGCTGGGCCGCCATTACGGGGTGCTGTTTGACGCCGTCAACGTGGCGGCTGGCGAAGAATCCGCGAACCGCATGCTGCGCCTCGCGGCCTCGCGCGGCCAGCACGACGTGCAGGGCTGGCATGTGCGCAAGGACGGAAGCCGCTACTGGTCGCATTCGGTGCTGATCGCGCTGCGCGACAACCAGGGTGAGCTGCAAGGCTTCGCCAAGATCAACCGCGACATGACCGACGCCAAGCGGCTGGACGATCTGATGCGCAACATCAACGACGAGCTGGAGCAGCGCGTCGTGGAACGCACCGAGCAGCTGGTGGCCGCCAACCGCGACCTCGAGTCGTTCTCGTACTCCGTCTCGCACGACCTGCGCTCGCCGCTGCGCCACATCGCCAGCTTTGTCACGCTGCTGGAAGAGCATCTGGCCGGTCAGGCCGATGACACCGCCCAGCGCTACCTGAGCACGATCGGCAACTCCGCGCGTCACATGAGCCAGCTGATCGACGGCCTGCTCGCCTTCTCCCGGTTGGGCCGCTCGGCCATGAACCCGGCCCCGGTGGACATGCAGGCGCTGGTGACCACGGTGGTGGGGCAGATCGCCCACGACAGCGGCGACCGCGCGGTCGACTGGCTGGTGGCGCCCGACCTGCCGACGGTGATTGGCGATGCGCTGCTGTTGCGTGAGGTGTGGGCCAACCTGCTGGGCAACGCCTTCAAATACACGCGGCCGCGCGAGCGGGCCGTGATTGAGGTGGGTTGGGACAGCGACCCGGTCCTGGGCTACCGTTTTCACGTTCGTGACAACGGCGTCGGTTTCGATACAAAATACTCGCAGAAACTCTTCGGGGTATTTCAGCGACTGCACCGTGCGACGGAGTTTGAGGGCACGGGCATCGGTCTGGCACTGACGCGGCGCATCGTGGAGCGCCACGGCGGGAGCATCTGGGCCGACAGCCGACTCGGGGAGGGCAGCGTGTTCCATTTTTCGCTTCCCATCGAAGGCGCCCGTTTCCTGGAATCCCCCACCGATTCCCGGCCGGCGCCGCTGGAACCATGAACAAGCACACCGACGCCATCCTGCTCGTCGAGGACAACCCCGACGACGCGGAGCTGACCAAGCTCGCACTGTCCCGCCACGGCCTGCAGGGGCGTGTGACGCACGTGTCGGACGGCATGCAGGCGCTGGACTACCTGCACCGCCGCAACGACTTTGCCGGCCGCGTGGCGGCGCAACCGGTGCTGGTGCTGCTGGATCTGAAGATGCCGCTGCTCGACGGCATCGGCGTGCTGCGCGAAATCAAGGGCGATGACGCACTGCGCCACATCCCGGTGGTGGTGCTGACGTCCTCGACCGAACCCAGCGATCTGCTGCGCGCCTACGACGCCGGCACCAACGCCTACATCGCCAAACCGACCGAGTTTTCCCAGTTCCTCGCGGCCATGAAGCACGTCTGCGAGTTCTGGGTGAACATCAACCAGACCGCGCCCACGGTCGGCATCCCGGTGGCCCGCCAGACCGGCTTCGGCGACCTGATCTGACGCCTCGGGACGCCTGACGTATCGGCAGGCCCGTCACCAGGCGTCCAACACCCCCGGCCGGGCTGCACCCGTGGACCGCGGGGCGGCCTGAAGCGCCCGCAGCAGCCAGTCGCGGGTCTCGGCGGGGTCGATAACCGCGTCGATTTCCAGCGTGGTGGCCATCTCCAGGGCGGAGCCCGCGTCGATCTGTTGCTGCAGCAAGCGCTGGAACAATGCCTCGCGCGCCGCGTCGTCGGCCGCCGCGGCGAGTTCTTTGCGATAACCCAGCCGCACCGCGCCCTCCAGCCCCATCGCGCCGAACTCGGCCTGGGGCCACGCCAACGTGAGCCGCGGCGCGTGGAAACCACCCGCCGTGAGCCCCATGGCGCCCAGGCCATAGCCCTTGCGCATCACCACGCTGAACACCGGCACCCGCAGCTGCGCGGCGGCGAGGAACAGGCGGCTGGCGTGGCGAACCTGCGCCTGGGCCTCGACCGCCGGACCGACCATGAAGCCCGGGGTGTCGACCAGGGTGATCACCGGCAGGCCGCGCACATCGCACAGGCGCATGAAGCGCGCGGCCTTGTCGGCGGCGTCCGGGTCGATGGCGCCGGCCAGGTGCTGCGGGTTGCTGGCCAGCACGCCCACCGCACGCCCGCCCAAGCGGCCCAGGGCGGTGTGAACCGCGCGCCCGAAACCGTCGCGCAGCCAGACCACGCTGCCGAGGTCGAGCAGCCCGGTGACGGCGGCCCGCGCGTCGTAGGCGCGGGCCCGCTGCGGCGGCACCACGGCACGCAGGGCCAGCGGGTCCGGGGCAGCCGCGTCGGCGGCGGGCAGATCACCCTGCCACAGCGCCAGCAGCTGGCGGACCACGGCGACCGCCTCGGCCTCATCCCCCACCAGCGCGTCGATGACGCCGTTGGCGGCGTGCACCGTGGCCGGGCCCACGGCCTCCGGCGCCACGACGCCCAGCCCGGCGCCCTCGATCATGGCGGGGCCTCCCATGCCGATGCTGCTGTCGCGGGTGGCCACGATGAGATCACAGCACCCAAGCAGGGCCGCGTTGCCGGCAAAACAGCGGCCGGCCGCCACGCCAATGAGCGGCACATGACCAGAGAGCCGCGCCATCGCGGCGAAGGTGCCCACGTGCAGGCCGGCGACGATGGGCATGTCGGTGTCGCCGGGCCGGCCCCCGCCGCCCTCGGCAAACAGGACCACGGGCAGGCGGTCGGCATGGGCCAGTTGCAGCAGGCGGTCGGTTTTCTGGTGGCTGCGCATGCCCTGGGTGCCAGCCAACACCGTGGCGTCGTACGCGAGCACGGCGGTGCGGCTGCGCTCGGGCCCGAAGACGGCGGCGTTGACCGAACCGACGCCGGTGACGATGCCGTCGGCCGGCGTCTGGGCGATCAGTTCGTCGACCGGGCGACGCTGGCGCTGCGCGGCAATCGCCAGCGCCCCGTATTCGTTGAAGCTGCCGGGGTCGCACAGGTCGGCGATGTTTTCGCGGGCGGTGCGCAGGCCGCGGGCATGGCGGCGCGCCACGGCATCGGGTCGGGCGGCGTCCTCCGTGAACGCGAGCCGTGCGCGCAGGCGGCGCAGCGGCTCGCAGTCTGGCGTGGAGGCGGAGGCGGAGGCGGTTCCCGTGGCGGTGGGCGACGGGTTGAGGTTCGGCGACAAAGCCGGCGCGGGTCTGATGGCCCCGGCGGTGTCCCAATCCAGCAGGGGGTCATCGGCTTCGACCATCTCGCCGACCTCGCGCAGGCGCTGGCCGACCACGCCCGCCCGATCGGCACGCAGTTCGTGCTCCATCTTCATGGCTTCGACGATCAGCAGCGTCTGCCCGGCGGACACGGCGTCGCCGGGTGCAACGCACCACTCGACGATCCGGGCTTGCAGGGGAGAACGCAAAGCGCGCGCGGCGAACCCGCGGGCCGCGTCAGTAGATGTCGGAGTCGGCCCAGGCCGACGACGGCATGAAGTCGTCGTGCTTGGCCGGCGAGTTGAGGTTGAGCACGAACACGACCTCACCGCCGAATCGGCCCACGCCCAGGCTCTTCATCAGCTGCAGCTCCTGCTCGGGACGCTCCATGCGCAGGAAGCAGATCGCCTGCTTCGTGCCCTCGTGCATGGCGGTCAGGATGTCGAGTCGCGTGATGCGACCGAACTCGCTGCAGAGCTGGTGCAGCGCGGACTTCAAGCTGTTCACATCGCTGTGCTGCCTGAGTTCTGCCAACGTGCTCATGGTGCGCTTCCCTGCGTGTTCTGACCGGATGGATGGGTGCTTGGCCGCGTCGGCTCGGTGGCCGCGGGATGAGTGAATGGTAGTCCAAGCGCTACAAAATCTAACACATCCGTTACACAAGAACCCGCGAAGCGCCCGTGTCGTGCGGAATGTCACAACCCGCTCCGTCGAAGTGGCGGTGGGACGCCCCGAATCCCCTGACGCGAAGGGCAACGCCCCGCTGCCGCGGGCGCCCGGTATGCTTGCGCGGCCGGGTTTCCGGCCTTTGAGCCACCCGTCCGCCCATGACGCCCGCCCCGATCCCCGCCTCCATTCCCCCGGGTTCCACCCCGTTCGAGCGCCTGGCGCAGGTCGCGCGGCAGGGCGCGGGCGCGCGGGCGATCGTGCTGGTGGACGGCGCGACCGCACCGCCGATGGTGCTGGCCACCGCGGGGGCCAGCGTGGCCGAGGCCGAAGCCCTGACCGGGGCCGACACCGGCCATCTGCCGGTCGGCTGGTGGATCTCGCCGGGGGCCGATGGGGTGCACCTGATGGCGCAGGACGTGGCGCCGGCGTCACACGCGTGGCTGACGTCCGTGGCGGCCCTGGCCGGCGAGGTCCGGGGGCTGGCCCATCGCATGGACCAGACCGCCCAGCGCAACGAGCGGTTGCTGCGGGACAGCCAGTCCCGGCAGAACCTGACCGAACAAACCGCCGGTCTGGGCAGCTGGACGTGGACCGTGACCGACGATCGCCTGGAGCACTCGCGGGAGTTCGCCACCATCCTCGGTCTGGGCCCGAACGACCGGATCGACACCCTGGCAGCGCTGGTGCACCGCTACACGCCCGAGTGGCGCGACGGCATGCGCCAGTGGGTCACCCGCTGCGCGCGGGCGGGCGAGGGGTTTGACGAGGAAATGCAGGTTGGAAGCGAAGCGGGCGCGAAGTGGGTGCGCACGGTGGGATCGCCGGTGCGCGACGCCCACGGCCGGGTGGTGCAGGTGCAAGGCGTGCTGCAGGACATTTCGACGCAGAAGCAGGCCCAGCAGGAGACGCTGCGTCTGGCCATGCGGCTGACCACGACGCTGGCCAGCATCACCGAAGCGTTCGTCACGCTGGACCGCCAGTGCTGCTACACCTACCTCAACCAGGAGAGTGAGCGGCTGCTGCAGAAGTCCACCGGCGAGCTGCTCGGTCTGCCGGTGTGGGACGGACTGGCCGAGCCGCTGGCGCGCCGGATGCAGCAGCACATGGAGCGCTCGCTGACCTCCAACCGGCGGGTGGAATTCGAGGAGTACTTCGGTGCGCTGGGCAAGTGGATCGAGGTGCGCGCCTACCCGTTCGCCGAGGGTCTGGCGGTGTACTTCCGCGACGTGACGCAGCGCCGCCGCGCGCAGGAACAGCTCATGCTGCTGGAGACAAGCGTGGCGCGGCTCAACGACATCGTGCTGATCGCCGAGACCGGCGTGGCCGGCGGCGAGGGCGCGCGCATCGTGTTCGTGAACGACGCCTTTGAGCAGCACACGGGCCTGCTGCGCGCCGACGTGCTGGGCCAGCCGCCGTCGATCCTCAAATCGCTCGATCCCAGCGGGGGCGCCACGCTGCACAGCCTCAACAACAAGCTGCGCCACCACTTCAAGGCCCGCACAGAGATGCGGGTGCAGCGGCCTGCCGGCCCCATCATCTGGGTGGAGCTGGAGGTGGTGATGGTGCAGGCCCAGGCGGATCAGATGACGCACTGGGTCGCGGTGGGGCGCGACATCACCCAGCGAAAAAACGCCGAGGACATGATCCGCCACCTCGCGTTCTACGACGCGCTGACCGACCTGCCGAACCGCCAGCTGCTGATGGACCGGCTGCAGCGCGCGGTCTCGGCCAGCACGCGCACCGGCCAGTTCGGCGCGCTGATGTTCATCGACCTCGACAACTTCAAGATCCTCAACGACACGCTGGGTCACCACATGGGAGACCAGCTGCTGCAGAAGGTGGGCGCGCGACTCGTCAGCAGCGTGCGCAAGACCGACGTGGTGGCGCGCCTGGGCGGCGACGAGTTCGTGGTCATGGCGGACGACCTCAGCACCGATCCGCAAGCCGCCGCGCAGAAGTCGCGGGTGCTGGCCGAGAAGGTGCTGCGCACGCTGCGCGAGCCCTTCCTGCTCAACGGCCACCAGCATTTCGCCACCCCCAGCATCGGCGTGGCCACCTTCCAGGGCGAAGCCAGCGACGTGGGCGAACTGCTCAAGCAGGCCGACCTGGCGATGTACCAGGCCAAGTCGCTGGGGCGCAACACGGTGTGCTTCTTCGACCCCGGGCTGCAGGCGGCGGTGAGCGCCAACGCGACCATCAGCCGGGAACTGCGCGAAGCGATCAACGCCGAGCAGTTCGTGCTGCACTACCAGCCACAGGTGGACCGGGCCGGCGTGATCGCCGGGGTGGAGGCGCTGATCCGGTGGCGCCACCCGCAGCGCGGGCTGGTCCAGCCGGCGGACTTCATCCCGGTGGCCGAGGACACCGGCCTGATCCTGCCCATGGGGCAATGGGCGATCGAAGAGGCCTGCCGCCAGCTCGCGGCGTGGGCCAAACGTCCGGACACCGCCCACCTGAGCGTGGCGGTGAATGTCAGCGTGCGGCAGTTCCGCCACCCGGACTTTGTCGACATGGTGATGGCAGCGATTGCCCGCACCGGCATCGGCCCGCAACGCCTCAAGCTGGAGCTCACGGAGAGCTTGCTGGCCGACCGCATGGAAATCACCATCCAGAAGATGGGCAAGCTCAAGGCCCTGGGCGTCACGCTGGCGCTGGACGATTTCGGCGTGGGCTACTCCTCGCTGTCGGTGCTCAAGCGGCTGCCGCTGGACCAGCTGAAGATCGACAAGGGCTTCGTCGCCGACGTGCTGACCGACCCCAACGACGCCGCCATCTCACGCGCCATCATCGCGCTGGCGCAGTCGCTGAGCCTGCAGGTGGTGGCCGAGGGCGTGGAGACGATGGAGCAGCGCGACTTCCTGGCCTACCAGGGCTGCGACCAGTTCCAGGGCTACCTGTTTTCGCGCCCGCTCCCGCTGGCCGAGCTGGAGGCGCTGCTCCAGCGCACGGCCCGCGGTCCGATGATGTGGGTGTGACGCGCGGCCGGCGACTCAGCCGGCCATGAGCGCCACATTGCCGCCGGCGGCGGTGGTGTTCACCGTCAGCGTGTGCTCCGCGCAGAAACGCGGCAGGTAATGCGGGCCGCCGGCCTTGGGGCCGGTGCCGCTCAGCCCCTCGCCGCCAAAGGGCTGCACGCCCACCACCGCGCCGATCATGTTGCGGTTCACGTACACGTTGCCGACGCGGGCCTGCGCGGCCAGCGCCAGGGCGCGGCGGTCGATGCGTGTCTGGATGCCCAGGGTCAGGCCGTAGCCCAGCGCGTTGATGCGCGCGATCACCGCCGCCGGGTCGCCACGCCAGCGCACGACCTGCAGCACCGGCGCAAACAGCTCGGCGCGCACGTCTTCGATCGCGCCCACCTCGAACACCTGCGGCCGGACCCAGGCGCCCTGCGGCGCCTCGCCGCCCAGGCGCTGCAGGTGCGGCGCCACGGCCCGCGCCGCGTCTTCGTCGATCAACGGTCCCACGTCGGTGGCCCAGTCGGACGGATCGCCGACCACCAGCGTCGCCACCGCGCCGCGGATCATCGCCAGCACGCTGTCGGCGATGGCCTCGTGCAGACACAGCAGCCGCAGCGCCGAGCAGCGCTGGCCGGCGCTGCGGAAGGCGCTCTGGACCACCGCGTCCGTCACCTGCTCGGGCAGGGCGCTGCTGTCGACCAGCATGGCGTTGATGCCGCCGGTCTCGGCAATCAGCGGGACGATCGGGCCGTCCTTGGCGGCCAGCGCGCGCTGGATCAGCTTGGCCACCGGCGTCGAGCCGGTGAACACCACGCCCGCGACCGCGGGGTGGGCCACCAGCGCAGCGCCCACCGTCTCCCCCGGCCCGTTCAGGCACTGCAATGCGTCCACCGGCACGCCGGCGGCGTGCAGCAAGCGCACAGCCTCCACCGCGATGGCCGGGGTCTGTTCCGCCGGCTTGACCAAGACCG
>Ga0209278_1002494_pt1 | contig 10248 bp, 11 predicted proteins | sample JI81BgreenDNA_FD_187504 | JGI IMG/M metagenome (GOLD analysis project Ga0209278, IMG submission 187504) | Wastewater effluent complex algal communities from Wisconsin, to seasonally profile nutrient transformation and Carbon sequestration -... | ecosystem: Engineered > WWTP > Effluent > Algae... | reverse complement strand
CGCGCAATCCCACTGGAGAACCACCTGGGCCAGTGATCCCCCTACGGCGCTGGACCTGGCACAGGGCACAAGTTCCTGATTTTTGCACACCGTACACCGCTGCGCGGTCAAAGGTGCGAGGAAACGTAGCGAAATCAAATTCGTAGCTTCGATGATTCACAACGAATCATCTGGCAGTCGTGACCTCGCTGTTTGCCATGCACGTCCCGAAAATCACCCAATACAAGGTGATTGGACGTCACCTTCTGCGAAGGTCATGGCACTATGGATGTTCTTCAGAAAACCCTAACCCGACGGGCTCTTCTCGATGGGAACCTCGCCCGGCGCAAGTGGCAGGGCAGGGGCAGGGAATACAATATCCTCGATACCGAGCTTCCGGGCTTCGGCCTGCGCGTCAGGTCAACCGGTAGGGCGTTCTGGTTCGTTCGCCTGAGACGGCGCGGTAAGGAGCGACGTGTCACGATTGGTGCCGCCTCCAAGATCAGCGCCAAAGCAGCGCGCGGCGAAGCGCGGTCGCTGCTTGCACAGGCTGCGCTTGAAGGATTGCCCCAGCGCAAAACGGCGCACACATCGCCGCCGCTAAGCCAGTTTGTCGCGGACCACTGGCGCCACATCGCGCGCGGATGGAAGCCATCGACTGCAATGCGCAATCAGCACGCATGGCAAAACATGATCGCACCCCATTTCGGCACGATGCCGATTGCCGAAATCACCGCCAGCGATGTTGTGCGCTGGCGCGACGGCTGCGCAGGCGAAAGCGAGTGTCACTACAACCGGGCGGTGCCGGTACTGGCATCGCTCCTCAAATATGCAGAGGCGCTGAAGATGCGTCCTAAGGGCTCGAACCCGTGCCGGGGCATAGCCCGCTACAAACGGCCCCTCAAGGAGCGGTATCTCCCGCCCAAGGAGTATCTCCGTCTCGGGCGCGAGCTCATGCTCGCGGAGGCAGAATTCCCGGCGCAGGTCGCGGTCATCAAGCTCCTAATGTTCACCGGCGCTCGGGTTGGCGAGATCCGCGATCTGCAATGGCAATGGGTACAGCTGCCGCGCCTGTTGCTGCCTGATAGCAAGACCGGCCCCAAAACGATCTATCTCAACAGTCAGGCTGTGTCGGTGCTCAAGTCGATCCCGCAAGTGCAAGGCAGTTCGCTCGTCTTTCCCAGCAGATATTCCACGAAGCCTGTGAACATCCAACATTGGTGGAGTCGTTTTCGCCTACTCTGCGGCTTGCCTGATGTTCGGATCCACGATCTGCGCCACAGCTTTGCTTCCGTGGCGATCGGTCAGAACATTCCGCTGGCGACGATTAGCACTCTTCTCGGCCATGCACTGCCTGAGACCACAGGCCGCTATGCGCACCTTGCCGACGAGCATATCGCCGACGCTGCGCAGCGCGTGTCCGGGTCACTTGCCAAGGCGATCGGACTGGGCCGATGAACGCGCGGTCGCTCAACCTCATCGTCGGTGAGGCGCTCGCCGACATCGGTCTTGATCCCGACGGATGCAAAAAGCTCAATGGTCGGCAACGCACCACAAAATGGCTGGGTGACGAGCCGGGGTTTGGTATCCGCCAGTATCCCGGCGGTCACGCCGTCTATTTCGTGCAGACGCGGATGGGGGGCAGAAACCGCACAGTGACGATAGGGCGGACTGTGGTTCTGACGCGGCATCAGGCTGCGAAGGTGGCGCGCCTGGTGCTCGCCCATGCGCGGGTTGGCGACGATCCGGCCACGGAGCGGGCGCGGGTGAGGGGGGCGCCAATGTATGCTGATTTCCTCGACGAGTTCTGGGCAAAATGGGCGGTGCGTTGGTCGCCAGAGACCCAGAGGAACAATGCAGGAAAGCGCAGGTGCTATCTCGATGGCGCGTTTCCGGGGCTGGGGATCGACGAGATCAATGAGGCGCACGTCAATGCGTGGTTCGCGCACCTCAATGACGAAACGACGCCGGGAGCCGCCAACATGGCGCTTGGGCTTTTAAGTTTGATCCTCAACAAGGCGATTGCCTGGGGCTACCGTCACGACCAGAGCAATCCCTGCACGGGCGTGCGGCGGCACAAGCGGAAGAAGTGCGAACGCTTTCTAAGCGTGCCGGAGCTTCAGCGACTGGGCGCAGTCCTCGCACTGGAGCGCCAGTCTGCTGACCCCGTCAGGTCATTGGCCGCCATTGCCACCACGCTTTTGTTGCTTACCGGCTGCCGCCGGGGGGAGATCCTCGGGCTACAGTGGAACGACATCAAGGGCAGGCGGATCAAGTTGCGTCACGGCAAGACAGGCCCGCGCACTGTTTGGCTCGGAGAAGAGGCGAGGGCGGTCATCGATAGCATCCCACGTCGCCGCGGCGTCGAGTGGCTGTTCTGGAACGCTGACAGGGGCGCGCCGATCCGCTCTTTCGCCGGACACTGGTACGCGATGCAAGCGATGGCAGGGCTCTCTCGCGTGCGGCTGCATGATCTTCGCCACACATTCGCCAGTCAAGCAGCGATGAACAGGGAGACGCTGCCGATGATCGGGAAGCTCCTCGGGCACCGGATAATGCAAACCACCGCGCGCTACACGCATCTCGATGACGGACACGTCTTCGATTCAGTAGAGCAGGTCGGGGCTGATATTGCTCGGATGACTGGTCTGAGAGTTTAGCCGTGAGCCAGGGGGCGAGCGAAATGAGCCTGATCGGTCAATGTTGGGGCAGTCCTGCCGTTTCAGAGCGCTAGGGCGGACGATATCTCTCGTTGGAAGCTGGCTTTGGTAGTTCTCAATTTCGCCCCTGTTTACAGAAGCAGCAGTTCTTTTGATTGATCGTAAGCACCTGAGCGCGAAAATCGTTCGGCACGACGTTTTTCCCGAAAATGCTTGGCTATACCAGTGCAAGCGACGCAGGTGCATGTGGCCACCCTTACCAGGATCGTTTTCTTCGCAGCGACATCGCCTAGCCAAGGGCAATGATCATCGGTGTTGCAACGTTCACTATATGTTCTATCTAGGTTCCGAAATCCTGCCCGATGTCCAGTGTCAGATTGCAAGGCGACGGGGTCAAAAAATTTTCGGCGCACGCAAAATAGATCTTTTAAAAGATCTTTTTGCCGTGTAAGGAGTTTGTATGAACATCGCAATCACTGAACCTCTCCGCCCAGAGCAAGAACCCGCACCCCTTCCGCGTGTGGTGGGCGGCTTTTCGACGATTTTGGCTGATCCGCCGTGGCGTTTTGCGAACCGAACCGGCAAGGTCGCTCCAGAGCATCGTAGGTTGGATCGTTATTCAACTATGTCGCTGGACGCGATAAAAGATCTTCCAGTGGAAGATGTGGCGGCAAAGAATTCGCACCTTTATCTTTGGGTCCCAAATGCGCTGCTCCTCGAAGGAATTGAGGTCATGCAGGCTTGGGGCTTTCGTTACGTTTCAAATATCATTTGGGCAAAGCGGCGCATCGATGGTGGGCCGGACGGGCGTGGTGTCGGTTTCTATTTTCGCAATGTGACAGAAATAATCCTTTTTGGCGTCAGGGGGTCGATGAGGACGCTTCAGCCTGGCCGATCTCAGGTCAACATGATCGAGACGCGTAAGCGGGAACATTCTCGGAAACCCGATGAGCAATATGACCTTATCGAGCGCTGCTCTCCAGGGCCGTACCTTGAAATGTTTGCTCGGCACCCCCGGCCAAACTGGACAGTTTGGGGCGATGAAGCATCAGATGAATCTATTCCGAGGGGGCGCATTCACAAAGGCTACGAGGGCGGCGATATTCTCCCTGAGCTACGAGCAAATCAGCACATAGAAGAATCGATTGCTTGTGCTCTGAGCTCCGAACTCAAAAAACGGTACGAGTCTGGCAGCAGTGTCCGCGAAATTGTGGAAGATACAGGATACTCTATCCAGCGAGTTCGAAGTTTATTGATGGCAGCTTCGACCAAAATGCGGCCTAGAGGAAGGCGTTCATTTTGATCTAATCGATTGTGAATGGTTGGCCGTTCCAAGTGCTTTCATTAGCTGCAATAATTAAGACTGGGCATGATCCCATAACGCCGCGACGAACACGCATTTCGGCTTTGTCAAAAGCTGTGACTGTCGAAGTGCTAAGGTCGATCGGAAGGCGAGGATTCCTTGCCTCTTCGTCTAGAGTTTGCTGATGATCAAGCCATAGCCGTCTAGCCAGGTTCAATAAGGACAATCGATCTTTAGTTATAATGACACCAGCAGCTATCAACCCGGCATCGAACCATGAGCGATACGCCGCAAGGTCGCGGTCTAGGTTGCCATCTTTTGCATTCCACTCAACATCAAGAACGATTCTATTTTTAAAATTGTCGACTAAATACCCCTCTTGATATGAGGGAGTAAGTTCTCCTATTTTTTCGCCCTCTTTCGAATACAGGATACCTTTGGTTTCAAGGTCAAGACGAGTTTCACGCCACCCCTTCTGGTGGAAGAGGCTATCGATTTGTGCTGCAATATCCCCTCTGTTGCCACCTGCCTTAAGCCAGAACCTCGGATCCAGGCGATAGGTTTGAAGAACATCCACAATGTCCGACCATTCCAAGGGGCAAACCGCCTTCATGATTGCGGCTGCTGAGTTTGTCTCCATGAATGTCCAGTGATTCCGCGCATCTGCTGGAAGAACGTTCGGATCGTCGTATGTGCTTGTCTGAAACATTCGATCCTTTTGTAGGCTCTAATGCCGACATTCAAGCAGCACATCTGGACTGCCCCGCCCCTACGATCTACATCCGTAGGACCAACGGGCTAAGCATGCGTCGCAACGGCGCACCGAGTGAAGTGGACCGAGCTGCCAATGTCTGAAATTTGGAAGCCCGGAAGTTTCACAAAAAATTTCAGTTGGGGGCCAGCGGAAAATGGCCTTCTGCAGTTATACGACATTATTCGTTTGGGTTTTGCAGGCGAGATGATTGATGTCGAGCGCTCCATATTCCGGCAGCGCGTGGCAGACTCAGGTCGAGCAGACTACATTCCCATAAACTTTTTTCTGTTCAATAAGACAAAGAACGGAAAAGACTTTCTCGTCGCAGACGAACTGGTATTTCAGGCCATTATGGCGCCACATACGGCGAACTTCGATCGCCTGGCTTTGTTCGCTTTGAACTTTAGCTATGTCGGACGGTGGACCGGAGCAGAATCGACGCAACGCCGCCCAGCGCTTTGGGCATATCATTATATTGCAGAGCGTGTTGCTACAGATTTTAAATGGAATACCGATCGGATTAATGCTGACGACATTCAGGCTTTCATAGAAGGAAATGAGAGATACCGCGCGAAATCCGCGAGAAAGGTCTCGACCAATTTAAAATATCTTTATAGTATCGGGCGTTTGGAGGCTTTTTCCGATCCAAGAGTCCAACGCTGGTGGGTCGATGCATTGTTCTTGGCGTTAGACCGGTTGATTGAAGATCAGGCGCTTGACGGGCATGACATACCGGAGGAACGCTATGGTTCAGTTCTCGCTGCTTCCGGCTTTGCCACCCTTAGTGGCAAAGGTAGTTTAGAAAAGAAACTGGCTACCCCACACCTCGTGTCGCTCTTTCGCGCGTGTGGAGGTCGTGCTCGATTTTCAGAGGCGCATGTTCGCGAAAGAATTGAATTAAAGATCCCGGAAGTTGAATGGTTTGCCGCTAACGACAATAGGCCCGAGGGCGCTGTGCATCCATCCAATCCTAGGATCCTGAAATCTATTCCTAGAGCTTGTGCAATGCTTGCTCGGTATGCTGGCTTCGACATCATCAATGCAGATGAATTAGAGCGTTTTGAAATTGAAGAATTCGTACGTTCACACACACGCTCCGCATTAGATCGTTTGCGGGAGCGAGGGATTGTGCCGACAATGTCTGTGGAAGACCTTATGCGATTGACTCGCGGCAAATGACTACCTTCCTTGACACCAGCGCGTTGTTAGCGGCGCTCAAGCCGAGTGAACCGCACCACGCATGGTCCACAGCCCAGATTCAAGCTAGACGTTCAGAAGGTCCGCTCATTATCGCAGACATCGTCTATGGCGAATTTTCCATCGGGCTGGACAGCAGAGAGCATACCGACCTGGCGCTTATGGAACTTGCTCTGGAACGTTTAGCCAGCAGCGATGATGTGCTTTTTCGAGCCGGGCAAGCGTTCAAAAAATATAAAAGCCATAATGGGCAAAAAACCAATGTTCTGCCCGATTTCCTGATCGGCGCATTAGCCGCGATTGAGGGTGCGCCGTTAGTGACGACGAACGCGAAGGATTTCGTGGGCTACTTTCCTGAATTAGTGGTCATAAGCCCATAGTCGCACAGAGGTCGGTGCCAGCAGGTCGGCCGCGATATGGCACGTCGGATACTCATTGATGCAGCATGCTGTTGCAGGGATCTAACGAGGGACCTCGCGCCAAGTGGTCTTGTTCGGCACGGATTGGGACGTTGCCGTCATTCCGGCTCCCACCCTAATTAATGGTTATCGGCGAGAGCAGATACTCCAGTTCCATAAGAATTCTGTCGCCCATTGACTAAGATTTGACGTTCTGTTGGATGACCGGCCACGGCTGCAAATGGCCAAAGGCGAAGTTCGCCTTTTAGGTAGACGGCACAGGGCCAAAAGTGACCAAAAGTGGGTGGAATCCGGAACTGCGGCTAAGTCGGAAAGCCGCCTTCAGTGCCCCAAGGTTGATAGGGCTTGGCCCATCGCGTCTGAGTATGCGAAAGCTGTGCGATTGACACCTGACATTTCGTAGCCGGAGGTCCTGCAAGATCCGGCAGATGGGATGGTCGGAGAGGTTAGGATTGCGACATGCCGCATAAGCTGATCGGGAGCAGACAGATCTACGGCGGTCAGTTTGTCAATGTCCGCTTGGATAGCGTGGATATAGGCGCGTCGCGTGTCGATCGCGAGGTGGTCGAAGAGAACGAAGGCGTGCTGGTTGTTCCCGTCACCGAAGACGGAATGTTCATTTTGGTTGAGCAGAGCCGTCACCTGTTTGGAACCACCTTTGAAGTTCCTGCCGGAGCCATCAACAGTGGAGAGACACCGATCGAGGCTGCGACGAGAGAGCTGCGCGAAGAAGCGGGCTTAACGGCCAAGCACCTCGAGTTACTCAGTTACCATGTAAATGGCGTGCACATGACTGGGCGCAACTACTGTTTTCTCGCGACTGGGCTCGAGGAATGCACAAATGCCAAATGCGATGCCGACGAGGAATTCTTCGGGCTCCGGGTCTTGAGTTTCGAGGATGTTGCAAGGTTGATTGACGACGACAGGATCCCAGATTTGCGTAACCGGGCCTGCCTTTGGCGAGCACAGCTTCGTATCCTTGGGGCCGTCTGACCTCTTCTAAACCTCGGCAGGCGACACTTGGCGGCGCGAGCTACGGTATGCGTAAGAACGCTGGTAAACCAATCCGCGGCCTTCACCGGATGAACCCGTGGTAGCTGAGTGGCAGGTTCCGGGATCACACCCGAACGCCGCTGATGGCCGATTGTGGGTGGGGAGCGGAATGGCTGGATATGAATGCTGCGTCGTGGCGACGTAGGACGAAAGCTTCGGCTGTCGTGATCTCCATTCGGCCAGCTTGCCATCAGAATCTCTGGTCGACCGCAGGAACGATAATCCAGTCGAAGGCGTTGGTTTTTATGGCTATTGACACTGTGTTTCTTGTGACGGCAGCTGATCAGAGCCATAGTCGCTCAGTTCGGGTTCTCAGCACGGTGGCCTAGATGAAACTTCGCTCATGCATCATGTCCTTAACTGGCCTCGCCGGCATTGTGCTGTGGCAACCGGTGATCGCTCAAGAGGCAAGTGTTGAAATCACATCGGGCGAGACCGCCAACGGCCCGGCGGAACCAGAGACATCTGATCCTTCTGACGAAATCATCGTCAACGGTGCCAGGCTACGTATCTCTAAAATTAAGTCCGATCTAACAATTATTTCTCAGCAAGTTAGCGGCCAGTTAGCGCGCTACCAAGATCCCGTTTGCGTTCACGTCTCGGGCTTCCCGGAAGATAGTGCCAAGGTGATCGAAAGTGCCATTGCTTCACTTGCTACAGCTGCTGGGCTTGAAATTGCAGGGATATCGTGTCGTCCCAATTTGACGGTAATTGTCGCTCCAGATGGTCGGCAATTCGTCGAGAGGATGAAGATCGCACGACCGGAACTCTTTGCACAGCTGACCGGGTTGCGACGGCGTCAGTTGCTTGAGCAAAGTGGCCCGTCATGGTCATGGCAGTCCATCGAACCAAAACGGGCGGATGGAGGACCAGTTCAATACATTTCAGAGCTGATCATTGATCCAAGCAAGCCGCCGCAGCGACTTCCCAAGGGAGCGTACCAGGTTGAGGGCGCAAGGCTATCACGCTCGGCCCTGCCAACTCGCCACGATGTTACCGGAACTTTTGTTGTCATTGAGCAAGCCGCGACAATTGGATTAACCCTACAACAAATCGCAGACTATGCTGGAATGCTTGCACTGAGCGGAGCGAATGAAAGGTCCCTAGATAACCTATCAGCACCTAGCATTTTGAAGGTTTTTTTATGCGAGGGGCAAAGCTGGTGCCCAGAGGCTGCTACAGATTTCGACACAGCATTTCTAAAAGCAAGATACAGCGGTTCGGCTGACTTGGCTGCTGATAAGGATCTTATGAGAATTGCTTCGAGCATAACCAAGGAGCTATCCGTAACCCCTCTCGGCTCCGAGGATAGCGCGAATTGAGAATTCGAGCTTTCGGCTTAGTCTGATCAGTCCCTTGACGCGCGCTTCTCTCGCGTTTTGTAGCCGAACGTCAGCACACTCAGCTTCGCGCCCGCACTTTGCCGTGTCTTCAGATCGACGAACACGTAATCGTGTTTGTCGAAGAAAAATTCGTCGACGACGACAACCCAACTGTCTGAGGCTTTTCCTCCAGACCGCCCGTTGATCGATTGCCAAGCCTTAGACCGTCGGCTCGGCATTGCAGTCCACAGCCATTGTTGCCAGCCATCAATTTTCTCGGAGCCATCACGGTGGCCTACATGTCGCTGCGTGCCGCGCCCTTTGAACATCGCTGAGATACGACCCGGCAGTTCAGCATGATCCTCGCCACCAATCACCACCAAAGTACAACGATTTTCGCGCAGATCGTTTTTCAAACGAAAGGTCTCGAACTTGATCAAGAGCGTTTGATCGCGCGCCTCGTCCGTTAACCCGAATGCCGGAACCTCTGGATCGGAAATCCCAATCTGCGCCCGGGCCGTGTCGTCAATCGGCGCCCAGCTTAGATCATCCTCAGGCGGCGCAGATCTCCCGTTAAGCCGGTTGGCGTCGAAACAATGGCGCTGGAGATATCCGGTGGCATCCAGCTTCGCAGGTGGCGCTCCCTTTCGGCGACTGACCACAATCTCGTTCAACTGGTCTGACACGGCTTCTTGGATCGGCTCGATGGGCTGACCTTGGCCCGCGAGAAGAGCAGAGCTCAAGAAGGCTGACAGCGGGACAACCCGGCAAGGGCACAGCAGGGCGTGTCGCGGGTTAATCATTCGTCCCCATCGGTTCTGCTCTTCTCAGCCAAACTTCGGCTGCGTCGCAGCACGCAATCTTTGTACCGTTTTCATGGGGTTGACACCAGCACTCGAATGCCGTCGTGGAGCCTTGGACGTGAGATCCTCAAAGTGATTGATGACCGGAAGGGGTCGCTTCCTGAAAGGCAGGAATTTTTTGCGAGCGGGGCAAAGCCGCCATGCGGCTTTCGGGATCGCGGATCAGCCCTGCTCATGGCCGCTTGTGGGTGGTTAGCAGACGATCAGTTCCCGTGAAGTAGAGCAGATGCAGAGGTCATTAGCCCCCATCCATCTCGGGTTATCTCCCAGTCCACTTCTTGCCATCGTCGGGCCTGCATCCAGTCCGGTCCGGAGCGCCTTGCGACAACCCTGGCACCAAACCGGCGAGCAAGCTTTTCGACCCGCCAATTCCCGCTGGCAGTAGAACCCACGACCGCGGCGAGATTTAGCGTTTCAAAACCGTATCCAAGCAGCACAATACAGGTATCGAGCGCTAGCCGGAAGCGACCCCACTCAGCTGGCGCTAGCTCGATCCCAAGAACCGCAGCATCATTATCGACTTTTCTGAGTCCGGCGCTTCCAAGAAGCTTTCCTGTGGCAGTTTCGCAAATCGCCAGCTGGATATTTAACCGAGGTTGTTCGCGCTGCCATTGCAGAAACAAATTCAGCAGCTGGCTTGGCCGCTCGGGATTGTCGTCGAAGTCGTAGAGTTGCCGATAACGGGGGTCGGTCTGATA
>Ga0209278_1002491_pt1 | contig 10255 bp, 7 predicted proteins | sample JI81BgreenDNA_FD_187504 | JGI IMG/M metagenome (GOLD analysis project Ga0209278, IMG submission 187504) | Wastewater effluent complex algal communities from Wisconsin, to seasonally profile nutrient transformation and Carbon sequestration -... | ecosystem: Engineered > WWTP > Effluent > Algae... | reverse complement strand
CATCACGCTGACCGAGGTCACCGGCATTGCCCACAAGCTGATCGCGTCCACCTACCGGGTGGTCGAGATCTTCGTCGCCGCGGGCGCGATCTATCTGGCGATGACCTTTGCCCTGACCCTTGCCATAGGCCTGCTCGAACGCCGGCTGGGCGCACATCTTCACCGCAGCTGAGGCCCCCCATGTCCGCACCGCCCCCCGTCGTCGCGACCGAAGCCCTGAGCAAGCGCTTTGGCACCGTCGAGGTGCTGCGGGGCATCGACTTTGCCGCAAGCCATGGCGAGGTGGTGTCGATCCTCGGCGCCTCGGGCTCGGGCAAGTCCACCTTCCTGCGCTGCCTGAATCTGCTCGAAGTGCCGACAGCCGGGCGGCTGCACATCCTTGGCGAAGAGGTGCGGTTGCGGGCCGGGGCAGCCGTCGACCGCCGCCAGGTGGACCGGCTGCGCATGGACGTGGCGATGGTGTTCCAGACCTTCTGCCTCTGGAGCCACCTGACCGTGCTTGAGAACCTGATGGAGGCGCCGGTGCATGTCCGGCGCCGGGGCCGGGCCGAGGTGCGGGCCGAGGCCGAGGCGCTGCTCGACCGCGTCGGCCTGACGGCGCGGGCGATGGCCTATCCGTCGCAGCTGTCGGGCGGCCAGCAACAGCGCGCCGCCATCGCCCGGGCGCTGATGATGAAGCCGCGGGTGCTTCTCTTCGACGAGCCGACCTCGGCGCTGGACCCCGAACTGGTGGGCGAGGTGCTGAAGGTGATGCGCGACCTCGCCGAGGAAGGCCGTACCATGCTGATCGTCACGCATGAGATGGCCTTCGCCCGCGATGTCTCCAGCCGGATCGTCTTTCTGGACCAGGGCGTCATCGCTGCCGAAGGCCCGCCCGCGCAGCTTTTCGGGGGCGGGGCGAGCGAAAGGTTCGACCAGTTCGTCGCGCGGTTCGCACAAGGCTGACCGTCAGCCGCGCGATCTGGCTGCGGCCTGCGGGCTTTGCCGGTGCGGCGGGCTCAGTCCCAGCAGGATACCAGCGCCGTCATCCCCGTCGCGGCTTCGGCCAGGGCGCCCGGGGAAAGGGGGCGGCTCTCGGCTGCCGGCTGCGGCGTGATCCCCGAGGCGGTCAGCAGCCGGGTGATCTCGGAACCCCAGAGCGCGAAGACCACGCCTTCGGGAAATTGCTTGCCGTCCTGCCGGGCGGCGGGCAGCAGCATGCCCAGCACCGCGCCGGTCGCGTCCAGCACCGGGCCGCCGGCATCGCCGGGCAGGGCCTGCAGCGCAAGGCGCGAGAGGCCCGTCTCGCCAGCAAGGCCGGTACCGTCCTCGAAGGTGCCGAAGGTCAGGACCGGGGCGGGCAGGCGATCCTCGTAGGAATAACCCGGCACGGTGACCTCGCTGCCCGGCCGGCCTGAACTGGCTGCAAAGCCCGCCACCACGCGCGGCGCGAGCGGGGTCTTCGGTTTCAGCAGCGCCAGCCCGCTGGCCGCATCGCCAAGCGCCACTTCGGCATCGGTGGTGCGGTCGATGGTCACGCGGCCGCAGGCGCTGACCGCTTCCAGCGTCGTCGCGACCATCCCGTCGGCCGTGACGTAAAAGCCCGTGCGGCTGAGCCGGGGCTTGCGGATCTCCAGCCCCGAGAGGAGCCCGGCCTTGGTGCCCGCATCCATCGCCACCATGCCGGGGTCCAGCACCGACTCGCCATCGGGCGAAAAGCTGTCGTCCAGAACCTTGAGGATCCGCGCGTCGCGCGCCTCGTTCCCGGGGGTGGAGATCAGCATCCAGCCCTTGATCCGGTCGCCGTTCAGCGTGGCATAGGCCGTGGTGTCGACGGTGGCCGAGGTGCCGCGGATGCGGAAACTGCGGTCGCCGCGGTCGCGCGCGCCGTCCAGCGGCACCGATTGCAGGGTCTGCAGCACGTCGTAAAGCCCGTACAGCGCCGCCTGATCGCCCGGCTGCGAGATCAGCACGATCTTCGGCGCGCCCTCGACCTTGGCGCGGTAATGGACGAAGGGCGGCTCGTAATGGTCGAACTCCACCAGCGCGAGCGGCAGGGTGACGGTGATGCCGGATTCCGCCTCGATCACCTCTTCGAAGCCGAAGGCGGCAAGCTCGCCTTGCCAGGCGTCCAGCAGCGCGCGGCGCTGGCGGGTGGTCAGAATGCCGGTCGGCTCCAGCCCCTCGGCCTCTTGCCAGGCGGTCATCGAGGTGCGCGTGCCCGGCCCGAAGGCCCCGTCGATGGCCGAAGGATAATAGCCGAACCATTGCAGCGCGGTCTGCAACGCCTTGCGCTCGTCGAGGGTGAGCAGCGCCTCGCTGTCGCGGGCCTCGGCCCGGGTTTCATCCGGCGCTTCGGCAGGCTCTGGCGCGACCAGGGCGGGGGCCTCGGTCGCCGTCGCCGCGGACGGATCGACCGGAACCACGGCCGGGGCGCCGTCTTCGGGCCAGTAGCGGTCGCCGAAGTCGCCGGAGAAGGCGATGAAGCTGTCCGCCGGGATCTGGCCCTCGCGCTTCAGCGCGTCGAGGCGCAGCCGGGCCTCGGCCTCGGGGTAGGGGCCAAGCATGATGCCGTACCAGCCCGAGCGCAGCCGGAAGCCCGAGGTTTCGGGGAAAAGCGAGGTATAGGCCAGGGCCCGGTCCGTTGCCGTAGCCAGGTCGGGCTGCGCCTCGACCTGGATGTAGACCTCCCCGTCCTGGGCCTGGGACCGCGCCGGCAGAAGGGCGACAAGGACGGAAACGAGCAGGGCAAATAGGGTAACGGGTCTGAACATCGGCACGTCCTGAAAGGCAAAGGCGGTTGGCGCAACCATTAGTCAGTGCGCGCGCGGCGGCAAGGGTGAAACCGGTCACGTTTGCGCCGGTTCTTTCCGGAATTGACCCTGTGCCCCCCAGTAGATAGGGAAGGCGGCAAGTCCTTCCCCCGCCCGAAGTCCTGCCAGAGGCCGCCCATGTCCGACGCTCCGACGACGCCGAAAAGCTTCCAGGAAATCATCCTGCGTCTGCAATCCTACTGGGCGGCGCAGGGCTGCGCGGTTCTGCAACCCTACGACATGGAGGTGGGCGCGGGCACCTTCCACCCGGCGACCACGCTGCGGTCGCTGGGCACGAAAGCCTGGGCGGCCGCCTATGTGCAGCCCTCGCGCCGGCCCACGGACGGCCGCTATGGCGAGAACCCGAACCGGCTGCAGCACTATTACCAGTACCAGGTCATCATCAAACCTTCGCCGTCCAATCTGCAGGACCTGTATCTGGGGTCGCTCGCCGCCATCGGCATCGACCTTGGCCTGCACGACATCCGCTTTGTCGAGGACGACTGGGAAAGCCCGACGCTTGGCGCCTGGGGCCTTGGCTGGGAGGTCTGGTGCGACGGGATGGAGGTCAGCCAGTTCACCTATTTCCAGCAGGTCGGCGGGCACGACTGCAAGCCGGTCTCGGGCGAGCTGACCTATGGGCTGGAACGGCTGGCGATGTATGTGATGGGCATCGACCACGTCATGGACATGCCCTTCAACGATCCGTCGAGCCCGATCCCGTTGAAATACGGCGACATCTTCCGCCAGACGGAAGAGGAATACAGCCGCCACAACTTTGACGGCGCGGATACGGAGATGCTGTTCCGCCATTTTGAGGCCGCCGAGAGGGAATGCGAGCGTCTCCTCGCCTTCGAGCCCGACGACCCGAAGTCGGGCAAGCGCATCGTCATGGCGCATCCGGCCTATGACCAGACGATCAAGGCGAGCCACCTCTTCAATCTGCTGGACGCCCGGGGGGTCATCAGCGTGACCGAGCGCCAGGCCTATATCGGCCGGGTCCGCGCGCTGGCCAAGAAATGCGCCGATGCCTTCCGGCTGACCGAAGCGGGGGCGGACCAGTGAATGCCGGCAAGCTTGTCGTGGGGGCCATCGTGATCGTCGCCGTCGCTGCCGGAGCCTTCCTCTGGTACACCGCCGAACGCGCCTTCTACGCGCCCGTCGCCTTCCAGCCGGGCCAGGAAATCCGGCTGGTCCCGCTGACCTCGGACCAGCCCGAGCCGATCGTGGCCGAAGCGGTCGAAGGCATCGACGCGGCCAGCTCTCCGATCAAGTTCCGCGCCTGTTTCCGCACGCCCCTGTCGCTGGCGATGCTGACCGAGACTTACCGGGACTACCCGGCGGCCGAACCGCTGATCGCCCCGCGCGGCTTCGACTGTTTCGACGCGGCCGCCATCGGCAAGGCGCTGGAAACCGGCGAAGCGCTGGCCTTCCTGTCCGAGCCCGAGATCCATCCCGGCGTCGACCGCGTCGTCGCCGTCTTCCCCGATGGCCGCGCCTTCGCCTGGCACCAGCTGAACGGCAGCCTTGAGGACTAAGCATGGCCGAGGCCGATGACGCACTCCGAAAGCTCCGGCGCCGCCACAAGCGCGACCTGCGCCATGCGCGAGCCGAGGGGCTGTTGCAGGGCGTCGTCTCGATGCTGCGGCCGGGCGATGTGGTCGTGGATTGCGGCGCGAACCGGGGCGACGTGACGGCGCTTCTGGCCGGATCGGGGGCCACGGTCCACGCGTTCGAGCCCGACCCCTACAACCTCGACAAGCTGCGCGACCGGTTTCAGGGTCTGGCAAATGTCCAGCTGCATGCCGCCGCAGTCGGCACCAGCGCCGGCAGCATCCGCCTGATGCGCGCGGCGAACTGGGAGGCGAACCCCGAGCTTGCCTCGGTGAAAAGCACGGTCGTCGCCGGCGGGCAGAACATCGCCGACGGCAGCGGGATCGATGTGGCGCTGATCGACTTTCCGGCCTTCCTGCGCGGCCTTGTCGCGGCGCATGGCCGTGTCGCCTTCGTCAAGATGGACATCGAGGGCGCCGAGCTTGACCTGCTTTCCGCGATGCTGGACCAGAAGCTTTTCGACGCCATCCAGCTGACCGTGGCCGAAACCCATGAACGCAAGTTCAAGGACCTGCGCCCGCGCTTTGCGGCCCTGCGCGCCGATGTGGCCGCCGCCTATCCTCCGACCCGCGTCAATCTTGACTGGATCTGACCTCAGGAACCCTGACCGATGCCCGACCTCTTGATCGAACTCTTCTCCGAGGAAATCCCGGCCCGGATGCAGCCCCGCGCCCGCGAGGACCTGCGCAAGCTGGTGACGGACGGCCTTGTCGAGGCGGGGCTGACCTATGCCAGCGCCGGGGCCTTCTCGACCCCGCGCCGGCTGGTGCTGTCGGTCGAGGGGCTGACCGCCGAAAGCCGCCCGGTACGCGAGGAACGCAAGGGCCCCTCCACCTCGGCGCCGCAGCAGGCGGTGGAGGGCTTCCTGCGCTCGACCGGCCTCACGCTGGACCAGCTGGAGCGGCGGGCGGACAAGAAGGGCGAGACCTTCTATGCCGTCGTCGAAAAGCCCGGCCGTCAGGCCGCTGCGATCGTGGCCGAGGTGCTGGAAGCGGTGATCCGCGCTTTCCCCTGGCCGAAGTCGATGCGCTGGGGCAGCGGCAGCTTGCGCTGGGTGCGGCCGCTGCAATCCATCCTCTGCCTGCTGTCGGATGAGACCGGCGCCCATGTGGTGCCGCTGGAGGTCGATGGGATCAAGGCCGGCAATACCACCGAGGGCCACCGCTTCATGGGCAATGGCCGCTTCACGGTGACGGGCTTTGACGACTATGTGGTGAAGCTGAAGCGCGCGAAGGTGGTGCTGGACACCGCCGAACGCGAGGCCGCGATCTGGCAGGGCGCGCAGAACCTGGCTTTCGCCGCCGGGATGGAGCTCGTCGCCGACCCCGGCCTGCTGGCCGAGGTCGCGGGGCTGGTGGAATGGCCCGTCCCCCTGATGGGCCGGATCGGCGAGGCCTTCCTGGGCTTGCCGCCCGAGGTGCTGCAGACCTCGATGAAGGAGCACCAGAAGTTCTTTTCCGTGAAGAACCCCAAGACGGGGCGGATCGAGGGCTTCGTGACCGTGGCCAACATCGAGGCCGCGGATGGCGGCGAGGTGATCCTGAAGGGCAACCAGAAGGTGCTGGCCGCCCGCCTGTCGGACGCGAAGTTCTTCTGGGAGAACGACTTGCGTGTGGCCAAGGGCGGCATGGGTGAGTGGGTGGAGGGGCTGAAATCGGTGACCTTCCAGGCGAAGCTGGGGTCGCAGGCCGAACGGATCGACCGGATCGCGGCGCTCGCGCGGGAGATCGCGCCGCTGGTCGGGGCCGACGCCGACGACGCCGAACTTGCCGCGCGGATTGCCAAGCTGGACCTGCGCTCGGCAATGGTGGGGGAGTTCCCGGAGCTGCAGGGCGTGATGGGTCGCTACTATGCGATGGAGGCATTCAAGGCAAACCCCGCCCCGGACTTGATCCGGGGCCTCGGTGAGGCAACCGGAGGCCCCGGATCAAGTCCGGGGCGGGTATCCGCGATTGCCGACGCCGCCCGAGATCACTGGCGGCCGAAGGGGGAGAGCGACTCCGTCCCGAACGAGCCGGTGAGCGTCGCCGTGGCGCTGGCTGACAAGATCGACACGCTGACCGGGTTCTGGGCGATCGACGAGAAGCCGACGGGATCGAAGGACCCGTTTGCGCTGCGGAGGGCGGCGCTGGGCGTGATCCGGTTGGTGCTGGGGAATGGGGTGCGGTCCGATCTGTCCGAACTAATTGGCGCGTCGCATGATGCTCTGCTTAGTGGCTATCGAGCCCGCTACTGTTTGAGGTTTCGGTCATCGACCGGAAGCTTCAGGATGGCAGAGCCTCAGACCCTAGCAATGAAAGAACCTGCCAAAGAGAAGCCATACTGGTGGGTTGAGAAGGCTGGATTGGTCGGTCCGCCACGCGATCTTGCCGATTTGCTTATGTCGCGTAGCAACGCGGATATGTTTGATGAAGATGAGCACTTCCATGTGCAAGAGCGCGAGGCAATTGTTCCCGACCTCCTCTCCTTCTTCCACGACCGCCTCAAGGTCTACCTCAAGGACCAGGGCATCCGGCACGACATCATCGATGCCTGCCTTGCCATGCCGGGGAACGACGACCTGACGCTTCTCGTCAAGCGGGCCGAGGCGCTGGCGGCGGTGATGAAGACCGAGGATGGGGCGAACCTGCTGCAAGGCTTCAAGCGGGCGGCCAACATCCTGGCGCAGGCGGAAGCGAAGGACGGCGTCGAATACTCCTTCGGCGCGGATGTGAAGTTCGCCGAGACCGACGAGGAGCGCGCGCTTTTCGCCGCGCTCGACCGGGCCGAGACCGAGATCGCCCCGGCGATGGCGGCCGAGGATTTCCCGAAGGCGATGGCCGCGATGGCGGGCCTGCGGGCGCCGATCGATGCGTTCTTCACCGCGGTCCAGGTCAACAGCGACAACCAGATCGTGCGGCGGAACCGGCTGAACCTTCTGCACCGAATTCGCGCGATCTGCTCGGGCGTGGCCGACCTTAGCCGCATCGAGGGCTGACCCCGCGCCCCGGATCACCTCCGGGGCGCGTTCGCCGCTTGCCCAAAGATTCGTCACGCGACTGACATGTCACGCTTGATTGACAGGGGTTTCGGCGTATTCTGCGCCTGAACAAAAGGTGCTGCGGTGCAGAAACACGACCCGATCGCGGAATTCACGCAGGTCTCGCCCTCGGCGCAGATCGCGACCGCAACTCATGGCTGGCGGGCGAAGTGCCTGCAACGGCTGGTGCGGCTGGACCTGCCGGTGCCGAAGTCGGTCTCGCTGCCCGCCCCGACCGTGCGCGCCATCGCGGCGGGTCATGGGGTGGATGCGGCCGGCATCCTCGACCACTTCGGCGACGGGCCGCTGATCAGCGTGCGGCCCAGCCCCGCCAACCCCGACTGGGGCGGGCCGGCCACCATCCTGAACATCGGCCTCAATGCCAAGCGCCACGCCCGGCTGGCCGAAACCCATGGCGAGGCGGCGGCGGATGCGCTTTATCTGCGCTTCGTGCAGGCCTATGCGATCCATGTGGCGCGGCTTGACCCCGATGCCTTCGACGCGCTGAAACCGGGGCCCGGCAGCCTGCGCGAGGCGCTGCGGGAATACGAGGTCGAGACCGACGAGCCCTTCCCGCAGGACCCCGCCCGGCAGCTGTCGGAAGTGCTGCGCAGCATGGCGCGCGCCTGGGAGGGCACCTCGGCGCGGCTCTTGCGGCAGGCCAAGGGCGCGCCGGAAGAGGCGGCGCTGGGGCTTGTCGTGCAAGAGATGGCACAGGGCATCGGGCAGGGGATCAGCGGCTCGGGCGTGATCCAGTTCGTCGATCCGGTCGCCGGCCAGCCGCAGATCACCGGGCGCTACCTGGGTCAAAGCCAGGGCCGCGACGCGCTGAAGACGACCGAGGCGCTCTATCTCACGCGCGATCCGCGCGGCCCGTCGCTGGAGGATGTGGCGCCGGAAATCTTCGCCCGGCTGGTGGAATACGGCGCCGTCTGCCGCCAGCGCCTGCGCGAGGAGATGCAGATCGAGTTCACCATCGAGGATGGCCGGCTGGCTGTGCTGGACGCGGTGAAGGTGCAGCGCTCGGTCCGGGCCGGGTTGCGGATCGCGGTGGCGCTGGCCGAGGACGGGGTGATCCCGCGCGAAGAGGCCGTGCTGCGGGTCGAGCCGCGGGCGCTGTCGGAACTGCTGCACCACCAGGTCGATCCGCGCGGCGTCCGCGATGTCATTGCCCGGGGCATCGCCGCCTCGCCCGGGGCGGCGACGGGGATTCTGGTGTTCTCCTCCTCGGCCGCGCAGGCCGCGGCCGCGCGAGGCGAGGCCTGCATCCTGGTCCGCCGCGAGACCGCGCCCGAGGATATCCGCGGCATGCATTCGGCGGCGGCCGTGCTGACCGAGCGCGGCGGGATGTCGAGCCACGCGGCGGTCATCGCCCGGGGCCTTGGCCTGCCTTGCGTCGTCGGTGCCTCGGACCTGCGGCTTGAGGCGCGCGACAAGAAGCTGACCACGGCCGATGGTCGCGTCTTCCGCGAGGGCGAGGTCGTGACGCTGGACGGCACCAAGGGCGAGGCGCTGGCCGGCGCGGCCGAGATGCTGCCGCCTGCGCTGGACGACAGCTTCCGGCGCTTGCTGAGCTGGGCAGATGAGGCGCGCGACATCGGCATCCGGGCGAATGCCGACACGCCCGCCGATGCCGAAACCGCCCGGAAATTCGAGGCCGAGGGGATCGGCCTTTGCCGCACCGAACACATGTTCTTCGAGGAAGACCGTCTGGTCGTGATGCGCGAGATGATCTTCGCCGATACGCCCGGCGACCGCGCGGCGGCCCTGGCGCGGCTGTTGCCGATGCAGCGCGCGGATTTCGTGCAGCTCTTTGAAATCATGCAGGGACTGCCGGTCTGCATCCGGCTTTTCGACCCGCCCTTGCACGAATTCCTGCCCTCGGACCGCGAGGGGTTGCGCGATCTGGCCGAAGCGCTGGACCGCCCCCTTTCGGAAGTGACCCGCCGCGCCGAGGCGCTGACCGAGGTGAACCCGATGCTCGGGATGCGTGGCGTGCGGCTTGGCGTCGTGCTGCCGGAAATCTATGACATGCAGGCCCAGGCGATCTTCGAGGCGACGCTGGAAAGCGCGCGCCGCGGCGCTCCGGTCGTGCCCGAGATCATGATCCCCCTGGTCAGCGCCCGGCGCGAGGTGGAACTGGTCAAGACCCGCATCGATGCCGTCGCCGCGATGGTGCGCACCCGGGCCGGAGCCAGTTTCGACTACAAGCTGGGCGTCATGGTCGAAACGCCGCGCGCCGCGCTGCGGGCGGGCGACATCGCACAGCATGCGGCTTTCCTGTCCTTTGGCACCAACGACCTGACGCAGATGACCTATGGCCTCAGCCGCGACGATGCCGGCCGGTTCATGAACACCTATGTCCGCCTTGGCGTCTTCCCCGAGGACCCGTTCCACATCCTTGACATCGATGGGGTGGGAGAGCTTTTGCACATCGGGGCCGAGCGGGGCCGGGCGACGCGGGACGATCTGACGCTGTCGATCTGTGGCGAACATGGCGGCAACCCGGAGTCCATCGCCTTTTGCCGGCAGGCGGGCTTCGATTACGTCTCGTGTTCGCCCTACCGGGTGCCGATGGCCCGGCTGGCGGCGGCCCACCTTGCGCTCAACGACAGGGCGAAAGCTGTTTAATAACAGCCACATGTAATGATATCTTAACAGATTTCGCCGGTTTTTCGGCGGTATCTCGCTTATGCAGCATGAATTTCCGTGGCATTTCGGCAACAGCGGTAGACCCCCGGGAGCATAGTCCCTAGGTCGCCGTCTGCTTGCAAAGGCGGGGTTACGCCGCCGGAAACCACAGACGGAAAACGCTGATGAAACGCGTTCT
>Ga0209278_1002490_pt1 | contig 10258 bp, 7 predicted proteins | sample JI81BgreenDNA_FD_187504 | JGI IMG/M metagenome (GOLD analysis project Ga0209278, IMG submission 187504) | Wastewater effluent complex algal communities from Wisconsin, to seasonally profile nutrient transformation and Carbon sequestration -... | ecosystem: Engineered > WWTP > Effluent > Algae... | reverse complement strand
TATGTTTATGTTAAAAAATAAATCTTGCTAATCTAAAGATAAAAAATTATGGCAGAGCTATTTGCAGAAATCAGTAATTATCTTATTGCTCTTGGGGGCATGATATTTTGCTTGTTGTATTTTAAAAACTTAGAGCAACTCAACCTGAAAATATTTGGATTAACAAAGAAACACATCATGATTCTTTGTTACATTGGAATTACCTTATTTATGGTTTTGATTATAGTGGCAATACTTAAATCAATTCTCTAAAACTATTTAAAAGAAAGATTTAAAATATAAAGAGCTACAAATCTTAAATTTATAGCTCTTTTTTAACTAAGTCGGGATGGCCAGATTCGAACTGACGACCTCTCGCACCCTAAACGAGTGTACTACCTGGCTGTACTACATCCCGAACTGGAGTGCAAAAGTAAAACAGTTTTTCAAAATCTCCAAATTTTAGAATTATTTTATTAAATAAATCTAAAAAATTTGGTTTATTGTGTTTAATCGTGCAATTTGTAGAATAAAATACGATTAGACATGAGTAAACCACATATAGCTGTTTTTGGAGGTGGTAGTTGGGCTACTGCCTTAGTCAAAATTCTTACAGAACAAGATATCAAGATTAGCTGGTGGATGCGAAACTCCAAAACAGCAGCCTTTATCAGACGTTTTCATCTCAATCCGAATTATTTGAGTGATGTTTATATAGATGAAGAAAAAGTAAAAGTTTGGATTGATGCCAAACAAGCCATTCAAGATGCAGATTATATATTGCTTGCCGTTCCTGCTGCATTCACAGAACAGGCATTGATAGATTTAACGCCAGAAGATTTTGTAGGAAAGCGTGTTATTTCTGCTGTAAAAGGGATGATACCCGAAAAGCATTTTTTGGTAACAGACTTGATGAATCAGGAGAAAGGTGTTCCTTTTTTAGATATGGCTATTATTGGAGGTCCTTGCCATGCTGAAGAAGTTGCATTAGAACGACAATCCTATCTGACAGTTGCCTCGCCTAATATAGCATTAGCCAAGGATATTGCCAGTATGCTTACATGTAGATATATCAAAGCTACTGCCTTTGATGATATGTATGGTGTGGAGTATAGTGCAGTTATGAAAAACATTATTGCTTTGGCAAGTGGTATTTGTCATGGGTTGGGCTATGGCGATAATTTCCAGTCTGTATTGGTTACCAACTCTTTACGAGAAATTAAAGCATTTTTAGATAAAATTTACCCACAACACAGAGATTTGACAGATACAGCCTATTTAGGTGATTTGCTAGTAACATCGTATTCGCAATTTAGTAGAAACAGAACTTTTGGGAATATGATAGGTAGAGGTTATAGCGTAAAGTCTGCCCAAATGGAAATGAATATGATTGCTGAAGGTTATTATGCTGTAAAAAGTATTTATGCAATCAATCAGAAATATCAGGTAGATATGCCTATTACAACTGCTGTTTACAAAATTTTGTATGAGAAAGCCTCTGCAAACAAAGAAATTTCTATATTAAAAGACAAGTTTTTTTAAACACGAAGCGTGTATAGTGAGCTGAATTTATGACAGAAGAAATACTCAAAGCCTTGATGCAATTGTTTGGGCTTACTGCCTCTTTAGAAGGTACTAGTCCTCAATATAGGCTACTTGTAGAAAACTTTTTAAAGGAACACCTTAATTTAGAACTTTCTCAAAAATACCTGCTTATTTTTGAGGAATATGCAAAACTACGTACTGTAGAAGTAGATGAACAGGGTCAGAAGCTCACAAGCATGCGAGTTTCTTCAAGAATGCTTGTAATTTGTACACATATCAATCAGGAGCTGACCCAACAACAAAAAATCATTGTTATTACACGTCTTTTAGAGCTTATTGCTGCTGATAATGTCATTACAGATACAGAATTAGAGTTTATCAATACAATTGCTTCTATTTTCAATATACAAAGGCAAGAACTAGAGAACATTCTTCATTTTGTAAATTTAACGAGAATAGACAAATCTTTTTTAGAAAATACGCTTTATATTACTCCTTTCGAAGACGTTCATCATCAGTACCATCTCCAACAAATTTACTTATCAGGTTTTTTTGTCATTCTTAGAGTTGTCAGTTTAGAGACATATCTGCTCAAATATGTTGGAGACCAAGATTTTTATCTGAATGGTTTAATTTTAAAGCCAAATGCTATCCATATTTTTTCGCCTGGGAGTGTGGTGCGTGGTGGTAAAATTGACCCTATTTATTACAGTGATATTGTAAGTATTTTCAGAAAAGATAAATCTCTGGAAAATATCACTTTTGAGGCAAATCATATCAGTTATTTATTTTCAGGAAAAAAGAGTGGAGTCAGGAATGTTAATATTCAAGAAACTTCAGGAAAGCTTTTTGGCATTATGGGTGAGAGTGGTGCAGGAAAATCTACATTACTTGAAATACTCAATGGCAATTTAAAACCCCAGAAAGGCGAAGTTTTAATTAATGGGATAGATGTTCATAAAGAGAAACTTGAGGGAATTATTGGATATGTACCTCAGGACGACTTGCTTATCGAGAATTTAAGTGTTAGAGATAATCTTTATTTTGCTGCCAAATTGTGTTTGGGAAATTATACAGAACAACAAATAATAGAGGTTGTAGAACATACTCTTCATAGTTTGGGGCTACAAGAGGTGCAAGATTTACGAGTTGGCTCGCCTTTGGATCGTAAAATTAGTGGTGGGCAACGCAAAAGACTCAATATTGGGCTAGAACTCCTCCGAAAACCCTCTGTATTATTCGTAGACGAACCGACATCTGGGCTTTCATCCAGAGATTCAGAGAATATCATGGATTTACTCAAAGAGCTTGCTTTGGAGGGTAAATTGGTTTTTGTGGTGATTCACCAGCCTTCTTCTTCAGTATTTAAAATGTTTGATAAATTCTTGATTTTAGACACAGGAGGCTATCCTATTTATTATGGTAGCCCTGCTGACATGATTCAGTATTTCAAACATCATGCTAATCAGATTAGTAGGCAACAAGGTGAGTGTTTTGAGTGTGGCAATGTCAATGTTGAGCAAGTTTTTGATATTATTGCAGCCCGTATTGTCAATGAGTATGGACGTTTTACAGAAAACAGAAAAATATCGCCACAACAGTGGTATGAACTTTATCAAAAAGAGACCAAAGCCCATTTCATTGAAAAGAAAAAGCAAAATGGAAAAGCCATTAAACTTCATTTACCTAATCGTTTAAAACAAGGCATTATTTTTTTTAAGAGAGATCTTCTCACCAAGTTTAACAACACACAATATTGGATTGCTAATTTATTACAAGCACCCTTATTAGCTTTTTTACTTTCTTATGTAAACCGATATTATGATGCTGAGAAAGGGAAGTATTTATTTCACGAAAATGAAAATATTCCTGTTTATATTTTTATGGCTATTATTGTTGCCATTTTTTCGGGTTTAGTAGGTAGTGCTGAAGAAATTATCAGCGACAGAAAAGTATTAAGGCGTGAACGATTCTTACATCTAAGTAAAAACAGCTACTTTTTAGCTAAAATAAGTGTTCTTTTTTTTATTTCGGCTATTCAAACTTTTATTTTGGTGCTGATTGGCAATAGTATATTAGGAATTAAAGGTTTGTATTGGCAATATTGGCTTATTTTATTTTCGTGTTCGGCTTTTGCCAATCTATTAGGGCTGAATATTTCCTCGGCGTTTAAGTCTGTGATTACCGTGTATATCCTGATTCCATTATTATTGATTCCACAGTTGGTATTGGGTGGTATTGTTATCCGTTTTGATAAAGTAAACCCCGATTTTAAAGCAAATCCTACAGATCATATTCCTTGGTTTTCTGAACTTTTGGCTTCTCGCTGGGCTTTTGAAGCTTTGGTCGTTTCTCAGTTTAGAGACAACTCATATCAATCACCTCTTTATCAGTATGATAAAATAATCGCTACCGCAGAATATAAAAAGGTTTTTTATTTAGAGAAACTCAAACAAATACTTCAGGAAACAAAAGATACTCCTTCCACTACTTATCAAAATTTTAATATTATTAAGACTGAATTGGAACGAGAATTTGAACATATTGATAAAAAGGAGATTCCTAATTTGTATGCTTTTTCAATTCCTAAATATAAACAAACCGTTTATGGCTATTCTGAGAAAGCTTTTAAAAAAATCAAGGTTTATTACCAAAATAGACAAAAATATGCTCAGCGTCAGAGAGATAGTTTTTTGAGAGAAAATTCTAAACATCAGGAACTACGTCCTTTATATCATAATGATGCTGTTTCTTTACTTGCTAGAAATATCAATAGCGATAAAAAGCTTATTGCACATAAAACGCATATAGAGCCTCTTATCAATAGTGTTTATATAGATGCTCATGATATTTCTGCTCATTTTTTTGCACCAAATAAAAAAGCTTTTCATCAATCTATTGATACTTATTGGTTTAATTTAAGTATCATTTGGATGATGATATTGAGTTTATACATAACTTTGTATTTGGATGTATTGCCTCGAATTGTAAATCAGATTACAAAATGGTTCACAGGCATTCATAACACTTAAAATATCAAAATATGCCCCAAAATAGCAAAGAAGATAAATTACAAGCCTTTTCTCGACTGCTTGATATTATGGACGAACTGAGGGAGAAGTGTCCTTGGGATATGAAACAAACTATTGACAGTCTCAGGCATTTGAGCATTGAGGAAGTTCATGAGCTTTCTGATGCTATTTTGCAAAATGATATGGATGAAATCAAGAAAGAATTGGGAGATGTTTTACTCCATATTGTTTTTTATGCCCGTATTGCCTCCGAAACAACCCATTTTGATATTGCAGACGTAATTAACTCTCTTTGCGAAAAGCTCATTCGCAGACATCCACATATTTATGGAAACGTAGAGGTCGAAAATGAAGAACAGGTAAAACAGAATTGGGAGCAAATTAAGCAGACTGAAAATAAAGGAGAAAAATCTGTTCTTTCGGGCGTACCCCAAAGTTTACCTGCTTTGCTTAAAGCCATGCGTATGCAAGAAAAAGCCAGAGCTGTAGGCTTCGATTGGGAAGAAAAAGAACAAGTTTGGCAAAAAGTAGAAGAAGAAATGCAAGAATTTCAGGCAGAATTTAATCCTTCAAGCTCTTTTGATGCTCAAAAGGCTGAGGCTGAGTTCGGAGATTTACTGTTTTCGTTGGTAAATTATGCTCGTTTTGTAGATATAAACCCTGAAACTGCTCTTGAACGTACCAATCAGAAATTTCAGAAACGTTTTCAGTACCTTGAAAAGAAAGCCAAAGAAAATGGCAAAAAACTCTCAGAAATGACACTTGCAGAAATGGATGTTTATTGGAATGAAGCCAAAACACATTCGTTGTAAAATGAGTTAGAGAAGAAAGAACTTTTTATGACGAATTTTGCAGAGATTCTTATTGATTGGTACGAAACACACCACCGAGATTTGCCTTGGCGAGCAACACAGAATCCTTATTATATATGGCTTTCAGAAGTGATTTTGCAACAAACTCGTGTTAAACAGGGTTTGCCTTATTATGAACGCTTTGTAGAAACCTACCCCACTGTTGCAGATTTGGCAAATGCTCCCGAAGATGAAGTTTTCAGGCTTTGGCAGGGTTTGGGCTATTATTCAAGGGCTAAAAATATGCTCCATACAGCCAACATTATTCATCAAGAATATCAAAATCAGTTTCCCAAAACTTATGATGAGTTGTTAAAGCTCAAAGGGATAGGCAAATATACAGCAGCAGCTATAGCTTCTTTTGCATTTGAAGAAAAAGTGGCTGTACTTGATGGGAATGTGTATCGAGTTTTGGCTCGTTATTTTGGCATATTCACGGATATAGCCAGCCCCAAAGGAGCAAAAGAGTTTGGCAAACTGAGCCAAGATTTGTTACCTGACAAAAAAAGTCATGTTTATAATCAGGCAATTATGGAGTTTGGAGCGATTCAATGTTCGCCTCAAAAGCCTGATTGTATGTATTGCCCTTTGAGAGAAAATTGTTATGCCTACAACCACAGCAAACAACAAGAATTACCCGTTAAAATCAATAAATTAAAAGTAAAAGAACGCTTTTTTGCTTATACCGTTTTTGAAAATGAAGAAAAAGTGGCTATGAAAAAACGTTTGGGTAAAGATATTTGGCAGAATTTATATGATTTTCATTTAACAGAGTTAGATTCCCTTGAAAGTTTGAATGATTTTATGGATACTGCATGGGCAAAACCAGAGATAACTATCGGAAAAATATCTCAGGTGTATAAACATCAGCTTACCCATCAGAAAATTTTTATTAAATTTTTTCACGTACAGTTGCAAAAAACTCAGCTTCTTCAAAGTTTTTCCAAAGAGTTACAATTTTTTGATAGAGATGAGGCTCATGAGCTTCCAAAGCCAATTTTAATTGCAAATTATTTGTTTGAATAAAATTTTTCGGTAGATTTAGGAAGTTTTTAGAATTAAATCAATAACCATATGGCAGGCGTAAACAAAGTAATTTTGGTGGGAAATGTAGGAAAAGACCCAGACATCATCACCTTTGAGAGTGGCAAAAAGGCAACTTTTTCACTAGCAACTTCCGAAAAATACAGAGACAAAGAGGGAAAATCGACAGAAAAAACTGAGTGGCATAATATCGTTTTCTGGGGTCCTGTGGTAGATGTCATTGAAAAATATGTAAAAAAAGGAAAACAAGTATATGTAGAAGGTAAATTATCGAGTCGTTCTTATGAGAAAGATGGACAAACTCGTTATATTACAGAAGTAGTTGGACAAAATCTAACCCTATTGGGTGGTTCTATGGGTGGTGGCGGACATACAGAACACCACAACCAGAGTAATCATACAGATGAAACCCCATACATCCCCCCTACTATTGAAAGTACTCCAAGCGACGATTTACCCTTTTAAATATTGAAAAGCATTGGCAAATCCAATGCTTTTTTATTGAAATAAATACTATGACTCATCATACCAACTCACATAATTTACTCATTTCGGAACCCAATAAATATTCATTAGAAAATCTCAAGAGTGAAGAAATGATTATCAATTTGGGTCCCCAACACCCCTCAACACATGGTGTTTTAAGGCTCGAAGTGATTACAGATGGCGAAATTGTGGTTGATGTTGTTCCTCATATTGGTTATTTGCATAGATGTTTCGAGAAACATGCCGAATCTCTCCCTTACAACCAAATTCTGCCATACGTCGATAGAATGGACTATATTGCTGCCATGAATTCTGAGCATGCCTTTGCAATGGGTGTGGAACGAATGTTAGGCATCGAAAAAGACATCCCCAAAAGAGTAGAATATATCAGAGTTTTGGTTGCTGAGCTCAACCGATTGGCTTCTCATTTCGTAGCTTTGGGTACTTATGCTATTGATATTGGGGCTTTTACACCATTTTTATGGATGATGCGAGATAGAGAGCATATTTTAAGGCTTTTGGAATGGACTTGCGGAGCAAGAATGCTCTATAATTACATTTGGATTGGTGGATTATTTTATGATATTCCGATTGGTTTTGAAGAACGTTGTAAAGAATTTGTCGATTATCTGATTCCAAAACTTAAAGAAACAGAACAATTGGTAATTGAAAATAAAATCTTCACCCAGCGTACTGCCAATGTTGGAATACTGCCCATGGAAGTGGCTATCAATTATGGTGTTACAGGTCCTATGTTGAGAGCTTCCGGCTTGAAATATGATTTAAGACGTGTAGATGGCTATTCTGTTTATCCTGAATTGGAGTTTGATGTACCTATTGGCAAAGGGGAAATGGGAACTTTGGGTGACTGTTGGGATAGAACATGGGTTCGGATGCAGGAGTGTTACGAATCTATTAAAATTATACACCAATGTATAGAAAAGCTACAAAAAGAACACAAAAGAGATGTAGATTTTGATCCGCAGGCAATTGTTCCAAAAAAAATACGTCCACAAGCTACCGATTTTTATATTAGAGCCGAAAACCCCAAAGGAGAATTAGGATTCTTTTTTAGAGCAGATGGGAAATCTGATATTCCTTTTCGTTGTAAAGCAAGAAGTGCCTCCTTTTGTAATCTTTCTGTTCTTTCAGCATTAAGTAAAGGCGTTATGTTAGCGGACTTAATAGCCATTGTTGGTTCATTAGATTTGGTATTGGGAGAAGTGGATAGATAAAAAATATTGAAAAAAATTGTGAATTTTTGATATTTTTTGCATCTTAAATGAAAAAATATTACGCAATTTGAGAAAATTTATCTATTTCATTCTTATAACTTTTTCACTTGGAGCTTGTAATTTCCTACAAACTACGCCCAAATATGCAAAAAATGGTGTAATAGATTTATCTAAAGACTCCCTCGAAAATGTAGCATTAAACGGTGATTATTTTTTTGCTTGGAATCAGATTGTACTACCTTTTCAAATAAAAACCTCCAATAATTTTCTTTATATCCCCAATGAATGGAATAAATATGGCTATCCCCCTGAAGGATTTGCAACATATAGTTTAATCATTCAATTGCCTGCAAATGCTCACGATTTATCTATTAAATTGCCCAACATAGCTACTGCTTATAATTTATGGATTAATAACAATTTATATTACAGCATGGGAAAACTCTCCACTCATGCTAATAAGTCAGTAGCCAGTTATCAGAGTACTATTATTACCCTCCCCGATAGTTTACTTAAACAAAAAAAGATACAAATTACTTTACAAATTAGTAATTATGAGCATTTTAGAGGTGGAATTTACAATCCTATTTATTTAGGAAAAACAAGTATTTTGAAAGCTCAAAGTGAATATATTCAAGATTTTGAATTGTTTACGATTGGAACGCTTGCTTTTATGCTGGTTTTCCATTTGATTTTATTTCTTTTTTTATCTAAAAGGCACAATACAGAATCTTTATATCTTGTGTTATTGTGTACAGCCATTATTATCAGGGCTTTAATTATCAATGTTGGTTCTCAGTATTGGTTTGTATTGTTTCCTACCAGCAATTTTGAGTTTCTTATTTATTTAGAATTTCAAGTAGCTTATGCAGTGCCTTTGTTGATTGTACGTTTTATTAATGCCATTTTACCCAATATTCTACCCAAAAAAGTCTTAAAAATTGCTGATATTCTTGGGTATATGCTTATTTTATCAGCTTTGCTACCTACTTCTACCTATTTATATTCATTACCTTTTCTCAATCTGTTTTCATTATTGGCTTTTGGAATAGAGCTGTATTGTAGTATCATCGCCATCAGAAAAGGTATAAAAGAAGCTTATATAGTTCTTGGAGCTTTTTGTGTCTCTTTTACTTTTACCATGCTCGAAATAGCTCATCATTCGGGTTGGTTTCATTTGGCTTATGCCAATATTTCTGTTTTGGGCATGATTTTATTTTTGTTTCTCCAGTCCTTTGTAATTTCTTATCGTATTTCAAAAGCTTTTGAGAAAGCTGCTTATTTGAGTAAAAATTTAGAGATAGAAGTTGAAAAACGAATACAAGAGCTTGAAATTCAGAATCAGCAAATTGAAAAAGCAAATGAAAACATGATGGCAAGCATTCGATATGCTCAACGCATACAAAATGCTACATTACCCAGCGACAGAACCATCAGTAAGCATTTAAAAGAATATTTTTTGTTTTATCAACCCAGAGATATTGTTAGTGGCGATTTTTATTGGTTTCAGAATAAAGGAGATGATATTTATGTGGCTGTGGCTGATTGCACAGGGCATGGCGTACCGGGAGCTATTATGTCTGTGATGGGGGATATAAGCCTTGATTATGCATTTTTCAGGGAAGACCACAATGATGTATCGAATTTATTAGCTTCTTTTGATCGAGAACTTGTAAAACTCTTGAATAAAAATGTCAATCCCCATGAAGATCCTACACATGATGGGATAGTCATTGCTTTATGCAAAATAAATCTCAAGAATAAAGAATTATTTTATACGGCAGCCAATAGCCCTATTCTAATTGTAAGAGAAGACACTTTAATTGAGTTAAACCCTGATAGACATATTATTGGAGGCAATGTGGTAGAGTTTAAGCGTTTTTCGAGCCAAAAAATGGATTTACAAGAAGGTGATATGATTTATTTGTTTTCCGATGGTTATTATGACCAATTTGGAGGAGAAAGAAAGAAGAAATATGGTACTCGAAAATTCAAGGATTTTTTACTACAAATTTCAACTATGAGTATCCAAGAACAAAAAATATCTATTGAAAAAGAGTTTAATGATTGGAAAGGAGACTATAGT
>Ga0209278_1002488_pt1 | contig 10261 bp, 6 predicted proteins | sample JI81BgreenDNA_FD_187504 | JGI IMG/M metagenome (GOLD analysis project Ga0209278, IMG submission 187504) | Wastewater effluent complex algal communities from Wisconsin, to seasonally profile nutrient transformation and Carbon sequestration -... | ecosystem: Engineered > WWTP > Effluent > Algae... | reverse complement strand
TGCCTGACACCGACCCACCAGCACGGCCTGCACGCAACACCCTGAGTGTTGCATTTGCATCGCAGTCGATCCGCGTCAATTTGTATACGGTATATGTTCCATTGCAACCAACCCTCCTTCATGTCACCAGCGCCGCCGGCAGAACGCTTGAGGGGGCCTCTGCCTGCAGGTGAAGGCGGCGCGCAGGTGCAGCGCCTGACGAGCAAGACCACGGCACATCACGGCACATGTTGCCGAAACGGAGGGGATCATGATGGCAATCAGCAAGACGATGCGGGCTGTTGTACTGGCGACGGTGGGATCTGCCGCCATCGCGCAATCGGCCCTGGCCCAGCAGGCCAGCCCGACCCAGACAGCGGCTGCGGAAGCCGATGTCGAGGAACTGGTGGTCACCGGTTCGCGCCTGCGCCGTGCGCTGGCGGATACGAACACCCCCACGGTCAGCTTTGGCGGCGCCGATTTCGACAATGCCGGCGCGGTAAGCCCGGGCGACGTGCTGCGCCAGTTGCCGGCGCTGGCGCCGGGTGTGGGCGGTGAAACCACCGGCGTCACCTTCAACGGCGCGGGCCTCGATCTGATCGATCTGCGCAACCTGGGCACCAACCGCACGCTGGTGCTGATCAACGGCCGCCGCCAGGTTGGCTCCAACCCGAACACCACTTCGGTTGACACCAACACCATCCCGGCCCCGCTGATCGAGCGCGTGGACGTGATCACCGGCGGCGCCTCCGCCGCTTATGGCGCCGACGCCGTGTCCGGCGTGGTCAACTTCGTGCTCAAGCGCAATTTCGAAGGCCTGCAGATCGACGGTCAGGGCGGCATTTCCAGCCGCGGCGATGCCGAACGCTACAGTCTTTCGGCGCTGGCGGGTGCCAACTTCGCCGATGGCCGTGGCAACGTCACCGCGTTCGTGGGCTATACGAAGGAAGGCGATGTCCCCTGGGATGCGCGTCCCGCTGGTGTGTCGGGCCTGAACTATATTCCCAACCCGGCCAACACCGGTCCGCGCGACGGCATCCCCGATTTCGTTGTCGCGTCCAACATCCGCCAGCTTGGCGGCCAGCGTGAATCGATGTTCCTGCTGAACCCGGGCGGCGGCACCCGCGCCTTTGGTTTCAACGCCGATGGTTCGGTGCGCAACTTCGCCCTCGGCCCGTCGGGCCTGCTGCCGGGCAACCTCACCGATGGCGGCGAAGCCACGCTGGGCTTCGATCCGCAGTGCCCGCAGAACGAGTGCATCCTGCGCGTGCCGCTGGAACGCTTCGTGGTGTCGGCCAATGCCCGCTTCGAGGTGAACGCCAACCTCGAGCTGTTCATGGAATCGCGCTACACCTCCACCAGGTCGTCCTCGCGCTTTGGTTCGGTGTTCGAAATTCCGCCGACCACCAACCGCATCTCGATCGACAACCCGTTCGTGTCCGATTCGCTGCGCACCCTGATGCAGCAGGCCAATGTGACCTCCATCGGCATCATCCGGTCGGATCAGGAACTTGGGCCGCGCGGTCAGGATACCAGCCGCAACGTGCTGCAGGTGAATGCCGGCGCGCGCGGCGAACTGGGCCTTGGCGACTTCCGCTATGAAGCGGTGTTCCAATATGGTCGCACCGATTTCTCCAACACCCGCGTCAACGATCTCTATCAGCAGCGCTGGCTGAACGCGATCGACGCCGTGACCGGACCCGGTGGCACCATCCAGTGCCGTTCCGATGCCGCGCGGGCGGAAGGCTGCGTGCCGATCAACCTGCTGCAGCCGGGCGCGGCGTTCAGCGGCGCGGCGCTCAACTATGTGCGCATCCCGTTTGCCACCGAAACCGCCGAACTCACGCAGACGGTTGCCACCGGCATCGTCAACGGCACGATCGGTGATTTCTGGGGCGCCGGCGCCATTTCGGTGGCAGGCGGCCTTGAATATCGCAAGGAAAAGAGCCGTTACCTCACCTCGCCGATCGATCAGCAGGGCCAGGGCTTCTTCTTCACCCGCCGCCTTGCCACCGAAGGCCAGTTCGACGTGTTCGAATGGTTCGTCGAAGCGCTGGTGCCGATCATCACCGACAAGCCCTTCTTCCACCGCCTTGAAGTGGAAGGCGCCATCCGCGGTTCCAACTATTCCACATCGGGCAACACCACGAGCTGGAACGTGCGCGGCACCTGGGCTCCCACCAAGGACTTCCGCTTCCGCGGCGCCCTTGCCCGCGCCGTGCGCGCACCGAACGTGGGCGAGTTGTTCTCGCCGGCGTCAGAAGGCTTCATCACCGTCGATGATCCGTGCGATGTGAACTTCCGTTCGGGCGGTTCGCCATCGCGTGGCGCCAACTGCGCCGCGCTGGGCGTGCCCAATGGCTTCGTCTCCAACGCCCGCACCATCAACATCCGCACCGCCACCGCCGGCAACCCGACGCTGTCGGTGGAAAAGGCGGACACGCTGACGCTGGGCGCGGCCTTCACGCCAAGCTTCATCCCTGGCCTGTCGGCGACGGTGGACTATTACCGGATCGAGATTGCCGATGCGATCAACGTGTTCGGCGCGCAGGACATCCTGAACAACTGCGTCGATCTCGACAGCATCAGCAACAACTTCTGCAGCTCCATCACCCGCGCGCCGGGCGGTGACATCCTGCAGATCCGCCGCCAGCAGATCAACGTGTCGCAGCTGCGCCGCACCGGCGTCGATTTCGCACTGAACTATGCGGTTGATCTCGAAAGTGCCGGCCAGCTCAACCTGGGTCTGGTGGGCACGCGCACGCTGGCGGTGGAAACCGTGGTGGCGCCCGGCACCGTCACCGGCAGCGCCATTCTTGATCAGAATGGCGAGTTCGGCTTCCCGAAATGGAAGGGGCGTTTCAGCGCCAACTGGCAGCTGGAAAAGCTGAGCGTCACCGGCACGCTGAACTATCTGTCGAACATGGTGCGTGATGTGCAACCGGTGCAGCCGGAAGACAATCGCGCCACGTTGGGTTCGGGCAACTTCTTCCTGTTCAACCTGCAGGCAGCCTATCAGCTGACCGACAAGATCCGCTTCTTTGCCGGCATGGACAACGTGTTCGATCGCCTGCCGCCGGCACTGCCCGACACGCGTCTGGGTGGCGGCGGCAGCGCCGCCGGCGCGGAAGTCTTCCCGATCACCGGCCGCTTCATGTACGCCGGTTTCCGGGTGAACCTGTAAGGGGAGGCAAGGCCATGAGGATCTGGCGCGCGGCACTGCTGGGCATGTTGCTGGCAGGGCCAGCCGTGGCGGCGCCGGATCCCTTTGCCTGGCTTGACGACAGCAACACGGCCCGAACCAAGGCCTGGGTGGCGCGGGAAAACCGCGCCACCCTTGCTGCGATCAAGGCCGATCCCCGCTTTGCCGCGCTGGAGGCCGACGCCGCAACCGTGCTGACCAGCGGCGCGACGCTGGAGCCGGTGCAGTTCATCGGCGATCACGTGTACCAGTATCACCAGTCGCGCACGGCCCCGCAGGGCATATGGCGGCGCGCGCCCAAGGCGGCGTGGCTGGCCAGGTCGCCCGACTGGCAGACGATGATCGATCTGGATCGCCTGTCGGCCGCAGACAAGCGCAAATGGTTCCTTGCCGGTGCCAGTTGCCGGGGGCAGCGCTGCCTCGTGCGGCTTTCGGACAATGGCAAGGACGCGGTGGAAACCCGCGAATATGATCTGGCCAGCCGCAGCTTCGTGGCGGACGGCTTCTTCATCAAGGACAGCAAGAGCCGGGCGTGGTGGGTGGACGACAACCGCCTGCTGGTGGCGCCGGTGCTGGGGCCGGACAGCCTGAACCGTTCCGAACTGCCCAAGACGCTGCGGCTGTGGTCACGCGGGACACCGCTGGCCAGCACCACGCCCGTGTTCAGCATCGATCACGAGGATGCCATGCTGTCGGCCATGCTGATCGGCCATGGCGGGCGCGATGGCTTCGTGGCCGTGCGTCAAACCGATTTCGAGCGCAAATCATATGAATGGGTGGCCGGCGATGGCGCGCGCCGCCCGCTGCCGCTGCCGGAATATGCCAGCGGCATGGGCATGGCCGGCGGCGATCTGCTGCTGCGGCTGAACACCGATTGGCAGCCGGCAGGCGGCGCGGCTGTGCTGCCGCAAGGTGCCCTGGTCGCCGTGCCGGTGGCGCCCCTGCTGGACAAGGGCGATGTGAGCGGTGCGCGCCTGCTGTTCCGCCCCGAAGGCAATGATGCCCTGCGCGGCGTCACCGTGGCCGGCGATCGCCTGTATCTGGAACTGCTGCATGATTATCGCAGCCGCGTGGTGGCGTTGGCACCGGATGGCAGCACACGCGTGCTGCCATTGCCGGCCGATCGCTTCATTTCGGTGATGGGCACCGAACAGGGCCGCCTGCTGCTGGAGATCGAAGCGCCGCTGGTACCGCCCAGCCTGGTGCTCGCCGATCCCGACACAGGCGCGCTGCAAGCGATCACGGCAGCCGCGCCGGCTTTCCGCACGGATGATCTGGTCAGCGAACTGCGCCGGACGACCAGCCGCGACGGTACGCCGATTTCCTACACGATCATCTATCGCCGCGGGCTGGCCACCAACGGCCGCAACCCCACCCTGATCTATGGCTATGGCGGTTATGATGTGCCGGTGACGCCGCGCCATGAACCGCTGTTCGGCAAGCTGTGGCTGGAACGGGGCGGTGTCTATGTGCACGCCTATCTGCGCGGCGGCGGCGAGCATGGCCCGGCGTGGCATCGCGGCGCAATGCGCAAGAACCGGCAGCAACCGTATGACGACATGGCCGCGGTTGTGGCCCACCTGCAATCCACCGGCATTGCCACGCCGCAAACCACCGCCATCATGGGCCGTTCGAACGGCGGCCTGATGACGGCAACGGTGATGGAACAGATCCCGGACAAGCTTGCCGGCGTGGTTGTCGGCGGCCCGCTGATCGACATGCTGACCTTCCACGATCTGCAACCGGGCGGCACCTGGACCGCGGAATATGGCGATCCGCGCGATCCGGACATGCGGCCCTTCCTGGCCAGCTATTCCCCCATGCAGAACATCGCACCGGCAAGCCGGACGCGCTATCCGGTGCCGCTGATCATCACGTCAAGGGATGATGATCGCGTGCTGCCGGGACACGCCCGCCGCTTTGCCGCCAACCTGCGCGCCGCCGGCCATCCCGCGCTGTACTGGGAAGATGCACAGGGCGGCCATTACTGGGAACTGGCCGGCGGGCCGGCGCCGGGTGACTGGCGCCTGCGCGCCCGCGCCCGCGCCATCGAATTCGGCTATCTGTGGCAGCGATTGTCACCGAAGGACTGACCGCGCCGCCGCAACATCGCCGTCACAGCCAGAAACGCACGCCTGTCCGCACCGACCAGCCGCCGGGATTTTCGCCGGCAGCGCGCGCCAGCCGCGAGGATTCGCCCAGGCGGCGCTCGAACACCACGGCCAGATAGGGCGCCACCCGGCGGGTGAGTTCATAGCGCGTGTAAACGCCCGCCTCGATGATCGCCGGGCCCGGCGCGATGAGGCGTTCGGGTTCGCGGGTGAGATAGATGTCGGTTTCCACCAGCGGCTGCACCACCAGCCGGTTGGTCATCCTGAGGTCAAAGCTCTGGCGCAGGCGCAGAAGGACGTCGCCGCCAAGGCCGAAGAAGGCATGCGCCTCGGTTTCGAAGAACAGCGGCGCCAGGCCCTGCACGCCGACCACCGCATAGGTGCGGGCATCGGGCGCGATATCGTGGCGCAGGCCCATCTGCGCATCGAAGAAGGTCGCGATGTTGCGACTGTAGAGCGCCTGGAATTCGGACTGTTCCAGCCGCGGCCCCTTGGTCTCGCCCTCGGTGCGCCACCAGAACTTGTCCATGTCGCTGCCGATCCAGCCCTGCACTTCCCAGTTGGCCACCCATTTGCCATCAAACCGGGCGATGTCGGCTTCCTCCACAAGGGTGAAGTTGTTGATGCCGCCATCGTGGCCGTGAGCCTTCTGGGCAGCAGCCGGCGCCGCCAGCAGCGCCGCGAGAACAAGCGCGCGCATCAGTGGTGATGCCGCGCCGGCGGCGTGCCATCGGGCGAGGCCACGCTGGCCACCACCAGCTTCTGCATCATGCCCGAGTTCATGTGATAGAGCAGGTGGCAGTGCAGCGGCCATTCCCCTGCCTCGTTGGCGGTGAGGATGATCGACTGGGTGCGGCCCGGCGCCACCACGATCACGTTCTTTTCCGGCATCAGGCCCGGCGCCTGGCCGTTTTCCACCTCGAAGAACATGCCATGCAGGTGCATCGGGTGGGCCATCATCGTCTCGTTGATGAAGGTGACGCGCACCCGCTCTCCGAATTTCACGTCGATGGGCGGGCCTTCGCCGAACTTCCTGCCATTCAGCGTCCAGATATAACGCTCCATGTTGCCCTGGAGCCGCACGACGATCTCGCGCGTCGGCGGGGCGGCCTCTTTCGGCGTCAGCGCCACCAGATCGCGCATGGACAGCACGCGGGCGCCATAAGGCGCGCCCGTCGCCCAGCCGAACACCCGGCCTGAACCATCGGTGTCGCCTTCCTTGCCCAGCACCGGCATCCCCTTCATCGGCGGCATCCCGGCCATCGGATCGCGCCCATAGCCATAATCGACCACCGGATACGGCGTGCCATCGGCCGGCCGTTCCGCCTGCGCCACGGCCGTGCCAGTGCGCAGGCCCAGTGCGAGGCCCTTTGGCGTGCAATGGCCCATGGCGGCATGCTCTGGCGAGCAGTCGGGATCGTTCGCCGGCATGGCGGCAGGTGTCTTGGGCGTGCAATGCCCCATCGCCGCGTGTTCCGGCGGGCAGTCCGGATCGGCCGGCGCGGCGGCAGGCGTCACCCCGGCCATCTGGCAATGGCCCATGGCAGCATGTTCGGCCGTGCAGGCCTCGCCCGGCGCGGGCATCGAATGGCCCATCTCGGCCAGCAGCAGCACCTGCTTCGGACGCTGCGGCGGTGCGGACACTGGCAGCGCCGGATCGCTGGTCAGAGCCGCCAGCAGCGTGGCGCGCCGATCGAGCGTTTCCACCCACAGCGCGTGCGCGCCGGCGGGTGGTTCCACGATCACGTCATAGGTTTCGGCGACACCCATGCGCAGTTCATCCACCGTCACCGGCTGCACCGGACGGCCATCGGCGGCCACCACCTGCATGGCCACGCCGGGAATGCGCACGTCGACAAAGCTCATCGCGCTGCCGTTGATCAGGCGCAGACGCACGCGCTGGCCGGGGGTGAAACCCAGCACCGGCTTCGCCGCTGTCGGCTGGCCATTGGCAAGCAGCGCATAGCCGGACACATCGGCGATGTCCGTCGCATCCATGCGCATGTCGCCCCAGGCCGCACGTTCGGCCAGCGTCGCCTTCATGCCGAATTTCTTCGCGTCCTTCAGCAATTCCGGGAAGGTGCGCTTGTTCCAGTTGTAATAGCCGCTGTCGCTTTTCAGGTTTCGCAGCACCCGCGCCGGGTCCTCGCGCGTGTGATCCGAAAACAGCACGACATGCTCCACATCCGCCTTGATCGGATCATCGCCGGCGGGCGCGATCAGCAGGGCGCCATATTGGCCGGCCTGTTCCTGGCCTTCCGAATGGGCATGATACCAATAGGTGCCGCTCTGCCGGATACGGATGCGATAGGTGTAGGTCTCGCCGGGTGCGATGCCGTTGAAGCCGTTGAAGCCGGGCGCGCCATCATAGGCGCCATCCACCAGCAGGCCATGCCAGTGGATGGAGGTCACGGCATCCAGCCGGTTGGTGACGCGCACCACCGCCTCCTCGCCCTCGCGGAAGCGCAACACGGGGCCGGGCACAGTCCCGTTGATGGCGATCACCTTGTCGGTGCGGCCGGGCACGATCTGCATGGCCTTGCTTTCCACCACCAGATCATAGGTGGCGGCCTGCGCCAGCGCGGGCAGCAGCAACAGGAACAGCGCAAGAAGTTGCCGGATCAGCATGGCACTGCCATAGCCTCTGTATCATGGTACAGAGTCAAGCCCCGTCCTTCACCATCGCGCGTCTTGCCGCAGCCGCCGGCGTGGGCGTGGAAACCGTGCGCTTCTATCAAAGGAAGGGCCTGCTGCCCGTGCCCGCCGCCGCTGGCGCGGTCCGCCAGTATGATGAAAGCTATGTTGAACGGCTGCGCTTCATTCGCGGTGCCCAGCGCGCCGGGTTCAGCCTGAAGGAAATCGCCGAATTGCTGCACCTGGAAGCCAGCAATGACCGGGCCCGGGTGCGTGATCTCACCCGGCAGCGACTGACGGCGATCGATGCGCAGATGGCCGAACTCGCCGCCGCCCGCACCGCGCTGGCGGGCCTGCTCGATGAATGCGCCAGCGGCACCGCCGGCCCCTGCCCGATCATCGCCACCTTTACCGGCAATCGCTGCCATTGATGGGTCCTGCTCGACAAGTTCGGGCGCTTCGCCCAGTGTGCCGCCGATGCGCGCGCAATCGATGAAAACGCTTCCGAAATCGCCGCCTCTGGCCTGGCTGATTGTGGGCTTGGCCGGCGCCGTGCTGCCGGCGGCGGCCATGTTTCTGCTGCGGGGCGCCCCCGCACCGGCGCCGCTGGCGCTGGTGGGCGGGCCGATCCTGGCGGTGGGCCTGATGGGCATCGGCATGATCGCTGCGGCCACCACGGCACGGCTGTGGATCGGCGTGGCACTGGCCCTTGTTGGCGGCGTGGGCCTGATCCAGCTGGCGCGGGCGCTGGGCATGCCGGCCCTGCCGCACCCGTTTTCCACGGGGCTGGCGGTGATGATCGCCGGCATCAGCTTTGCCTCGCGCGGCACGCTGTTTGCGCGGGCCATGGCGGGGAAGGGCTGGCTGCTGGCCCTGTTCGTGGTCGCCGGCGAGGCGGCGATCCTGATCACGGCGGCGGCCCTGCCCGGTGCGCTGCCAGCCTGGCTGCTGACGCTGCTGCCGGCGCAATGGGCCAGCACCGCGATCCAGACGGCGCTCACCGGCACCGGCACGCGCGCGGCCAGTTCGGCCCTGTTCGCCTTGGGCGGCACGGCGGCGACCACGCTGCTGGTGGCGTTTCTGTGGCCGCGCCGCTGGCCCTATCTGATCATGTTCACGGCCTGGCTCGCCTTGTCGGCGCTCGTCTGGCACCGCCCCGGCCCACCACCGCCGCGTGCGGACCTCACCATTGCGGCGCAAGCCGCCGGGCCAATCGCCCCGATCGCCACGACGCCGCCCGATGCCGCCACCATCAGCGCGCTGGACCGCGTGAAGCGCCAGATTGCCAAATGGCCACCCGCCGCCGAGGCTGATCTCACCCAGCGCGCCCGCAACCTGTTGCTGATCGCCGCCGTGCCCGATCTTTATGATACGGAGCCGCTGCAATCCCACCTGCCGCGGCTGGTGGCGGCGGAACTGCGGGCGCGCATCCCGGCTGAAGAGCGTGCCGCCATCCTCGCAACCATCGCCGCCCATCCCGAACAGGGCAGCGTGGCGGCGCGCACCAACCTGCCGCAACTCGGCCTGCCGGCAAACGTGGGCGATGAAGCCCCGGTGCGCAACCGCGTCGCGCTTTACGCCGCCGCCCTCACCAGCCGCTGATGCGCGGCCATTCGGCGACAATCTCGCCCTGATCGACCACGACATAATGCCCATGCTGCGCCGCCGTGGCGCAGGCGTGATTGGGCAGGATGCGCAGTTGCGATCCGATCGGGAAGCGCGCCACATCCAGGCGCCCATCCGGCGCCCGGGCGGCGATGATGCCATGTTCCTGATTGCATTCGCGCACGGTCACATCGCCCAGCGGCAGGCCATTTGCATCGCACACCAGGCCATAGCCCTGATCCACCGCCTGCGAAGCGGTGCCGCGATCACGGGACAAGGCCATCCAGCCGGCATCGGTGATCAGCAGGCCCTTTTGCGGCTGGTGGCCGATCACCGTGGCCAGCACACTCAACGCAATCTGGCCAACATCGGCCACGCCAAGCCCGGCCATCACCAGATCGAAGAAGGTGTACACCCCGGCGCGCACTTCGGTGACGCCGGCAAGATCAACCCGCGCCAGCGCCGTGGGCGTCGATCCGATCGACACGGCCGGGCAGGCCATGCCAGCCTCCCGGATGCGGCTGGCGGCGCGCACGCAGCCACGCGCCTCGTTCCGCGCCGCCGCTTGCCGGGCCTCCACGCTGGTGCTGCCATAGGAACCGCCGGCATGGGTCATCACGCCAGCCAGTTCAAGGGCAGGATCGGCAGCGATCAGCGCCGCCAGCGTGACCAGTTCGGCAGATTCCGGCCCGATGCCGGCGCGGTGGCCATCCACGTCAATCTCGATCAT
>Ga0209278_1002487_pt1 | contig 10262 bp, 10 predicted proteins | sample JI81BgreenDNA_FD_187504 | JGI IMG/M metagenome (GOLD analysis project Ga0209278, IMG submission 187504) | Wastewater effluent complex algal communities from Wisconsin, to seasonally profile nutrient transformation and Carbon sequestration -... | ecosystem: Engineered > WWTP > Effluent > Algae... | reverse complement strand
CAGCGTGTCGGGCTGGAACTCGCGCACCTGCACCGTGGTGCCGCCCACGAGGCGACGGTCGTAGGCGTTGCGGCCCTTCAAGTAGAGCTGGGCCATCCACGTGCCGGAGGGCGCGCTCTCGCCGGGCGTGAAGTCGAAGCCCTCGAAGCCAGCGGCGCCGAAGCGGATCGTTTCGCGGCGCGCGAGGTTGCCCGTGGGATCGAGGATGTCGAGTTCCAATGGCGCGCCGACCGGGGTTTTCGCCCAGTCCTGCGCGCGCAGGATCAGGCCGAGGTGCACCGTCTCGCCGGGCCGATAGAGCCCGCGGTCGGAGAACAGCACCGCCTTCAAGGCCCCCGGATCGACGTGGTTGATCTCGCCGCCGACGTCGAAGCGCGAGGTGTCGAGCTGGCGCGACCAGTCGCCCAGCGGCAGGAAGCTCATGTCTTCGCCACGGGTGACCCGCAGCAGCACCGGCGTGCGCTCGCGGACGAAGGGTTCGAAGGTCGGCAGGCTCGCCACGCCGTCGGCGTCGGTGCTGGCCGCGACCACCACCTGGCCATTGCGGCCCACCACCGACACCAAGGCACCGGCGACCGGCGTGCCGTCGGAGAGGCTCTGCACGAACACCTTGCGGCGACCGTCGAGCTCGGTCTTGGCCAGCACGCCGAGGTCGGTCAACACGACGAGTCGCGAGTCGGTCTGCTGGCCGGCGTTGCGGTCGAGCCGCTCGCGTGTGGTCAGCGCGGCCTCGTCGGCACTCATTGAGCGCAGCGAGAGCAGGAACACGCCACGCTCGTTGGCATTGAAGTAGGTGCCGAGGTCGACGCCGCGGTAGTTCGCCTTCGCCGGGTCGTCGGTCGGGATCGACAGCGTTTCCTCGAAACGCTCGACCAGCATGTCCTCGTCCACGCGCCACAGCGAGGGGTTCTGCAGCTGGCCGTCGTTCGTCCCGACCAGCACCTGCAGTTGCTCGGGCAGCACGCGGCCGATCTCCAGGCGCACGTCCGGCGTGTTGCGCGCGACGAGGCTCACGCGGCGTTCGCCACGCAGCGATAGCAAGGCGCCCTCGCCGACGAAGCGCAGCAGCTTCGGGTATTCGGGCACCACCAGCAGGCGACGCTGCGGCTGGCCGAGCAGGAAGCCACCGAAGCTCTTAAGCCCCTTCGGCAGCTCCAGCCACAGCCGGCGGCCGGGCGGCGCCTCGAAACGCAGCGTGTGCGTCTCCACCCATTCCCGTTCGCCGGGCAGCAGTTCGAAGCGCAGCGGCGCGGCGGCCTTCAGCGTGGCCGCATCCACTTCGCCCTCCGACCACGGGTAGGGCACGGTCTGCTGGTAGTCGCTGTCGGGATCGGCCCGGCGCTGCGGGCTCGGCACGAAGCGTTCCGGCAGCAGCCAGAGCTTCACCTGCGAGGCGATGTCGCGGTCCTTCAGCGTGTCGTTGAACGACAGCACGATCAGTTGCTTCGGCTCGCCGTTTTCGTCGTCGACGACGGTGGCTTCGACATTGTCGAGCGCCACGGAATAGAGGGAGGGCATGGCCACGTTGGAGGTGGCTTCACCGGCACGCCCCGGGCCCTCGAGCCGACTCTTGGCGCCTTCGGCGAGGGCCAGCATCACCCGGCCGCCGTTCTCCGGCACCGTGAGCGGCGCAGTCTGCACCCAGGCCTTGAGGCCCGGCTCGTCGAAGCGCACTTCGATCGGCGGCGCGGTGAGCGAGCGGTCGGCGCCATCGACGGCCTTCGTGGACAGTCGCGAGCGCAGCGCGTCGGCGTCCACGGGGTGCGAGAACGTGAACGCCCAGACGGCGCGCTTCAGGCCGGCGCTTTCCGGGTCCTGGTAGAACTCGGCGCTGTCGATGGTGGCGGTGAACGCCGCGGTCTCGAAAACGAACTGGCGTTCCGCCAGCACGCGATCGGGTGCCAACGCCTTCCGCGCATCCAGCGTGATCTCGTAGCCCTGGCCCACCGGCCAATCCTCGGCCGGCGTGAACACGAGGGTCGATTCATCCTCGAAGGCCCAACGGCCGGCCAGCGCAGGCGTCATCGTCACGCCCTCGACCGGCTTCGCCGTGCCTTCCTCGGCGCCGACCGCATCGAGCGTCGCCACCGGCGCGCTGAAGCGCAGGCGCAGCGGCGCCACGCTGATCGGCGTATCGGCGTACCGGGTGACGGCCGGCGCTTCGACGGCGACGGTGATCGCGTCCGGCGGCGGCGGCACCTCGCGGGTGAACCACCACGTCGCGAGTGCCGCCAAGGCCACGGCGGCAAGCAGCCCGCCGAGGCGCGGGCCCGGCTTCGCCCGAAGCCAACGCATCGATCGCCCGATCCAGGCCGGCGGTTGCCAGGCACCGAAGACGCGGGTGGACCACGAAGAGGGGGTGGATTCGTCCGTGACGCTCATGGGGGGCTCGCGCGGCGGGCGCGGCGGGGTGCCGCGCATTCACCGCATCATAACGAGCCGCCGAACGCGCCCCCGGCCGAATCGTGGCGGCCGCGGGCCATCGATGGCGAAACGCGGGCAGGCCGCGCGTCACGCCTCAGAATCGCCCTGCCTGGAAGTCGGCGATGGCCTCGCGGATCTCGTCGGCCGTGTTCATCACGAAGGGCCCGTGCCAGGCCACCGGCTCGCGCAGCGGGCGGCCCGCGACGACGATCAGGCGCGCACCATCCGGCCCCGCGCGCAGCACCACGTGGTCGCCGTCGGACAACACGGCCAGGTGGCCGACCCGCACGTCGGTGTCGCCGCCGCTGGCTGGGAGGCGCAGCGCGCCGCCGAACACGTGCACGAAGCCCTGGTGGCCGAGCGTGGTCGGCAGCGCGAGCGTCGCGCCGGGTGCCAACAGCACATCGACGAACAGCGGCTGCGTCGCTTCGGCCTGCACGGGGCCGGCCACGCCTGCGACCGCACCGGCGATGACCTTGACCGCCGCGATCGCTCCGGGCGCATCGATCACCGGCGCCTCGACACCCGCGGCCTGCGCCAGCACCGCACCGTTCGCACCCAGCTGCACGACCGGCAGGTGCTCCGGGCCGATGTCCTGGTAGCGCGGCGCGCGCATCTTGTCCTTCGCCGGCAGGTTCACCCACAGCTGGAAGCCGCGCATCTCGCCTTCCACCTGCTCGGGCATTTCGGAATGCACGATGCCGCGGCCGGCGGTCATCCACTGCACGCTGCCCGGCACCAGCAGGCCTTCACCGCCCTGGTTGTCGCGGTGGCGCATGCGCCCCTTGAGCATGTAGGTGACGGTCTCGAAACCGCGATGCGGGTGCGGCGGGAAACCGGCGATGTAGTCCTGCGGCCGCTCGGTGCCGAAGGCGTCGAGCATCAGGAAGGGATCGACCGGTGGCTGCTGCGGCGTGCCGATCAGGCGCGTGAGCTTCACCCCGGCACCGTCCGAGGTCGGCAAGCCGCTCGACAGGCGAAGCACGTGGCGGGGCGCGTGGCGCGCAAGCGAGGCGGAAGCGGGCATGGCGTTCATGCCAGGAATGCTCCCCGGGCGGACCGTGCCGCTCAAGCCGAGGGCCGGAACGCCGCATTGCGCCGCCGCAACGGCCGCCAGCCTGGCCGGCTACAGCGTCCCGCGGTTCTTGCCCATGAATGGGCGATACCAGAGGCGGATCGTCGCCATATCGGCCTCGACGTCGTCACTGCAACGCATCAGCGGCCCAATGCGCACGCAGCGGTTGGGGTAGTCGAAGGCCACGCACAGCACGGGGACGTCGGCGGCGCGGGCGATCTTCCAGAAGCCGGTCTTCCACTTCTCGACGCGGCGCCGGGTGCCCTCCGGCGCCAGCACGAACCACATCCGATCGGCCGCGCGCAGACGCGTCGCCACCTGGTCGGCGACGCCGCCCGGCGCGGCGCGGTCGACGGCCAAGCCGCCCATGCGTCGCATGTACCAGGCGAGGGGGCCGACGAAGATCTCCTTCTTCGCCATGAAGACCACGCCCAGGTCCATGGCCAGCAGCATCGCGAAACCCCACACCGCATCCCACGCCGACGAATGCGGCGCGGCAATCACGACAAGGCGTGGCTCATCGGGCCATTCGCCCTCTACCCGCCAGCGGCCGACGCGCAGCACCCACGTTGCGAAGCGACGCCACAGCGGCGCGGTGCCACCCCTCGGCGCACTCGGCGGCAGCGCGGGGACCGGTGCACTCCGCGAGCTCGGCGCGACGGTCGCGGCGCTCACGGTTCGCGCTCCCAGCGCCGCGAGGCGCGTTCGCGCTTCACCTGCGCGCGCTCGCGCTTGCTGCCGAGCCGGCGCTCCTGGGAGCCCTTCGTGGGCTTGGTGGCGATGCGCTTCTTCGGCGCCACGCGACAGGCCTCGATCAAGGCCTGCAGGCGCGCGCGGGCGTCCTCGCGGTTGCGTTCCTGCGTGCGGAAGCGCTGGGCCTGGATGACCAGCACGCCCTCCTCGGTCATGCGCCGGTCGCGGCGCGCCAACAGGCGATCGCGCACCGCCTCGGGCAAGGTCGCCGAGGCACGGACGTCGAAGCGCAGCTCGACGGCGCTGGCCACCTTGTTGACGTTCTGCCCGCCGGGCCCGGAACTGCGCACGAAGCGCTCCTCGAGCTCGCTGTCGGGAATGGTGAGGGGCGGAAGCACGGTCATTGCGGCGCAGTGTAAGCGCGCGTCGGGGCCGCGCCCCAGGAAACGCGGGGGCTCAGGCGGCCGGAAGTCGCGGATGGCCGAACTCGTCACGTTCCTCGCCGGCGGCGGCATCGCCGATGCGCTCCCGCAACCCCCGGCCCGGGAAGGCCACGGGCGGCTCCGCGCGGGCGACCTTCAGCGCGTTGCCAAAAGCGATCGCGGCACGGCCGTCGTTGGCCGCCGCCATCAGGTCGCCCAGCGCCTCCCAGGCTTCGGCACCGGCCCCTTGGGCGATGGCCCGATGGAAGTAGGTCTCGGCCTTGCCGGGAAGCGCTTTCGCGCGGCACAAGCGCCCCAGCGCGAGCAGCAGCGCCGGCGACGTGGAGTGCGCCGCCAACCAGCCCTCGGCGCGGGCCAGCCGGTCGTCGCCGGCATGCAGGGGCAGTGCGCCGAAGGCCGCCACGACATCCTCGTCCCAAGCGGCGTCGATCGCTTCGGCCAAGGCCTGCGCGGCCTGCGCCTCGACGTGCAGCGACGCGGCGCGGCGCGCGTAGGCCACCAGCACGGAGGGCTGCGCACGCAGCGGCGCCGGCAAGCCCTTCCAGCGGATCAGCAAGGTCCCGGCCTCCTGCGCATCGACGAGGGCGGATTCCGCCAATCGTGTCTCCAGGCTGGCCAGGGCCGCTGCATCGGTGCCGCGCTCGCTGCGCAGGCGGGCCACCATCGGCAACGCCTCGTCGGCACGCCCCAGCCGCGCCAGCGCCTCGGCGCGCAGCAGCACGCCGGCCGGCGGCAAGGTCGTGCCCGCCGCGGCGGTGTCAAGGCTGGCCAGCGCCTCCAGCGCGCGATCCTCCGCCAACCACGCCGCACTCTGTTCGAGCGAAGCCACCAGCGGATCGGCCTTGGCGAGCGCCACGCGATGCGCGCGCACGCGCTCGTGGAGGCCAGCCGCGCGGGCGGCGCCGATGGCGTGCAGCAGCGCCGGAACGCGATCAATGCTGCTGCGCTTTGCCGCCAGCGCCAGCAGGTGTTCGGCACGCTCAGGGCGACCCTGCTGCAGGGCCAGCAGGCCGTTGCTCAGGCGCTCCCGAGCGAGGCGCTGGGAGTACTTCCGCACTGCGCGGAACGGCAGGCGCACGAGGCCGATCAACCCGAGCAGCAAGGCGGTGGCGAGCGCCCACGCGAGCGCCGCCACCTCGGCCCGCAGACTGACGATCGTGTCGCCCCACTGGAGCACCAGCAGGCCCTCCTGCTCGCGCAGGAGCTGCCAGCCGAAGCCGGCCAGCAACGCGAGCACGAGGCCAAGCAGGAGCGCGGGGAACAGCTTCATCGCGCACCCTCGCTCCGGCGCTGGGCGCGCAGCTGGGCGAGCGTGCTGCCGAGCACCGGGACCTCCAGGGCGAGATCGGTGCCAGCGAGCGCCTCGAGGCGCGCCGTTTCGGCATCGAGAGCGGCACTCGCGGCATAGAGCCGGCGCATCCAGACCGCCGCGCGGGCCGCCGAGGCCGCCAAGCCCTCGGTGTCGCGGCGCTCGATCGCGAGGCGCGCGAGCCCGAGCTCGAGCCGCAGGGCCGCGAGGCCGCGCTGCCGGTCGGCCGGGGCAAGGAGGTCCTGTTCGCCGCGCGGACGCACGTCGACCAGCGCATCGAGCACCTTGTCGAGCGCGGACGCCGGCGCCTCCGGCGTGGCCTCGGCGGGCGCGTCCTCCAGCGAGGACAGGGCGGCTTCGACCGCGTCGATGGCGCCCCGTGCTGCCAGGCGCGGATCCGGCGGCAGCGCGGCAAGGGCCGCCTGCTCCTGGGCCAGCGACTGGCGGAGATTCACGTACTGCGGCGCCGTGAGCGCGGACAGCAGCCCATCGGCGAAGGCATAGGCGCGACGGGCGCCATCGATGTCCCCGGAGAGCGCGAGCCGCGTCTCCGCGAAGCTCAGCAACAGATCCACCTCATCGAGGCGCAGGCCGATGCCGCTGTCGCCCTGGGGGCCGGCCGCGACTTGCTGCACGCTTTCCTCGAGCAGTGCGGTGCGCTGTCCCCAGCCCAGCAACTCCTCGCGTTGCACCGTGCTGCGGGCCTCGAGGTCGGCGAGGCGCTGCGCCGTGCGCGATTGCCCACGTTCGATTGACGCGATGGCCTGCTCCACCGCCAACAGCCGCTGGTCGAGCACCGCGTTGGACAGCGGATCGGGCGCCACCGTGGCCTCGGGTCGCGTGGACCACCACCAGGCGCCGGCACCGCCGGCAGCAAGCAGGGGAAGGGCGATCAGCAGGGGACGGAGGAGCGGGCGATCCATCGAGTCGTCATCAGGGGGGCGCGGCGCGGTGCCGCGACCATCATTGTACGGTCGGCGCGCGCGACGCCGCCGCGACGAGGGCCGCGGGCGTCGGGCCTTCGGCGACCAGCACGAGCGAAAAACCGGCACTCGCCGCCTGCGCCGCCAGGCGCGCACTGCTCACCACGACCGGCCGGCGCCGGAGCTCGCGACCCCTCGGCGAAGCGGCCGCGGGCAGGCGCGCCTGCAGGAGGGCCATGGCCTCCGCGCTACTGGCCACCAGGACGGCGCCGGCATCGGCCGCGAACGCCGCGAACCGCCGTGCGCCCCCGGTCGTCGGGGCGCGTCGGTAGACCTCGGCCACCCGCACGTCGATCCCCCGCCCGCGCAGGGCCGGAACGAGCAGCCCGCGCCCCCCCGGCGCCGTGACCAGGCCCACCGTGCCGCCGGCGTCCCACTCCTGCATCGCCAGCACGCCCTCGCTGTCCATGCGTGAGGGCGAACGCGGCGCGGCGACGCCGGTGCGGCGAAGCGCGGCCGCCGTGCCGGCACCGACCGCGAGGTCGAGGCCCTCGCGGCGAAGGTCGCCACCCACCCGCCTGGCGGCGAAGCGCACCGCCGCCGGGCTGGTGTAGAGCCGGATCGGCGCAGCCAGCGCCGCGGCCAGTCCCGATGCGTCGCCGTGGACAACCAGGCGCTGCACGGGCAGCACGCGCAGGCGGAATCCCGCGCCTTGCGCCACCCGGCGCAGCGCCGCATGCTCGCCCGCCGGCCGCAGCGACCACAGGGTCGATGTCGTTCGCCTCTCCATCCCCGAACTCTCGCACAGCCCATGGCCGATGACGCCGCTGCCCGCCTCCAGTCCCTGCTCGACGCGATGCCGCCGGTCGCCGCCCTCGGCGTCCGCGTCGCCCGCTGCGACGCCGAGCGCGTGGTGCTCGAAGCCCCGCTGGCGCGCAACGTCAACGACAAGGCCTGCGCCTTCGGTGGCAGCCTCGCCAGCCTGCTGACCCTCGCCGCCTGGGGAGCGCTCGAGTCCGCGCTGCACGCCCGTGGCGTCAAGGCCGAGGTGTACGTCGCCGACAGCACGCTCAAGTACCACTCGCCGCTGTACGCCGACCTGGTGGCCGTCGCCGACGTGCCGGACGCAGCCTCCCTCGACGCCCTGCTCGCAAAGCTGGCCCAGCGCGGCCGCGGCGGCATCGTGCTGGAAGCGTCGGTGCGCGACGCCGCCGGCCAGGCGGTCACGACGCTCAGCGCCCGGTATGCCGCCGTCGCCGCCCACTGACATACTCAAGGCATGAGCCGACTCCCCCGCATCGCCCTCGCCCTCGTCGTCGCCTTGCTCGCCGCCTGCAGCAGCGGCGCCGGCAGCAAGCCCGACGCCCTCGAACGCACGCTCTACGATTACTCCGGCGCCATCCGCTGGAGCAGTTTCGAGGTGGCGTGGGACATGGTCGATCCAGCCGTCCGCGCGGCCAAGCCGCTCAGCGATTTCGAGCTGGAGCGCCTGAAGCAGGTCCAGATCACCAACTACAACGTCGTGGCCAGCGCCACCTTGCCGGACGGCCGCATCGCCCGCGAAGTCGAACTCGGCGTGGTGAATCGCCACACCCAGGCCGAGCGCGTGGTCCGCGTCCGCGAGACCTGGCGCTACGACGAGACGACGCAGCGCTGGTGGCAGACCGAAGGGCTGCCGGTCCTGACCCCGGACCGCTGACCGCCGGCCCGGTCGTCCGCCACGCTGGTGGCCCGCCCCGGCGCAGCGGATAATGCCCGCCCTTCCGCTCCCTCGAGGCCCCGATGTCCTGGGACCAGCTCACCGCCTTCGCCCAATCCACCCCGCTGCTGAGCCTCGCGTTCGCCGGCCTCACGGTGGCCGTGATCGTCACCGAGGTGAAGCACCGCCTGTCCGGCATCGCCACGCTGTCAGCGGCGCAGGCCACGCTGCTGATGAACCGGGAGGACGCCCTCGTCGTCGATGTGTCCCCGGCGGCCGATTTCGCCAAGGCCCACATCCCCGGCTCGGTTTCGGCGCCCCTGGCGGACCTCGACCCCGAGAAGCACAAGCAGCTGTCGAAGGCCAAGGACCGCCCGGTCATCGTCACCTGCCGCACCGGCGTCAGCGCCCATGGAGCCGCGGCCAAGCTGAAGAAGGCCGGCTTCACCAAGGTCAGCGTGCTGGACGGCGGCCTCGCCGGCTGGCGCCAGGCCGAAATGCCGGTCGGCAAGGGCCGCTGAGCCGCCGCCGGCGCCCCCGGACGGCGGGGCCTTCAGCCCCTTGCCCTCCCCGCCCGGCGCCCCCATCCGTGTTTCCAGCGCATGCGATACTGGCGCGCTGACCCATTCACTTCTCTGATTCGGAGTTCCACCCGTGGCTGACGAAACCATCCAGGGCGCCGCCGGCGCCGACCAGCAGGCCCAGTTCGCGATCCAGAAGATCTACGTCAAGGACATCTCGTTCGAGGCCCCGGGCACCCCGATGGTGTTCAACGAGCAGGGCAATCCGGACCTGAACCTCAACCTGAACCAGAAGGTCGGCAAGCTCGCCGATGACGTCTACGAGGTCGTCCTTGGCATCAACCTGACCTGCAAGCTCGGCGAAAAGACGGTCTACATCGTTGAACTCGAGCAGGCGGGCATCTTCGGCCTGACCGGCTTCGACGAGCGCAATCTCGACTTCATGCTCGGCACCTACTGCCCGAACGTGCTGTTCCCCTACGCCCGCCAGATGGCGTCAGACCTGATCCAGGCCGGCGGCTTCCCGCCGTTCTACCTGCAGCCGATCAACTTCGAGGCGATCTACGCCGAGAGCCTGCGGCGCCGCGCCGAGCAGCTGAAGTCGGCCAGCGCCCCGGCCGTCGGCAACGCCTGATCCGCCATTGGATCGTCCGCCCGGCCCACCCGCCGGGCGATGCACCGCCCCGCTTCGAGAGGACGCCCCCATGACCGCGACGACCACCGTCACCGTGCTGGGCTCCGGCTCCTGGGGCACCGCCCTCGCCGCGCAGATGGCGCGGCAGGGCCACGACACCCTGATCTGGGGCCGCGACCCGGGCCAGATCGACGGCATCAACACCCGCCACGAGAACCCCCGCTACCTGCCGGGCGTGGCGCTGCCGCCGAGCCTGCGCGCCACCACCGATTTCGAGGCGGCCGTGCGCGCCGCATCGATGCTGCTGGTGGTGACACCCAGCCACGCCTTCACGGAAACCATCCGCCGGCTCGCCCCGCTGCGTCCTGACGGCTGCGGCGTGGCCTGGGCCACCAAGGGCTTCGAACCCGGCACGGGGCGCTTCCTGCACGAAGTCGCCGGCGAGCTGCTCGGCCGCGGCGTGCCGCTGGCCGTGGTCACGGGCCCGTCGTTCGCGAAGGAAGTCGCCCAAGGCTTGCCGACGGCCGTCACCGCGCACTCC
>Ga0209278_1002486_pt1 | contig 10263 bp, 9 predicted proteins | sample JI81BgreenDNA_FD_187504 | JGI IMG/M metagenome (GOLD analysis project Ga0209278, IMG submission 187504) | Wastewater effluent complex algal communities from Wisconsin, to seasonally profile nutrient transformation and Carbon sequestration -... | ecosystem: Engineered > WWTP > Effluent > Algae... | reverse complement strand
CGTTGCGGAAGTTGCGGTTGATCTCGAACACGCGCTCGAAGCCGCCCACCAGCAGGCGCTTGAGGTAGAGCTCGGGCGCGATGCGCAGGAACATCTCCTGGTCGAGCGCGTTGTGGTGCGTGACGAACGGCCGCGCGTTGGCGCCCCCCGGGATGGGGTGGAGCATGGGCGTCTCGACCTCGAGGAAGCCGTGCTCGACCATGAAGCCGCGGATGGACGCCACGGCCTTGCTGCGCGCAACAAACCGCGCGCGCGCGGCGTCGTCGGTGGCTAGGTCCACGTAGCGCTGGCGGACCTTCTGCTCGGGGTCCGTCATGCCGTGGAACTTGTCGGGCAGCGGGCGCAGGCTCTTCACGAGCAGGCGCACGTTCGTCGCACGGATCGACAGCTCGCCGGTCTTGGTGCGGAAGAGGGTGCCCTCGCAGCCGAGGATGTCGCCGAGGTCCCAGTGCTTGAAGGCGGCCAGCAGTTCGGCGCCGACGGCGTCCTGCGTGACGTAGATCTGGATGCGGCCCGAGCCGTCCTGCAGCGTGCCGAAGCAGGCCTTGCCCATGACGCGCTTGAGCATCAGCCGGCCGGCCACGACAACGTGGATGGCCTTGGGCTCCAGCACCTCGTTGGCCTCGCCCTCGTGGGCGTGGTGCAGGTCGGCGGCGTGGTGCTTGGGCCGGAAGTCGTTGGGGAAGGCCACGCCCTGCTGGCGCAGAGCGGCGAGCTTGGCGCGGCGTTCCGCGATCAGCTGGTTGTCGTCCGGAATCGGGTTGGCGGCAGACATGGTCACGGATTTGAAGTGATCAGGGATTTTAGGTGGGGGTCGGGCGGGTTACGTGGCGCCTGGCCACGGCCGGTACGATCGCGTCGGCGTGCCTGGGATCCCCGGGGCGACCCCCGCCATGAAACTGAGCATCATCACGGCCACCTACAACGCCGCGCCGGAGCTGCCGGGCCTCATCGATTCCCTGCGCCGTCAGACCGACCCGGATTTCGAGTGGGTCGTCATGGACGGTGCCTCGACCGACGGCACCCGCGAGCTGATCCGGTGTGTGAGCGACCTGCCCGTCGTGTGGCACTCCGAGCCCGATTTCGGCATCTACGACGCGCTCAACAAGGCCATTCGCGTGGCCCGCGGCGAGCACTACGTGGTGGTGGGTGCAGACGACCGGCTCGACCCCGGTGCCGTCGAAGGGTTCAAGCGCCTCATCGCCGACACCGGTGCTGACATCGCCACCACACCAGTGCGCGTGGGTTCGCATACCCTGGTCGAGCGACCGCTGGGACCCGCCTGGCTGCATGGCGCGCGGGCTCATGTCACCTGCCACGCGGTGGGAACTGCCTTCCGGCGCAGCCTGCACGAGCGCTTCGGGATGTACAGCCGGCGGTTCCCGATCACGGCCGACCTGCTTTTCATCTCGCAGGCCGTGCGCGGTGGGGCCCGGGTGGTGCAAGGCCGCTTCATCGCGGGCACCTACAGCGACGGTGGCGTGAGCGCCACCGACGTGGCGGGTGTGATGTCGGAGTTCTTCCGCGTGCAGCTGGAGGTCGAGCCGAACCGTCCGCTGCAGCTGCTGATCCACCTGCTGCGCCTGTTGAAGAACGCACCCAAGCTGGTGCGTGGGCAACGATGAAGCCTGTGCTCACGATCGCCGTGTCGACCCACGGACGACGCCTTGATGCCGTCAGGGAGTGGACCTTCGACCCGCGGGTGGCCTACCTGCTGTTGTGGCAGCAACCCGGGTCGCAGGCCTCCGCCTGGCCAGAGAACGTGAGCCTGGTGTGCTTGCCCGGCCAAGGTGTCACCCGCAGCCGCAATGCCGCCATCGAGTGCTGTCGGACGGACTGGCTGTGGTTTATGGACGACGACGTCGAGGTGCCGACGGCATCCATCGACGCATTGCTTCACGAGCTGCGCACCCGGGGTGCCGACGAGGTCCTGATCGGCTCGGTGGTGCAGCCCGACGGCCGCGTGTCGAGCGGTCTTGCCGAGGGCCGCGCCTATGGCCGCCGGGAGATTCTTTCGGTCGGCACGATCCAGGTCATCGTGAACGCGCCATGGGTACGAGGGCGCGGTGTGCGGTTTCCGCTGCGCCTGGGTGCCGGCTCCCCGTATCCCGTCTGTGATGAGCCGGTGTTCCTTGCCAGGGCGCTGCGCGCAGGGGCGCGGATCACGCAGGTCGGCAAAGTCTCCGTGGTTCACGGCGCAGCCAGCTCGGGGCAGGGACTCGACCGGCCTGAGTTGATCCGCTCGCGCGCCATTGCCTTCCGCGAGATCTTCGGCATGCCGCTGTGTGTGCTGGCCTCGACGTGGTTCGGCTTGCGCCACGCCCGCGCCATCGGTCGCCACTGGCCTTGGCTGTTTCGATACGCACCGGCGGACTGACCTTGCGAAGTTTCGAGCGTCAGTCGTCGTTGGGCCAAAGCCCTGGCCAGGGGGGGGCGCACGACCCGGGGCCGCGCATCGTGCACGTGATGGCAGGCGAACTCGACTCGGGAGCCGGGCGCGGCGCCTATTGGCTGCACCAGGCCCTGCTGAACAGGGGCCTGCACTCCACCATGGTGTGCAGCGGCCTCGGCGTGCAGGGAGACCCCACGGTGCAGCGGGCCGTCGTCGGGCCCGGCCCGCAGCTTTGGCAACGTGTGTCGGCGCAGTGGGCCGAGCTGCCGGTGCGCCTCTACCCCAACCGCCAAAGGCGGCTGTTCAGCACAGGCCTGGATGGTTATGGCGTTGCGCACCTGCCTGCCGTGCGCGAGGCCGACATCGTGCACCTGCATTGGGTCAACGGTCTGATGTCCCTCGGGCAGATCCGGGCCATCCGTCAGCCGGTGGTCTGGACACTGCGCGACATGTGGCCGTTCACCGGCGGGTGCCACTACGCGATGGGTTGCGAGAACTACCGGGCTGGCTGTGGCGCGTGTCCGCAGTTGCGCAGCTCCGCCCGAACCGACCTGTCGTCGCGCGTGTTCGGCAACAAGCGCCAAAGTTTGCCCGCGCGTCTGACGCCCGTGGGCATCAGCCACTGGCTCAGCGACTGCGCCGTTGCGTCCGGGGTGTTTGGTGCCGCCCCCGTCGAGACCATCCCGAACGGCATCGATCCGGACCGGTTCAAGCCGATGCCCCGAGAAGCAGCGCGGGCTGCGCTGGGCCTGGCCCAGGACGCCACCGTGGTGATGTTCGCGGCGCAGCGCGTGGCGGAGTCGTACAAGGGCTTCCAGGAGCTCAAGCAGGCGCTTCAGCGCATGCCCGCCGAGCGCATCCACCTGTTGATCGCCGGACGGGCCAGTCCCGGACTGCTGACGGGGCTGCCCATGCCTTGCACCGCCATGGGCTATGTCAATGACGACGAACGCCTGTGCCAGGCCTACAGCGCGGCAGACGTGTTCGTCGCTCCGTCGCTGGTGGAGGCTTTCGGCAAGACGCTGGTGGAGTCGCTCGCCTGCGGCACACCGGTGGTGTGCTTCGATGCCACAGGGCCGCGCGACATCGTTGAGCACGAGCTCACCGGCTACCGGGCCCGGCCCTTCGATGCCGAAGATCTGGCCAGGGGCCTGATGTGGGTGCTCGGCCGCCCGGCCGACGAGCAGGTCCGGATGCGGCTTCGCTGCCGCGAACAGGCCCTCGCTCGGTTCGACATTGCGGCGGTCGCTGAACGCTACGAAGCGCTGTATCGACGTGTATGGCCCGGCCTCGCCGCCACCGTGGCCCGCGCGCCGGCTTGATCGGCCGTCACTGCTGGCCGGCCGGCGCAGCGGCGTCAAACACCAGGAAGTGGTGGTAGCTGTGCTCGGGCACGCGGAAGCTGCGGACCAGCTTCGCGACGCGACCAAAGTCGCCACGGATGCGGGCGATCTCGTAGCCCTGCTTGTTGATCTCCCAGTGGTGTTCGCCGTTGAAGACGTGCTCCACGGGCCTGAAGAACGGACGTGGCAGCAACCATTCGCGTGTGCCGACGCGGGGCAGGTGCACGCGGTAGTACCAGAGCGGGCGTACATCGGGCAGGCTGATCACGACGTGCCGGCGGGCGACGCGCCGCATCTCCGCGAATGCTGCCAGCGCGTCGGCGTAGGGCAGGTGCTCGAGCACCTGGAAGGCGCAGCACAAGTCCACCGCGCCGTTCTGAAGCGGGATCGACAGGGCGCTGCCGACGATGTCGGGTTGAAGCTCCGGGTCGGGGTCCAGGGTGCGCACGTGCAGGCCCAGGGCGCCTGAGACGGCCTTGAAGACACCGGCGCCAGGCCCGATCTCGAGCACGTTCCGCGGTTGAAGGCGCAGCACCTCGTCGAGTTGGTGCCACAGGCTGGCCCAGCGCCCGCGGTCCATGTAGCGGTCAAAGCGGTAGTGAGAGGCGTCGACCTGTTTCATGAGGGGGGCGTCGGGTGGTTGGGGGCCGTCGGTCGGGCGCGCACGAGCACCCAGGCGATCAGCCAAAGATACGCCAGGCTTCCGACGGCCGAGAACAGGGCCACGCTGGCCACCTCGCCCAGGGCGAGTTGCCAGCCCAGCCAAAGCGCCAGCAGCTTGCTGCCGGTGCTGGCCAGCTCATACACCAGGAGCCCGCCCTGCAGGCGCAGAGCCGGAATCGCGGCGACTGCCGGCTTGTTGACGAGTTGCAGAAACAGCCAAGGCGAAAGCCAGCGCGCGAACTCGCCAGCCTGCTCCCAGGCGGCGCCGAAGAGAACGCCGAACAACGACGGGCCCGCGATCGCCAGCACGATGAACGGAACCGCAGCGCCAATCGCCAGGGCCCTGGTGGCGCGCCAGATGGCCGCGGCCGGGTTCCGCCGCTCCTGCACCAGAGCCGTGACACGCGGGTAGAAGACGGTGCCGACCGACTGCCCCATGAGCGCCACGGGCGCGCCCACGGCCAGCATCGCCAAGGTGTACTGGCCCGCCGTGCCGCTGCCGTAGGCCGCCGCGAGCAGCATCAGCGGGGCTGTCTGCGACAGGGCGTTGAGCGTGTCCTGCGGTGTGCGCAGCGTTGGAAAGTCGCGGTAGCGCCACGCCAGTGGCGCCCAGGCGCTGGCGGCCCCCGTGGCCGGCTCAAGGGCCTGGGGTGTGCGCCGCCAACGGAGCCAAGCCAGCAGCGTGGCCGCCACGCTGCCGGCGAGGCCGGCCAGGATCAGCGCCGCGGCCGAGGGGTGGGTGAAGCCCAACATCGCCTTCAGGCCGTTGGACAGCACCGAGCCCAGCACGGTGAACCGGGCGGCCAGACCAAAGGCCTGGTGCCGGCTGAGCCACTGCGAGAGCACCTGGGCACACACACCCGCCAGCATGCCGACCGGAATGAGCAGGGCCCAGGGCAGCAGGGCCTCCGCGTTCAGCCCCGCGAGGAGCTGCGGCCCCCAGGCCAGCAGCACCAGCCCCGCCAGCAGCGCACTGACCACCCCCAGCGACAACGACAGCCGTGCCAGCGTGCGTGCCTCGCGAACCGCCCTTGGCAGCACGATGGCCAGCGGGTAGCTCATGGCCGACACCGCGGCGGTGGCCAGCACCAGCGCATTGAAGATGCCCAGAACGCCCAAGGGCTCGGGGCCATACAGGCGGGTCAGCAGCGGGAAGGTTGCCAGCGAGATCGCCTGGGCCAGTGCCGTCCCGGATGCCGTGGCCGCCACGTTGCGGGCGAAGGGGCTGCGCCACCAACTGTGAAGGGTGTGGCGAAATTGCTGCAGCAAGGCGTGCGTGCGGGTGGTCATGAGGCGCCGCTATGATGCCCGCAGGCCGCTGGTACATCGGCGGCGCGCGGGTTCGACGCCCAGCAGGCCCAGAGCACCATGCCCGCCGTCAGCTTGATCACCCCCTGCCGCAACGAGGCCGAGCACCTCGAGGCCTTCGTCGACGCCGCGCTCGCACAGCAGCTGCCGCCGGGCTGGACGCTCGAGCTCATCGTGGCCGATGGCGCCAGCGACGACGGCACGCGCGAACGGCTGCAACGCCGTGCCGCCACCGAACCGCGTCTCGTGTTGGTCGACAACCCCGCTGGCGCCACGGCCCAGGGCCTGAACCTGGCGCTGGCACAGGCCCGCGGCGAGTACACCGTGCGACTGGACGTGCACACCCACTACGCGCCCGACTACGTGATGGCCTGCATGGCGGCGCTGCAGCGCACGGGCGCGGCCAACGTTGGTGGCCCCTGGCGGCCGCAGCTGGGGCCGGGCCGCGCGGGCTGGATCGCGCAGGCCTGGGCCAGTCGTTTCGGCAGCGGGGGCGCAGCCTCGCGGCGCGTGGAGTACAGCGGCCCGGTGGACACCGTGTACCTGGGTGCCTGGCGCACCGAGACGCTGCGCGCCCTGGGCGGCTTCGACGAGACCCTGCTGCGCACCGAGGACGACGACCTCAACCTGCGCATCCTGCGCGGCGGCGGGACGGTCTGGCAGGACGCGAGCATCCGATCCTGGTACCGGCCGCGGGCCTCGTTCGGCGCGCTTGCGGCGCAGATGTACCAGTACGGCTACTGGAAGTGGCCGCTCATCCGCAAGCACCGGCTGCCGGCCTCGGTGCGCCATCTCGTGCCGGGGCTCTACGTGGGCACCGTGGCGCTCGGGCTGCTGCTGGGCCTGTTGCACGCAGGCTTCGCGGCGGCGGCGCTGGCGCTGGTGGTGCTGCACACGCTGGCGGCGCTGGCTGCGGCGGCCGGCGTGGTGGCGCCGTGGCGGCAGCCGCTGGGCTGGCTGGCCGTCGCCTGGGCCACGCTGTGCATGCATGCGGCCTACGGCACGGGTTTCCTGCACGCGCTGCTCGACCACGCCCTGCGCGGCGGTCGCGCCGGCCGCGCGGCCACCCGACTCACCCGCTGAGGCCCGGGCCCGTGAGCGCGATACGCCACCCGCCCGCGCTGCGCCCGGCGCAAGCCGTTCGAAGGGTGGCACCGTGAGTCCGCAGCCACCCGGACCAGAGCCCAGGCCCGAACCCGGCAACGAAGCCGAGGCCGTGCGCCAGCGCTACGCTCGCCGCGATGACAGCCGCGACGCCCGCTACAGCCCCCTGCGCCCCGAGGTTCAGCACGAGCAGGCCGACCGCCTGGCCGCGCTGGCCGGCTGGCTGGCCCACCGCGCTGCCCGCGGCGACGGCTGGCCGCCCGTGGCCGGCCTGCGCCTGGCCGAGGTGGGCTGTGGCGATGGTGCCAACCTGCTGCAGACGCTGCAGCTGGGCTTCGAGCCCACGCAGCTCACGGGCCTGGAGCTGCTGCCCGAGCGTTTGCAGGCCGCCCGCCGCCGCTTGCCCAATGGCGTCGAGCTGATCGAGGGCGACGCCACGCAGGCGGTGCTGCCACCTGCGAGCCAGCATCTGGTGCTGGCCTACACGGTGTTCAGCTCCCTGCTCGACGCCCACTTCCGGCAGCGGCTGGCCCAGGTGATGTGGTCGTGGCTGCAACCGGGTGGCGCCGTCGTGGCCTACGACTTCACCTGGGACAATCCGCGCAACCCGGATGTGCGGGGCATGCCGGCGGCCGAGTGGCGGCGCCTGTTCCCAGAGGGCCGCTTCAGCAGCCGCCGCCTCACCCTGGCGCCGCCGCTGGCGCGCCGCGCTGCGGCCGTGCACCCGGCGCTGGCGCGCACGCTGAACCTGCTGCCGCCGCTGCGCACCCACCTGATGGCCTGGATCGAGAAGCCCGAGACGCCCGCGCGATGAGCTCCCCCGCCGACACCTTGCCCTTCCTGCCTTTTGCGCTGCCCGACATCGGCGAGGCCGAGATCGCCGAAGTCGTGGACACGCTGCGCTCGGGCTGGGTGACCACCGGCCCCAAGGCCGCGCGCTTCGAGCGCGCTTTCGCCGAGTTCCTTGGCGACGACGGGCTGCACTGCATCGCCGTCAACAGCGCCACCGCCGGACTGCACCTGGCGGCCGAGGCGCTGGGCATCGGTCCTGGCGACGAGGTCATCACCACCACCCACACCTTCACCGCCACCGCCGAGGTGGTGCGCTATCTGGGGGCCGATGTGAAGCTGGTCGACGTCGACCCGGCCACGCTCAACATCGACTTTCGGGCTGTCGAGGCCGCCATCACGCCGCGCACCAAGGCCATCATCCCGGTGCACTTTGCAGGCCTGGCGGCTGACATGCACGCCCTCCATCCGCTGGCTGCGCGCCATGGCCTGCACGTGATCGAAGACGCCGCGCACGCCCTGCCCACCACCTGCGGCGGCCGACTCGTGGGCACGCTGCCCAGCGCGGCCACGGTGTTCAGCTTCTACGCCAACAAGACCATCACCACCGGCGAGGGCGGCATGCTCGTCACGCGCGACGCGGCGCTTGCCGCGCGCGCCAAGGTGATGCGCCTGCACGGCATGAACCGCGACGCCTTCGATCGCTTCACGGCCAAGGTGCCGAGCTGGTACTACGAGATCGTGGCGCCGGGCTACAAGTACAACCTCAGCGACATCGCCGCGGCCTTGGGGCTGCAGCAGCTGCCGCGGGCCGAGGCCTTCCGCGCGCGCCGCGAGGCCATCGCCGGTGTCTACGACGCCGCCTTCGCCGACCTGCCGGTGGTGCTGCCACCGCGGCCCGCCGCTGGCGACACGCACGCCTGGCACCTGTACGTGCTGCGCCTGGCCGATGGCGCGCCGATCAACCGCGACGCGCTCATCGAGCAGCTCTACGCCGCCGGCATCGGCTGCAGCGTGCACTACATCCCGCTGCACCTGCACCCCTACTGGCGCGACCGCTACGGCCTGCGGCCCGAGCAGTTCCCGCACAGCCAGCGCGCCTACGAGCGCATGCTGAGCCTGCCGCTGTTCAGCCGCATGAGCGACGCCGACGTGGCGCGCGTGGTGCGGGCCGTGCGCGGCGCGCTGCGTTCTGCGGCTACGGCGGCGTGATGCGCCCATGGCCAAGCGCCTGTTCGACCTGATCGTGAGCCTGATGCTGCTGCTGGCGCTTGCCCTGCCCATGCTGGCCATCGCGGCCTGGATCCGGCTCGACTCGCCCGGCCCGGTCTTCTTCCGCCAGCAGCGCGTGGGCCGCCATGGGGTGCCGTTTGCCATCCACAAGTTCCGCACGATGCGGGCCGATGCCGCGGGCCTGCCGCTCACGGTGGGTGCCGATGCGCGCATCACCCGCGCCGGCCGCTGGCTGCGCCGCACGCGCCTGGACGAGTTGCCGCAGCTGCTGGACGTGCTGGCTGGCCACATGAGCCTGGTGGGCCCGCGGCCCGAGGTGCCGCGCTACGTGGCGCTGTACCCGCCGGGCCTGCGGGAGCGCGCGCTGGCGGTGCGCCCGGGCATCACCGATCCGGTCTCGCTGGAGCACCTCGACGAGGCCACGCTGCTGGCCGCCGCAGCCGACCCCGAGCGCGAGTACGTCGAACACATCCTGCCGCGCAAGGTGGCGCTGGCCGCAGCCTATGCCGAGCGTGCCACGCTGACGTCGGACCTCGCCGTGCTGGCACGCACCGCCTGGACCTTGCTGCGCCGTGCCTGAACCCATGGACACCCCCGTCGCCACCCCCAATGGCCTGTGGCACCGGGTCGACCAGTGGCTGCTGCGCGCCCGCCGCCAGCGCGCGACCCTGGCGCTGCTGGCCGACGTGGCCGTGGTGGTGCTGGCCTGGAACGCGACCTACCTGTTCCGCCTGGGCTTCGAGCGCTGGATCTCGGCGCGCGCCGACTACGACCCCTGGGTGCTGCTTGGCGTGGTCGGCGCCTACGTCTCGGCCTTCCTGTTGTGGCGCACGCCGCAGGGCATCTGGCGCTTCTCGGGCTTTGGCGAGGTGCGGCGCCTGGCCATGGCCTGTGCCGTGGCGGGGCTGGTGTCGGCGGTGGTGATCATGGGGCTGGGGTTGGTGAAGATCCCGCGCTCGGTGCTGGCGCTGCATCCGGTGTTCACGATCATGGGGCTGGCCCTGGTGCGCATGGGCTACCGCATGCTCTACGAGCACCTGCGCGAGCGCATCGCCGGCGGCGGCGAGCTCAAGCGCGCGTTGGTGCTGGGCGCGGGTGAGGCCGCGCGGCTGCTGCTGGCCGGCCTGCGCGCCCAGGGCTGGGTGGTGCAGGGCCTGCTGGACGACGACCCCGCCAAGCAGGGCGCACGCTTTGCCGGCGTGCCGGTGCTGGGGCCGCTGGCGCGGCTGGCCGAGCCGGCGCTGCGCGGCGAAGCCACGCACATCGTGGTGGCCATGCCCTCGGCCACGCGCGCCCAGCGCCGCCACGCCTTCGACCTGGCCGCCGCCACCGGCCTGCCCGTGCTCACCGTGCCCAGCGCCGACGAGCTGCGCACCGGCCGCGCGCGCATCGAGCGCCTGCGCGACATCGAGCCCGAAGACCTGCTCGGCC
>Ga0209278_1002485_pt1 | contig 10263 bp, 12 predicted proteins | sample JI81BgreenDNA_FD_187504 | JGI IMG/M metagenome (GOLD analysis project Ga0209278, IMG submission 187504) | Wastewater effluent complex algal communities from Wisconsin, to seasonally profile nutrient transformation and Carbon sequestration -... | ecosystem: Engineered > WWTP > Effluent > Algae... | reverse complement strand
GTCCACTGCCGGAACTGAAGGTCATTGCTGATCCAGAATGCGGTTTTGCCGACAATCGCCACGCTGTTCGGGCCGATAGCGCCGCAATTCTCAGCCACGCGGTCAAAGCGCCATGCCTGCCCGATTTGGCCTATGAACTGCCCTTGATAAAGGGCGTTATCCGTCCACACCATGACGTAAGGGCCAAGCAGTGCCGCAGCGACGATGCGCCCGCCGCCCTCTAGGATAACCTCACCAGCATTGTTGCCGGTGCCAGTCGCCCAAATAGTGATGTTTTCAATGTCACTAAAGCGGATGCAGAGCGGATTGTAATCCCCGCTAACCTCCTCGTTGCACCCAAGGGCCATGATTTGCCGTTGCGGCACTGTCAGCGCGAGAGTGCAACGCGCCGGAGCGTTGGTAAGCGGTTCCGCAACATCGCCAGTGTCGTTATTCCAGACGTTAATGGTTTCGCCGGATGCGCAGGCAATCAGGCTCTCGCCATAATTGGACAGTGACCAAGTGCGCGGGCCTGCCAGCGTGCGGGGCGTGCCGTAGGCTTCCTCGCCATAAGGCCCACCGCCGTAACCCGGCCCCGGCGCAGCATCAATCGAACCCGCCGTCAAACCGGAAGGCGTGATGTCGTAAAACGCCCCGCCGATATACACCTGCAAGGCGCTGTGCGTGCCGAACGCGATATTCAGCGTCCCGGCGTTGTTCGTCCATGCCAGCATGTTCCGGCATACGCCCGTCAGAGCGGTAGTGGCGAGCGATGACCAACCGCCGATAGCTTCAGCCTGCCCACGCCAAAAGCGCGTGTTATTGCCGTCTGCCCAACGCCCCGGCGTGATGAATGTGGTGTCGTCCGAGACGATACCTGGCGGGATGGCAAAGGCGGTGCGGGCCATTACGACCAATCGCTCGACGCATAAGCGGTCGGCCCACCGAGGCGCGTGATCCTCATGTAGGAGCCCGCCTTGACTATGGCTGCTGCCGCTGTGTTCAGTGCAATTTCAGGGACTAGCGTCCCGGCGCCCGTTACCTTGAAAACACCGTTCAGATACGCAACAAGTCCCGTTGATGTAGTCCCGACACCCGCCACGCCTGACAGAGACGCGCCAGTCATCACGCTCCAATTGGGGGAGCCCACAAAGCCGGTGCCGCTAGCGTCCAACCCAAAGGCCGTAGCGTAAACGCCCGAAACGGTAGCCGAACCACTTCCAAGCAAGGAAAGTGTAGCAGAACCGCTTGTGGCGCTCATATCCGTTATACGAAAAGCAAGCTCAAAGTGATAAATGCCGGTGGAAAGCGTTACTGTGTCCCCATCTGCGTCAGCATCGAAAAGGGACTGGGCATTCGTGGTGCTGCTAAGCGTGTTGTCCGCATTCAGATACATGTAGTTGCCACCCAGTTCAGCCGCGACAAACGCAGTCGTGGCAATCTGGGTAGTGTTAGTTCCGCTAGATGCGGTCGGGGCCGTGGGAGTGCCCGCAAGGGCAGGCGAGGTAGCGAATACCAGAGCGCCAGAACCCGTCTCGCCCGTCACCGCCAAGGCTAGGTTCGCAGATGTGGGAGACGCAAGGAATGTCGCCACACCCGAACCAAGGCCGCTGATCCCTGTGGAAACGGGCAAACCGGTGCAATTTGTCAGCGTACCGCTTGTGGGGGTTCCCAGCAAGGGGGTGACAAGCGTGGGCGAGGTCGCGAACACCAGAGCGCCAGTCCCGGTTTCATCCGTAACAGCGGTGCGAAGATTGGCGCTGGACGGGGCGCTCAGAAAGTCGCCAATGCCCGTCCCAAGCGAACCCACACCGTCGAACACTGCCGCCGAGATTTGGGTGTCGACATAGCTTTTGGTCGTCAGGTGCCCCGAAGCCGTGGGCGTGCCGGTCGTGGTCAGCAGGTCGCTGCCAAGGTCAAGCCGCGCCGTGCGGTAGATGTTCGTGCCGTCCGTGAACACCTGCTCAACATTGCCCGAAGGGATCGACACGCTGTTGGTGCCGTTACTCACCACGACTGCGCCGCTTGAACCGTTGCGGAAGATGTAGTTCTTCTGCACAGCCGGGATCGTCACGGTGCCACCAGTGCCGCCCGTGATATTCTGCACGCGCATACGGGCTTCGTCGGCTGCGTAGTTCACGCTCGTAAGGGTCTTGCTGCCAGACAGCGTGTAGCTTTCCACACCATCCGCCGCTGCGTCCAGCAGGTCTATTACGTCGTTGAGCTCCGCGCCCCAGACGTTAGCATTCTCGCCTGTAGCCTGCTTTTCAAGCCGGTTGCGAGTGGTTGCGGTTGAAGGCATAGCCTACCTCTCAATAATAACGATGGTCGCGCCAGAGGCAGCGGTAAGGGTCAACGTCCGGCCTGCGATGGTGTAATCACCAACCCGCAAGGCCCCGTTCTCGAACACCGTCACGCTGTCCACACCGATACCCGTGCGCGGCAACGTGATATCCTGCGAAGCGGCTGTTCCGGTCGCAGTCACGACAAAGCCGGGAGTGCGCGCCTCCCGCAAAGCTTGCTCAATTGACCGTGTGAAATCGTCTAGCCAAACCGGCCCATCAGCCGGAACCAGAAGCCTAGTCATAGTAGATGTTGAACCGATGGCCCGAGCGCCCGCCGTCATCAGGCATCCGCAACGGCGCAACCAATCGCTTGGCCGTGTCACTGCGCAGACGCTGCAACGCTTCAGCCGCCGCGCTGCCGTATAGCTGAACACCCTCAGGGTCGCGGAACACATCGCGCGCCAAGGTCATCTTTGCGCGGTTGCTAATCAGACTCTCGCAAGTGGTCGTCCACACGTTGCTATCTGCATCCGTGGCGGGCGCGACATTCGACAGGACGCCTGTGAACTCCAGGACGTAAACCTTGTCGGGAACGGGCCAGAACCTGATCTGGTCGTTATAATACGCGTAATAACGCGGCTGCGCGAACACGCCGTCTTGCAGCTTCTCCAATTCAGGAAGCGTCAACTCACGCAGTTCGACATAGACCTCCGGGAGCGTAATCTTGTCGATCCGCTTGATCTCGACCGGGATGTCCATTGTCACGGATGCAGCGGTGCAATTCGCGCGCATGACAATGGCGCTGAAATAGAAGCGCTCGTCGGTGAAAAACTCGATTGCCTCGCGAACGTGCTTATCCAGCGTGGCAGACAGTTCGTCGGTCAGGTCTTGCCTGTCCATTTCCAGCGCGATGCGCGCCTTCAACTCGCCAAGGGTCGCCATCAGGGGTCACGCCTCACGAAGCGCCCGCGCTCGTCACGGTCGGTGAGTTGCGACAGCTTGGTCAGCTTGGGGCTGACGTAAAGCCACATGGCACTAGCGCCCACAAGCGCGCCGCCGATGAAGCTGATTGTCTCGGTCATGGCAGTGCCTTTCGGTAGGAAGGGGGCCGAAGCCCCCAACCCAATTTTTAGGACGAGGCGATAATGCCCAGCGCCTTCAGGCGGGTATCGACCGCACGCACCCACGTAATGAGGGCATCGGCCTGCGCTTGGCTGTAGCCAAACGGGGTGGTCGAGGTTGCAGCGGTAGCCGCCGGAGCGGTGACAGTGGTCGGCTGAACCACCGGATCAGCATTGAAGAAACCGACCTTATCGGTAGCGGAGCGGCCCAGAACAACGCCATCGTCGTTGCCGGTGCCAAGATATTCAACAGCCATGTGGAAGTCCTTTCAAAGCGAAAGGGGCGAGCCCTTAAAGCCCGCCCCAAGCGATTAGTTCATGTGCAGACGGGTCGCCAACTGCGGACGAAGCGTCTTGTAACCGTACAGAACATCAAGACGGCAAGGGAACTTGTCGTTATTGATGTCATACGCACGGACAACACGCATCGAAATGCCGTCGAAGACTTCACGCGCGGCAAAGTCCACGCCCTTCGGCATCACAAGGTCAGCGGTCGCAAAGGTGAACGCATCCTTGTGATACAGCAGCGAAGTGCCGGTATCCGCCGAGGCAGTGCCTGCCACAGTCACGGTCTTGCCCGAGCCAGCACCCACAATCGTGATGTTCTGGCGCGGCCCCGAAGTGGTCGGGGTCGGGCTGACAGCAACCGAGGTCGTCCCCGCAGCCGTCGCGACGAACTGCTGAAGAACGCCGGTCGATTGCTTGGTCTCGGGGTGAACCGAGAACACGCCGTCGATGGTGAACACATCGCCCGCGTTGATCGTGCCAGAGCCGCCCGAGAGGGTGACGGTGGCAGTTCCCGAGGTGATGCCGGTCGAGGTGTTGCAGACGTAGGACGCCGCAGCACCGCGCGTGTGACCCGGCCACATGGTGTTTTCCATGAAGTCGAAGCCAGCGACCTTGCCCATGTAGCCTTCACGGTACTGCTTGCCGATGTCGGACTGGTGGTTGAACAGCGTCTTGGTGTCCTTCACCAGATCGGCCATGTCGAGCGAGTTGAGGTTCGCAGTCCGGTCGCCCATCGGGGCCAAGGCACGCTGCAACAGGGTGCGACCGTCAAGGATGTCGTTGTAGGTCAGCGCGTTGTTGCTGTCCCACACCGAGTTGTACACATCCTTGTACATGTTCATCGCATCGGCTTCGATGTTCGCCGCCAGAACCGACATAGCCGGGTCAAGCACGCGCTTGCTGAAGTCGTCCAGCGACAGGGTGAGGTCAACACTGGTGAAGTTCAGGTCAACGCCCTTCTGGGTGGCAACCTGAAGCGTGGTGCTGATTTCCGAAGTGTCCTGAACGTCCAGCGTCGGGCCGGTGCGAACCGAATATTCGTTCGGAAGGCGGATTTTCAGACTGTCGCCAATCTTTGCGCCCGACTTGGCAAACGAGTCATCATACTGACGGTTGATGCTGCCCACGAAGTTGAGCTTCTGGTGCAGAATTGCGAGAGCCGCACGCGTCACAGCGGTCGGCGTAAGAAGTGTATTCGCCATGATAAAAAGTCCATTTAAAGGAGGGCCGACGCTTCACAGCGTGGGTGATCCGGTGTTTATGCCTTGGCGCGTTTGGCGTTGAACTGCTTAATCCACTGGTCAGTGCTCATGCGATCATCGAGCTTGCCCGCCGAAGGAGTGCGCCCGCCTTTCACACTTGCCGCTGGCCGGATGGCCTGCTGTGCCTCTGCCTTTTTCGCCACACGGTTAGCCTGTTGCTTACCGATGCCTTCCATTGCGTAGTGCAATGCGATGACCATTCGCGGGTCGTCGATTGACGCAAGTTCGGCACGGCTGAAGCCAAGCTGCTTTTCGCCGAAGTTGAGGATGGCTGTTTTCTTGTCCTCGCCCCAGCCTGGAATCTTCTCAGCTAGTTCGGCCTGGCCCTTTTGCAGTCGCTCGAAGGCTTCCCTTTGCTCCTGCAATGTGCGCTGTTGCGTCATCTGCTGATAGGTTTGAACCGCGCCTTCGCGTTCGTCCTTCAACTGCTGATATTGCATCCATGCCTGATTTGCCGCAGTCGGATTTTGACGGCTCCACGCTTCCCAATCGACCTTCTTGAATTCGGCAACAGCTTCATCAATCGACTCGATCCGGGCGCGGGCCTTCAACTCGCTTTCAGTCTGTTGCTGCCATTGCTCTTGGGCGGCTGCGATAGCCTTCCGTTGCTCTGCCAGTTCCTGCGTCTTGCGGGTGTAATCCGCCTGCATCAGGAGCTCGTCCTTGAGCTCCTTCGGCACCGCATACTTCTTGCCGTTCCGCTCGACTTCGACCAGTTCATCGTCCGGTTCCTCAACAGGATTGCCGTCCTCGTCTAGTTCGGGTTGGTCGTCATTCTCGGTTTCGTAAGTGTCCAGCGCCTCATCATCAAGCGCGGCTTCGACTTCCGGGGTTTCCGGATTGGTCTCGTCCATCATTGTTTGCAGTCCTAGGGGTCAACGCTTCACAGCGTGGTTGGTAGCTGTCCCATCCCGAACGGATCGGTTGCAGCCATCTGCACCTTTGCCATGTCGGCATTGGCGCGGATTACGTCAGCCTGCGCCTTGGTCTGCGCGGCCTGTGCCTTGGGCATTTCGACGTTGAGCATCTTCGCCTGCTCAAACGCGTTGTTGGCCTTCAAGGCTTCGTTCTCTTGCGTCAGACGCTGCAATTCCTGCTGCATCTGCTGAACCTGTTGAATGACCTCAGGCGGGATTTGCGGCTGTTGCGGGGCCTGCTCTTGGCCTGCCGACTGTTCCAGCAAGTCCGCCGCCTTGTCAGCACCCGGCCAATCGCTGTTCCGCAGGTACATCGGGCCGAGGATCGTCGCCGCATCGGGATAGGCGCGAATAATCTCCACCAGTTCGGCACGGGTCTGTTCGCGCTGGGTGGTGAACGAAGGCCCAGCCTTGACGGTCAGGTCGTACTTGCCAGCGGTAATGTCAAAGATGCGCGCAATCGCCTGCCCCTTAGCCTGAATTTGCGCCATCATTTCCTGTTGCTGTTCAGGCGGTGCAATCGCCACGTTCTCCGGTGCCATGTCCTCGCCTAGCACCCGCACAATCCGCGCCGTGCTGTAAACCTTGGGGATGAGGTCAAGCAAAATGCGCCCTGCATAGCGGATCGAGCGCGAAAGGTTGTCGATGAAGTGGAAGGTGGAAACGTCACCCTCGCGCTGCCTAATCTCAATCGCGCGGCCACTGGTTTCGTTCGACCGCGCGCCCAGCGAGGCGTCATAAATGCCGATAATGGCCTTCATGTCGTCCTGCGCCTGCAACGCCTGCTGAATTGCGCCAGCGGGCGGGCCTGCGAAGGGTTGACGGGCCGGGGCTTCAGGGCCGTCATACTCAATGAACGGGTGCGAATAGTGGTTCGCAGTGCTCCACTTATCAATGTCGCTGTCAAACGCGCCCTTGGGGCCGATAAACGGTGCTTTGGGTGCCAGCGCGATCAATTCGGTGGTCGTGGTGCGCCAATAGTTCAACTCACGCTGTGCGTCCTTGGCGTTCGAGATAAGGCTATAGAGGTTGCGCTTGCCCTCGCACCACACCTCGTCGCCATAGACCGGCACAATCGGGATATACTTACCGGGCCACTCCACTGTTTCCAGCACTTCCGCGCCGGACATGACGTATTGCGTCACCTTGTGCGACTTGACCCGGCGAGGCTGGCCCACAGGCACAACGCCCATGTCAGCGAGCCCGGTGTCCTCGTATTCGTCCAGTGCAATCGTGGTGTCATTCGACAGCATCACGATCTCGCGCTCGACTTCCTCACGTTTCCAATACTCGGCAACCATGACCTGATCGCCGTCCATCCAAGGTGCGGGCAGGCCGGAATAGCCCAGCGCGTCCCAATCAACCGCATCCTTGCCCTTGTATTGCTTTTCGAAGTCGTCCTTCTGCATCATCTTCACGATGAAACAGCAATTCCAGTCGCTCCCGTCAGCCGCCGTGCTTTCGGGGTCGCCATACACGGTGAACGGATCGGCAATCCGCTCAATGATGATGTCCTGGTCGAACGTGTCGTCGCTGGTGTAGCTGGTGTTGATGCGGAAATAACCGAACCCGCCCGATACCGCGCTTTCAATCGCGGTGTCATAGGCGATGTCAGCGTCGCTGATGGCTTCGATATTGCGGATCAGACCGGACAGCACCTCAGCCGTTGCCGGGTCTGCGCCGCTGTCAGACGGGCGCACCTCAATAGCGGGCCGGTTCTGGCGCGCGTCATTGACAACCTGCCGGATGAACGTGGGCAGGCGGTTAATCGTGTGGCACGGGCGACCATCCAATTCACGCTGGCGGCGCACGTTCTCAGGCCATTGGCTCGACATGCGAGCAAAGCGAATGTCGTCCAGCCCGCGCAGGCGGTTCTCGTTCTCGTACTCAGCCGCGCGCTCGAACAGTTCGCGCACATCTTCCATGAAGTCGTCGTCGGGCCTCAATTCATCCATGCGCCCGCTCCAATCTCAATGCGGCGTGTCGCGCGCTTCGCAGTCGGCTCGCGGTAATCCACCGCGGCCAATCCAAATGCGTCCGCGCTGTGCGATGCCCAATCGTGGTTAGGCCCAACACCGTAACCGCCTTCATTCTTCTTCTCGTGATACCAGCCCAAAGCCTTCAAGCCCTTGGCGCAGCGTTCGCCGTCAAACCACATCTGACCGAACCGGAGCCTTGCAGCTTCCACCCGCTTCATCGCAGCGCCCTTGCCCTGATTGGCAACGGTGCGAACCGCAAACCCGGCCTGGCGCAAGTGATCCTCAAACCGTGTGGCGCTGAATGCGTCCACCTTCGCACCATCATGCGGCAACACCATTTCCGCATCAGCATAGCCCGCCGTGCGCAGCCAGTTGACGTGCGTGGCGAGGTCTTGACCTTCCGCTTCGTAATGATCGACGAAGTGCAGCCGCGTTCCCTTCTGCTGCACAATCCAGATGGCCGTCGCATCCCTGACGCCAATGTCCCAATATGCCCGCGTGGTTTGCAGCGGGTCACGCTCTAGCGTGGTGATGCGGCCTTGCGTGCGGGCCTCAGCTAATGCGCGGGCGAAGTATGCACCTTCGACCGCCTTAATGTAATCGCCTTCCCAGATGTGCTGGTATTGCTCCGGCTGCATCCGCAGACAGTCTAGGCGTTCCTGTTCAAGTTCGGCGGTGAACCAAGGGTTGTCCCGCCAGTTGGAGTCCACAATGATCGCGCCAGTGGGGACTTCCGCGCCAGTAAACATCACATCAACCGGGTCGCTATCAAGCGTGCGGTTGTAGCTCCACCAAAGCTGACTGCCAGCAGCACGGATTGTCGGGCGCAGCAGATTGATCGACTTCTTGGAGGCCGTGTGCGCTTCCTCCCACCATGCCCGCTTGAACCCTTCCAGCGACTTGATGCTATCAGCCGTGTAGTTGTTCATGCCCTTGAAGATCATCAGGCCGTCACCCGGCAATTTGATGCAATCCTCGTAAACCTTGAACCCGTCCGCCTCGCCAAGCCCGAATGATGACAGCTTGCTCTCGATCAGCAGCTTCGCGGACTGCGCCAAGTCCTTTTGCACTTCGCGGATACAAACCATCCGCAGGCCTTCGCCGCCATTTTGCCCCGGCTCTGCTAAAGAGTCCTCAACAGACAGGCCCGCGAAGAAATGCGATTTGCCTGTACCTCTGCCGCCCCTAGCTACTTTGTCTCGCGCCGGTTCCAGCAGCGGGAGAAAAACCCTAGCTGTTGGGATTTGCAGGGTCGACAATGGTTCGCTCTATGCGCTCAACACGCACGCCGCCAGAATGCTGTAGCTCTTGCTTTTCGCGCCAGTCTTCAGCGGCCATGTTCTTAAGACCGAAGATGCACAGCGTGGCGTTCACATCCTTTTCGCCAGTCGCGCCGTTACGGGCGTTCAACTCCCACCAAGCAGCGCAATGGGCCTTTGCCCTTTTTACGGCTTCCGAAAACTCGGCGTGTTGCTCCATCCATTCATTGACTGTTGAACGCGCAATATCAACGCTAGCAGCAAAGCTAGTGAGACTCGCGCCCGTCTTGCAGTGATCAACCACAGCGTCACAAAAGGCCGGATCGTATTTTGTCGGTCGCCCGCCTGCCATGCTATTCCGCTTTCCCGACTGCCTTGCGGCTTGGTCGTGTTATGCGCTGGTGATGTAAACCGTGTCGCCAGGTCGAACCGCGAAATACTCAGTCGTCCCCGCCGGGATGTAAGCATCCGCAGTCGTGGCAGTCGCGCCAATGTCGATGTAAACCGCAACGTCGGTGGCAACGCGAATGAACGTGGAGCTCGCGCCCATCACGACATTGCCTGTTGCGGTCAGCGTGGTGTTAGGCGCACCCAACTGCCCCAAAGGCAAAGGCGCGTTGTCCTTGTCGCGGGGGTATTCGTCGAACTGTGTGACGCTGGTGATCATGGCTTACCCCTGATGTTCGCCCGCACCTCGTGCCGCTAATGCTTTATGCTCGGCGTGTGGATGTTGGGCAGGACGCTGACGCCCCAAACTTGTTTGCGGGTCGGGCGCTACTCCGACTGTGGCCTTACGTATAACCCGGTTCCGTTGGCCGCTACTATTCCGGTATTTCGCGCGCTTCCGCTTTCAGCGCCGCCGCAAATGCAAAACGCCCGGAACTCGCGTGGAGCCCGGGCGCAATTCGAATAATTGACAGACCGCCTACACTATCGGGCCGAATGCGTCAAGCCACTTCTTTCGCCCATCGTCGCAGCGCGCTTTGCAGGCGCAAAATCTCAGCGTTCGTGCCTGTCACGACGAATTGGCTATCCAGCCAGCCCTTGTCCTCAGTGAACGACATGCCCTCGGCACGAAGCGCGCGGCGAACGGAGCGCACGTATAGCCGACCAATCGTAAACGCTAAACTCGCCATCACCAACGCTCCTTCGTCGCAATAATATCCGCCACGA
>Ga0209278_1002484_pt1 | contig 10264 bp, 10 predicted proteins | sample JI81BgreenDNA_FD_187504 | JGI IMG/M metagenome (GOLD analysis project Ga0209278, IMG submission 187504) | Wastewater effluent complex algal communities from Wisconsin, to seasonally profile nutrient transformation and Carbon sequestration -... | ecosystem: Engineered > WWTP > Effluent > Algae... | reverse complement strand
GGACGGGGTGGTTTCGACATTCATCGCCGATTTCCAGACCCGGCAACCCGAGGTGCAGATCGCGCAAAGCTATGGCTATCTGGACCAGTTGACCACGAACCTGCGCAACGGCGCACTCGACATGGCCATCGTGCCGCTGCATCCCAGCATGGCCCCCTCCGACATGACCTTCATCCCGCTTCTGCCGGGGAGGAACGTCATCGCCTGCCGGGCGGGGCATCCCCTGATGCGGCGGGGGGCCATCACGCTGGCCGATATAGAACCCTATCCATGGATCGCCCCGCCGCCAGACAGCCCGCTCTATCGCGACCTGCAGAGGGCCTTGAAATCCATCGGAAAAGAGGATTTCCGCGTCAGCTTCTCGGGTGGCACGCTCGCCTCCATCATCAGTGTTCTGGCGCGGTCGGATTCGCTCACGGTGCTGCCCTACTCCGTCGTTTTCCTGTCACGCCGCACGGCGGGGCTGGAGGCACTGAGCCTGAAGATCGAACATCCCGACAGGCAGCTGGGGATGCTGACCTATACTGAGGCCAGCCCTCCCCCCGCGCTGCGGCCCTTTGCCCTGTTCCTCCAGGACGAGTTCCGGCAGTTGGAGGCCCGCATCCAGCATGAGGGGCAGGTGACCCGCCGCCGGGGTTGATCAGACGCGTTCCAAAGCCACGGCGATGCCCTGCCCCACCCCGATGCACATGGTGGAAAGCGACCGCCGCCCACCGATCAGACCCAGTTCCAGCGCCGCCGTCCCGGTGATGCGCGCCCCCGACATGCCCAGCGGATGGCCAAGCGCGATGGCCCCGCCATTGCGGTTCACGCGGGCGTCGTCATCGGCGATGCCCAGCAGGCGCAGTGTCGCGATGCCTTGCGCGGCAAAGGCCTCGTTCAACTCGATCACGTCGAAATCGGCCTGAGACAGACCCAGACGCGTCATCAGCTTCTGGCTGGCAGGTGCCGGGCCGATCCCCATGACGCGGGGCGGCACGCCTGCCGTGGCACCGCCAAGGATGCGGGCGATGGGCCGCAGACCATGCCGTTTCGCACCCGCCTCCGAGGCGATGATCAGCGCTGCCGCCCCGTCATTCACGCCCGAGGCATTGCCCGCCGTGACCGACCCATTCGGGAAGAGCGGCCGCAATTTCGCCAGCGCCTCCATCGTCGTGGCGCGGGGATGTTCGTCCTGCGCCACGGTGACGGGATCGCCCTTCCGCTGCGGGATGGAGACGGGGACGATCTCGCGCGCCAGCCGCCCGTTCGCCTGCGCCGCCGCCGCCTTGGCCTGCGAAGCCAGAGCCATGGCATCCTGCGCCTCGCGCGTGATGCCATGTTCATCGGCCACGTTCTGCCCGGTCTGCGGCATGGAGTCCGTGCCATAGGCCGCCTGCATCGCGGGGTTCACGAAACGCCAGCCGATGGTGGTGTCGTGGATCTCGGCATGGCGGGAAAAGGCGCTTTCGGCCTTGGGCATGACGAAGGGCGCGCGGGACATCGATTCTACCCCGCCCGCGATCATCAACTCGGCCTCGCCCGCCGCGATGGCGCGCGCTGCCGTCAGCACCGCATCCATGCCGGACCCGCACAGACGGTTGATCGTCGTCCCCGTCACACCGACGGGCAGGCCCGCCAGCATCGCCGACATGCGCGCGACATTCCGGTTATCCTCGCCCGCCTGATTGGCGCAGCCGAAGATCACGTCATCGACTGCCTCCCAATCCACCCCACCATTCCGCGCCATCAGCGCGCGCAAGGGGATCGCGCCAAGATCATCGGCACGGACAGAGGCAAGCGCGCCACCGAAACGACCGATGGGGGTGCGGACATAGTCGCAGATAAAGACGGGTGTCATGTCAAAGCTCCGGCACGATCAGATCGGCCACGGGTGCGGGCAGGTGCAGTTCTGCCCCGGTGAGGGATTGCAACGCGTCCAGCGACAGCGCGGGAAGCTTTTCACGCAGCACGAAGCGCCCGCCTTCGATGTCGATCACGGCAAGGCTGGAATAGACACGCGTCACGCAGCCGACACCCGTCAGCGGCAGGCTGCAGCGCTGCACCAGCTTGGGCTTGCCCTCCTTGGTGACGTGGTCGGTGATCACCGCCACGCGCTTGGCCCCATGGACAAGGTCCATTGCCCCCCCCACCGCAGGCACGCCCTTGGGCCCTGTGGACCAGTTCGCCAGATCGCCGTTCTCGGCCACCTCATAGGCGCCAAGGATCGCCACATCCAGATGCCCGCCCCGCACCATGGCAAAGCTGTCGGCATGGTGGAAGAAGGCCGTTCCCGGCTTGATCGTCACCGCCTTCTTGCCCGCATTGATCAGGTCCCAATCCTCCTGCCCCGGCGCTGGGGCCTCGCCAAAGCCGAGGATGCCATTCTCGGTATGGAAGATCGCCTGCCTCCCGGGCGGCTGGAACCTTGCCACCATCTCGGGAAAACCGATGCCGAGGTTCACATAGGCCCCATCGGCTATGTCCTGCGCCGCGCGCCATGCGATCTGGGTGGGGGTCAGTTTCGCGGTCATTCCGCAACCTCCGGATAGCGTGCATTGGCGCGGTTCAGCACCTCTTCCTGCGCGGGGTCCGGCACCTCGACCAGACCCTGCACGAAGATGCCGGGGGTGACGACCGCTTCGGGGTCGATCCCTCCGGGCTCCACGATCCGGCTGACCTGGACGATGGTGCGCGCCGCCGCCATGCACATCAGCGGGTTGAAATTGCGTGCGGCCATCCGGTAGGTCAGGTTCCCCAGCCGGTCGCCGACATGCGCCTTCACCAGCGCGAGATCGGCCTTCAACCAGCGTTCCTGCACATAGGGCCGACCTTCGAACACCTCGACCGGCTTGCCCCTGGCAAGGTCGGTGCCATAGCTGGTGGGGGTGTAGAAGGCCGGTATCCCCGCCCCGCCTGCCCGAATGCGTTCCGCCAGCGTGCCCTGCGGAACCAGTTCAAGCTCGATCTTTCCCGCCAGATACATTTCGGTGAAGACCACGGGGTCGGCGGATCGCGGGAATGAGCAGATCAGTTTCCGCACCATTCCAACCTCGATCAGCGCGGCAAGGCCCACATGGCCGTTGCCGGCATTGTTGTTCACCACCGTCAGGTCGCGCGGGTGGCCGGTGGCCATGAAACGGTCGATCAGCGCGTGGATCAGTTCGATGGGCGCACCAGAGCCGCCGAAGCCGCCGATCATCACCGTCATGCCGTCCTCGATGGCGGCCACCGCCGAGGCAAGGTCGGGAAGCGTCTTGTCCATTCAGTCCTCCTCTGCCCGTCGCGCCGGGGGGCGGCGCAGCGGGCATCATTTCATCGCGACATAGGTTTCGGGATCCAGCGCCGTGACACGGATGGCGACATGGGTTCCGCTTGCCTCTTCAAGGATCTCGCGCATCTGGCGTCCTACCGAAAGTATGCGCTCGCGCGTGCGTTCGGGGCGGGGCAGGATCGCCATCTCGACATTGACGCGCGGCAGGTCTTGCATCGCGGCCACGGGCATCAGCGCGAATTGGCATGCCGGAACATCGACCGCGAATTCCCGGCACAGCAGATCGCGCAAAGGCGCGAGTGTCGCGACCAGACGGTCGCGCCTCTGCGGATAGATCGCGTCATCGACATAGATCTTCACATTCGGCATGGCCCCGCCCTCATGCCGGGGTCAGGACGAAATCGAAAGGCGACCGCCAGAGGGTTTCTGCCCCCTCCAGCCGCTCGAACGGCGCGATGAGCGTCTTCTTCACGCCGAAGACCGCGTCGCTGTCCAGATAGGTGTCATCACCCACGAAGGTATGCGTCACCAGACGCTGAAAGCCCGGCGCGGTGACGAGGAAGTGCATATGCGCGGGCCGATAGGGGTGGCGGCCGAGTTTGGCCAGCATCTTGCCCACCGGGCCGTCATCGGGGATCGGGTAGGAGGTCGGCTTGATGCCCCGGAAGGCATAGGCCCCGTCCTTGCCCGTGAAGAACCTGCCCCGATTGTTCCATTTCGGCTGGATGCCCGGTTGCTGCACGTCATAGAAGCCATCGGCATTGTCCGACCAGACATCGACACAGGCACCTTCCACGGGATTGCCGCTAAGGTCGATCACCTTGCCCTCGAAGAGGCAGGCCTCTCCCTTGCCGTCCAGCGAGATGTTCTCGCCCATCGCCCGGATCGGGGCATCCTCCACATGGAAGGGACCGAAGACCGTATTCTCGGTCGCCCCTTCCGGACGGCGGTTGTTGATCGCGTCAACCAGCATGGAAAAGCCAAGCACATCCGAAAGCAGGATGAATTCCTGCCGTTCCCCGGAACAGATTTGGCCCGTGCGCGTCAGGAAATCGATGCCGACCTCCCATTCCGCCTGCGTCAGATGGCATTCCTTGGCGAAGGCATGCAGATGTTTAACGAGGCAGGCCATCACCTCGGCCAGACGCGGATCGCTGTCCTTGCCCATGCGGGCATTGACCGTTTCGACCGAACGTTCCTCTGTGAAATAGTGCATCATGATATTGGTCCTTGCAGGCGGCCTCAGGCGGGGCGGCGGGATGTGGGTGTGGTGGCAGCGCGGGGCGGTCGGTGGCGCAGGGGCAGCAGTTCGATCCCCGTCCTGTCGGTGAACAGGCCCCAGAGGCCGCGGCGCGCGAAGATCATCACGGCGATGCCGATCAGGCCGAGCACGATCAGATAGACGGTACCGTAATCCGCCAGCAGGCGCTGCAGGGCGTAGAACACAATAACGCCGACGACGGGGCCGGGCAGCGTGCCGATGCCGCCGATGACGGTGATGAAGATCACGAAGGCCGTCCAGTCGATGACCGAGAATGCGGCGTCCGGCGTGACGCGGGTGATCTGGATGAAGGCGATGGCACCGCAGAGGCCCGTACCGAAGGCGGTCAGCAGGAACACCGCCGCCTTCAGCCGCACCGGATCGACGCCGACGGAGCGGGCCGCATTCTCGTTGTCGCGGATGGCCTGAAGGCCGAGCCCCATGCGCGACCGCAGGAAAACATAGCTTGCCACCAGCATCGCCACGGCCAGCGACAGCATCAGCCAATAGGTCAGCGCATCCGCCGCCGCAGCGCTGGAGACGTCAAGCAGTTCCTTGATCTGCTCCACGCCCAGCATGTCACGCGCAGTGCCCTTGGGAAGCGAGGTTCCCGTGCCGCCGCCCAGCGCCTTCCACTGGCTGATGGCCAGCCGGGCGATATCGGCAACGACCCATGTCCCTATTGCGAAATAGGCCCCGTTCAGGCGGAAGGCGAAGAAGGCCATGGGAATGGCGAAAACCGCCGCGGCAACCCCGCCGATCAGGACACCGACCAGCGGGTCCAGACCCACCAGGATGATCGCCGCGAACATCGCATAGGCCCCGATGCCCACGAATGCCTGCTGGCCTACGGAGACAAGGCCCGCGAACCCCGCCAGCATGTTCCAGTTCATCGCAAGGACCAGAAGGGTCAGGATGCCGAAGAGGTCCTGCACGATGGCACGCGGGGCGATGGCGGGCATCGCATAAAGGATGGCCAGCGCCACGAAGGCTGCGCCAAGGCCGAAGTTGCGGGAAAGCGTCATCTTGGCACCTCAGTCATTCGCGCGGGGAAAGAGGCCGCGCGGACGCAGCAGCAGGACGATGACAAAGGCGATATGCCCTGAAAGGATCTGCCATTCCGGATTGATCGACGCCCCCACCGCCTGTGCCACGCCGATGACGATGCCCCCCGCCAGCGTGCCCCACAGGCTGCCAAGGCCGCCGATGATCACCGCCTCGAAGGCATAGAGAAGTCGTGCCGGTCCGATGGAGGGATCGAAATTTGCCCGCGTGCCAAGGTAGAGCGCAGCAATCGTCGCCACCACGAGGGCAAGCCCAGTAGCCATGGCAAAGACACGTTGCGGGCGGATCCCCATCAGTTGCGCGGTAACCGCGTCATCCGAGGTGGCGCGGAAGGCGCGGCCAAGCGCCGTGCGGTAGAAGATCTGGTTCAGCACGAAGATCACCGCCACTGCCGAAGCGAAGGTGAGGACCGGCATGACACCCAGCGTCACCGGGCCGATATGCATAGCCTGCGCCTCTATCGGACCTGCCGTCAGTTTCTGGCTGTCGGCGGTGAACCCTTCCAGCAAGGCGTTCTGGATCACGACCGAAAGGCCGAAGGTCACCAGAAGCGGCGGCAGGATATCCGTGCCCAGCACCCGGTTCAGCAGATGGGTCTGCAACAGCCAGCCCAGCGCGAACATGGCCGGTGCCGCAAGGAACACGGCGACGAAAGGGTGCAGCCCTGTCGCGCTGGTGATGGTCAGGATCAGGTACGCACCTAGGATGATCAGGTCGCCATGCGCCAGATTGACCAGTCGCATGATCCCGAAGACAAGGCTCAGCCCAGCCGCGAAGAGCGCGTAAAGCCCGCCCAAAAGCAGACCTTGGGCAAGGGTATCGACAAGGATCATGCGTGGCTCACTCCGAAATAGGCGTCATGGATCGCCTCTCGCGACAGGTCGGCGGGGCGGCCTGACAGGGTGATGCGCCCCTCCATCATGCAATGAACGTGATCAGCCACGCGCAGCGCCTGCCCGATGTCCTGTTCCACCACGATGATCGAGGTGCCGCTTTCCTTGATCTGCGGGAAGGCCGCGTAGATTTCCTTGATGACGACCGGGGCAAGACCAAGGGAAAGCTCGTCACAAAGCAGGACCCGCGGGTTCGACATCAGGGCACGACCGATGGCCACCATCTGCTGCTGCCCTCCCGAAAGGGCCGTCCCCGGACTGCGGGCACGTTCCTTCAGGATGGGGAAAAGCCTTTGCACCTTCTCCAGCGTCCAATAGCCGTTCCCGCTGCGGGCATGCGCGCCGATCAGCAGGTTCTCCTCGACCGTCAGCGACGGAAACAGCCTGCGCCCCTCGGGCACCATCGCGATGCCGCGCATCAGGATGTCGGGGGCTGCGGCGCGTGTCACATCCTCACCCGCCAGCAGCACGGAACCGGCGGTCACCTTGGCAACGCCCGTGATCGCCCGCATCAGCGTGGTCTTGCCTGCGCCATTCGCCCCGATGATGGCGACGGTGCGCCCCACCTCCAACGTCAGGTCAACGCCGAAGAGGGCCTGAAAATCGCCGTAATGGGCCGTCAGGCCCGTAATCTCCAGCAGAGCGGTCATGCCTCGATCCCCAAATAGATTTCCTTCACCTCGGGCGAAGCCATCACCGCATCGGGCGCGCCGATCATCAGCATGCGCCCGAAATTCAGGACCATAAGCCGCTCCACCACCGAATTCAGCGCATGCAGGACATGTTCGATCCAGATGATCGCAGTGCCCTCGGCATGGATCGCGCGGATCGTGGCGACGAGTTCGACACATTCCGCCTCGGTAAGTCCGCCCGCGATTTCGTCCAGAAGGATCACGCGGGGTTTCGTGGCCAAGGCGCGCGCCAGTTCAAGGCGCTTCCGCTGCAAGAGCGGCAGTCCCCCGGCGGGGCTTTCCGCGACGCTGACAAGCCCCGTCCGATGCAAGATCGCCATGCAGTGACCGGGGGCCTCGGTCGCGGAAACTTCGCCGCCAAAGCGCGCGGCTACGAGGAGGTTTTCATAGACGGACAGGTTCCCGAAGGGTTGCGGTATCTGGAAGGATCGCCCGATGCCAGACATCACGCGCTGCATCGGGGCCTCGCGAGTGACGTCGCGACCATCCAGAAGGATGCGCCCCTGATCCGGCGCGATGTTCCCCGTGATCAGGTTAAACAGCGTCGATTTGCCCGCGCCATTCGGCCCGATGATGCCGAGCGCCTCGCCCGGTACCAGATCGAAGCTGACGTCGTCAGTAACCTTGAGCGCGCCGAAGGATTTCGACACCGAGTGAAGCGACAGGATGGGCATGAGAGGGGTTCCCGATGGGCCCCGGCGCGGACGCCGGGGCCGGTTGGCCTTACGACAGGGTTTCCAGCGTGCCACCCAGCGGGATTTCCGGGGCACCCGCATTTTCGACGATCACCAGATCGAAGCTGCCATCCTCCTTGCGCCGCCACTGGCCACCGACCAGCGGCGTCTTGGAGATGTTCTTGCGCGCGAATTCCGGCACATTGTCGCGGCCCCATTGGACCTTGCCCACCACGGTATCGAGGTTGGTGGATGCAATCGCCTCGGCCAGAGCGTCGCCATCGGTCGGGTCATCGGTACGGGCGATGGCATCGGCCGCAACTTCGAACAGCGCATGCACGAAGCCGACGGGCATTGTCCATTGCCGCTGTGCCGCAGCCTCGAAGGCCGCGGCCATCTCGGCCGCGCTTTCCCCGGTAATCGAGGATTTGAACGGGTGGCTGGGCGACCACCAGACCTCTGCCGTCAGGTTGTGACCCAGTTCGCCAAGCGCCGCGACGCTTTCGGGGAACAGAAGAGCCTTGGCGACCGACACCAGTTTGGGGTTGAACCCTTGCTGCTTGGCCTGCGTCCAGAAGGTGGTGAAGTCGGGCGGGATCGGGATGCCCGTCATGATCTCGCAACCGGCCTGCTTGAAGGCGTTGATCTGGGCGCTGAAATCGTCGGTCAGGTTCTGGTACCGCCCCGGATCGGTCAGTTCATACCCCGCGGCTGCCAGCGCGGGCGGCATCCCCACATCGGGCGAGGCCCAGGCGTTGCCGTCCCCGTCATTCGGCCACAGCGCGCCCACCTTCTTGTTCGTCGACGCCATGCCCCACATGTTCATGAAGGTGGCGATGTTATCCTCCAGCCCCCAGAAGAAGTGGTAGACGTAATCGAATTCCTGCCAGCTTCCCGGATCGCCGGGGTTGCCCTGCTGACCGATGAACCACGGCTGCCAGGGTGCGACAGTGGAGATGACGGGGATCTCTTCCTGTTCAGCGATGGAACAGACCGGGTTAGTCGTTTCTGGCGTCGAAGCCACGAGGATCAGGTTCACTTCGTCGCGGCTGATCAACTCCTTCGCCACCTCCGCCGCCCGGTTCGGGTTGGACTGGCTGTCCTTCACCACCACCTCGACATCGAGGCCAAGCCCGGGCGCGGCAGCAAGGAATTTCTCCACCATGAAGCTGTCAGCGGCGGAAAAGGCCGAAAGCGGGCCGGTCTGCGGGCTGACATAACCGATCTTCAGTTTCTTTGCCTGCGCGTAAGCGGGCAAGGCCAGCCCCGATGCCGAGGCCGCCGCCAAGGCAGCGCCGGATTTGAGCAGTCTGCGACGGGTGATCATTTTCTTCCTCCCTGTGATTTCATCGTCCAGTAGGGGCCGGATGCCATGCCCGGCTCCCCGCCATGCGACCCGGCCCTCCCGCCGGGTCACACCAGTTCCGATTGCGCCATGCTACGATGCCGAAAAGGCAGTCTTGATCGCATGAGACCCGAGCAATATGCCTTCGGGTTATGTAGTTTGCAGGGAATGACAAAGCGCCAGCCGGATGCGCGGAGCCCGGACTGCCCTACTCCGCCGCCAGCGGCGCAGGCTGGGAAAGGTGGAGTTCCCCGATGATCCTTGCGAAACGGGCCTGCAGGATCTCCGGTGTCGCCGCGGCGAGGGCCACATAGAAATCCGGTCGGATCAGCACGAACTCCGCCGCGATCCGATCAAGCCAGCGCCCGATGGTCCCTTCGACATCACGCACCTGCCCGGCACCATTCCCCAGACAAACGGCGATCCCGCCAATCTGTGCGAACTGGTCCCGCTGTTCGCGCGTCAGGCTGGAGATCGGGTCCTGCGCGCGCCCAAGCAGGACCCAGCCCTGCCCGACGACCTGATCGAACCGCCCACGCCTGCCCGCGATCTCCACGATCCCCTGAACCGAAAGTTCACCTGCATGCGGGCTTTCGGCGCACCATGCCCCCCGTCCCAGTTGACAGATGTCTGTCGGCACCGGGGCGCCCCTACGCGCCGCAAGGTCGGCGATCATGCGGGCATCCCGGTCCCGGGCAACCGCCTCATCCGCGATGCAGATGATCTGGCCGAGTTCCTGACTGAAGTTGATGTAATGCTTGGCATGTTCGATGCGCTCGGTCGTGTAGCTGTCCAGCACGCCAAGCCCAAAGGTCCCGTCCAGGATGCCGTTAAGCCGCCAGGCCATAGCCACCGCGTCGCGGATGCCTGCGCACATCCCCTCGCCCGCGAAGGGCGGCATGAGATGGGCGGCATCGCCCCCGATCAGACAGCGGCCCTTGTTCCACTGCTTGGCCCAGCGGGCCTGAAAGCGGTAGACGGCGCTGCGTTCCAATTCGGAATTCTCGGGCGTGAGGCCCCAAGGGGCCAGCAGCTCCCAAGCGCGCTCCGGCTTTTGCATCTCATGCGCAGACTCGCCGGG
>Ga0209278_1002483_pt1 | contig 10266 bp, 10 predicted proteins | sample JI81BgreenDNA_FD_187504 | JGI IMG/M metagenome (GOLD analysis project Ga0209278, IMG submission 187504) | Wastewater effluent complex algal communities from Wisconsin, to seasonally profile nutrient transformation and Carbon sequestration -... | ecosystem: Engineered > WWTP > Effluent > Algae... | reverse complement strand
AAGGCCAGGTCGACATCGTGGCCTGGCCCGGCTACATCGAGCGCGGCCAGACCGACAAGAACTTCGACTGGGTGACCGATTTCGAGAAGAAAACCGGCTGCAAGGTCAACGTCAAGACCGCCGGCACGTCCGACGAAATGGTCGCGCTGATGAACGAGGGTGGCTTCGACCTCGTGACCGCCTCGGGCGACGCGTCCATGCGCCTGATCGCCGGCAAGCGCGTGCAGCCGATCAACGTGGACCTGATCCCCAGCTTCAAGAACGTGGACAGCCGCCTGCAGAAGGCGCCGTGGCACTACGTGAACAACACCCACTACGGCACGCCGTACCAGTGGGGCTGGAACGTGCTCATGTACAACACGACCGTGTTCAAGGACAAGCCGCCCACCAGCTGGAGCGTCGTGTTTGAGGAAACCACCCTGCCCGACGGCAAGAGCAACAAAGGCCGCATCCAGGCCTTTGACGGCCCGATCTACATCGCCGACGCCGCGCTCTACCTGATGAAGAAGAACCCGGCGCTGGGCATCAAAGACCCGTACGAGCTCAACGAAACCCAGTACAAGGCCGCGCTTGACCTGCTGCGCGGCCAGCGCAAGCTGGTGGGCAAATACTGGCACGACGCCTTCGTGCAGATCGACGACTTCACCAACGAAGGCGTGGTGGCGTCGAGCAGCTGGCAGTTCATGGCCAACATCCTCAAGAGCAAGAACCGCCCGGTGGCCACGGTGGTCCCGGTGGAAGGCGCCACGGGCTGGGCCGACACGACCATGATGCATTCGGAGGCCAAGAACCCGAACTGCGCCTACCTGTGGATGGAGCACTCGCTCAACCCCAAGCTGCAGGGCGATCTGGCGGCCTGGTTCGGCTCGGTGCCGGCGGTGCCGGCGGCCTGCAAAGGCAACAAGCTGCTGGGTGACGAGGGCTGCGCGCGGCAGGGCTTCAACAGCTTCGAGCGCATCTCTTTCTGGAAGACGCCGACCACCCGCTGCGCCACGCAGAACAACCAGTGCGTGCCGTACCACCGCTGGGTCACGGACTACATCGCCGTCCTCGGGGGCCGTTGACTCGGCTCACCCCCGCGGCGCTTCGCGCCACCCCCTTCCAGGGGGCGTTGCCAGCGGGCCGGGAGACCCGGACCCGCGGCAACTCTGGATTCAATACCTCTTCACTCGTTGTGTTGCCTCATGACCGTTGCCGTTGTTCTTGATGGGGTGTCTTGCGTGTTTGGCTCGGGCGCACAGACCGTGCGCGCGGTCGATCGCGTGGACCTCACGATCGAAGGCGGGGAGTTCTTCACACTGCTCGGCCCGTCGGGCTCGGGCAAGACGACCTGCCTGCGCATGATCGGCGGCTTCACGCTGCCCACCAGCGGCAGCATCCGCATCGGCGGCGAGGACGTGACGCACCGCCCGCCCTACGCCCGCCCGGTGAACACCGTGTTCCAGGACTACGCGCTGTTCCCGCACATGAGCATCCGCGACAACGTCGCCTACGGCCTGATGGTGCAGAAGGTGCCCAAGGCCGAGCGCCACCGCCGGGCCGACGAGATGCTGGCGCTGGTGCGGCTGCCCGGTGTCGGCGACCGCCGGCCGATGCAGCTCTCCGGCGGCCAGCGCCAGCGCGTGGCGCTGGCGCGCGCCCTGATCAACCGGCCGCAGGTGCTGCTGCTTGACGAACCGCTGGGCGCCCTGGATCTCAAGCTGCGCGAGCAGATGCAGACCGAACTCAAGGCCTTGCAGCGCCAGCTCGGCATCACCTTCCTCTTCATCACCCACGACCAGCACGAGGCGCTCTCCATGAGCGACCGCATCGGCGTGTTCAACCAGGGTCGGCTGGAGCAGGTCGCGACACCCGCGGCGCTGTACAACCGCCCGGCCACCCGCTTCGTGGCGGAGTTTGTGGGCGCGGCCAACGTGCTCGACGGCGAACTCGCGCGGCAACTCAGCGGGCTGGCCAGCGTGATGCTGCGCCCCGAGCGGATCGAACTCGTCGGCGATGGTGCCGGCCACGTCAGCGCCACCGTCATGGACAGCCAGTATTTCGGCGCGTTCCACCGCCTGCGGGTGGACCTCGCCGGCACCGCGCTCGCCGTGGACCTCAACCCGCAGCAGCACCCCAGCCTGCCCGAACCCGGCGCGCGTGTGGGCCTGCGCTGGGCGGCCGACGCGATCCACCCGCTGGCCGCGGAGGACGCGGCGTGAGCGCGAGCCTGCCGGTGTCCGCGGCCCGACCCGCTCCGGGCGGTCCCTTGCGGGCGCTGTCCGACCTGCTGTACCGCCACCGCGGTCTGGCGCTGGCGGCGCTGCTGGTGCCGCCGCTGCTGTGGTTCGGCGTGATCTACCTCGGCTCGCTGTTCACGCTGCTCGCCCACAGCTTCTTCGCGCTCGACGAGTTCTCCGGCCTGGTCGACCGCTCCACCTTCACGCTGCAGAACTTCCGCGACCTGCTGCAGCCGGCCAACCTGGACGTGATGCTGCGCACCGTGCTGATGGCGGTGGCCGTCACGGTCGCCTGCACCGCCATCGGCTTCCCGATCGCCTACTACATGGCGCGCCACGCCCGCGGCTCGCAAAAGGCCCTGCTCTACATCGCGGTGATGCTGCCGCTGTGGTCGAGCTACCTCGTGCGGTTGTACGCGTGGAAGCTGCTGCTGGCCAAGGAGGGCGCCATCAGCTGGGTGTTCGCCGAAATGCACCTGACTTGGCTGCTGGACGCGCTGCTGGCAACGCCGGTGATCGGCGGCAACTCGCTGTCCTTCTCGCGCCTGGGCACCTTCCTCGTGTTCGTCTACATGTGGCTGCCGTTCATGATCCTGCCGATCCAGGCGGCCATCGAGCGCATCCCCGGCTCGCTGCTGGAAGCCTCGAGCGACCTCGGCGCCAGCGGCCGCACCACCTTCTGGAAAGTCATCTTCCCGCTGGCCATGCCGGGGATCGCCGCCGGTTCCATCTTCACCTTCTCGCTCACGCTGGGCGACTACATCATTCCGCAGGTGATCGGCGACTCCACGCTGTTCATCGGGCAGGTCGTGTACCGGCAGCAGGGCGTGGCCGGCAACATCCCGTTCGCCGCGGCGTTTTCGCTGGTGCCCATCGTGGTGATCGGCGTGTATCTGTGGTTCGCCAAACGACTGGGAGCCTTCGATGCGCTCTGACCCGTCCAAAGCCGGCTGGGGCCTCAAGGCCGCGACCTGGGGCGCCGTGCTGTTCCTGCACCTCCCGCTGGCGCTGATCATCCTCTACGCCTTCAGCGCCGAAGACAAGAGCTACGTCTTCCCGCCCCCGGCGCTGACCACGCAATGGTTTGCCGCCGCCTGGGAGCGCGAGGACGTGTGGGCCGCCATCGGTCTGTCCTTCCGCGTGGCGCTGGTGGCCACGGCCGTGGCTATGGTGCTGGGCACGCTGGCGGCCGCCGGTCTGGCCCGCACGCGCTTTTTCGGGCGCGACGCGATCTCGCTCTTGCTGATCCTGCCGATCGCGCTGCCCGGTGTCATCACCGGCATCGCGCTGCGCAGCGCCTACGGTGCGCTGGAGATCCCTTTCAGCTACTGGACCATCGTCATCGGCCACGCCACGTTCTGCGTGGTGGTGGTCTACAACAACGCGGTGGCCCGGCTGCGCCGCACCAGCCCGTCGCTGATCGAGGCGTCGATGGACCTCGGCGCCGACACCTTCCAGACCATCCGTTACGTGATCCTGCCCCAGCTCGGCTCGGCCCTGCTCGCCGGTGGGCTGCTGGCCTTCGCGCTGAGTTTCGACGAGGTGATCGTCACCACCTTCACCGCCGGCCAGCAGACCACGCTGCCGATCTGGATGCTGCAGGAGCTCATCCGCCCGCGGCAGCGGCCGGTGACCAACGTGGTGGCCGTGGTCATCATCGCGCTGACCTTCCTGCCCATCCTCGCGGCCTATTACCTGACCCGCGCCGACGAAACCCCCGCCGGCCGCTGACGCTCCCTCACCCCTCACCGGAGACCACCATGGGCAAGACCCCCGACCTTCCGCAGACCATCTTCACCGACCTGTTCATCGACGGGCAGTTCGTCGCCGGCGAGGGCGAGGCCGAGAAGGTGCTCAACCCGGCCACCGGCGGTGTGATCGCCGAGGTGCGCGAGGCCTCGTTCGAGCAGATCCACCGCGCCGTGCTCGGCGCCAACCGCGCCTTCGACACCTGGAGCGACACGACGCCGCAGGAGCGCTCCCGCCTGCTGCTGCGCATCGCCGACGCGATTGAAGCCAACGCCGAGGCCTTCGCCCGCCTGGAGTCGCTCAACTGCGGCAAGCCCTTCGCCCGCGCGCTGGAGGACGAGATTCCCGCCATCGCCGACTGCTTCCGCTTCTTCGCCGGCGCGGCGCGCAACATGCACGGCCCGGTGGCCGGCGAGTACCTGGCCGGCCACACCAGCCTCATCCGCCGCGACCCGATCGGCGTGGTCGGCTCCATCGCGCCATGGAATTACCCGCTCATGATGGCCGCCTGGAAGGCCGCGCCGGCGCTGGCCGCCGGCAACACGGTGGTGCTCAAGCCCAGCGAGCAGACGCCGCTGACCACGCTGCTGTTCGCCCGCGTGGTGGCCGACATCCTGCCCAAGGGCGTGTTCAACGTGGTCTGCGGGCGCGGCGGCAGCGTCGGGCAGCCGTTGGTCGAGCATCCGCTGGTGCGCATGGTCTCGCTCACCGGCGACGTGTCCACCGGCCGCAAGATCCTGCAGGCCGCCACCGGCACGCTCAAGCGCACCCACCTGGAACTCGGTGGCAAGGCGCCGGTGATCGTGTTCGACGACGCCGACATCGACGCGGTGGTCGAAGGCATCCGCACCTTCGGCTACTACAACGCCGGCCAGGACTGCACCGCCGCCTGCCGCCTGTACGCCGGCGCCAAGGTCTACGACCGGCTGGTCGCCGACCTGAGCAGCGCCGTCAAGACCATCAAGATGGGCACGCAGGACGAAGCCGGCGTGGAGCTCGGACCGCTGATCAGCGACCGCCAGCGCGATCGCGTGGCCAGCTTCGTCGAGCGGGCGCAAATGCTCGGCCACATGGAGGTCACCGCCGGCGGCAAGATGCGCGCGGGCAGCGGCTTCTTCTACGAACCCACCGTGATCGCCGGCGCGCGGCAGGACGACGAGATCGTGCGCCGCGAGGTGTTTGGTCCGGTCGTCTCCGTCACCCGCTTCACCGACCCCGACGAGGCCATCACCTGGGCCAACGACTCCGACTACGGCCTCGCGTCCTCCGTCTGGACGCAGGACATCGGCCGGGCCCTGAAGGTCTCGCGCAAGCTCCAGTACGGCTGCACCTGGATCAACACCCACTTCATGCTCGTCAACGAAATGCCGCACGGCGGCCTGAAGTCCAGCGGCTACGGCAAGGATATGTCGATGTACTCGCTGGAGGACTACACCGTCGCCCGCCACGTGATGGCCAAACTCTGAGCCAGACGCCGGGCCGCCCCCGCCGCGCGGCGCGCGGACCGCTTCCACGGAACGCGCTGATGCCGGCGCCCGGGCGAAAAAAAGCCCGGCGGCGGCCGGGCGGGTGAGGCGGGCTGGTGAGGCGCGCGAGGGGCGTCAGCTGGCCCGGGCCGGTTCGGCCACGTAGATCTCCACGCGGCGGTTGGCGGCGCGGCCGGCCGGCGTGGCGTTGTCGGCCACCGGTTCGCGCGAGCCGCGGCCGTCGGTCGTGAAGCGGGCGGCCGACACGCCGCGGCCCACGAGGTAGTCGCGGGTGGCGTTGGCGCGGTCCACCGACAGCGGGTTGTTGATCGCGTCGCTGCCGGTGTTGTCGGTGTGGCCGACGATGGTCACCTGCGTCACCGTGTTCTGCTGCAGCGTGGTGGCAAACTGGTTGAGCACGCCGGCGAGCTGCGGGCTCACCGCCGAGCGCCCCACGGCGAAGCCGGCGTCGGCCGGTACATCGAGCTTCAGGCGGTTGTCGGCGGTCTGGCTCACGCCGATGCCGGTGCCCTGCGTGGCCTGTTCCATGGCCTTTTTCTGCTCCTGCATGCGGGTGGACCACACGTAGCCCCCCAGCGCGCCGGCGCCCGCGCCGATGACGGCACCGCGGGCCGCGCCTTTGGAGCCGCCGGTCAGGGCGCCGAGCACCGCCCCGGCGGCGGCGCCGATGCCCGCCCCCTTGGCGGTGTCCTGCTGAGTTTCGGACATGTTGGCGCAGCCGGTGACGGCAAACGCCAGCGCCACGGCACACAGCGTGGCGCGGCGGGGCAGGGCGGAACGGGGGATGGAAGCGTTCATGGTGGACTCCTGATGGGGTGACAGAGGGGTGACTGACGTAGCCTGGGCGACGCGGGCCCGGGCCGGCCTTCCCTACACTTATAAGGCCCCGCCAGCTGCGGGCTGACAGGCCATCAAACACTTTACAACCGCTTTCATGCAGACACACCCCCTCGGCACCGCAGGCCCCGCGGTCACGCCCATCTGCCTCGGCACCATGACCTTCGGCGAGCAGGTCGACACCGCCACCGCCCACCGCATCCTGGACCGCGCGCTCGAGCGCGGCGTGAACTTCCTCGACACGGCCGAGATGTACGCCGTGCCGGCGCGCGCCGAGACCTGCGGCGCCACCGAAACCATCATCGGCCAGTGGTTCGCCCGGACCCCCGGCCTGCGCGAGCGGGTGGTGCTGGCCACCAAGGTCGCCGGCCCGTCGCGCGGCATGCCGTGGATCCGCGGCGAAGTCTCCGGCCTGGCCCGGGCCGAGATCCTGCAGGCCTGCGACGGCAGCCTGCGCCGCCTGCAGACCGACGTGATCGACCTGTATCAGATCCACTGGCCGGCGCGCAACGTGCCCGCTTTCGGCGCACTGGCCTTCGACCCCTCCAAGGACCGGCCCTGCGCGTCCATCCACGAGCAGCTGGACGCGCTCGGCGAACTGGTGCGCGCCGGCAAGGTGCGGGCCATCGGGCTGAGCAACGAGTCCCCCTATGGCGTGCACGAGTTCGTGCGCCTGGCCGAGCAGCACGGTCTGCCGCGGGTGGTGTCGGTGCAGAACCCCTATTGCCTGGTGAACCGGTCCTGGGAAAACGGCCTGGATGAGACCTGCCACCGGTTGGGCGTGGGTCTGCTGGCCTATTCGCCGCTGGCCTTTGGCCTGCTGACCGGCAAGTACGACGAGACCGGTTTCGTCGGTGACCATGGCCGCATCGCGCTGTTTGAGAGCATGCGCAAGCAGCGCTGGGCGCGGCCCGAGGCGCTGGCCGCTGCCCGGCGCTACAACGCCCTGGCCCGCGACCACGGTCTCACGCCCAGCCAGCTGGCCCTGGCCTTCTGCTACCGCAGCTGGCGCGTGGCCAGCACGATCATCGGGGTGACCAGCCTGGCGCAGCTCGATGAGTGTCTGGACGCGTGGGGCGTGACGCTGTCGCCGGAGCTGCTCGCCGAGGTGGACAAGATCCGCTGGGAGAACCGCGACCCGGCGCAGTGATGGAGGTGACCCCCGCCGCGCAGCGCGCGACCCCCTCCAGGGGGCGATTCCAGCGGCCCGGCAGAGCCGTTTCCGCGGCATCTCTGGACAAGGTTTTGCTATGCCCAAACCTCGACATGTTTCCGAGACGCCCGCCACGGCCTGGCTCAAGGCGCATGGCGTGGTGTTCACCGAGCATCCCTATGAGTACCTCGAGCACGGCGGCGCGCAACACAGCGCGCAGGTGCTCGGTCTCGATCCGTTCGCGGTGGTCAAGACGCTGATCATGCAGGACGAGGCTGCCCGGCCGCTGGCGGTGCTCATGCACGGCAACCGCACCGTGTCGACCAAGAACCTCGCCCGCCAGATCGGCGCCAAATCGGTGGAACCCTGCAAGCCCGAGGTGGCCAACCGCCACAGTGGCTATCTCGTCGGCGGCACGTCGCCGTTCGGGCTGAAGCGGGCCATGCCGGTGTACGTGGAATCGACGGTGCTGGCGCTGCCGCGCCTGTGGATCAACGGCGGGCGGCGGGGCTTTCTGGTGGGCATCGAGCCGGCCGTCCTCACCGCGCCGTTGGGCGCCCGGCCCGTGCAATGCGCGCTGGCAGAATAGGCTCCCTCGCCCAACACCCCCCCGGAGACGGTGTGCAAGACCTGCTGAACCCCGCCCTGGCCACGCTGGCCGCCTACCTCATCGGCTCGTTGTCGTTTGCCGTGCTGGTGAGCCGTGTGATGGGCCTGAACGACCCCCGCACCTACGGCAGCAAAAACCCCGGAGCGACCAACGTGCTGCGCTCGGGCAACAAGGCCGCGGCCGTGCTCACGCTGCTGCTGGATGCGGTGAAGGGCTGGCTGCCGGTGGTGCTGGTGAAGGCGTACGGAGCGCCGTATGGTTTGGGCGACGGCAGCGTGGCGCTGGTCGGTCTGGCCGCGTTTCTCGGCCATCTGTACCCGGTGTTTTTCCGGTTCCAGGGCGGCAAAGGCGTGGCCACCGCCGCTGGTGTGATCCTGGCGTTCAACCCCTGGCTGGGCCTGGCTTCGCTGGCCACCTGGCTCATCATCGCGTTCTTCTTCCGGTACTCGTCGCTCGCGGCCATCGTCACCGCGGTGTTTGCGCCGGCGTATTTCCTGCTCGGTGGCGGCATTGCCTGGGAGGCGCCGGGCGTGGTGGTGTTGTCGCTGGGGGTGATGGCGGTGCTGCTGGTGTGGCGCCACGCCGAGAACATCAATCGCCTGCTCGCGGGCACCGAAAGCAAGCTCGGAGCCAAGAAGCCATGAAAACCGACATCACCCGCGTGGGCGTGGCCGCGCGCTACAGCGAAGCCGCGGTCTTCCAGGGCGTGGTCTATCTGGCCGGCATGGTGCCCGAGCGGGGAGATACCGACATCGCCGGCCAGACGCGCGACGTGCTGCAGCAGATCGAAGACCGCCTGGCCGAATGCGGCTCGGACAAATCGCGCCTGTTGCGCGTGCAGATCTACCTCACCGACATCCGCGAGATCGACGCCATGAACGCGGTCTGGGATGCGTGGGTCGTGCCCGGCACGGCGCCGCCCCGCGCCACGGTACAGGCCGCGCTCGCCCGTCCGGAATGGCGCATCGAGGTGGTGGCCACCGCGGCCGTCGCGCCGTCGGCCTGAGTCTGCCCCGCCGCGCGCGGCGGCTCCGTCAGAAGCGCCGCTCCAGCACCAGCTGGTCGTTGGTGCGCTGCATCTGGAAACGGTTGAGGAAACTGTTGCCCAGCAGCACATAGGGCAGCGGCTGGGGCAGCACCACCGCGTCCACCCCGTACACCAGCAACTCGCCCACGCGCACCGAGTCCAGCTTCACCCGGTGCCCGACCACGACGCCGTTGGCCGTGCCGAGGTTGACCCGGGGCGCCCCCTGGGTGCTGATGCCCAGGCGCTGCGCCTCGCTTTCGCCCAGCGACACCTGCGTGGCGCCGGTGTCGACGATGAACTGCACCGCGCGTCCGTTGATCTGGCCGGCCGGCATGAAATGGCCCCGGCTGTCGGCGGTGAGCACCAGCCGGCGCCCGCCTTCGGCCGGGCCGGCCGGCGCAGCGCCAGCCGCTGGCGCCGCGCCCAGACGCAGCACCTGGCGTCGGCCATCGACCTCCACCACCGCTTCATCGGCCGACGCGCTGAGCAGCTTCACCCCCTGCACGCTCTGCCCGGGCGCGACGAAGCGCGGCGGCGCGCCGTCGATGATGAGCAGGGCCTTGTTGCCCGACAGGCCGCCGAGCGCCACCTGCTGGCTCCACACCGGCGCCGCCAGCATCACAAGCGCGAGCGCGACGGGGCGCATGGCGGACGTCAGTCGCGGAAATTGTTGAACGACAGCGGCAGGTCTTTCAGCTCGCTGCGGATCAGGGCCATGGTGGCCTGCAGGTCATCGCGCTTGGCGCCGGTCACGCGCACGGCGTCGCCCTGGATCGCCGCCTGCACCTTCAGCTTGCTGGCCTTGATCGCCTGCTGGATCTTTTTGCCGTCTTCGGTGGCGATGCCGTTGCGCACCTTGACCACCTGCTTGACCTTGTCGCCGCCCATCTTCTCGACCTTGCCGACATCAAGGAACCGCACATCGACGTTGCGCTTGGTCAGCTTGTTGCGCAGCACGTCCTCGATCTGCTGCAGCTGGAACTCGGCGTCGCCCAAGAGGGTGATCTCCTTGTCCTTGAGCTCGATGGCAGCGCTCGTGCCCTTGAAGTCGAAGCGCGTGCCGATCTCGCGCGCCACCTGATCGACGGCATTCTTGACTTCCACGAAGTCGGCTTCCAGGACGGTGTCAAACGAAGGCATGGCGGTGTCGGGTGGGTGCGAAAATCGGCGGATGATAGTCGAGA
>Ga0209278_1002481_pt1 | contig 10269 bp, 13 predicted proteins | sample JI81BgreenDNA_FD_187504 | JGI IMG/M metagenome (GOLD analysis project Ga0209278, IMG submission 187504) | Wastewater effluent complex algal communities from Wisconsin, to seasonally profile nutrient transformation and Carbon sequestration -... | ecosystem: Engineered > WWTP > Effluent > Algae... | reverse complement strand
TGCGGCGGAACACGCCCACCTGCCCGGCCACGTAGCCCGCATCCTCGTAGAGCGCGAGCGTGAGTTCGAGATCACCGCGGCCGGTTTCCCAGATCGTGGTCAGGGAATACCGGTACACCGCCAGCGCGTTGCCGCTGGATTCCGTCGCCTGCAACGGCCCGTCGAAGCGCCCGGCGCCCGGCGTGCCGGTCTCCGGCGGAGGCAGGATGCGGCCCAGCGCGGAGGCCGATTCCCAACGCAGGCCCTCACCGACGACGCCGGCGTACAGACCGCTGCCGGGCCGGTCGAAGCGCGGATCCGGCGGCACCTGCGGCATGACGATGGCGCCGGAGCGCAGCACCTCGGCGCCGTTGAGGTAGGCCTTGGCGAAGTTCTCCAGCCGCTCGCGCTGGCTGTTGAGGGCCGCCTCGGTGAAGGCGCGGTCGAGCGCGTAGCCCGTCAGGCCGAGGAAGGCCACCAACGCGAGGCCGGCGGCCAGCAGCTGGCGCGCCTGCAGCGAGAGGCGGCGGCGCACCACGCCCAAGCGCGCTTACTCGTTGCGGGGGATCGCGAAGCGGTAGCCGCGACCGCGCACGGTCTCGATCGGCTTCAGTTCGCCGTCCGGATCGAGCTTCTTGCGCAGGCGGCCGATGAAGACCTCGAGCACGTTCGAGTCGCGGTCGAAATCCTGCTGGTAGATGTGCTCGGTGAGGTCGGCCTTCGAGACCAGTTCGCCCGCATGCAGCATCAGGTACTCGAGCACCTTGTACTCGTAGCTCGTGAGGTCGACGGCGCTGCCGCCAACGGTGACCGTCTGCGCCGAGAGGTCGAGCTTCACCGGGCCGCACTCGAGCGAGGGCTTGCTCCAGCCGGCGGCGCGCCGCAGCAGGGCGTTGATGCGCGCCAGCAGCTCTTCCACGTGGAAGGGCTTGACGAGGTAGTCGTCGGCGCCGGACTTCAGGCCTTCCACCTTGTCCTGCCACGAGGAGCGGGCGGTCAGGATCAGGATCGGGAACTTCTTGCCTTCGGCGCGCAGGGCGCGGACGAGGTCCATGCCCGACATCTTCGGCAGGCCGAGGTCGATGATCGCCATGTCGAACGGCACTTCGCGGCCGTTGTAGAGGCCCTCTTCGCCGTCACCGGCGGCGTCCACGGCGAAGCCTTCGCGCTTCAGTCGGGCCGCGAGGGTTTCACGCAGCGGGGCTTCGTCTTCGACCAGCAGGATGCGCATGGACTCTCCTTGGGCAAGCCGGCGCTCAGGGCCGGTGATCAGTCACGGTCGCCGCGTTCGACGGGCGGCAGGGTTTCGGGCACGTCGAGGTCGGCCGGAGGGGGCGCCTCGAAGCGTTCAAGGCGTTCCTCGCGGCGATCACGGAGGCGCTCCTCTCGACGGGCCGCGCGATCGGCGTCAATGAAGGCGCTCGCCGCCGGCGGCTCGGCGAACGGGTCGCGCAAGGCATCGGCCCGGGCGTCGCGCCACGCTTCGCGGCGACGCTCATGCGGGTCGTCGCGCATGATCCGGACGCGGCCATCGGGGGTAAGCACCTTCAGGCGGTAGACCTCGCGGCCATCGCGCTGCATCGATTCGGCCCGCAGCACCTCGCCGCCGGTCTGGCGCTCGGCACGCAGCACCGATTCCGGCAGTTCGGAGCGGCGCATTTCGACCGGCGGCGACGGCGGATCGAAGGACGGCGGCGGTGGCGCGTCCTGCTGCGCATGCGCCGCACCGGCCGCAAGGGCCAGGAGGACGACGAGCGGCAGCGGGCGGAACAGACGCATGGGCGGAGGATAGCGGGGCAAGCGCGGCAGGGGCCAGCGATGCCGCGAAGTCTGGTCGCGGGGGGGTGAATTGCCTCTTAACCCGGGACCGGCGCCCGTGATGCGGTTCAGAAGATCTCGCCAAGGCAGCAACGCAACGAGCCGCCAGCCTTTTCGATCTCGAGCAGGGGCACGGCGTGCAGGGTGAAGCCGGCGCGAGCGAAGGCGGCGCGTTCCCCGGCGGAGAGCGCGTCCACGGCCCGGGCACTGAGGAAGGCGGCGTCGCCCGAGACGGCGATGCCGTTGCCGGCGTAGGCCTGCCGCGCGCGCTCGTCGAGCGCGAGGGCGTTCGGCGCGTGGAAATCGAGGATCGCGCGCGCCACCGTGGGGTCGGCGAAGCCGTCCGGGCAAGCCACGGCGAGGCGCCCGGCATAGATCTGCAGAAGGACGTTCGTGTGGTACTCCCCCGGCGCGAGGTCGAAGACCAGGGTGGCGTCGAGGCCGAAGGCGGCGTGCATGGCGGCCGCGCCGGTCTCGTCGCAGCGCTCGGACAGGCCGCAGTAACCGAGGTTGCGGGCGCGGTCGATCACCAGCGACCCGGTGAGCTCGGCGATGCCCGGCTGCCGCGAGAGGTCGATCTCGCGCCGGCCCAGCGCCTCGGTGAAGAAGCCGCGGATGTCGGCGCGCGCAGCCTCGCGCTGGCGGACCGCGTGCTTCATGTGGCCGACGACTAGCCGGCCCGGCGCCGTGGCGAAAACGTTGTTGGGGAAGACCGCATCAGGCGTGGTCGGATCGCCCGGAAAGGTCACGACGGGCACGTGGGCCGACAAGGCTTTGGCCAGCGCGCGGTGCTCGGCCAGCGCCGCCGCCGGATCGATGCGCTCGGCCATCGCCATGTAGGCGTTGTCCTGCGCCGACTCGGCAGCCAGCGACATGCCCTCCGGCGCGACGAGGAAGACCGCCTTCGGCACCGCCCTCGCGGGATTCGGCGTGGCGTGCGCGGCGAAGGCGAAGAAACGCGCCGGGTCGCGGGTGATCATGCGGCGGCCTCGTGGTGGCGGGTGGCGGCGAGCGCGCGCTCGAGCAACTCGAGCCCAGCCCCCGGCTTCGGCGCGCCTTCGCTCAGCACCTGCCGGAACGCGCGGCCACCCGGCTGGGCGTGGAACAGGCCGAGGATGTGGCGGGTCAGGTGCTTCAACGCAACGCCGCGGGTGAGCTGGGATTCGACGTACGGGAACCAGGCACGCAGAAGGGCTTCGCGGCTGCGCGGCGGCTCGCCTTCCAGCGCGACGGCGTATTCGTGCAGGCGGTAGGGCTCGTGGTACGCGGCGCGGCCGATCATCACGCCGTCCACGTGGGCGAGCTGGGCCCGCACGTCATCGAGCTCGCGCAGGCCACCGTTGATGCTGATGAGGAGATCCGGCCGTTCGCGCTTCAGGCGATGCACCCAGTCGTAGCGCAGCGGCGGGATCTCGCGGTTCTCCTTCGGCGACAGGCCCTGCAACCACGCCTTCCGGGCATGGACGATGAAGCGCCGGCAGCCGGTGGCGGCGACCGCGTCGATGAAGGACAGGAAGACCTCGTAGTCCTCCACCTCGTCGACGCCGAGCCGGCATTTCACCGTGACCGGCACCCGCACCGCGGCTTGCATCGCCGCAATGCACTCGGCGACCAGCGGCGGCTCCTTCATCAGGCAGGCGCCGAAGCGGCCGGCCTGCACGCGGTCGGAAGGGCAGCCGACGTTGAGGTTGATCTCGTCGTAGCCCCAATCGGCGCCGATGCGGCTGGCCTCGGCGAGGGCCGCAGGGTCGCTGCCGCCGAGTTGAAGGGCGACGGGATGCTCGCTGACATCGAAGCCGAGCAGGCGCGCGCGGTCGCCGTGGATCACCGCCTGGGCGTGGACCATCTCGGTGTAGAGCAGCACGCCCGGCGAGAGCACGCGATGGAAGCTGCGGCAGTGGGTGTCGGTCCAATCCATCATCGGCGCGACCGAGAGGCGCGAACCGGTAACGGGCGGATGGGTATCGGAAGACGTCATGCGCGAAGTCTGGGGCGGATCAGCCCCGCGCCGCCACCCAGCGGGTGATGTGCGCATGCATTTCCGCCAGCCCATCCGTCAACGCCGCCGGCCCGGGCTGCAGGATCACCGGCGACTTGATCTCGAACAGCTGGCCGTCGCGCACCGCCGAGACGCCCGCCCAGCCCGGTCGGGCGGCGACGGTGCCGGGCTGGAACTTCTTGCCGCACCACGAGCCGAAAACGACCTGCGGGTCGCGCCGGAGGATCTCGCTGTCGTTGGCGAGGATGCGCTGCTTGGCGAGCGATTCGGCCGCGAGCTCCGGGAAGAGGTCGTCGCCGCCGGCGATCCGCACCAGTTCCGCCACCCACTGGATGCCGCTGATGCGCGGCTCGTCCCACTCCTCGAAGTAGACGCGCGGGCGCACCGGAAAGGCCGCGGCCTTGGTCGCCACCGCCTCGACACCACGCTCCAGCGCATCGGCGTAAGCCTCGGCCTTGGCGGCGGCCCCCACCATCGCGCCGAGGCGGCGCACGTAGTCGAGGATGCCGGCCACGGAGCGGTGGTTGCTGATCCACACCTCCACGCCGCGGCGCACGAGCTCGGCGGCGATGTCGGCCTGGATGTCGGAGAAGCCGATGGCGAGGTCGGGCTTCAGCGCGAGGATCTGGTCGACCTTCGCGCTGGTGAAGGCGCTGACCTTCGGCTTCTCTTTCCGGGCCCGCGGCGGGCGCACGGTGAAGCCGCTGATGCCGACGATGCGTTGCTCCTCACCGAGGGCGTAGAGCACCTCGGTGGGTTCCTCGACCAGGCAGACGATGCGGCGGGGACCTCGCACGAAGGTGAGCGCCTCAGTGTCCGCCGGAGGACGGCGGCGCGGCGGCCGCGACGGTCGGCGCGCCCGCCAGCGGCACGCGCTTCACCGCCATCCACGCGATGGCCGAGAGCGCTGCGGTGGCCGCGCCAACGAGGAAGACGCTGCCCTTGTCCGGCAGGTGCTCGATCAGCATGCCGACGCCGAGGCTCACCGCCAGCTGCGGCAGCACCACGCTGAGGTTGAACACGCCCATGTACAGGCCGATGCGGGCCGGCGCCACGCACTGCGAGAAGATCGCGAACGGCAGGCTGACGATCGCTCCCCAGCCGAGGCCCATCACCGCCATGCCCACGTAGACGGCCGCGGCGCTGTGGCCGGCGAAATACACGAAGGCGAAGCCCAGGGCCATGAGGGCGAGGCTGGCCGCGTGCACGTGCACCTCGCCGAAGCGCCGCGCCATCGGGTTCAGCAGCAGGGCGGGCACCAGGGCGCCCACGGCGTTCAGCACGAGGAAGGCGGTCGACATCAGGCGTCCGGTGCCGTCGTCGTCGAGGCCGGGGAAGCGCTGCTGCACGAAGGCGATCATGTAGACGAACATGGTCTGCACGCCGATCCACGACAGCGCATGCGCGGCCAGCACCTTGCGGAAGGCCGGCAGGTCCTCGCGCGCGGTGTTCGGCGCCGGCTGCGGCTCCATCAGCGCATGCACGAGGAAGCCGATGGCCAGCACGGCGAAGCCCAGTTCGATCATCGCCGAGTGCTGCGCGTAACCCGCGAGCTTCAGGCCCATGGCCACCACGGCGTAGATCGCGAAAGGCCACAGCGGGCGCATCAGCATCAGCACGGTGCCGAGGCCGAGCTTCGGCGCGCGGGCCTCCGCCGCCTCCGCTTCCGCACCGGCCAGCGCGCGCGGCTCGGCGATCAGCATCGGCGGCACCAGCGAGAACAGCAGTACCAGCACCACGCCGAAGTAGATGAGGGCGACGTTGCCGAACACCGCGCCCACGGCATAGGCCAGCACGCCGAAGGTGCCGGAGACGGTCTGCATCCAGGTGTAGGCGGCGGTGCGCTGCGGGCCTTCCGGCGTGACGTCGGCGATCAGCGAGCGCGTCGGGTTGAAGCTGACGTTGATCGAGAGGTCGAGCGCGAGCGCCACGGCGATGGCGACGCCGAGGATGGCATCGAGCCCGAGCGCCTGGTCGATCAGGCCGATCGACGGCAGCGCCATCAGCGACAGCGCGGTGAGCAGGCCGCCCACGAGGATGAAAGGCCGGCGGCGGCCGCCCCAGAACCACACCTTGTCGCTGACGATGCCGATCAGCACCTGGCCGAGGATGCCCGCCAAGGGTCCAGCGGCCCAGACGATGCCAATCTCGTGGATGTCGAGCTGGTACTTCGTGCGCAGCAGCCAGCTCAGCGCGGAAATCTGCACGGCGAGCGCGAAACCCATGGCCGTCGACGGCAGGCCGAGCAGCACGAGGAACGGCAGCGAGAGCCGTTGTTGCATCTGCAGCATTGGAGCGATCCCTCCCGAGGCGTCGGCGGAGCCTACCGGGCGGGGGCGCGCAGCGACAGGGGTTGGCGCCGCCCGCAACCGCTCTCAGCGCGAGAGATGGGCCAGCGCATCGGCGTTGGCTTCCCAATTGCGGCCGTCGAAGGGCTCCACCGTGATCGAGGCGATCGTGCCCTCGTCGAGGCAGCGCACATTGACATCGATGCCGTCCGGGTTGCTGCGCGGCACGTAGAAGCTCTTGATGCCGCAGACGCCGCAGAAGCGGTGCCGCGCCACGCCGCTGTTCCAGAGGTAGTCGACGAGCTGCGCCTCGCCCGACAGCAGGCGGAAGCGCGACGCCGGCACGATCAGATGAAGGAAGCCAGCCTTGCTGCAGATGGAGCAGTTGCAGTCCTGAACGAGCAGGTCGGCGGGCGCCTCGACCTCGAAGCGCACGGCGCCGCAGTGGCAACCGCCACGGTGGGTCAGGAGCGCGGTCATCGGCGTTGCAGGCGCGCACCGTCGAGGTCGAGGGCGCGGCCTTCGGCGTCCACGGCCTGCAACGAGCCGTCAGCGTGGCGGAACCAGCGCTGGCCAGATTCGAGCAACATCAGGCAACTGCCGGCGATCTCGCCGACGCGACAGGGGTCTTCGCGCCATTCACCCGCGATCTCGAAGCCCACGGCGTCGACGGCGCCGAGGTAGGTCTCGACCAGGCGATAGCGCCCGGCGGCACCGGACTCGCGCTGCAACTCGAGCTCCACGTCGATGCCCTCGCAATCGGCGCAGGGCAGAACCCCGGCCCAAGCGCCTTCGAAATCCTCCGGCAGAGCCGCCAGACCAGCTTCGGTGGGGGCATCAGCCGGAGCGTCGGAGGATTCGCCACGGCCCGTACAGCCGACGAGGGCGGCGGCGAGCGCGGCGCTGAGGAGAATGAATGCAGAAAGGCGCGGGAGGACGTCCATGCCGCGATGGTAACGGCCAACCCCGTCGGGTGCCGTCATGCGTTCCAAGCGTGGCCCCAACCAGGAGCCCACCATGCGAACCGCCCCCGCCGCAGCCCTCGCCCCCTTGCCGGCCGGCTTCAGCCTGCCGCGCAGCGTCGCCATCGCCGCCGCCGTGACCTTGCATCTCGGCCTCGCCGCGATGCTGGCCATGCCGATCTCCGCGCCTGAAGCCGACGCGCCCGATCCGACGGTGATCATCGCGGACTACCTGCCCCCGCCCCCGCCGCCGCCGATCGCGCCTCCGCCGCCCGAGCGCATCGTGCGCACCGTCACGCCGGCGCGCACGGCGCCCATCCGGGTACCCACGCCGCCACAGCGGCCGAGCGACAGCCCGGAGATCTCGACGACCGACACGCCCTCCCTCCTCGATGCGGTGGTCCCGGAGGCCATGGACGACACCGCAGGGCTGGACACCGGCCCGGCCGAGGAAAGCCTGCAGCTGAGGAGCGGGACCCCGCCGCGCTATCCGACGTCGGCGCTGTCGCGCCGTCTCGAGGGCGAAGTGGAACTGCTGATTCTCGTCGGCATCGACGGCCGCCCCGAATCGGTCACCGTGACGCGGAGCAGCGGCCACGGCGTGCTGGATCGCGCCGCCCGCGACCACGTGCTGCGTCGCTGGGTGTTCGAACCGTCGCTGCGGAACGGCATCGCCGTGCCGGCCTACGCCCGCGTACCGGTGCGATTCACCCTGCCTTGAGCGGATCGGCGCCTTCCTCGGGGGCGCCGGCATCGATCGACTCCGGGGAGAGCGGCAGCAGGATCGAAGCCCCGCGGCCGGCCACGCTGGCGCGACCGAAGCGGGCCCAGCAGCGCGCTTCGCCGGCATCGCGCTCACGGGCCTCGAGCGGCGCCCGGGTGGCGCCTTCCGCGCCGGAGGGATCGTTCAAGGCCTTGGCCAGGTCGTCGGCGAAGTCACCCGCCAGCTGATAGGCATCGCCGATGCGCGACACCTTCGCGTCCTCGGTGATGGCGCCGGCGCCTTCGGCCCACCGCAGCACCGCGACGTCGGCCCGATCCGCTCGCACGGCACCGTCGGCGGCGAAGCCTCCCAGCCCGGCCGGCAGGCGGAACGGGCCGGGCACGAACACGCCGAGCAAGGCGGACGCGCCCGCCGCGCCCGACGACGTGGGGGCGATGGCGGTGACGACGATCTCGATGTCGAGGTCGGGCGAATCGGGATCGATCCGATAGCGCCGCGCCAGCTGCACGCAGGTATCGCGGGCCGCGCGATTGGCCACCAGCGTGGCCTGCTCGGGCGTGATGCCCTCGCCCACCGCCCCTTCGGCGATGCGCACGCGCGGGAGCCCGACGCTGCGGGCGGCCAGCACGGCCTGCGCATCGACGAAGCGTTCGGTCTTCGCGTAGGCCTCGTCCTTCGTGAGCTCCAGCGGCCGCTCGGTGCGGATGCCGGGACCCGACGGCTTGGGTGCGGAGGCGCAGGCCGCGAGCAGGAGCGCGGCGGCGATGACGATGAACGGACGAAACGACATCGGGAAAAGTCCATGGAAACCGGGCCGAAGACTGACGGGCGCGTGATGCAGGGGATGTGCGGATCGCGTGCCCTCGCCGTGAACGAGGGCCTGTCGCAGCCCGTGAGAACGCCCCGTGCGGGAATGCGCCCATGCCGGTCACCGGCCGCCCGCCCGAAGCCCGCCTTCACAACGCGCCGCTTGCAATCCGACCAAGAACCACACAAATTTGTGGCATGACACTCACCGACCGCCAGCAGGCCATCCTCGACTTCCTCCGCGAGCACATCGCGGCGGAAGGCCGCCCCCCGACGCTCGCCGAGATCGCCCAGGCCTTCGGCTTCCGCCAGGCCCGCAGCGCGCAGGACCACCTGCAGGCGCTGGCGGCCAAGGGCGCGATCGAACTGGTGCCCGGCGCCCGCGGCATCCGCCTGCTCGACGAGGACGGCGAGCCGCTGGCCCCGCCGTCCGGCGTGGCGAACGGCTTTGGCGGCGGCGTGGCGGCGAACGCCCCGCAATGGCTCACCCTGCCCCTGCTGGGCCGCGTCGCCGCCGGCCGGCCGATCGACCCGCAGGCCGATTACGAAGGCCAGATGCTGCTCGACCGCGCGCTTTTCTTCCCGCAACCCGACTACCTGCTGCGGGTGAAGGGCGACTCGATGGTCGATGACGGGATCTTCGACGGCGACCTGATCGCCGTGCGCCGCACGCCGGACGCCGACAACAACCAGATCGTGGTCGCGCGCATCGACGGCGAGGTCACGGTGAAGCGCCTCAAGCGCGGCAAGGGCCGCGTGCTGCTGATGCCTCGCAACCCGAACTACGCCCCGATCGAAGTGCCCGAGCAGGCCGACTTCGCCATCGAAGGCCTGTACTGCGGCCTCGTGCGCCGCGGCTGAGCCGTTTCATCCCATCCGTTCCACGCGTCCAACGATCCCGGAGTCCCCCATGCACCTCGTCCGCACGCCCGACCTCGCCACCCTGCTGTTCGCGCTCTCGCTCTGCGCGGTCTTCGGCGGCCTGTTCGCTTGGGTGCTCAGCGTGCCCTTCTGGCTCGGCTTCGCGATGGTGGGGGCGGGATTGTTCGCCCTCGGCCTGCAGGGTCACGAACCCCGCGCGGCCTCGCGTCGTCGCTGGCAGGCCCACGCGCCGCACTGAACCTCGGAACGTCTTGGCCCGCAGCGGCCTCCCGTCGGCCTCGTCCCCGGCGGGGGGCCCTGCGGATCAGGATTGCACTGCGACATGCGGTGCGTGCGCCGTCTGGACACCTGTCACGGAGCCCCCCTAGGATCGCCGCACCCGACCCCCCGCGGTCCGGGAATACCCGGAAGACGGCCCCCGCCGCCCCTCCGGATCTGACCAATCCTGGGAATCCTCCATGACCTTGAAGTACCTCCTCGCCGCAGCGTGCCTCGCGGCCTGTTCCGCATGCTCGGTCGTCGGCTCCGGCGGCAACGCCGGCAGCCCGCCAGCCAGCGCCTCCGAATGCCGTGCCATCGCCGAGAAGGGCTTGGAATTGCAGGGCATCCCCGCCGGCTCGATGGGCGAAATCGTCGAAGCCACCGTCCAGAAGTGTGTGAACGAAGGGAAAGTGACGAAGGCGGACTACCAGTGCGTGATGGCGGCCACCTCGGCCGACGCCTCGCGCGCCTGCAACGTCAACCTGTAAGTGATGCACCGCCGGTGTCGCGTTGCGACACCGGCCCTTCGACCAATCGACGCTCGCCATC
>Ga0209278_1002480_pt1 | contig 10270 bp, 9 predicted proteins | sample JI81BgreenDNA_FD_187504 | JGI IMG/M metagenome (GOLD analysis project Ga0209278, IMG submission 187504) | Wastewater effluent complex algal communities from Wisconsin, to seasonally profile nutrient transformation and Carbon sequestration -... | ecosystem: Engineered > WWTP > Effluent > Algae... | reverse complement strand
CCGCCGGGGCATCTGCCCCTCTGCCAGCCCATATGGTGGAACAGGACGCCACGGCTTGTCCACGCTTCGTGGCGATACGGGTCCTACGGGCCGGCCTTCCGCCCGGAACCGCGCGGCACGTGCAGCGTACGCCGGATCGGGAAGAACTGAAGGCCCGTCCTTTCCGAGATCAACCCCCAGATGCCACGCGGCGCGAACAGCATGACCAGGACGCCGATCAGGCCCAGAGCGAGCAGGTAGGTCGAGCCATAGTCCGCGAAGAGCGTTTGCAGCACGAAGAAGACGACGATCCCGATGATCGGCCCCTCGATCGTGCCGATCCCGCCGATCACGACAATGAACACGACATAGGCCGTCCAGTCGGTGACGCTGAACGCCGCGTCAGGGCTGATCCTGCCCTTCTGCAGATAGATGAGCGCCCCGGTCAGGCCGGTGCCGAAGGCGGCGGCAAGATAGACGACCCATTTCATCCTGACGGCGTTCACGCCCACCGATCGTGCCGCCTCGGCATTGTCGCGGACGGCCGCCAGGGCAAGCCCGGCCTTTGACCGCAGCATCAGGTAGATGCCCCCGATGGTCAGTACCGCCAGCGCCAGAGCCAGCCAGAAGGCAACGACATCCTGAGCCGCGGCACTGCGGATGCCGAACAGGGATTCCACCAGGGCTGTCCCGGTCATGTCGGTCTGCACTCCGCGCGGCAGGCTGGTGCCGGTGCCGCCGCCCACGGCCTTCCATTGCGCGACGGACAGGCGGACGACCTCGGCCACGACCCAGGTGCCGATTGCGAAATAGGCGCCCGCCAGGCGGAAGGCGAAGAAGGCCGTCGGGATGGCGATGATCAGCGCGAACACCCCGCCAAGCGGCAGGGCCAGCACCGGGTCCATGCCCCAGGCGATGGCGGCTCCGAACAGGCCGTAGGCGCCGAGGCCGACGAACGCCTGCTGACCGACGCTGACCAGGCCGCCGTAGCCGGCAAGCAGGTTCCAGTACTGCGCCAGCGTCAGCATGGTCAGGATGAAGAACAGGTCCTTGATGACGCCGCGGTCGGCCACGGTGGGCAGGGCAATCGCCGCGATGATCAGTAGGACGGCCACGACGGCCGTGATGCCGGAGGCGCGGGTGCGGGTGGTGACGGTGGGATGCATCAGTCGAAAGCCCTTGGGAACAGGCCGCGCGGGCGGACCAGAAGGACGGCCAGGAAGGCGATGTGCCCGGCCAGGATCTGCCATTCGGGGTTCACCGCGGCGCCGAGCGTCTGGGCCACACCGATGATGATGCCGCCGGCCAGCGTGCCCCAGAGACTGCCGAGGCCACCGATGATCACCGCCTCGAAAGCGTAGATCAGGCGGGCCGGCCCGATGGTCGGGTCGAAATTGGCGCGCATTCCCAGGTAGAGCGCGGCGATGGTGACGATGACCATGGCAAGCCCGGTGGCCTGGGCGAAGATCGCCTTCGGCCGGATGCCCATCAGGCTTGCCGTGACCGGATCGTCGCTGGTCGCCCGGAAGGCACGGCCAAGCGCGGTGCGATAGAAGATCCAGTTCAGCACCAGGATCACCGCGATGGCCGAGCCGAAGGTCAGCAGCGGCATGATCCCCAGCGTCACCGGGCCGAGATCGACCGAAGCCGTCTCAAGCGCGCCGGCCGAGATGCGCTGGCTGTCGGCGGTGAAGCCCATCAGAAGGCCGTTCTGCACGACGATGGACAGGCCGAAGGTCACCAGAAGCGGCGGCAGGATGTCGGGGCCGAGGACGCGGTTCAGCACCAGCCGTTGCAGCGCCCAGCCCAGAGCGAACATCAGCGGCGCGGCGATCAGCGCGGCAAGGAAGGGGTTCAGGCCCAGGGCGCCGACCAGGAGGAGGATGAGGTAGGCTCCCATCACGATCAGGTCGCCATGCGCCAGGTTCACCAGCCGCATGATGCCGAAGACCAGCGAAAGGCCGGCGGCGAACAGGGTGTAGAGGCCGCCCAGCAGGATGCCCTGGACGATGGTATCAAGGCTCATGCCAGGGCTCCGAAATAGGCGTCGTGGATGGCGTCTCGCGTCAGGTCGGCGGGCCGGCCGGACAGGGTGACGCGGCCCTCCATCATGCAGTAGACCCGGTCGGCGACCTTCAGCGCCTGGCCGATGTCCTGCTCCACGATGATGACGCTGGCCCCGCCCTCGCGGATGCGGGGCAGCGCGGCGTAGATGTCGCGGATCACGACGGGTGCGAGGCCAAGGCTCAGCTCGTCGCAGAGGATCACGCGCGGGTTCGACATCAGCGCCCGGCCGATGGCGACCATCTGCTGCTGCCCGCCGGACAACGCCGTGCCGGGGTTGCTCCGGCGCTCCTTGAGGATGGGGAAAAGCCCGTAGATCGCCGCAAGCGTCCAGGGACCCGCCACCTTTCGGCCATGCGCACCGATCAAGAGGTTCTCCTCGACCGTAAGCGACGGAAAGAGGCGGCGCCCCTCGGGGACCATGGCGATGCCGCGGGCCATGACCGCATCGGCAGGCAGGGCGCCGATGGGCTGGCCGTCGAAGACGATCTGATCGGGCGCATTGCTCAGGACGCCCGAGATCGAGCGCATGAGCGTGGTCTTGCCCGCCCCGTTCGCGCCGATGATGGCGACGCACTCGCCCTTCTCCAGCGCGATATCGACGCCGAACAGCGCCTGGAAATCGCCGTAACGGGCCGTAAGACCCCGGGTTTGCAGCAGTGTCATACCTCGATCCCCAGGTAGATTTCCCTGACCTCGCGGCGGGCCATCACCTCGTCCGCCGGGCCGGTCGCGATGACCCGGCCGAAGTCCAGCACCAGAAGCCGGTCCACGACCGAGGTGAGCGCGTGCAGCACATGCTCGATCCAGACGATGGTGACGCCGGTCGCATGAACGGCTCGGATCGTGGCCACCAGCGCGTGACATTCGCCCTCGGTCAGGCCGCCGGCGATCTCGTCCAGAAGCAGAAGCTTCGGCCCCGTTGCCATGGCACGCGCCAGTTCCAGCCGCTTGCGGCCCAGAAGGCTGAGACTGCCGGCGGTCTGGTTGGCGCGGTCCAGAAGCTCGGTTTGCTCAAGCACGCGCAGGCAGTCGTCGGTCACCGCCCGTTCCGGCAGGCCGCGGCCATGGGTGGCGGCGACGACGAGGTTCTCGAACACCGTCAGATTGCCGAAGGGCTGCGGGATCTGGAAGCTGCGGCCGACGCCCATCAGGCACCGCTCCATCGGCGAGACGCGGGTGACGTCGCGGTCCATCAGCGTAATTCGCCCGGTATCGGCGCGGATGTTGCCGGTGATCAGGTTGAAGAGCGTGGATTTCCCGGCCCCGTTCGGACCGATGATCCCCAGGGCCTCGCCGGCCTCGACGGCAAGCGTGACAGAGTCGGTAACCTTCAGCGCGCCGAAACTTTTCGACACGCCGTCCAGTGTCAGGATCGGCATGGGGGCACCCCGAGGAAAAAGGGGCGCGGGCCGGAGAGTCCGACCCGCGCCAGGGGGGATCAGGTCAGGGCTTCCATCACGCCCTGGGTCGGGATCGCCGGGGCGGAGGTGTTGTCGACGACGACGAGATCGAAGGTCCCGTCCTCTTTCCGCCGCCACTGGCCGCCGACGAGCGGGGTCTTGCAGACGTTGGCCGCCGCGAATTCGGGGACGCCCGCGCCGTCGAAGGCCACGCGTCCGACGACGGTCTCAAGCTGCGTTGCGGCCAGCGCCGTCGCGATGGCGTCGCTGTCGGCGGCATCCTCGACCCGCTTCATCACGTCGGCCGCCACTTCGAACAGCGAGTGGATGAAGCCGATCGGCTGGGTCCAGGGCCGGCCCGATGCGGCGGTGAAGTCGGCGGCCAGATCCGCCGCCGACTTGCCGGTCAGCGAGGATTTGAACGGGTGCGACGGGGTCCACCAGACCTCGTTCGACAGGTTGTGTGCGGCTTCGCCAAGAACCTCGACGTTCGAGGGGTAGAGGATCGCCTTGCCGACCGAGATGATCTTCGGCCGGAAGCCCTGCTGCAGCGACTGGTTGCGGAAGGTGGTGAAGTCGGGCGGGATGACCACGCCGGTCACGATCTCGCAGTTGGCGGCCTTGAAGGCATTGATCTGCGCGCTGAAATCGTCGGTCAGGTTCTGGTAGCGGCCCGGGTCGGTGGTGGTATAGCCCGCCGCCGCAAAGCCCGGCGCCACGCCCAGGGTCGGATCGCCCCAGGCATTGCCGTCGCCGTCGTTGGGGAAAAGGCCGCCGACCTGCTTGTTGGTCTCAAGCTGGTTCCACATGTTGGTGAAGACGGCGATGACGTCTTCGAGCCCCCAGAAATAGTGGTAGGCATAGTTGAACCGCTGCCAGGTGGTCGGGTCGGTCGGGTTGCCCTGCTGGCCGATGAACCAGGGCTGCCAGGGCGCCATGGTCGACACGACCGGGATGCCTTCGCTTTCGCAGACGGTGGCGACGGGATTCGTCGTCTCTGGCGTCGAGGCGACGACGATCATCGAGACTTCGTCCTGCAGGATCAACTCGGACGCGACCTCGGCCGCGCGGTTCGGGTTGGACTGGCTGTCCTTGACGATGACCTCGAAATTCGCCCCGGCCTCGGTGGCCAGGAAGGCCTGGATGTTGAAGGCGTCGCTTTCGGCGAAGCTGGCCAGCGGTCCGGTCTGCGGACTGACATAGCCGATCTTGATCCTGGCGCCTTGCGCCAGCGCCGGCGCGGCAAGGCCCGACGTCCCCAGGATCAGCCCGGTCGCACCGGTGGATTTGATGAAGCTGCGTCTGTTCAGCATGGTGGGTCTCCCTCCCTTGAGCGGCCCCGGCAAACCCAGGTCTAGCCAGAGTGCCTGATCTGCACCACCATTAAAGCATTATGTCAATCATAATATATTTACTGGCGCCAATGATCACAGCTTGCCAGCTGTCCGCCACACAATCTATCATAAAATGGATAATATACTGTTTGATCCGATATGCGTGGGGAGGAACACCATGTCCAGTCACTATGAAACCGACGTCCTGATCGTCGGCTCGGGCCCGTCCGGGGCCGCTTCGGCGGCGCTGCTGTCGACCTATGGCATCCGCAACATCATGGTTTCGCGCTTCGGCTGGCTGGCCGACACGCCGCGCGCCCACATCACCAACCAGCGCACGATGGAGGTGCTGCGCGACCTCGGGCTTGAGGCAGAGGCGGTCTCGGTCTCGTCGGGGCAGAACCTGATGGCGAACAACGTCTTCTGCTACAGCCTGGCGGGCGAGGAGTTCGGGCGCATCCTGTCCTGGGGCAACCACGCGCTGCGCAAGGCGGATTACGAACTGGCCAGCCCCACGGCGATCTGCGACATCCCGCAGACCTACATGGAGCCGATCCTGTTCCAGGCGGCCGCCAAGCGCGGCACAAAGGTTCGGATGAACTCGGAGTTCGTCTCGCTGCAGCAGGACGACACCGGCGTCACCGCGACGATTCGCGACCGGCTGAACGACGAGACCTATACCGTGCGCGCAAGGTACCTGATCGGTGCCGATGGCGCGCGCAGCACCGTGGCCGAGGCCATCGCCCTGCCGATGGAGGGCAAGACCGCCCTGTCGGCCTCGACCAACGTGATCTTCGAGGCCGACCTGTCGAAACATGTTCTGCACCGGCCCAGCGTCTTGTACTGGGTGCTGCAGCCGGGCTCGAACATCGGCGGCATCGGTGCGGGCGTGCTGCGGATGGTGCGGCCCTGGCATGAATGGCAGGCGATCTGGGGCGTGGACCTGGAGAAGGCCGAAACCGGCGTCACCGTCGCAGAGGCCGAGGCCGCGCTGCGTCAGATGATCGGCGATGCCGAGATTCCGTTGAAGGTGAAGTCCACCGCCGTCTGGACGGTGAACAACATGTATGCCGCGCATTACTCGGTCGGCCGGGTGTTCTGCATCGGCGATGCGGTGCACCGGCATCCGCCCCTGAATGGCCTGGGGTCGAACACCTGCATCCAGGATGCGTTCAACCTGTGCTGGAAGCTGGCCGCTGTGGTGAAGGGCCAGGCCGGGGCTGCGCTGCTGGATACCTACACGGCCGAACGCCAGCCGGTCGGCAAGCAGATCGTGACCCGCGCCAACAAGAGCATCGAGGACTATCCGCCGATCTTCGAGGCGGTGGGGTTGCTGGCCTCGCCCGACCCGTCGGAAGCCAACCGGCACATCGCCGCGCGGAAGGAGCCCACGCCCGAGGGCAAGGAACGCCGCCGCAAGCTTTATGCCGCGATCGAGCGGAAGAACTACGAGTTCAACACCCATGGGGTGGAGATGGGCCAGCGCTATCGCGACTCGGCCGCCGTGGTGCCGGATGGAACGCCGGAGCCGGCCTATACCCGCGACCCGGAGCTGTACTTCCATCCGACCACCTGGCCCGGCGCGCGTCTGCCGCATGTCTGGGTGGAACGGAACGGCGCCCGCGTCTCGACGCTGGACCTTTGCGGCCACGGGCGGTTCACCCTGCTGACCGGGATCGGGGGCGAGGGCTGGGTGGCGGCTGCGAAGGCCGCGTCACAGGCGCTGGGCATCGAGGTCGCGGCCCTGACCATCGGGCCGTCGGGCTGCGATGCGATGGACATCTATGCCGACTGGTACCGCGCCAGCGAGATCGAGGAAGACGGCTGCATCCTCGTCCGCCCCGACCACCACGTCGCCTTCCGTGCGCCGAGGGCCAGCGCCACAGCCGCGGCGGACCTGGCGGCTGCTCTGGCCAGGGTGCTGGCGCGAAGCTGAACGCGCGCGGGCAGAGGCGGTCAGACTGCCTCTGCCTCATGCTCCTTGACGACGGCCGAGGCGATCAGGATGCGGGTGGTCTTCTGCAGATGATCCCGCAGCGCCTTGCAGGCGGTCGCGCTGTCGCGCGCGATGGTCGCATCGGCGATGGCCTTGTGTTCGGACTGCAGATCGCGCCCCGCGCGGTCAAGCGGGACCGAGACACGACGATACCGTTCCGACTGCACGAACAGCGTCTCGCGCAGGCGCAGCAGCCAGGGGCTGTCGCAGGCGGCGACCAGCGCCTCGTGGAAGCGGCGGTGGGCGTCCGCCCAGACCTCGCTGACGCGGGCGGGATCGGAGGGGTCCTGCACGCTGATCCGCGACAGCTCGAACAAGGTAGAGACGATGTTCGCCTCCCACTTCACGTCGCCGTGCTGGATCGCGTTCTCAAGGCAGAGGCTTTCGATCGTGCTGCGGACCCGGGTGATGTCCTGCAACTCGGCTTCCGTGATCGGTGCGACGCGAAAGCCCTTGCGGGGTTCGGCTTCGACCAGCCCTTCGGAGGTGAGCCGCGACAGCGCCTCACGCACCGCGCCCAGGCTGAAGCCGAGGTCGTTGCATAGATCGGCGATCACCAGCTTTCGCCCGGGGGGAAGCCGACATGCAAGAATCTCCGCCCGAATCTGGCTGAAGGCTTCCGCCGTAAGGCTGCCACTTTCGGGTTTCGGCATCTTGCTACCTTTCTGTCCGGTAAGACCAATCTAAAGCACGGGTGACCAGTTTACAGGTTTATCCGACCGAGTTGGAAAGTAGAATATTTTGGTGGGTGAAAAATACAAACTTGGGTGAGCCCCCCTGCGCGGGCTACGCCTGTGCCGGTGCGCTGTGCCGTCTGCGGGGGCGACCGCCAAGCCTCCATTAAAATATATTCTGTATTGACAAATACACAATATCCCGACTAGCCTGCGGTTGGAAAACATGGAGATTTCGATGCGCTTTGCGTCATATGAAACGTCTGGGCAGCGGGGTCTGGCCATCGCGGACGGCTTGGTTTGGCGTGGTCTGGCCGAAAAGGACGCGGGTTATCCGGGCGATCTGCAGGCGCTGATCCAGCACGTCGGCGATGCGCTGGCGCGCGCGGCGGACGTGCTGGCGAAGGCTCCCGTCATCGATCTGGGCCAGGTTACGCTGCTGCCGCCGCTGTCGAACCCGGAAAAGATCGTCTGCATCGGGCTGAACTATACCGACCACTCGGCCGAAAGCGGCTTCAAGCAGCCGGATTACCCGACGATCTTCGGCCGCTTCAACTCCAGCCTGATCGCCCATGGCGCGCCGATCCTGCGGCCCGCCTTCTCGGAACAGCTGGACTATGAAGGCGAGCTAGCGGCCATCATCGGCAAGACCGCCCGCGACGTGGACGAGGCGCACGCGCTGGACCATATCGCCGGCTATTCGGTGTTCAACGACGGCTCGATCCGCGACTACCAGTTCAAGGCGCCGCAATGGACGCCGGGCAAGAACTTCGACGACACCGGCGCCTTCGGCCCCGCCTTCGTAACCGCCGACGAGCTGCCCCCCGGCTGCGAGGGGCTGCGGCTGCAGACCCGGCTCAACGGTCAGGTGGTGCAGGATGCGTCGATCTCGGACATGGTGTTCCCGGTGGCGAAACTGGTGGCGATCCTGTCGCAGTTCATGACGCTGAAGCCGGGCGACGTGATCGTGACCGGCACGCCCTCGGGCGTGGGTCTGGCGCGCAAGCCGCCCTTGTTCATGAAGCACGGCGACACGGTCGAGGTCGAGATCGAGCGCGTCGGCCTGCTGTCGAACCCGGTCCGCGACCGCTAGGCTTTGCGGCCCGGCCGAACAGGCCGGGCCTGACATAGGGGAGGAGGAACCCGCCATGACCGCCATCACCGGCAAGGTCGAGATCGTCAAGCGCCCCGGCGAGCTTGGCATCCATTCGATGGACACCTTCAACATGGTCGTGCCCGACCTGAAGGTCGCCGAAGAGTTCTACAAGACCTTCGGCCTTGATGTCCGCGAAGAGGGCAACGGCCTGGCGCTTTACACCTTCGGCAGCGACCAGCGCTGGGCCAGCATCGGCGAAGGCGCACGCAAGCGGCTGAATTTCCTGTCCTTTGCCGTCTTCGAGGAAGACTTCGAGCCGATGAAGCGCCGGATCGAGGCCGAGGGCATCCGCCTTCTCGACGCGCCGCGCGGGTTCGATTCGAACGGCGTCTGGTTCCACGACCACAACGGCGTGCTGATCGAGGTGAAGGTCGCCGAGAAGTCGTCCCCGAACCAGAAGATGCCCTTCGAGATGCCGTCCTCTCCGGCGGGGGTGGCGGGGGCACCGCAGCGGTCGAAGGCGCCGAAGGTGCGGCCGCTGCGCCTGGCGCATGTGCTGATCTTCACGGCCGACGTGCCGCAGGCCATCGCCTTCTACAGCCGCGTCCTGGGCCTGCGCCTGTCGGACCGGTCGGGCGACGGGATCTGCTTCATGCATGGCATCCATGGCTCGGACCACCATCTGGTCGCCTTCGCCAAGTCCAGCGCCCCGGGCCTGCACCATTGCAGCTGGGACGTGGGTTCCATCAACGAGATCGGCAAGGGCGCGATGCAGATGGCCGAGAAGGGCTATCAGAAGGGCTGGGGTCTCGGCCGTCACGTCCTGGGGTCGAACTACTTCCACTATGTCCGCGACCCCTGGGGCAGCTATTCGGAATACTCGGCCGACATCGACTACATCCCGGCGACCTGCGACTGGGACGCCGGCGACTATCCGCCCGAGGATTCGATCTACCTCTGGGGGCCCGAGATGCCGAAGGATTTCATCTTCAACCACGAAGCTGGCTGAGCGTCTGCGATGCTCTGGCGCCCACGGACGTAAACCTGACGTCGTCTCCGCATCCCGGAGCGACGAGATCTGCGCGAGAAAGAGAGATTCCATGCCGAGCGACTTCGATTTCGACGTGATCCAGATCGGCTATGGCCCGGTCAGCAAGGCTTCGGCGCTGTTCCTGGAACGGCTTGGCTGGAAGGTTGGCGTCTTCGAGCGGTTCGAGGAAGTCTATCCGCTGCCGCGTGCGGTCTGCATCGACCATGAGCTTTACCGCGTTCTCCATGCCGCCGGTCTGGGGGACGTCGCGACCCGGGTCTGCAACGACGCCCCGACCTACCGCTGGTACAACGCCGAGTGGAAGGAACTGCTGGCCATCGACTGGGCCGCCGGGTCGATTTCGGGCGGGTCCGAGGTGAACTTCATCCATCAGCCCAGCTTCGAATGGGCCATGGATGCCCGCATCAAGGCCTCAGGCCGGGTCGCAGTGACCTTCAACTCCGAAGCGGTTGCCGTCCGGCAGGACAACGCGCGAGTGGTCGTCACGATCCGCGACACCCGGACCGGGGCCAAGCGCGACTATACGGCGCGCTACCTGATCGGCATAGACGGGGCGAACAGCTTCGTCCGCGAAAGCCTGGGGATCAAGCGGACCGACCTCGGGTTCGAGGCGGACTGGCTGGTGATCGACTTTGCCCTGAACCAGGGCCTGACGGCGCGCGATCTGGGCATT
>Ga0209278_1002476_pt1 | contig 10277 bp, 8 predicted proteins | sample JI81BgreenDNA_FD_187504 | JGI IMG/M metagenome (GOLD analysis project Ga0209278, IMG submission 187504) | Wastewater effluent complex algal communities from Wisconsin, to seasonally profile nutrient transformation and Carbon sequestration -... | ecosystem: Engineered > WWTP > Effluent > Algae... | reverse complement strand
CCGCGATAGGACGGAACCCCCTGATCGGGCAACCAAAGGCCATCCGGCACCGGGCCAGACTGCCAGAAAACGTCGATGGGAATGCCGCCGCGCGGATACCAATAGCCGCCGATGCGCAGCCAGCGCGGCCGCATTTCGGCAACAAGACGCTGCCCGATGCCCACTGTCACATCTTCGTGGAAGCCCGCATGATTGCGGAAGGCACCCAGGAAAAGCTTCAAGGCCTTTGATTCCACGATGGTTTCGTCGGGAACATAATCGATCACGATATGCGCGAAATCCGGCGCGCCGGTGACCGGGCACAGCGAGGTGAATTCCGGGCAGGTAAAGCGCACCAGATACAGCGCGCCGGGCCGCGGGTTGGGCGGATAGTCCAGAACCGCCGCCTCCGGGCTGGCCGGCAGGCTGGAGCTTTGGCCCAGATGCAACACGTCCACCAATTTTGCTCTCCGTTTCGTAATATGGCTGTCGCTTGGGGCGTGACATGCGCTGCCAGCCCAATTATGTCACCCCCGGTTATCATGTGGACAAGGTGCCGCAGCCAAGGCTGTGCGGCCCGCGGGGAGTGAGTGATGGACCTTCTGGTGTCGACGGACTGGCTTGCCGGCGAAATGGGCAAGACCGATCTCAGGATCATCGATGCGACCATGTTCCTGCCGGCGCAGGCCCGCAATGCCCGTGCCGAGTTCGAGGCCGCGCACATCCCCGGCGCCGTGTTCTTCGACATCGAGGAGGTTTCGGACACCAGCAACCCGCTGCCCACCATGCTGCCACCGGCGGAAAAGTTCGCCTCGCGCTGCCAGGCGCTGGGCCTGGGCGATGGCAGCCGCATTGTCGTGTACGACAACAGTCCGCTGAAGTCCGCGGCCCGCGTGTGGTGGATGCTGAACCTGTTCGGCGCCCATGAAGTGGCGATTCTGGATGGCGGGTTTGCCAAGTGGCAGGCCGAAGGTCGCCCGGTGGAGAGCGGCAAGCCGATCGTGCGGCATCGCCATTTCACCGTCTGGGCCGACAGGAAGCTGGTGCGCGACATGGCGCAGATGACCGACAATCTGCGCAGCAAGGCGGAACAGGTGGTGGATGCCCGATCAGCCGCCCGCTTCACCGGCGCGGAGCCCGATCCGCGCCCCGGCGTGCGCCCGGGCCACATCCCAGGTTCCAGCAACATCCCCTATGCCGCGCTGTTCAACGAAGATGGCACCTTCAAGAGCCGGGCCGACATCAAGGCGCTGTTCGATGCCGCCGGCATCGATCTGGGCAAGCCGCTGGTGGCCACATGCGGTTCGGGAATCACCGCGCCGGTGGTTGCCTTTGGCGCCGCGCTGGTCGGCAAGGGCGACGTGGCCATTTATGATGGCAGCTGGAGCGAATGGGGCGCCAACCCGCACACGCCGGTCGTTCTTGGCCCGGTCGTGACCGGCGCGTGACGACACGGCGCCCGCCGCGCGAGGATCTTTCCGGGCTTGGCGATGGCACGCTTCTGGCCCAGGCAGGCCGCGCCCATGCCCACGACATGGTCAATCCCCCGGTGGCGCGGGCTTCGACCATCCTGTTCGAAACACTGGCCGATCTGGATGCGGCCATCCGTGATCCCGATGCCGGCCTCTATTACGGCCGGCGCGGCACCCAGACGCACTGGGCCCTGGAAGACGCGCTGACCCAGCTGGAGCCCGGCGCTGCCGGCACCAAGCTGTTTCCATCGGGCGTCGCTGCCATCACCACCAGTCTGCTGGCGGTGCTGAAGGCCGGCGACGAATTGCTGGTGACCGACAGCGCCTATGAACCCAGCCGCACCTTTGCCGATCATCTGCTGGCCCCGCTGGGCATTGCCGCCCGCTATTATGATCCGCGCTGCGGCGCCGGAATCGTGGATGTGATGTCGGAAAAAACCCGGGCCATCCTGCTGGAATCGCCGGGTTCCCTGTCATTCGAGATCCAGGATCTGCCGGCCATCACCCAGGTTGCGCGGGCGCGTGGCATCACCACCATCATCGACAACACCTGGGCCACACCGCTGCGCCTGCAGCCGCTGGCACTGGGTGTGGACATCAGCATCCAGGCGCTGACCAAATATGTCGCCGGCCATAGCGATCTGCTGATGGGCAGCGCCACCGCGACCCCGGAACTGTGGCCGCGCCTGAAAGCCGCCACCTATCGGCTGGGCCACCATGTGGGGGCTGATGATTGCGCGCTGGTGCTGCGCGGCCTGCGCACGCTGGCGCTGCGGCTTGATCGGCACGAACAATCGGCGCTGGCCATTGCGCGCTGGCTGGAATCCCATCCAGCCGTCGACCGCGTGTGGCACCCGGCCCTGCCCTCCCACCCGGATCATGCGCTTTTCAAGCGGGATTTCGCCGGCGCCACCGGCCTGTTCGCCATCGTGCTGAAACAGGGCAGCCGGCCGCACACCGCCGCCCTGATCGACGGGCTTCGGCATTTCGGCATCGGTTTTTCGTGGGGCGGCTATGAATCGCTGGTGCTGCCGGTGGAGCTTGATCGCATCCGCACCGCCACCCGGACAGATCTGCCCGGCCCGATCATCAGGCTGTCCATCGGCCTTGAGGACGTGGACGATCTGATTGCCGATCTCGATGCCGGGCTGGCGCGCTATCAGGCGCAGTTCTAGTCAACATCCTCCACGTCCACCGTCTCGCCGGTCACGCGCTGTGACAGGGCGGCGGCCATGAACGGGTCCAGTTCGCCGTCCAGCACGTCGCCCGGGCTGGTGGAGGTGACGCCGGTGCGCAGATCCTTCACCAGCTGATAGGGCTGCAGCACATAGGAACGGATCTGGTGCCCCCAGCCGATATCGGTCTTGCTGGCTTCGGTCTTGGCAGCTTCGGCCTCGCGGATGGCGAGTTCGCGTTCATACAGGCGCGCCTTCAGCATCTTCATCGCGGTGGCGCGGTTCTTGTGCTGGCTGCGTTCGGATTGGCAGGCCACCACCACCCCGGTGGGCATGTGGGTGATGCGGATGGCACTGTCGGTGGTGTTGATGTGCTGGCCGCCGGCGCCCGATGCGCGATAGGTGTCGATGCGCAGATCGGCTTCCTTGATCTCGATCTCGATATCGTCGTCCACCTGCGGATAGACCCACACGCTGGCAAAGCTGGTGTGGCGCCGCGCGGCGCTGTCATAGGGGCTGATGCGCACCAGCCGGTGCACGCCGCTTTCGGTCTTGGCCCAGCCATAGGCCTGGGCGCCCTTCACCAGCAGGGTGGCGTTCTTGATGCCGGCCTGTTCACCGGCATTGAAATCGATCATCTCCACCTTGTAGCCGTGGGCTTCGGCCCAGCGCTGGTACATGCGCAGCAGCATGGAGGCCCAGTCCTGGCTTTCGGTGCCGCCAGCGCCGGAGTTGATTTCGATGTAGGTGTCGTTGTTGTCAGCCTCGCCCGACAGCAGCGCCGCCACCTTGTCCTTCTCGGCCTTGGCGGCCAGCGACTTCAGGGCGGCGACACCATCGTCGGCCATCGCCTCGTCACCCTCGGCTTCGGCCATCTCGATCAGCTCGACCGTGTCGTTCAGGTCGCGCTCGATCTCGCGGGTGGCGGTGATGGCCTCGTCCAGACGGCGGCGCTCGGTCATCAGGGCCTGCGCGGCCTTGGGATTGTCCCACAGCTTCGGGTCTTCAACCCGCGCGTTCAGTTCATCGAGACGGCGAAGGGCGCGATCCCAGTCAAAGAAACCTCCTCAGCAGGTCGAGCGCCTGCTTGATCTGGAGGGCGGCATTTTCGGCTTCGGCTCTCATGGCCCTGCCGATAGAGGCGCGCGCCCGGGCTTGCAAGATGGCGCGTCAGTAAATGCCGCCGGCCTGTTCCAGGAACTGCGCGTCCGACCGCACACGCCCGCCACGCTCACCGCCGAAACCGTCATCGGCGCGGTTCACCCGGCGTGGTTCGCTCTCGGGTTTGAAGGCTTCCCAGATCACCGCCGGGCGGTTGCCGCCATCGGGCCACATGCCGAACACCCGGGTGCCGGTGCGGCGGTTGATGCGCACCATGCGCACACCGGCAGGGATGGCAAAGGGCAGTTTCGGCCAATCCTTCAGGGCCACTTGCGCCCATTGCCGCCAGATCGGTGCCGCCAGCGTGCCGCCCTGGGCATAACCGCCCATGTTCCGCGGCTTGTCATAGCCCAGATAGAGGCCGGCGACGATGTCGGGGGTGCCGCCCACGAACCACACATCACGCGGCCCGTTGGTGGTGCCGGTCTTGCCGGCCAGCGGCCGGTTCAGCGGCAGCAGGGCGGTGCCGGTGCCGCGCTGGATCACGCCTTCCATCACGTGAACGATCTGATAGGCGGTGCGCGGATCCATCACCTGTTCCACCCGGCCCTGCGGCCGCGGCATCGGCCCGCCATTCCATTCCGGCGCATTGCAACCGGGACAACCACGCGTGTCGCGTCGCCACAGTAGCTTGCCGCTCCGATCCTGCACATAATCAATCAGGCCAGGTTCCAGCCGCCGGCCCTGGTTGAAGATCTGCGCATAGGCGTTGGTGAGCTTCATCACCGTTGTCTCGCCGGCGCCCAGCGCGATCGACAGGACCGGCTGATAATTGCCGACACCCAGTGCCTTGGCCTGGGCCACGATGTTGTTCATGCCGGTGGCATCGGCGACGCGCACGGTCATCAGGTTGCGGGACTGTTCCAGGCCCCAGCGCAGAGTCTGCGCACCGGCGCCGCGCATGTTGCCGAAGTTGCGGAAGCATTTGGTGCCCAGGCTGCGCGTCTGGAACACGCAATATGGCCCATCGACCACGATACTGGCCGGCGTGAAGCCATGGTCCATGGCCGTGGCATAGACGATCGGCTTGAAGGTGGAGCCGGGCTGGCGATTGGCCTGGGTGGCGCGGTTGAAGGCCTGGGCCCGGGCATCGAACCCGCCCACCATGGCCCGCACGCGCCCCGACGCCACTTCCTCCACCACCATGCCGCCCGACACTTCCGGTGGCTGGCGCAGCGCCCAGGAGCCACCATTTCCGCCCGGCGTTTTCGTGACCACGATGACATCGCCCGGTTGCAGGGCCTGGGCGGCGCTGCGCCCGGTGGAGCGATAGGGGCGTGCCGCGTTGCGCCCGTTCAACGTGGCCGTGCTGCCGTCGGTAAAACCGATGCGGCTGTCGTTGCCGCTCTTGCCCAGCACCACCGCCTTCTTCCAGCTGTCATAGCCCAGCGCCACCGACACGCCGGCCAGCCGGGTTGGCCAGCCCTCGCCCGGATCGATGCGGCCCTGCGGCCCGCGCCAGGCCCGGCCAGCCTCGTATCGGGCCATGCCGTCGCGCATCGCCTGTTCGGCCGCCGCCTGCATCACCGGATCCAGCGACGTGCGCACCCAAAGGCCGCCGCCATAGACGCTGTTCGGCCCATCCTCCTGCGCTTCGCCAAACCTGGCGATCAGGGTGCGGCGCACCTCCTCGACGAAATAATCGTCACGCGGGCGCGGGCGCGGCCGGGTGGGGATGGCGCCCAGTGGCGCGGCAGCGGCCTCGGCCCGTTCGGCCTCGCTGATGAAGCCATTGGCGGCCATCTGGCGCAGCACATAATCGCGGCGGGCCAGCGCGCGTTCGGCCCGGCGAATGGGGTCATAGGTGGACGGCGCCTTGGGCAGGATCGCCAGATAGGCGATCTGCGGCAGGCTCAGCGCTTCGACCGACACACCGAAATAGGACTGGGCGGCCGCCTCCACCCCATAGGCGTTGCGACCAAGGAAAATCTGGTTGAGGTAGATTTCGAGGATCTGTTCCTTGGTCAGCGCCGCTTCCAGCCGGCGCGCCAGAATTGCTTCCCGCAGCTTGCGCCACAGGCTGACCTCGTTGCCGACCAGCGATTTCGCCACCTGCTGGGTGATGGTGGAGGCACCCACCGGCCGACGATCGCTGAACAGGCCCGCAACGTTGGTGACAACCGCGTTGGCGATGCCCAGCCAGTCGATGCCTTCATGTTCGAAGAAGGTCTTGTCCTCCGCCGAGATGAAGGCCTGCACAAGGCGCGGCGGCAGTTCGGCATAGGGCAGATACACGCGCCGCTCCCGCGTGTAGCTGGTGACGATCTCGCCATTCACGTCGCGCACGGTGGACGGCAGCGCCGGGGTGAAGCCGGCCAGCTCTGCCTCGGTCGGCAAGCCCTTGGTTGCCTGCCAATAGACGCCGCCGGCCAGCAGCAGCGGCACGATCAGCAAAAACGCAAGCAGGAGACGGCGGCGGTTCACGGGCCAAGCGATAGCGGCGCGGCGGTGCGGAGGGAAGGCCGAACCGGCCTCATTCGCCGGTCAGGTGGCGCTCGATGGCGCGCGCCACGCCCCGCGCAACCCGGCGACGACCGGCGGCGGAGAACAGGCGCTCGGCATCATCCTTGTTGGTGACATAGCCGGTTTCCAGCAACACCGACGGCACATCGGGCGCCTTCAGCACGGCAAAGGCGGCAAAATGGTGGAACTCGCCGCGGAAGTTCACCTCCTCCTCCTCCAGCGCGTCCTGCAGCACATCGGCGAACAGCACGGACACATTGCCGGTGGCCCGGCGCAGCAGATCAACCATGATCTCGCCCACCTCCGGCGCTTCCACGCCCAGGTTGACGCCGCCAATGATGTCCGCCTTGTTTTCGCGCGCCGCCAGCCGTTCGGCAATCGCATCGCTGGCCACGGCCGAGAGCGTATAGACCGACGCACCGCGCGCCTGCTCGTTGGCGGCACTGTCGGCATGGATGGACACGAACAGATCGGCGCGGGCATCGCGGGCAATGCGCACGCGGCCGCCCAGCGGAATGAAGCGATCATCATCACGAGTCAGCTTCACGCGCACCCTGCCGCGCCGTTCGAGGATGCGCGCCGTCTCCCGCGCGATGGCCAGCGTGATGTCCTTCTCGTAACCGCCGGTCACCGCAATGGCGCCGACATCCTTGCCGCCATGGCCGGCATCGATGACCACCAGCGGCTTGCCGCCCGACCGTGCCCGGATGCCGGGGCGTGTGGCCCTTGCCGGCTCCGGCGGCGGCGCGTCTGTTGCTGCGGCCTTGCCGAAATCATCGGGCAGGCGGAAATCGCCGCCGGGCTGGGTGGGCGGCGGCGGCGGGCCATCGCTGCGCAGCAAGGGCAGCGGCCGACGGCCACGCGCCACATTGGCGGTGAACAGCGCCACGTCTGCCCGATCAAGCGTGAGCACCACCGTGTTGCCCTGCGCGCGCGCTTCGCGGATCACCACCGGCGCCTTCAGATCGATCACCAGCCGCGCCGTGCCGGGCTGGAACATCGCTGCCCGCAGCCCCGCCACACTGTTGGTGCCAGGCGCCGTTATCGGATCGACCGTGGCGACGAAATCCACCACCAGCCGGAACGGATCGGCCAGCGCGAAGGCCTGCGCCGCCGGCAGCGGCCCATCGGCAGTGATGATCACCTTGCCGGGCTGGCTTTCGATCGCGGTGATCCGCGCCGCAAACGCTGGCGCGGCCCAGATCAGCAACAGGAACAGGAAAACGCGGCGCACGGTGGCAGGGATAGTCACCCCTGCCCCCCGCTGCAACCGGATCAGCGCAACACGCTGCGCCCGGCGTAGGCGGCCTCGCTGCCCAGCTCCTCCTCGATGCGGATCAACTGGTTGTACTTGGCCAGCCGGTCAGAGCGCGCAAGGCTGCCGGTCTTGATCTGGCCGCAGCCGCAGGCCACCGCCAGATCGGCGATGGTGGCATCTTCGGTTTCGCCCGACCGGTGCGACATCACCGTGCGATAACGGTTGCGATGCGCCAGATCGACCGCGCTGAGCGTTTCCGAAAGCGTGCCGATCTGGTTCACCTTCACCAGCAGCGCATTGGCCAGGCCATCGTTGATGCCCTGCCCCAGCCGCGCCGGATTGGTGACGAACAGATCGTCGCCCACCAACTGCACCGAACCGCCCAACCGATCGGTCAGCAGCTTCCAGCCGGCCATGTCGTCCTCGCTCATCCCGTCCTCGATCGACAGGATGGGATAATCGGCACACAGCGCCGCCCAGTAATCGGCCATGGCCTCGGGCGTCAGCGCCTTGTTCTCGCCAGACAGCACATAATGGCCATCCTTGTAGAATTCGGTGGCAGCGGCATCGAGGGCCAGCATCACGTCGTGGCCGGGCTTGAAGCCGGCCTTTTCAACGGCGGCCATGACGAAATCCAGCGCGGCGCGGGTGCCGTTGAGGTTGGGCGCGAAGCCGCCCTCATCGCCCACGGCGGTGTTGTGGCCGTGCGCCTTCAGCTCGGCCTTCAGCGTATGGAACATCTCCGCGCCCCAGCGCACGGCCTCCGCGATGGAGCCGGCGCCCACCGGCATGACCATGAATTCCTGCACGTCGATCGGGTTATCGGCATGGGCGCCGCCGTTGACGATGTTCATCATCGGCACCGGCAGCAGCCGCGCCGACACCCCGCCCACATAGCGGTGCAGCGGCAGGCCGCGCGAATCGGCGGCGGCCTTGGCCACCGCGAGGCTCACGCCCAGGATGGCATTGGCGCCCAGCCGGCCCTTGTTGGGCGTGCCGTCCAGTTCGATCATCGCGGCATCGATGGCGCCCTGTTCCTCGGCCTCCATGCCGGCCAGCGCGTCATGGATCTCGCCGTTCACGGCAGCGACGGCCTTCAGCACGCCCTTGCCCAGGTAACGCGCCTTGTCGCCATCGCGCAGTTCCACGGCCTCGTGCGCACCGGTGGACGCGCCCGACGGCACGGCGGCGCGGCCGGTGCTGCCGTCTTCCAGCACCACGTCCACCTCCACGGTGGGATTGCCCCGGCTGTCGAGGATTTCACGGGCGTGAATGTCGATGATCGCGGTCATGGGCGTGGCGTTCCCTTCTTCTGGCCCTTTTATTGGCCCTGCTGCAGGCCGCTGCCGACTTGCACAGCGGCGATGGGAAGGCCAGATAGAGGGGGAACCGGATGCGGGCAAGCATCTGGAACGCGACGGAACGGGCTTTGGGAGGATGTGGGCATGAGCACAGGCGATCCGGTTCCCGGCGGCCTGCCAATTGATGCCAGCGACTGGGATGGCGACTGGGCCAACAACCTGGGCGTCGATGAAGCCATTGCCACGCCCGGCGCTGCGGCGGGACTGGACGGCATCATCGATTTTGCACGCGGGCGGCTTGTGGGCCTGGTGGAGGATGCGCGCGACAGTCTGGTGAGCCAGGTGCGCGGCCTCAAGGAACTGGCCGATCTGCTGCTCGACAATCTGCCTGAAGGGGCTGAACCGGTGCAGAGGCTGGTGGGCAGCGCCACCGGCAGCATCGAGGCGATTGCCGATGCGCTGGCCGAAAAATCGGTGGAGGAACTGGTGGACGATGGCCGCGAGCTGGTGCGCGCCCAGCCGGCCGCTGCCGTGGGTGTCGCCATTGCCGTTGGCTTCCTTGCCGGCCGCATGCTGAAGGCGGCGCGCGACTGATGGTGGCGCGGCGGCCCGGGATCATTTCGCAATTCCGGCAGATCATTGCCGGCCTGCTGACGCTGGTGCAGACGCTGGCGGGGCTGACGGCAGCCGAACTGAAGGACAACTTCGGCGCCCTGCGCGGCACGCTGCTGATGCTGATGGCGGCGGGCGGCCTGCTGCTCACTGCGCTCACCCTGCTCACCGTGGCGCTGGTGCTGGCGCTGGCCACACAGGTGGGCGCGATCACCGCGGCCCTGATCGTGGCTGGCAGCGCTGCGCTGGCGGGGCTGGCGCTGGGCCGGCACGGCCTGTCGAAACTGGAGCAGACAAGGCTTGCACCGGAACGCAGCATCGCCACATTGCAGGCACAGATTGACCGTATCAAGGGCGAGGTGCGGCCACCGGCAGACCGATCGCCGCCCGCAGAAGGAACCGACGCATGACCGGCACCGCCACCATCGAGGATCTTGCCCGCGCCGCCGACGATGCCGGCGCCGCGCTGGTCGAGGAAGTGAATGAACTTGGCCAGCGGCTGGCGCCGCGCCAGTTGATGGACGAAGCGCTGGGCGTGGTGAAGACGCGTGGCGGGGCACTGGCCCGCGAAGCCGGCAGCGCGGTGAAGGCGCACCCGGTCATCACCGCTGCTGCTGTCGCCGCTGTCGGCCTCGCCGTCTATGCCGGCAGCCGCATCGCCAATGCCGAGCTTGACATCGATCACGATCTCGATGGCTACACCGATTACGAGGACAGCGCGCTGATCGCTCCGCAAGCGGCGGCCGGCATGGCGGATACGGCGCGCGAAGCCGTGCAGGACAATCCGGTGGTGTCAATCCTCGCCGGCCTTGCCGCCGGGGTGGCGCTGGCGATGCTGTTCCCCACCAGCAGCGCT
>Ga0209278_1002475_pt1 | contig 10283 bp, 12 predicted proteins | sample JI81BgreenDNA_FD_187504 | JGI IMG/M metagenome (GOLD analysis project Ga0209278, IMG submission 187504) | Wastewater effluent complex algal communities from Wisconsin, to seasonally profile nutrient transformation and Carbon sequestration -... | ecosystem: Engineered > WWTP > Effluent > Algae... | reverse complement strand
CTTGTCGGTCGCGTCAATCACAAACCACTCGTGCTTCACGTCAGCGGGTTTGGCGCTGAACGTTTTGGTCATGTGGAAGCTGATGTCGAGGGTTTGGCGGCCCTTTTCCACGGTCGGCGGTTCTCTGACGGAACCCTCTTAGGTGGGATGGATGCTTCGCCGCGGGGCCACGGGAAATCGCTGCGAAGCCCTCGATTGTACGAAATCGGCTCGTGGCGGGCAAGCCACAGGTACCATGGGCGTATGTTCAGTTACCGCCATGCCTTTCACGCCGGCAACCACGCGGACGTGCTCAAGCACACCGTGCTGCTGGCCACCCTGCGCCACCTGATGCTCAAACCGGCGGGACTGCAGCTGGTGGACACCCACGCCGGCGCCGGGCTGTATCGGCTCGACGGCGACTACGCCGCCACCGGAGGCGAGGCGGCCGACGGGGTGGTGAAGCTGATGGCCGCGCTGCGCCCGGCCCAGGGGGCAGGCGCCCCGTCGGCGCCCGCGGTGGACGATTACCTCGACCAGGTGGCGGCCTTCAACCCGTCCGGCCAACTGCGGGTGTACCCCGGCTCCCCCTTCCTGATGCACGCGCTGATGCGCGCCGAGGCGCGCGACCGGCTCAAGCTGTTTGAACTCCACCCCACCGACGGGCGTACGCTCAGCGGCAACATCGCGCAACTGGAGGCCGGCCGCGCGGTGCAGCTGCTGCGGGAGGACGGTTTTGAAGGCCTGCGCCCGCTGCTGCCGCCGCCCCCGGGCGCGGGCGGCTCACGCCGGGGCCTGGTGCTGATCGATCCGAGTTACGAGATCAAGAGCGACTACGCCAAAGTGAGCGCCTGCATACAAGACGCGCTCAAGCGGTTTCCCACCGGCTGCTACCTCGTTTGGTATCCGGTGATTCCGCGCGCCGAGGCCCACGACCTGCCGCGCCGTCTGCGCACGCTCAGCCAGCAGGCCCAGCGGCCCTGGCTGCACGCGACGCTGGCGATCGGCCAGGACCCCGCGCGCGAGGCGGCGGGCGCCCGGCCCGGTCTGACCGCCAGTGGGGTGTTCGTGATCAACCCGCCGCACACGCTGGCGCCGCAGCTCCAGGCGGCGTTGCCGGTGCTGCTCAACGTGCTGGGCCGCGGTCGCGGTCAGTCGCAGGCACTCACGACCGGTTGACGGGCGACGGCGCACCGGGCGCTCACCGGTGGCCGAGGACCATGGTCCAGTAACGGCCGTAGCGGTTGCCCGGCCGGTGGACGCAGCTCACCGCGACCTCGGCAAAGTCCGCTTTCATCAGGTTGGCGCAATGGCCCGGGCTGGCGAGCCAGCCGGCGACCACCTCAGCCACGCTGTCCGGACCCGCGGCCAGGTTTTCCCCGATCGCGGTCCAGCCGTAACCGGCGGCCTGCGCGCGCTGGGCGACGCTGCGGCCGTCTCGGCCGGTGTGGGAGAGGTAGTCGTGTTGCGCCATGTCGGCCGCGTGGCGGGCGGCGGCGTCGAACAGGCGGCCGTTCCAGCGCAGCGGGGTGGCGGCGTTCATCGCGGTGGGGCCACACAACCGGGTCTGGGCGCGCGCGGCGTTGATCGCTTCCATCAGGGCGTCCTGAAACACCGGGAGCCCGCACCGCCGATCGGCGGGCAGTCCGTCGGGCTCGCCGGCCACGCCCCCACCGGCCGCGACCAGCAGCCCAGCCAGCAGGAGCGCTCGTCGGCGGGACATGCTGTCATGGTGAACCGGGCTCCAAACCCCAGCGCCGGCGTCAGGCATTGCCCCGTCCGCGACCGCCCGGCGGAGAAATCCGAGCGCGCCACCCAATTAACCGACCGATCGGTTGGTTAATTGTCTATACTGCGTTCACCTTTTGGTCCGACGAGGAGACAAGCCATGTACACGCAATCGTTCAGCGTGCCCGACGGAAGCCCCGCGCCGGCGCTGCAAGCCGTGCCGAGCGGCGCGGAAGCGGCGCTGCAGGCGCACTTCGACGCGGTGATCGACGCCGACGGCAAGATCGAGCCGCGCGACTGGATGCCCGAGGCCTACCGCCGCACGCTGGTGCGCCAGATCAGCCAGCACGCGCACAGCGAAATCGTGGGCATGCTGCCCGAGGGCAACTGGATCAGCCGCGCGCCCAGCCTCAAACGCAAGGCGATCCTGGTGGCCAAGGTGCAGGACGAAGGCGGCCACGGCCTGTACCTGTACAGCGCGGCCGAAACGCTGGGCACCAGCCGCGATCAGATGTTCGACGCGCTGCACAGCGGCAAGGCCAAGTACAGCTCCATCTTCAACTACCCCACCCTGACCTGGGCGGACGTGGGCGTGATTGGCTGGCTGGTGGATGGCGCGGCCATCATGAACCAGATCCCGCTGTGCCGCTGCAGCTACGGGCCCTACGCGCGGGCGATGATCCGCGTCTGCAAGGAAGAAAGCTTCCATCAGCGCCAGGGCTACGAATCGCTGCTCGCGATGATGCAAGGCACGCCCGAGCAGCGCGCGATGGTGCAGGACGCGGTGAACCGCTGGTGGTGGCCGGTGCTGGCCATGTTCGGGCCGCCGGACGAGAACAGCCCCAACAGCGCGCAAGGCATGCGCTGGGGCATCAAGCGCATCAGCAACGATGCGCTGCGCCAGAAGTTTGTGGACGCCACCGTGCCGCAGGCCGAGGTGCTCGGCGTGACCCTGCCGGACCCCGACCTCAAGTGGAACGCCGAGCGCGGCCACCACGACTTCGGCGCCATCGACTGGGATGAGTTCTGGCGCGTCGTCAACGGCGACGGGCCGTGCAACCAGGAACGCCTGGCCACCCGCGTCAAGGCCTGGAACGACGGCGCCTGGGTCCGTGAGGCCGCGGTGGCCCACGCCGCCAAGCGCCGCCAGCGCACCGCGAAGGAGGCCGCATGAGCTCACCTGCCCTGAAGGAATGGCCGCTCTGGGAAGTCTTTGTGCGCAGCAAGCAGGGACTGGAACACAAGCACTGCGGCAGCCTGCACGCCAGCGACGCCCAACACGCGCTGCAGATGGCGCGCGACGTCTACACCCGCCGCCAGGAAGGCGTGAGCATCTGGGTCGTGCCCTCGGCCAGCATCACCGCCAGCGAGCCGGACAGCAAGGACATGTTCTTCGACCCGGCGGCCGACAAGATCTACCGCCACCCGACCTTCTACGAGATCCCCGACCAGGTCGGGCACATGTGACCACGGCCGCCGCGCCCCGGGAATCCGCATGAACGCCACCCCCACGCCCGCGCCGGTCGCACCCGCCGCACCCGTTGATTACCTGCTGCACCTGGCCGACAACGCCCTGGTGCTGGGCCAGCGCAACGCCGAATGGTGCGGCCACGGTCCCATCCTCGAAGAGGACCTGGCGCTGGCCAACCACAGCCTCGACCACCTCGGGCTGGCCCGCCTGCTCTACCAGCACGCCGCCGCCCGCATCAACGCCGACCCGGCCGAGGCCGCGCGCTTCGCCCACCTGCGCGGCGCGCGGGTCGAGGGCGCGGTCACCGAAGACACGCTGGCCTACTTCCGCGACGCCGGCGCGTTCCGCAATTTCACGCTCATGGAGCTGCCGCACCACGGGCCGCTGGCCGGCCCCGCCCGCGCGGACCGCGACTTCGCCACCACCCTCGTGCGCAACTTCCTCGTGGCCGCGCTGGCCACGCTGGCGTGGGACGCGCTGCGCCACAGCGCCGACCCGCAGCTCGCCGGCATCGCCGCCAAGGCGGTGAAGGAAGCGCACTACCACCTGCGCCACGCGGGCGACTGGCTGGTCCGCCTGGGCGATGGCACCGACGAAAGCCGCGCGCGCGTGAGCGCCGCCTTGGCGCACCTGCTGCCGTACACGCAGGAGTTCTGGACCGGCGACGCCGCCGAAGACGCGGCCGTGGCCCATGGCACCGGCATCCGGCTGGCCGACCTGCGCCCCCGCTGGGACGCGATCGTGGCCGAAACGCTGGCCGAGGCCACGCTGGAGCGTCCCAGCGACCGCGGGCATCTGCCGCAGGGCCGCGTGGGCCTGGCGTCCGAGCACCGCGGCTACCTGCTCGCCGAGATGCAAAGCCTCGCGCGCGCCCACCCCGATGCCCGCTGGTGATCACGGCCATGAGCCACCCCGTGACCGCCCCCACGACCGATGACACGCCCGAGACCGGGGCGGGCGACGCGGTGCAGCGCGCCTGGGCTGCGCTTGAGCCGCTGACCGACCCCGAGATTCCGGTGGTGACGCTGCGCGAACTCGGCATCCTGCGCGACGTGCGCGCCGGCGACGACGGCGCGGCCGAGGTGGTCATCACCCCCACCTACAGCGGCTGCCCGGCCATGGGACAGATCGAAGACGACGTGCGCGCTGCGCTGGCCGCCGCCGGGGTGAGGGCGCGCGTGCTCACGCAGCTCACGCCCGCCTGGACCACCGACTGGATCACGCCGGAGGCGCGCGACAAGCTGCGCGCCTACGGCATCGCCCCCCCGAACGGCCGCGCGCACTCGACCCCGGGCGAGCGCGTGGTGGCTTTCGCGCGGCGGGCCGCGACCGAGCCGGTGCCCTGCCCGCGCTGCGGCTCCACGCACACCACCGAAACCTCGCCGTTCGGCTCGACCGCCTGCAAATCGCTGCACCGCTGCCTCGACTGCCTCGAACCCTTCGACCTCTTCAAACCGTACTGACACGGACCACCGCGGCGCGCGCGCCGGCCGCCAGCGCCTGGGAGAACCCTCATGACCACCATCCCCCGCGGTTTCATTGAACTGCCCGTCGCGCGCATCAGCCCCGAAGCCGCGGGTTCGGTCGCGGTCACGCTGGCGATCCCGCCGGCGCAGCGCGCCGCCTTCGATTTCCAGCCCGGCCAGTTCCTCACCCTGCGCGCGCTGATCGACGGCCAGGACGTGCGCCGCAGCTACTCGATCAGCAGCCCCCACAGCCTGTTCACCCAGCGCGGCGAGCTCACGCTGGGTATCCGCCCGGTCGAAGGCGGCGTGTTCAGCGGCTGGGCCACCACCCAGCTCAAGGCCGGCGACACGCTGCAGGTGCTGCCACCCGACGGCCGCTTCACCGTTCACCGCCCGCGGGCGATCCACCGCGTGGGCTTCGCGGCGGGCTCGGGCATCACGCCCATCCTGTCCATCATGGCGTCCACACTCGAGGCGTCGCCGACCGCGAAGTTCACGCTGGTCTACGGCAACCGCAACATGGCCAGCGTGATGTTCAACGAGGCGCTGCAGGACCTCAAAGACCGCTACCGCGACCGCCTCACGCTGATCCACATCCTGTCGCGTCAGGCGCAAGAGGTGCCGCTGCTGGAGGGCCGCATCGACGGACCGAAGGTGCGCGCACTGATCGACGCGCTGTTGCCGGTGGCCAGCATGGACGAGGTGTTCGTCTGCGGCCCGGCCGGCATGATCGACGCCACCGAGGCCGCGTTGCTCGACGCCGGCGTGAAGCCCGAACGCATCCACACCGAGCGCTTCCTGTCGCCGGGCGCGGCCACCCCGGCCCCGCGCCGCGACGCCGCCGGCCGCCCCAGCGCGACGAACGCCACCGGCGCTGGCGAGGGCCCCGTGTCGCTGACCATCGTGCTGGACGGCAAGCCCCACGCCCTGCGCATGACGCCGGCGCAGCGCGTGCTCGACGTGGCGCTGGAGGCGGGCCTGGACCTGCCGTGGTCGTGCCGCGGTGGCGTGTGCTGCACCTGCCGGGCGCGGGTGATGGAAGGTGCCGTCGAGATGGAGAAGAACTTCACCCTCGAAGACTGGGAGACCCGGCAGGGCTTCGTGCTGACCTGCCAGGCCCGGCCCACCACCGAGCGCGTGGTGGTGAGCTTCGACGAGCGCTGAGCCCGCGCGCGGCGGACCCGGCGCCTCGCCGGGACGTCAGAAGCGCCAGCCCAGGCCGACGCCGACCAGCAGCGGATCGACCTTGAAGTCGCCAAGCGCGGCGCCACCGGCGCTGACCGTGGTCTTGATGAACACCTTCTTCACGTCCACGTTGAGGTAGAGGTCCTTGGCCAGCGGAATGTCCACGCCGATCTGCAGGGCCGCGCCGGTGCTGGTGCGGTCCAGCGTGGCAGCGCCGCCGAGCACGTTGACCGAGCTGAAGCGGGTGAAGTTGATGCCGGCGCCGACGTAGGGCTTGAAACCGCCGGCGTTGAAGTGGTACTGCAGCAGCAGCGTGGGCGGCAGGTGGCGCAGGCTGCCGATGGCCGTGCCGTTGGACGAGACGGTGTGCTTCTGCGGCACGGTGAGCACGAGTTCGGCGGCGATGTTGGGCGTGAAGAAGTAGCTCACGTCCACTTCCGGGATCCATTTGTCGTTGACCGTCAGGCCGAGGCCGGTGCCGTCCTTGTTGGCGCTGTCCAGGTGCACGGCGCGGGCGCGCAGCAGGATGCTGCCGGCCGGAATGTCCTGGGCGAAGGCGGTGGTCGTGGTGAACAGGGCGGCCGCGGCGGCGGCCAGCGCGATGGCTTGCTTTTTCATGGTGCGTCTTCGGCGAAGTTGGCGGAGAGGGTTTCTGCGACGGTGTCGGGGCGCGATGCCCGAGGACCATTACAGAAGCCGGGCCGCACGCGCCCTTTGCGTCACATCAAGGTCCGCCGGCCGGCCTGCTGCCACGCAGCACGATCTTGACGCGCATCAAACCCGGGCGTCTCGCGGGCGCAACGGCGCGCCGGGCGAGCGCTTCACTCGCTGAGCAGCACCACCGGCCCCACCCCCGCGCGCAGCAGGCCAATGCGCGCCGCCGCTGCCCGGCTGAGGTCGATCACGCGCCCGCCGATGTGCGGGCCGCGGTCGTTGATGCGAACGACCACCTCCTGACCAGTGGCCTCGTGGCGCACGCGCACGCGCGTGCCAAAGGGCAAGGAGCGGTGGGCCGCGGTCAGGGCGTTGGGATCGAAGGCTTCGCCGCTGGCGGTGCGTCGGCCGGCAAACCCCTCGCCGTACCAGGAGCCGATGCCGCGATCGAGCACGCGCGGACCGGCCGGCGCTGCGTCGGCGGGCGCGTCGGGCCCGGCCGGGGGCGGCAGCGCCGCGGGACCGCTGGCGCAGCCGGCCAGACCCAGCGCGATCACCATCGCCACCGCAGGCCAGACGGACGACACCCCGCCGCGCCGCGGCGACCGGTGCCCCGCGCTCACAGCGGCTGCAGGCGCTGCACGATCTCCCGCGTGGCCGCGCTCTGGTTCATGGTGTAGAAGTGCAGCCCGGGCACACCGCCGTTGCGCAGCTGGTCGCACAGGTCGGTCACCACGTCCAGGCCGAAAGCCTTGATCGACGCGGTGTCATCGCCGTAGGCCTGCAGGCGCAGGCGGATCCAGCGCGGGATCTCGGCGCCGCAGGCGTCGGAGAAGCGCAGCAGCTGCGTCGAACTGGTGATCGGCATGATCCCCGGCACCACCGGGACGTCGGCTCCAAGCTGGTGCGCGTCGTCCACGAAGCGGAAATACGCGTCGCTGTTGAAGAAGTACTGCGTGATCGCGCTGTCCGCACCGGCACGCACCTTGGCCACATAGGCCTGCAGGTCGGCCTCCGGCGATCGGGCCTGGGGATGCGTCTCGGGGTAGGCCGCAACCTCGATGTGGAAGTCGTCGCCAGTCTCGGCGCGGATGAAGGCCACCAGGTCGCTGGCGTAGCGGAATTCGCCGCCCAGCCCATAGCCACTGGGCAGATCGCCCCGCAAGGCCACGATGCGCTTGACCCCGGCGGCCGCGTAGGCCGCCAGGCGCGCGCGGATGCTGTCGCGCGTCTGGCCAATGCAGCTCAGGTGAGGCGCCGCCGGACAACCCTCCGCCATGATTTCGGTGATGGTCTGCAAGGTGCCATCCTGCGTGGACCCACCGGCGCCAAACGTGACCGAGCAGAACTCAGGCGCCAACCCGTACAGCTGCTGGCGCACCGCGCGCAGCTTCTCGGCGCCTTCGGACGTTTTCGGCGGAAAGAATTCCAGACTGATCGGCAGGCTCATGCGCGGCCCTCTTCAAGGTTTGATTGCATGGATGAAAAACTCGCGGTTCCCGTCACCGCCGGTGATCGGGCTGTCGAAATAGTCGAGCACCGACAGGCCCAGGCCCGACAGCGCCTCGGTCACGCGGGCCTGCACCCGCGGATAGGCCGCCTCGTCCCGCACCAGCCCGCCCTTGCCGATGTCGGCCGGCTGCAGCTCGAACTGCGGCTTCACCAGCATCAGACCGTGACCGCCCGGCACCATCAACGGCGCCAGCGCCGGCCACACCAGCGTCTGGGAGATGAAGGACAGGTCGCCCACGATGAGGTCAAACAGCGGCGGCGCACCCACCGCGGCCGGCGTCAGGTCGCGTGCGTTGAGGTGTTCGAGGCACACCACGCGCCCGTCGCTGCGCAGCGACGGATGCAGCTGCCCCGAACCCACGTCCACACCCACCACCTGGGCAGCACCGCGCTGCAACAGGCAGTCGGTGAAACCGCCGCTGCTCTGCCCCACGTCGAGGCAGCGCAGACCGGCCACCGGCAGACCCACGCGGTCGAGCGCGCCCGCCAGCTTGAGACCGCCGCGCGAGACGAAGCGCGTCTCGGCGGTGTCCACCAGCGCCAGCTCTGCCGCCGCAGGCACGTCGTCACCGCTCTTGGTGGCGGTGCGCCACGCGCCGCCAGGCAAGCGCCAGCGCACGCCCGCCGCCACCAGACGCTGCGCCTGCGACCGTGAGGCCGCCAGCGCGCGCTCGACGAGGAGTTGATCAACACGCATGCCGGAGTGCTGTGGCCCTGTCGAGAGATGCCGTGGAACCGGCTTGGCCGGGCCGCAGGCATCGCCCCCGGACGGGGGTCGCGCAAAGCGCGGCGGGGGTGATGGCTTCAGTACCGGTAGGTGTTGGCCTTGTACGGGCCTTCCTTCTTCACCCCGATGTACGCGGCCTGCTCGTCGCTCAGCTCGGTCAGCATCGCGCCGACCTTTTTCAGGTGCAGGCGGGCGACTTTCTCGTCGAGGTGCTTGGGCAGGGTGTACACCTTGCCCACTTCATAGTTCGCGCTCTTGGTGAAGAGTTCGACCTGCGCAATCGTCTGGTTGGCGAAGCTGGAGCTCATGACGAAGCTCGGGTGGCCGGTGGCGCAACCCAGGTTCACCAGGCGGCCTTTGGCCAGCAGGGTGATCTTCTTGCCATCGGGGAACACGACATGGTCGACCTGCGGCTTGATCTCGTCCCACTGCAGCTTCTCGAGCGAGGCGACGTCGATCTCGTTGTCGAAGTGGCCGATGTTGCAGACGATGGCCTCGTCCTTCATCGCGGCCATGTGCTCGTAGCGGATGACGTTCTTGTTGCCGGTGGCGGTGACGAAGATGTCGGCCTTGTCGGCGGCGTATTCCATGGTCACGACCTTGTAGCCTTCCATCGCGGCCTGCAGGGCGTTGATGGGGTCGATCTCGGTCACCCACACCTGGGCAGACAGCGCGCGCAGGGCCTGGGCGCTGCCCTTGCCCACATCGCCGTAGCCGGCGACCACGGCCACCTTGCCGGCGATCATCACGTCGGTGGCGCGCTTGATGGCGTCGACCAGGCTCTCGCGGCAGCCGTAGAGGTTGTCGAACTTGCTCTTGGTGACGCTGTCATTGACGTTGATGGCGCGGAACTGCAGCGTGCCCTTGGCGGACATCTCGTTGAGGCGCAGCACGCCGGTGGTGGTCTCTTCGGTCACGCCGATGATCTCGGCGGCCTTGCGGGTGTACCAGGTCGGGTCCTGCGCGAGCTTGGCCTTGATCGAGTTGAACAGGCAGGTCTCTTCTTCGCTTTGCGGGTTGGCCAGGAGGGAGGCGTCCTTCTCGGCGCGCTGGCCCAGGTGCATCAGCAGCGTGGCGTCGCCGCCGTCGTCCAGGATCATGTTCGGACCTTCGCCCGGGGTGCCCGCGGGGCCAAAGTCGAAGATGCGGTGGGTGTAGTCCCAGTAATCGGCCAGGGTTTCGCCCTTGATGGCGAAGACCGGCGTGCCCTTGGCGGCGATCGCGGCGGCGGCGTGGTCCTGGGTGGAGAAGATGTTGCACGAGGCCCAGCGGACCTGTGCGCCGAGCGCCTGCAGCGTCTCGATCAGCACCGCGGTCTGGATGGTCATGTGCAGCGAGCCGGTGATGCGCGCGCCCTTGAGCGGCTGGCTGGCAGCGTATTCCTCGCGGATCGCCATCAGGCCGGGCATCTCGGTCTCGGCGATCTTGATTTCCTTGCGGCCCCAGTCGGCCAGGCCGATGTCGGCAATCACGCAGTCGGCGTTGACGGCGGTGTTGAGTCGTGCATTCATGGTGTTTCGCTCCGGAGGTGGGTGATGGCCACGCGGCGGGCGAAAAAAAA
>Ga0209278_1002474_pt1 | contig 10284 bp, 9 predicted proteins | sample JI81BgreenDNA_FD_187504 | JGI IMG/M metagenome (GOLD analysis project Ga0209278, IMG submission 187504) | Wastewater effluent complex algal communities from Wisconsin, to seasonally profile nutrient transformation and Carbon sequestration -... | ecosystem: Engineered > WWTP > Effluent > Algae... | reverse complement strand
TTTGACATTGGATGCTTGTAAAACTGGAACGGGAATGCTGTTGGAACTGTCGGCAATACTGCCTGAATTTAGTAACTTTCCTGATGTGAATGGAGTAGTTTCCGTTAATTCTGAATTAATTTCAAATGGCTTTTGCAGAGGCAACAAAACGTCTTGAAAATTCTTCATATTTCCTCGCACCCTTTTAGCAGTTAACTCAAATCGCCATCGAAATTTAACTGAGAAGTAAAAATTCACTGCAGACAGGCGCAGATCGACTCAGCTCCGTTTGGAGCGAAACTGACGCTAGCAATTATGCGCTACATCTTGTAAATGTATTCTATTTTTTCTCTGTTGCAAATCATATACTGCTCTGGGTTTTATTGGTTCTCAAAAAGAGTTAAGATTTATCAACATAGATTGCGAAATGTAAGCTCGCGAAATGTAATATTAATTTTTAGCACTTAAAAATTACAGAGGCGTTGAAAATTGTTGTAGAACCTGTGAGAAAATTGTACAAAAAGTAAAATTTGATAGTACAAAGCGCGAACCGTGTCTTACCAACTGCTTCACTCATGACTAATGGCTCTTACTCTTCACCAATTTTGAATTGCAGGCGATCGGTAAACAGTAATTAGTAAATAACGATTTGCTAACGAATACTACGAATCACGTGTCGGCGGATGCTGCAGGCAATATTGCTAACGGTATTTCTTTGCTTCCTGCTATTTCTAATAACGGCAAGCGAGTGGCGATACTCTCATCGGTAGGGCTGGTCAGGATACTTTTATGTTGAGTGCGGGGTTGGAGGCTGATACGATTGTTGATTTTATTCTGGGTCAAGATTCGATTCAATTAGCTAGGGGTTTGAATTTTGGGAAACTTTCGATAGTGGCGGGAAATAATGGTACATTAATTAGATGGGCGAGCAACAATCAATTATTGGCGGTGCTGAGTGAAATTTCTACAAATGCGCTCGGACTTCAAGATTTTAATTCAGTTGAGTTATGAGATGTAAAAATTTTTTTTTGAGGTGATAAGCGTTTGGACAATTCAGAATAAAAACGTGAGTTCAACGCCTCGCGCTCGCGACGGTCAACAGAGACTCCTTCTTACTCGCTCGCGCGGTCGCGATTGTGAGCGATAATTCAAGGAGACAGGCTTTGTTGCCAGATCAACTGTCGTGCTCCGCGATCGTGAGTCCCGAGTGGCAAACTCCCCGTATTGAGGGATAATTCAAAGCAGACCGACCGCAGACTGCATCGATTTTTGAGAGCGCATAACAATCGAATTTAACTAAATCTTATAGCAGTATTGTTTGGGATTTTTAATACTCTAATAAAGTCTTTTGTGCGTGACGAATAATTTCCAATATATAAGGTTTATCCCTCGATTAAATGCTAATCGGAATAGAGAATTAAGGATAGAGTTATTTTACCTGCTGGCAGTCTATTTGCAGGCATCGGGGAGTTCCCCGATGCAGGTCTGTATCTGTTAAACCACAGTCTTAAACAGATTTTGCGCGACGAAATTGCCCACTGCAAAACCAGTGGGCAGCGCATCACCAACCGTAGCCTCGCGCACGTGCACGCCGCCGTAAACCCGGCTGATGGCATCCTCATAAGCAGCATCGTAAAAACTGTTGTAAGTGCGCGTTACACCGGGCATTTCTTGGGAAACTGCCGTAAAAGAGTAGTTTTCACCAAAGTTGTTGTTCTGGTTAATTTCGGCAATCAAGTTGCAAGCCCCCGGAGCTCCAACCGAGGTCATGTTGCCATAGTTCAACCTAACGGTTGTGAATTGTCCCGGAAGCAGGTTGACTTGTTGGATAGTGGAGGTTAGCAAGCAATCGTTGACTAATTTGCCGTCTGGGGCGCGATCGATGGTCTCGTCTGTGGAAGTGTAGAGTTTGACTGTGACGGGGCCTGTAACTGGTGCGGAACCTTGATTTGTCAGCTTCACGTTGACTTTAGCTCGATCGCCCATTTCAATAGTTTTGGGCAAATCTATCTTGCTGAATTTAGCCACTAAATCCCCCTGAGAGGGAAGTAAATTTTGAGCAGTTACTATATCTACAACTTTTTGATGCATTGATGTGACCTTCTTGAAAATTTCAAGCTTTTTGTTATTTCAAAGCTATCCGACTATTCACCCCTTTTATGTAGCATTAATTTCAACGGGCAAATAATAAGTTTCTTAGGAATCAATACTCCGGACAGTTTTTAAGCAGCCAAAGTACCATAAGACAAGACTGAAGGAAGATTAGGATGGTTTAAGATCAAATCCGGGTCTAAATCTAACTTGTCAATAAAGGTACAAAGTAGATGCTTATTGAATTCCAGACGTTTATAAGAAGCCATAGAAAACACAAACGACTTGGCAGATGAAGGACAACTATAAAGTTGATGTTTAGCTAAGTTTAAGGCAATTAGACTGGCATTAAAATGAAAATCAAGCCGTGGTAAATGACGAGCTTGACAATCAGACAATCCTGTAAATTGCTTGGCATCACGAAAAATAAATTCAATCTGGAAGCGAGCCTGATAATATTCAAGAATTTGCTCAGGTGGTAGGTGAATATCAGTGCTAAACAATAAAGCATTTTTGATTTTGCCGTTGGCTTGAACCTCAGAGATACAAACCAAAGAAATTGGGCAATTTAAACAACAACGACCCACCTTCAATGTCTATAATGAAACTCCCGGTTTTAGGTCTTTAACAAAATTAAGACGACTCAACTCATGGCAGTCAACCTTGCCATCATATTTACGTGGAGCTCCCAGTTTCTTTTGTTCACCTGTATAGAGATAGCGTAAGTTAGCATCACTTCTTAACTTGCCAATAAAGTCTAAATTTAAGTCCCGCCCAGTCTCCCAGAATTTAGAGCGATAGTAATAGCCATCAGCTACCAAATAACGTACAGAAGTTGGGAAGTAAAAACGAGTATTCTTGAGATGTTTTGCATAGTCATCAACTCTTGTGATATCAGGCTTTGAACTTTGAGAGTCAGGTTTTTTGCGAGTTTTTCTTGACCGGCAATTCTTCGGTTTGTGGGGCAGCTTTTTCGCAGGCTTTATTTGAGGGTGTGATGGAGTTTGTTGGACACTTAAACTATAAGATAAACGAGTCTCAATTTCGACAATAGAAATAACAGAAATTTCCAATCCCTCTTCCGATTTTCCCGCTACACCATTATAAAAATAAGCTTTACCGTCAGTTTTCTGGCCACTTTTTCTTAAGAAAGAACAATCAATAACAGCAATGATTGTGTGTTCAGGATTTAAGGCTTTTTCGAGGAAATATTGATTGAATTGTGGAAAGTTAAAGCTTTTGAGAAAGTGACGACGGTAGGTTTTTTCGCTCACAGAACTATAACGACTGAGATTGGTGAAGTTGACCTTGCCATAAACAAGCAAAATAGTTGAGAAATAAATTGAGGAGAAACTTCTTTTGGGGTTGACTAATCCGTGGCATTTGTTGTAAGATGGATTCAATAATCTTCATAAGGCAATCTGTTAAGCTTGTGTGTTTTTATAGCTTAACCTAAAAGAGCGCCTTTTTTTCTGTTCATTTTGGGTTCAGATTGCACTCACTTTTTTCGCTTCTGTGATTTATTGCGTAAGCGTTGCTTGCCGTAGGCGTCGCATCCCTCTTTAAAAACTGTCCGGAGTATTGTTAGGAATGAAAAATAACTTAATGAATTACTCAGGTTGAGGTACGGCTCGATAATTCCATTTGGGCAAATATTCGTCAAAAACAATTTGCATAGTATTTTTGAAATTATCAGCTACCTTCCGACCAGTTTGATAAACTTTATTAAGGATATTTACAGCTACAGATAGTCCCGTTTTAGTTTGAGTTTTTTCGACGAGAGCTTTGACTAATTCTAAGCTTGTAAAAATTACTCCTTGACAAGCCCTGGTAATATGAGGAAAAAGTCGATGTTCTATGGGATTATATTTAGATGTATAAGGAGGGTAATGAGCAATTCTGATCTCTATTCCTATTTCATTAACTAATTTCTGCAAATCTTCTTTGAAAATATAATGATTAGCATTATTACTACCTCCCCCATCACATTTTGCCAAGATAGAATTAGCGTTAGGGTACGTAGCTTTACCATAATTATTCCACCAATTTTTTAAAGACTCACAGGCGAATTCACTGGTATCTTTACTATTTCCTAATGTTATATGTCCTCGGTTTTGTTGACAATCATAAATCCCATGTGGGATCACTTTACCGTGACCTAAACTCCAAAAATCATGATCGAAAGTAGTGACAGGTTCCTTTGTATAGAGAGTTCCCGGACGATACAAATTTCCCAAAACTTCTTTCTTTTTGGTATCAAAACTAATAATAGGATTGCTGGATTCTCTATACTCTGCATGAAGTCGAGCAATGTTTTTAAATTGAGCATCCCGATTCTTATTAACTCCTATTGTTTTTTTTTTGAGCTTTTCGTTTCACATACCCATGCTTTTTTAATAGTTGGGCAACTAAGGGGAGCCTAATGGTAAAACCTGCCGCTCGTAGTCCAGAAGCTATTTCTTTATGCGTCAAATTAGTCCATTTGATTAACTCATTCATTGGGTCTCCGGCTGTGTGATTTTTTAAAACTTCTAAAAATGCTGCCTCAATGCCGATTTGAGTAGACAGAATACTTTTTCTTCCCCCTCCTTTCTTTCTGATCCTGGAACTCTTTAGTGTATCTGAGTCCATTTTTTCTAAATCTTCTATTCCCTTGACGATGGTGTTTCGACTGCATCCCAAAAGTTGCATTACATAGCTAATTCCACCCCATCCTAATTTTTGAGATTCTCTAGCTGCATACCTTCTTTTATCTTTTTCTGATAAGAATTTATAAAATTTTTTCATTTCTGACTCAATTGAATTAGAATAAGACATGGATTTAAAAGTAAATTAGAATGGTTAAGTAGAAAAATTCGTTGTGAGTTGCTCTCTGTAGGAGTGAAAATGTAATCTCACACTTTTTTCATTATAACCGATAAGTCATCAACTTATTTATTTTTCATTCCTTATCTATCTTTAGACTAGAACATATCCTCGGTATGGATACAACAGTGTTGTATCCCGTGTTCTAGGTAATGGAAAATTTGTAGGTGTTAGCGAGATTAATCAAACAGGACTTACGCAACTGACACATGATGAGTACGAGATCCCTTACCCATCACCGTAACCCGTCCTCTTAACTTACAAGTTGACAACCGGATCAAAACGTGAAAGGATTTTCGATTTTCCGAAAGTGCGATCGTAGACAACTTGATACCCCTCTTCTGTCGCTAAGTGTAGGAGACCGCAATCATAATCACTCCAGACCGCAATCAATGGTTTTTGGCTGGTATGTCGATCGCACTTTCACTTCACCTAAGTCAGACAGTGGCAGCAGCCGTGCCTGTTGGTAAAGTCCTACAAACAGCACAAACTAACAGTAGCGACGCTGCTGAAACAGCTTTAAAAGAAGGAGCACAACTCTACCAGCAAGGAACGGCCCAAGCAAAAAGAGGTGCGATCGTCAAGTGGGAAGAAGCATTAAAGTTGTATCGGCAACAAGCCGACAATAGAGGGCAAGCACTTAGCCTCCTTGGTCTTGCCAGAGTCTACTCAAAATTAGGAGAAAAACAGAAAGCGCTAGAGTATTACAGCCAGTCCCTTCTCCTGAGTCGGGCAGTAGGTGATCGCAGCGGAGAAGCTGCCACCCTTTTCGGCATGGCTTCTGTCAAAGGCGACCAAAACAATCTTCCCGAAGCCCTCAACGACATTGAATCCTCTCTCAAAATCATCGAAAACCTCCGCACCAAAATAGCCAGCCCAGAACTCCGCAGCTCATACTTTGCCACAGTGCAGGAATACTACGAAGTTTACATCGACCTGTTAATGCAACTGCACCAAGCTAATCCTAAATCCGGTTATGATATCAAAGCATCAGAAGCCAGGAAACGTGCTAGCAACCCCTAAAAAGTAACGCATCGCAGTAGAAAAATGGCAACTTAGGCAATTATAAAATCGTTCACTTCGCTACCCTCGGCATTGCCAACAAAAAAATCCCGAACTGTCAGGAATTGTGATTTCCTTGACCTAATTGCAACAATCGCAGACGCGATCGCCCTTAAGACACCGTATTAGGGTCTGCTCTTAACCTGCCTTCATACGAACAGTTTAGCCGATTGCAAAGCCCGAGTCCGACAACAGCAATTTATGCAACTGTCAAGGCTGGTATAACGGCTGCTGTGTTGCCCATTTTCTCACACTTGCTCTACTTGATTTTTAATTCAATTTAGATCGCCACTTGACTATTAAATCAATTATTTTTTTGTTAAAAACGCTAAGAAATAGCTAATTGTTGTGGAGCGTTAAAGTCTGGAAAGTGCCGTATAAAGTCAGGTATTTGCTGTACAAAAACAGGTATAAATTAGGCTTTTGCAGGGACTGCATTCTCTCTGATTGAATCGGAAAATGTCCAGCAAATGCCTGAATTTCTCTGTCAAATTGCTGCTTTTTTGTGCTGTTAATGCCTTACCCTGTTGGGACTGGTTATGACTGTTCTTGATTAGTAGCAAGCAATGGTTTTGTGATCGCAAACGGCGACTTTATATTTCAGATATAAAAACAATCCGCGCCATGAATACAGATTACTGCCTGTACTAATAAGGTGGAGAACTATAACGACCATTGATAACTGAAAGTTGATCGGCTGCTGTAAACCAAGCGCGCAGTTCCCTCACGGCTGCTGTAAACCAAGCCACTGTTCCCTCACGACTCCTGTAAACCGAGTGCGTAGGAGGGAACTGCGCTTCGAGCACAAGATTGAATAAAAGCCGAGGGAGCGAATAATTCGCAATCCTTCATCCGACCTTCGTAATTATTCGGTTATTCGGCCTCTCACTAATGAGGTAGAATAATTTGCTAGCGAATAAAAGAAACAGATTTTCTTTATTTCAAACATGGGACGATCGAGGAAATGTTAATTACGAAGGTCGAGCGCTCGAAAGGCGGAGTATGCGTTGACTTTTACAGTTGCCAACACAATAGCCATCGACTGTAAATAGCGATCGATCGCAACGCAGGCATTTGCAGTATAAAGTCAGGCGGAAAGCAGTATAAAATCAGTCAGATTACAGGCATTTGCAGGGACTGTACTCTACCTGTATTTACCCGAAAATATCCAGCAAACGCCTGCATTTTACTGTTCCTTTACTGCTTTTTTGTGCTGTTCGTGTCTTTGCTGGTTGAGGCTGGTTTTGGCTGTTCTCTCTCGGTAGCAAGCAATGGTTTTGCGATCGCAAACCGGGCTTTTACGTGCTGACAAAAAATATCCCCCCCCCATCAATATTGAGCATATTGCTTACCCGCAGTTCAAACCTTATTGATATGGAATAAGGAACGACTCGCGAGTGGCTACTGAAGCCCAAATGCCTCAATAAGAGCGGTAAGGTATGGGACAGGCACGGCGAACTATTTTTTTGTTGGAATATATCAGCGATCGCTCTTTACGCCTAGAGATTGCTGCCTGTATTAATCAGGTGGAGAATTATAACCGCTATTAATAGGTAGAAGTCGAGCGACTGTAAACCGACCGACTGCTGTAAACCGAGTCAGGGGGTAAATTTTTATCCGACTGTCAAGCTTTATGAGACAGCAACAGTTTAGCCGATTGCAAAGCGCGCCCGACAACAGCAATTTATGCAACTGTCAAGGCTGACATAACGGCGGCTACGCTGCCAATTTTTTCGCACTTCTGAAATTTGATTTTTAATTCAACTTCCCAAGCCACAACTTGACTATTAAATCAATTCGGTTTTTGTTAAAAACGCTAAAAAATAGCTAATGTTGTGGAGCGTTAAAATCAGGGATTTGTAGTATAAAGTCAGACGGAAAGCAGTATAAAATCAGTGAGATTACAGGCATTTGCAGGGGCTGCACTTTACCTGCAAATGCCTGTAAATATCCTGCAACTGCCTGCAATTTTATGCCAAATTACTGCTTTTTTGTGCTGTTCGTGTCTTGACCTGTTGAGGCTGATTATAGCTGTTCTTTCTCGGTAGCAAGCAATGTTTTTGCGATCGCAAACCCTGACTAATTTGTGCTGGCAAAAAATAATGCTCCCTTATGAATGGGGCATCCTAGGTGTCAAGGCGCTTGATTTTTACCCGCTCTTCGACTGTGCCGATTGCTCACATTGCTCCTGCTGTTGTGGCGGCTTTTGTGGCAGCACAGGCATCAATTGCCACAACTTTCCCATCGCACTTGGGTAGCGATCGATCGCATTGTTCGCTCTCTTGCTAACCAGCCCTCGCCGTCAGAGGTTTAATCGTCCTTCCACTGCGATCGCCTCACTCGCTATAATTTATACAAACAAATTAAGTTAGAGTTGGGTAGGGGTCAGTCTCACTTTGATAAACCCTCTAATAGCCCTCTCCAATTAGAGGGGATAAAATCACCTGATTAGGGGTTTTTAATTACAGCGGCTAACTTGTATCTTGGCAAGAGGTTTTTACTGATTAAAAGCTATGAAAACTTTACCGTCCGTCAAACCTAGAGAGCTGCTATCCAACCATATTCACATTCGCCTAACTGACTCTGACTACAATCAAATTAAAGCAAGAGCCTCGCTAGTCAATTTGAGCATGAGCGACTTCATGCGCCGTGCAGCTTTGAGGAGAACCATGCCGCGCCCTCTAGCTGCATTTGACTTAAAAGCCTATCAAGTGTTATGCAAGATTGATGCCCAACTTAGAATTGCAGGAAACAACCTCAATCAGATGGCTAAAGCTTGCAATAGTGCTGTGGCATTGGGAGAACCCGTTGTTGTCAATACAGGACTCTTAGAAAGCGTACAGCAACTCATTCGAGAAAACGGGAAGGCAATTAAAGCTATGGTTGCAAACCTCGCCAAATCTACAGTACGCTAATTATTAACAAGCCTCGGCTTTACCGCCTGAGCAATCGATTCTGTGCAACTGACGGCTTTTCGGTTATGATTGGCAAACAAATCAAAGGTACAGGCTTTCGGGGCTGTCTAAACTACGTGCTGGGCAAAAAAGACGCCGCTCTAATTGGCGGTACTATGTGCGGACAGACTCCTGAAGAACTCGCTGCTGAATTTGCCATCGCCCGACAACTAAGACCTAACCTGAAAGTAGCAGTTTTTCACGCCACTTTATCTGTCGATAGCACCGAAAAACTAGAAGATTCTGAAGAAAATGACCAACGCTGGCTGGCGATTGCAGCCAACTACATGAAAGCGATGGAATTTGACAACAACCAGTACGCAGTTGTCAAGCACAGCGATACAGAACACGACCACATCCACATCGTCGCCAGTCGCATTTGCCTAGATGGAGGTGTTGTTGACGATAGCTGGGATTATTACAAAAGCCAAGAAACTATTCGCCAGCTCGAACGGAACTACAACCTGGAAACTGTTACACCCAGTTGGGAAACAGACAAGCGAGCTCAGACTACAGGAGAACACAGGCAATTAAAAAGCAAGGGAAACAAGAGCGTCAGGGTGCAATTGCAAGACCTAATTGATGAAGTTACCCAAGACAACCCAAGTATGCCAGAATTCGTTGAGCGGTTGCAGCAACAAGGCGTAGAGGTGCAAGTCACACGAACTGGAATCGGCTTGAGTAAAGGCATTTCTTACAATTTAGATGGGGTCGCTTTAAGTGGCACTCAGTTGGGTAAAGCCTACACTTTTTGTGGATTGCAGAAGCATCGAGGCGTTAGCTATGACAAAGGGCGAGATAACGCCCTAATTGAGGCTTTAATGCAGCTACAACACTTAGCTATCGCCCCTGGTGAGGCAGAGGGAAATGAGTTAGAGTCGTCACAATCTGAGCTACAAACAACAGCAACAACTCTTGCAACAACAGCAAATGAGTTAGAGTTGTTGTCACAATCCAAGCTAGAAACAACCGCACCTGCAACGAGTGCAATAGCAAATGAGTTAGAGTTGTTGTCACAATCTGAGCTACAAACAACCGCGCCTGCAACTCCTGCAACAGCAAATCAGTTAGAGTTGTCACAATCTGAGCTAGAAACAACCGCACCTGCAACTTCTGCAACAGCAAATGAGTTAGAGTTGTCACAATCTGAGCTAGAAACAACTACACATGGAACTCCTGCAAGAGCAAATGAGTTAGAGTTGTCACAATCTGAGCTAGCAGCAACTACACCTGCAACTTCTGCAACAGCAAATGAGTTAGAGTTGTCACAATCTGAGCTAGAAACAACTACACATGGAACTCCTGCAAGAGCAAATGAGTTAGAGTTGCAATT
>Ga0209278_1002473_pt1 | contig 10291 bp, 7 predicted proteins | sample JI81BgreenDNA_FD_187504 | JGI IMG/M metagenome (GOLD analysis project Ga0209278, IMG submission 187504) | Wastewater effluent complex algal communities from Wisconsin, to seasonally profile nutrient transformation and Carbon sequestration -... | ecosystem: Engineered > WWTP > Effluent > Algae... | reverse complement strand
ACTATACGGGGCCTTGCCCTCGATCTGGATGAGCATGCCCGTCTCGATCAACTGCGCTTCACTGATGCCGTGCGGCTTCATGGCGCGCAGCAGTGCGTCGCGGTCGGCGGGGGCATAGCCAATGCGGAATCGTGAGATAATCTCAGGGCTTAGGCCGCGCTCTACCAGGTAACGGCGGGCCAGCTCGCCCTCGGCGGTGTTCTCGCGCTGATGCTCCAACCAGCTGGTGACCAGCTCCATGACCTGTTGCAGCGATTGCTCGCGGCTTTCCCGCTCCACCTCGGCACGGCTGGGGGCAGGCACGGCCAGGCCCGCCATACTGGCCAGCCTTTCAATGGCCTCGCGATAGCCAAGATGCTCATATTCTTTGACAAAATTAATAACATCCCCATGTGCGCCACAGCCAAAGCAATGGTAGAACCCCTTCTCGTCGTTAATGGTGAAGGAGGGCGTTTTCTCTTTATGGAAGGGGCATAGCGCATGGTATTCACGCCCCGCCCGCCGGACGGGGATGCTGCGCCCGATCAGCTCCGACATGCGGACCCGATTGCGTATTTCCTCGATAAATGACTGAGGATACTTCATAAAATACTGAACGGCCTGCCAATAATGCTGTGAGCTAACGGTGTTTTTTTGTTTTTTGCCCGCGGGGGGATTGACCCGACCACCCGGCTACGTATGTTAGCACCATACGCGCACCAACGACGGCAGCAACAACAACGCGCGATTCACCCACAACCATGCGCCGCATGCGCGTGAACGCCAGTGAACAAGATGGGATACTCGATGAGCAATCGTATGCACGACACTATGTTACCCGAATATCTGAAGGTGGGCGAAGAAGTGCTGCCGCTGGTCATCAAGCGTCATGCAAAAGCCAAGCGCATCTGCTTGCGCTACAACCCCACGCAGCATGCCATCTCGCTCACCCTGCCCCGCCACACCAAGGTGAGCGACGGGCTGCAATTCCTGACCGAAAAATCGCAATGGCTGATCGACACCCTCTCCGAAATGCCGCTGAAAAAACAGATCAAGCCGGGCGTGGTCATTCCGCTCTGTGGCGAGCGCGTACGCATCAAGCATGAGCCGAATCTCGGTCGCCAGTTCGCGCTGATGGACCAGACCTTATACATCGCCGGGGGACGCGAATTCTTCCCCCGCCGCGTCACCGAGGCACTCAAGAAAATCGCCGCCGTGCGCATCCGCGATCTGGCCATTGCCTATTCTGGCCAAGTGGGCCGCCGCATCAACCGTATCTCGGTGCGCGACACGCGCAGCCGCTGGGGTAGCTGCTCCAGCACGGGCAATCTGAGTTTCTCGTGGCGGCTGGTGTTCGCCCCACGCGAAGTACTGGAATATGTGGTGGCGCACGAAGTGGCGCATCTGCGTTACATGGACCACAGCGCCAATTTCTGGGCGCTGGTAGAATTCCTCTGCCCCAACCACGAAGTCGCCAAGGAATGGCTGCGCCTGCACGGCAAGCATCTCTATCGGTTCAACGCGTAGGACCCTGAGGTCTTAACGACCAAGCTTCGTCTCAACCCCCAGCTTATCACGCCAATGTTTGGGGCGCTGATGTTCTGGTAACGCGGCCCAACCGCGGTTGAGTACATCCACCTCCTTCTGCTGCAACCCAAGCGCTGGGCAGTCCACCCATTCGCCATCCTTCTGCACCAAGTGTCCGTCGAGATACATGCGACCTTCACGGCCACGCAGCATTGTCGTTAAGTCCCAGTGAATATCGCTTTTATTGCCGTTATGCATCAGCACTTCTTCACCAAGATACTGATTGCCATAGCACCTACCAAGCGCCACATGGAAACTTCCACCGATTTTCTCAACGAGTAGGCCATTCACCGAATGGTTACGAATATGCGGGTTAGTACCGATACCGATCTCGCCCACATGGCGTGAGCCTTCAAATTTCGGGTCGCTAGGGTCGAGATGGTCTTCGAGTTGCAGCACGGCTTGAAGGTCATCGTTGCCCTCTACCGCGTGGCCTTCCACAATACGCCCATGCTCAAACTTTAAGGTAATGTCGCGCATGCGTCGCGTTTTACCGAGAATATCAATCGCGAAATTCCCCTTTGCCACGATCACGCCTTCGAGTGAATCCTTCACCGGCCCACTGAAAATCTCACTGCCGGGAATGTTATGGGCAATCGCGCTATTGGCGAATGTATGGCCTTCAAGCGACATGCGTATATCCGTGCCATCGCTGTTAGTAATGCGTAATTCCTTCGCTGCATTGAAGGGCTTAATTAGATGCGCCTGTGCTTTCTGGATGGCCCGCCATGGCTGATCGCAGGCCTCGAAAAAGAAATCAAGATAAGGGCCGTATGCATACCCATCGAGCGTCGCTTCATGCTCGGTGGGAATATAGGTCAGGATCCATTCCAGTTCACCACGCCCCAACCGTTTGTAGAAATCCACCGTCGATTCCTGATCGTAGCGCTGGAATTTTTTGGCGTCGCGCTGTTCAGAAATCTCCGGGTCAATCTCAGAGGCGATGCGTAAGTTATGGTTGCACGCGGCAATGCGTGCCGTGCGAAGGGCGATTAATCCATCCAGTTGTGCCGGCTCCAATGCATTCACCAGCACGGTATCAAAGGCGCTATCGACAAATTCCATATCGACTGGGATCTGCTGGCGGCGGCAATGCTCAATGACCGCCTCACTGCTTACGCGTGCCAATATGCCGGAGTTAAAGCGCAGCACTGCACCTTGCTTAGCGGTCTTTAAACCAAGCGCATCCAGCATTTGATGCCCAAGGGCACGTTGCTTGGCGGCATCGCAGGGTAGCGTGGGCAAATGTTCCCAATCCTTTGGCTCAACCGCTTCTAGCTGCGCGATCAGCGCCGCATCATTGGCTTTTCCAGCCATCTGGATCTTTGCTAGCCGTTCGCTTTGTAGCAGCAGATCCGCATACTCCGCATTGCTCAACGCATCAGCGGCCTGTGCTTTATCAGCCAAGGTCTTTGCCTTGGAGGCAAGTGGGCTTTGGGGTGTGGCCGCTAAGGCGCGCAATGCGCCGGCAATGGGTTGCGGGAATGGGTTCATACGGCGCTCCTTAGATAACGCACCGTTTAGCCGTTACTTATGTCATTTTGATGACGATTCGCACAAAAAGTTACCGGCTCGGATACTCGTATTTCACGTCACCTTTGGCGGGGACGTTATCCATCAACTTGTTCCAGAATTCCTCGCTGAGTACGCCCTCGCCCTCGTTGGGTGGCGATTGGTCGCGCACCACGGGCTCTGGCGCGGCAGGTGCAGGCATCGCGGATGTCGGCGCGGTCACGGGAACCGGGGCGTTGCCGTCGTTCACGTAGCCAAAGGGCGAGTTAGCGGGCAGCTCCTGCACGGGCGATTCCACCGGCGCGGGCGGCTGCTCGGCGCTTGTGTCGCTGCCGCCGAATAGCCAGGGCAGCAGCCCCTCGCCGCTGCTTGCGCTGTTCGGAATCGTCTCAGGTTTTAGGCCTTCGACTGCCTTGATCATCGCATCGTGCCAGATCATGGCGGGCAGATTACCGCCGGTGACCTTCGCCATGGGGCGGTTATTATCGTTGCCCACCCACACGCCCGCTGCCAACTGCGGTGTGAAGCCCACGAACCATGCATCCTTATAGTCCGAGGTGGTGCCGGTTTTGCCCGCCACGTCGCGCCCCGGCAGCGCCGCGCGCGTGCCCGTGCCCGCGCGCACCGTGCCAAGCATCAGGTAATTCATCATCTCCACCGTACCTTGGGCCAGCACAGGGTTTGCCTCGCTCGGTGGGCGCTTGAACAGTGCGCGACCCTTGGCGGTGCGAATCTCCAACACACCATAGGGCACCACTTTATTGCCACCATTGGCCAGATGCGCGAACGCACCGGTCATCTCCAGCAGCGTTGCCTCCTCCGCCCCCAGCGCGATGGAGGGGTTGGGGTACACATCCGGAATACCGAGGCGCTCGGCCATCTGCGCCACGCGGCGAATGCCCGCATATTGGCTGAGGCGCACCGCTACGGTGTTGATCGATTCGCGGAAGGCCTGCGCCACGGACATGGTGCCTTTGTATTGGCCGGTGTAATTGCGCGGCGACCAGGTTTTATTGCCCACCTGCAGGGTGATGGGTGCATCCTCTACCTCGGCGGTGGGGGTGTAGCCCGCCTCGAGCGCCGCGAGATACACGAACAGCTTGAATAGTGAGCCGGGCTGGCGCTTGGCCTGTGCCGCGCGGTTATATTGGCTCTCGCCGTAATTCTTGCCGCCGACCATCGCCTTCACTGCGCCATCCGCCGCCATGATGACCATCGCGCCCTGGCTTACCTTTTTCGCGTCGCCTTCCATCGAGAGGGTGTTCTCGATCGCATCCGCTGCGGCGGTCTGCATGGCGGGGTCAAACGGGGTAATGACGATCAGGTCTTCTTCCACATTGCCCACCATTTCAGGCACGCTATCGACCACCCAATCGGTGTAGTAGCGCACATCGCCACCTTCCACCGCTTCTTTGGGCTTGGCGGCGAAGGCTTTCAGCGCAGGCAGAATCTCGCGCTCCTTCAGCACGCCGTGATCGGCCATGTTCTTCAGCACCTGATGCGCCCGCGCCATGGCGCGTTCCGAACTCGCCGTGGGTGCGTAGCGACTGGGCGCTTTCAACAGCCCGGCAATCATAGCGGACTCGACGAGATCAAGCTCGGTGCCCGGCTTGTTGAAATAACGGCGCGAAGCGGCATCCACCCCGAACGTGCCACCGCCGAGATACACGCGGTTTAAGTAGATCGCCATGATCTCCTGCTTGCTGTAGCGCCCCTCCAGCCAGAAGGCGAGCAGTGCCTCGCGGATCTTGCGGCTGATGGAACGCTCCGGCGTGAGGAACACGTTCTTTGCCACCTGCTGCGTGATGGTGGAGGCACCCTGACGCACCTTGCCTGCCGTGATGTTCACGATGGCGGCGCGCAGAATGCCGTAGAAATCCACCCCGTGATGCTGGAAGAACCGGCGATCCTCGGTGGCCAGCACCGCTTCGATCAGCGGGCGCGGAAATTTCTCGTAGGGAATATAGCTGCCATACACATCGCCATAGGTGGCGATGATGCGCCCATCGGTGGTCTCCACCGTAATGCCCTGCTGCTTTTTGATGGTGTTGAGATCGCGAATATCCGGCAGCGTGGCCACGAACACCATCAGCGTTATACCGCCCAGCATGAACAGCGCCATGCTGGCACGCATGGCAATGCCCAACCATGCCCGACGGCGCGAGGGGCGCATGCCACCCCGCTTGATGCCCAGTTTCTTCGCGGCAGGCTTTTTGCGGCTAGCAGACACACCCGTTGGCTTGCGCGCGGGCGCATGGGCGCGCGGGCTTACCCTGCCCGCCGCGTGGTTAGCGGGCGCGGGCTTCACACGCACGCGGGCTTTTTTGCGACGGCGCTTTTTGCGAAACGGGTTCAAGTACATCGCCGCCCACTAGCCGAGTTTCGCTAGAAAATATAGCGGAATTATTCCATTGTCGGGCGCGTGGCTGCGCGCTATGACCGGCGCATGCTTACTGCAGCCACATTCGACCCCCTCGCCCGCAGCACCCTCACCGCCCTGCAAGACCGGCTCGATGCCGCCTACGAATCCGGCGCGCTCGAGGAGCTGGAACTGGAAGCCGGCGTCCTCACCATCATGACCGCCACGGGTAAAAGTTTCATCGTCAGCGCACACGGGCCGAGCATGGAGATCTGGCTGGCCTCGCCGCTTTCTGGCGGGTTGCATTTCCGCTGGAACGGCACCGCATGGGCGCTGCCCGACGGGGCGCTGCTGGACGATGTATTGGCGCGCGACCTGCAAAGCCAGGGCGTGGAGATGGCGCATGCGTAGCCGTGCTGGAAACGCCACCCTGCAGGGCGAGCTGCCACCAAAGGGGAAGATCGGCAATCTGCGTTACCTGCTGCATTATATTCGGCGCTACCGGCCACATGTCATCGGTGCATCGGTGGCATTGGTCTGCACGTCCAGCGGGGTGCTGGGCATGGGCTATGCGCTGCGCACACTGATCGATGAGGGCATCGCCAAGGGCGACGCCGACATGCTGGGTTACGGTTATATTGCGCTGCTGGGTGTGGTAGTGCTGCTGGCCTTTGCTACCTTCATGCGCTACCTGCTGGTCAGCTGGGTGGGCGAGCGCGTGGTGGCCGATATCCGGCGCGACGTGTTTGCCAAAATTCTCTCCATGCACACGGCCTATTTTGAAAGTACGCGCACGGGCGATCTGCTGGCGCGCATCACGACGGATACGACCCTGCTGCAAACGGTGGTTGGCTCCAGTGTGTCGGTCTTCCTGCGTAATATGCTGCTGCTCAGCGGTGGGCTCACCATGCTGCTGATCACCAGCGTGCGCCTTAGCGAATATGTGTTCCTGATGTTGCCGGTCGTCATCCTGCCGATCATTCTGCTGGGCAAGCGCGTGCGGCGCTTAAGCCGCGCCACGCAAAACAAAGTGGCCGATATTTCGGCGCATGCCGAAGAATCCATCACCGCTATTCGCGCCATTCACGCCATGGCACTGGAGGATGCGGAATCCACGCGCTTCAGCACGCTGGTCGATGACACGTTGCGTACCGCGCTGGCACGCATCCGCACGCGCGCGTTCCTCACCGCCATCGTCATCTGCCTCATTTTCGGTGCGATCATCACCGTACTCTATATCGGCGGGCAGGATGTGGTGGCCGGGCGTATCACGCCGGGTGATCTTTCGGCGTTCATTTTTTATGCCGTGGTCGTCGCCGGTGCGCTTGGTGCGGTCAGCGAAGTGGTGGGCGAGTTGCAGCGCGCCGCCGGCGCCACCGAACGGCTGATGGAGTTGATGCAGCTCACCCCCGCCATCAGCGCGCCCGCAAACCCGCATTATTTCACGCGCCCACCGGAAGGCCGCTTAAGCTTTGAACATATCACCTTCCATTACCCCTCACGGCCAGATACCGCCTCGCTGAGCAATGTCAGCTTCCGCATCGAACCGGGCGAGACGGTGGCCATCGTCGGCCCCTCGGGCGCAGGCAAGACCACCCTCTTCCAACTGCTGCTGCGGTTTTACGACCCGCAATTCGGCATCGTCCGCGTCGATGGGCATGATGTGCGCACGCTCGACCCGCGCGACTGGCGCAAACATATCGGCATGGTGCCGCAGGACCCGGTGATTTTCTCGGCCAATGCGTGGGACAATATCCGCCTCGGCAAACCGGGCGCGAGCGATGCGGAAATCCTCCGCGCGGCGGAAGACGCGTCGGCGTTATCATTCCTTGAAAGCCTGCCCGATGGGCTGAATACCTACCTTGGCGAGAAAGGTGTGCGGCTTTCCGGTGGTCAGCGCCAGCGCGTGGCCATTGCCCGTGCCATCGTGCGCGATCCAGCCGTGCTGCTGCTGGACGAGGCCACCAGCGCGCTGGATGCCGAGAACGAAACCGCCATTCAAGCCGCATTGGAGCGCGTGATGAAAGATCGCACCACGCTGGTCATCGCGCATCGACTCGCCACGGTGGTGAATGCGGATCGCATCATCGTGCTTAACGACGGCAAGGTCGAAGCCATTGGCACGCATACGCAGCTGCTGAAAGAAAATCCTCTCTACCACCGCCTTGCGGAACTGCAGTTCGCGGAATAAATAGCAGCCATGCACATCCTTCCCTTTGAACCGCGCTTTGCGCCCGTATTCGATGCCTTAAACCGCGCCTGGATTGAGGAATTCTTCTGGATCGAACCGCTCGACAACGCCGTGCTGGGCGATCCGCAAACCCACATTATCGCCCATGGCGGCGAGCTTTGGTTCGCGGTCGAAGGGGATCAGGTATTGGGCTGTTGCGCGCTCATTCCACAGCCGGATGGGTTGTATGAATTCACCAAGCTGGGCGTGGCCGAATCGGCCCGTGGCCGCGGCATCGCCCGCGCCCTGTTACGCCATTGCTATGGCCGCGCTAAGGCGCTTGGCACCGCACGCCTGCGCATTTTCACCAGCACCAAACTTGGCCCCGCCAATGCACTGTACCGCAGCGAAGGCTTTATCGAAATCCCCATGAGCGATGCGCAGAAAGCGCGCTACCAGCGCGCCGACATCATGTACGAACGGCCACTGGATTAAGTAGCACTACTTCAGGAAAATATCGGCCTTATCGCTATTCTCGGTATTGCCGAGCGACTGCACGTTAATGTTCAGCGGGCTGACGCCCTTGCTAAGCAGGAAGGCGCGCACCTGCAAGGCCCGGGTATAGGACAGGCGGCGGGCCACGGCGGCTTGTTCCGCCTCGCCGGATGCATAGCCAACAATCCGCACGGTTTTACCACCGGCTTTCACTTTGCTGGCAAGATCACTCAGCTCCGCTTTGGCGCTTTCCGGTAAATCCGCCTGTCCTGCGGTAAAGGCAATGGATTTCTCCAGCGCACCGGTAGTCGGTGCCGCTGGCGGAGTCGCAACCTGTACGCTTGGAGTGCTTTCAGCCTTCTTCTCCGTTGCCGCGGGCGGCGTAGGCAGCGGCGTTGCTTTTTCAGCCGGCGGTTTCACGGGGGCTGGTTTTGCTGCCGGTGGTTTTGGCGCCGCACTTATTTTCACCGGGCTCTCAATGGGCTTGGACGCACCCGTAGTCCGCGCCGCCACGTTCACTTCAGGAATCTCACGCTTCACAACAGGCTCATCGCCCAGGCCCGGCAAGCGAGGTAGGCCCGGCGGCAATGCAGCACCAGCAGGCGGCAGCGACTTACTATCCACCGCATCTTTGGGCTGCACTGCATCGATGCTGCTTGCAGGCGTATCGCCGGTGATCGCCGTGAGCGACGGCAAGCCTGCAGGTGCAGCTTCTGGCTTCGGTAAGCTCAGGGGTGGCAATGCTGGTTTGGTCGAGAGCACGGATGCGGGCTCGCTGTCACGCGGCTTGGCACGCAGCACCGGATTTTTGGGCGGCTCCGGCAGCGTGGGCGCGGCAGAGATTGCAGCCGTGCCTGACGTTGGGCTCGGTTTACTCAGCGGCGGTAGCGCGCCGATTTCCGTTTTCTCAAGTTTTACTGGTGCGGCGGGCTTCGCCAGCGGATCAGGCTTGGCGGCAACCGGCGGCGGCGGCAAGCTCGCAGGCAACGCGGGGATGGTCACTTGCTTGGCTGCTTCGGTCTTGGCTTTGGCGTCCGCTTCCGCTTTGGCTTTCGCGGCAGCGGCTTCTGTTTCGGCTTTCAGTGCCGCAATCGCAGCATCGGCCTTCGCCTTCGCGGCGACCTCCTCCGCTGCCTTTTTCGCTTTGGCGTCCGCTTCTGCTTTGGCCTTGGCAGCCGCAGCATCTGCCGCAAGCTTTTTTGCCTTCGCATCGGCTTCTGCTTTTGCACGCGCAGCATCCGCTGCTAATTTTTTTGCCTTTGCTGCAGCCTCTTCTTTGGCCTTTGCTGCGGCCTCTTCAATTTTCTTCCACTCAGCCTGTTGTTCAGGGCTCGGACCTTTGATGGTGGTTTTATCGCTGATCAGTCCTTGCTTCTCAGGCGCGCCCTTCATGCTCTCCAGCCGTTGATTGACGCTCGGCGGCAGCGGCGGTGGCGCTTTTGGTACTGGCACCATCAGTGGCGCATTATCGACACGTGGTGGCGGTGGCAACACAGGCTTCTCAGGCGTGACCGGTGCCATGGCAGGCATCGCAGGGGCGGTGGGCGGCGTCGCCGGCTTAACAACCGGCGCTGGCACGGTTGCTGAAGGGGTGGCGACCGGCGGCAAATGATTGGCCGGCAGTTTGGAGAAATTCAGGCCAGAAAGATCCGGCGCGGGCGGTGCAGCGGGTTTAGCAACCGCACGGATCTCCGACAGCGGCGGTACGGTGACAGAAGGAGTGGGCGCGTCCGAAATCGGCGGTGTTGCCAGCGGTGGTAACGCCGCCGGGATGGGCTTCGCGGGCTGGGGTTTCACCGCGGGTGCTGGTGCCACAGGCGCTGGTGCCACAGGCATAGGAGCAGGCTTCGCTATGGGTGCAGGGGCTGGTTTGGGCTGTATTGCTGGTGTCGCAGGTGCGGAAGGCTGCACAGGTTTGGGGGCAGGTTGTTCTGCCGGCATCGTCACGGGTGGTGGCGGCGGTGGTGGCGGTAAATCACGCAGCGTCGGCGTAGGTGCGGCGGGTATAGCGGATGGCACGACTGCCGCAGGCGCAGGCTTTGCGGGTGTCGATAGTGGTACCGGCGCAGGCATCGCAGGGCGCGGCGCAGGCTGCTCTACCGGCTGTTGCCGTGCTGGCGCAGGCATCGCAGGGGTCGGCAGCGGCCGTGCAACCGGAATCGGCGCTGGTGGGGCGACAGGTGCAGGCG
>Ga0209278_1002472_pt1 | contig 10299 bp, 7 predicted proteins | sample JI81BgreenDNA_FD_187504 | JGI IMG/M metagenome (GOLD analysis project Ga0209278, IMG submission 187504) | Wastewater effluent complex algal communities from Wisconsin, to seasonally profile nutrient transformation and Carbon sequestration -... | ecosystem: Engineered > WWTP > Effluent > Algae... | reverse complement strand
GGACTGCCATTGTCGGGTTGGGAAATTGTGCGTCCGCTCTCGTCCAGGGCGTGGAGCATTATCGCAACAAGTCCGAAAGTGCCGGGCGTATCTTCAGCCGCATCGCGCAATATCAGGTCAGCGATGTCCAGTTTGTGCTTGGGATCGACGTCGATCAGCGCAAGATCGGTCGTCCGCTCGGTGAAGCGATTTTCGCTCCGCCGAATAATACATCCATTTTCGAGGGAAATATTGCGTCACCCGCTGCCCCGGTGATGATGGGCCGAATCCTTGATGGGGTCGCTCCGCACATGACCGCTGCGGGAGAACGCGGGTTCCAGCCCGCCGCCGCGCCCGAGGCAAGCGCGGCCGAGATCATCGCCGCGCTCCGGCGCGAACGGGTCGATGTGCTGGTCAACTTCCTTCCCGTCGGCTCGCAGGCGGCGAGCGAATTCTACATGGAATGCGCGCTTGAAGCCGGGGTCGGCGTGGTCAATGCGATCCCGGTCTTCATCGCCAGCGACGCAGGCTGGGAAGCGCGCTTCCGCCAGCGCGGCCTGCCGATCGTGGGGGACGACATCAAGGCGCAGATCGGGGCGACGGTGATCCACCGCACGCTCGCCGCACTGTTCGCCGCGCGCGGGGTCGAGGTGGCGCACACCTATCAGCTCAACACCGGCGGCAATACCGACTTCCTCAATATGCTCGATCGCGAGCGGCTGGCCGACAAGAAGGAATCCAAGACCGAAGCGGTGCAGGCCGCGCTCGCCGCCCGGCTCGAAGATGCCGATATCCGCATCGGCCCGGCCGAATACGTCCCCTGGCAGAAGGACAACAAGATCTGCTTCCTGCGGATGGAAGGGGCCGGCTGGGGCGGGGTGCCGATGCATATCGAACTGCGCCTCTCGGTCGAGGACAGCCCCAATGCGGCCGCCTGCGTGGTCGATGCGATCCGGTTCTGCAAGCTTGCGCGGGACCGGGGGGAAGGCGGGGCACTGATCGCCGAGAGCGCCTTCTACTGCAAGCACCCCCCGCGCCAGATGGCCGAGGATGCCGCGCTCGCCCTGCTCGATGCGCGCGCCGTGCCGCAGCTGGACGCCGCCGAATAGGAGCCCGCGCGCCGCCGATCCGATCCCGCCCTGCCTCACGCCGCCCCCGTTCTCTCTCCCGCTCGAGGTCGTCCTTGCCATGAACGCTTTGATCCTTGCTGCTGGTTATGGCTCCCGGCTGGCTCAGTCCGTGGCCGAACCCAAACCGCTGGCGATGGTGGCGGGCCGAAGCCTGCTGGAATGGGGCGTGTGGCAGGCGGCCCGTGCGGGGGTGCGCCGCGCCGTGGTGGTGACCGGTCACCGCGCCGAAGAGATCGAGGCGCACCTGCCTGCCATTGCGGAGCGCTGCGGCGTGCCGATCACGCCTTGCCGCCTCGCCGATTGGTCGCGGCCCAATGGCCACTCGGTGCTGGCCGGAGCCGCGCAGATCGAGGGCAATTACCTGCTGATTATGGCCGACCATCTGTTTGCGGCCAGCCTGCTCGCCCGGTTGGTTGCGCAAGGGGCGGGCCGTCAGACCGGCGCGCTGCTGGCGATTGATCGGGCGTGCGATGGCCCGGCAATCGATCCGGCTGACGCAACCTGGGTGCGCACCCGCGCGACCGGTTTGATCGCCGCCATCGGCAAGCACCTGACCCACCGCGACGCGGTCGATTGCGGCGCCTTCATCGCCACGCCCGATCTTGCCGGTGCAATCCGCGCCGCGGTGGCGGGCGGTGCGGCTGGGAGCCTGTCGGACGGGATGCAGCACCTTGCCGCGCGCGGGCTGGCCGATAGCCTCGATGTGACCGGGCACTGGTGGATCGATGTCGACGAGCCTGCGATGCTGGCACTGGCGCGCGCGCAAGCACCGCAGTTCCTTGATGCCGCCCCGTCCGCGGCGGAGTCGCAAGGGGCTTTGGCATGACAATGCGGGCTGGCTTGCCGATCCTGTTCGATTGCAGCCGCATGGTCGCGCGCGGTCTTGCGGGGCGGATGCCGACCGGGATCGACCGGGTGTGCGAGGCCTATCGCGCGCATTTTGCGGCGCGCGCGCAGACCCAGGCGGTGGTGCAGGTGCGCGGCCGCGCGCGGGTGCTCTCGGCAGCCCATTCGGCCCGGCTGTTCGATCTGCTCGCAGCGCCGGGGGAGGGGTTCCGCCGCCGCCTTGCCGCGCTCGCCGCGCAGGTTGTCGCCAGCGGTGCTGGGCCTGCGCCCACGCCCGGGGCGCTCTATCTCAACGTCTCGCATTCGGACTTTGATCGCGACGCGCATCATGGCTGGCTGCGTGCAGGCGGCGTGCGGCCGGTCTATCTGCTGCACGATCTGATCCCGATCGCGCATCCCGACTTTACCACCGCGCACAAGACCGCGCGCCACGAAGGGCGGGTGCGCCGCGCGCTGGAGGCGGCGAGCGGGATCATTGCCAATTCCCACGCCACCGCCGCAGCCATCCGCGCCTATGCGCATAGTGTAGGGCTTCGCCTGCCGCCGCTGCTTGAAGCACCGCTTGGCGCGACGGACTTGCCTGTTCCGGCCCTGCCCCCGGGCCTGCCGCCGCGCGCGACCTTTGTTTGTGTCAGCACGATCGAGACCCGCAAGAACCACATGCTGCTGCTTGATGTGTGGCAGCGGCTGATCGCCCAGCTGGGGGAGCGCGCGCCGCGGCTGGAGCTGATCGGGCGCTGGGGGCTGGGAAGCGAGACTGTGCGGCGGCGCTATCGCAGCGATCCCTACCTCCACCGCTTCATTACCATCCGCAACCAGTGTGATGATGATGCCATCGCCCGCGCGCTGGTCGGCGCGCGCGCATTGCTTGCGCCGAGCCGGGCCGAGGGCTTCGGCCTGCCCGTGGCAGAGGCGCTGCGGCTCGGGGTGCCGGTGATCGCGAGCGATCTTGCCGCTTTCCGCGAAATCGGGGGCGCGGTGCCGACCTATCTCGATCCCGCCGCGTCCGAAGCATGGCTGCGCATGATCCGCGAATTCGCCGCCGACGGGCCGGAGCGGCAGCGCCAGCTGGCGATGCTGCGCGCCTGGCGCGCGCCCGACTGGCGCGATCATTTCGCACTGGTCGAAGCCTGGCTCGAACGTCTGCTGCGGCCGGTGCCGATCACTCTGGCGGAGCGCGCGCAGCCGGCGGTGGATTGGCCCGGCCCCATCGCGCCCGACCGCGCTGTGGCCGGAGGGCGGCGCTGATGCGGATGGCGCCGATCCTGCCCGCGCTCGGCGAGGAGGGGGCGGCTGTGCCCGCGCCCAGCCTTGCGACGCGCCTGCTCGCCCGGCTGCGTGCGCTCGATCCGCTGTTCGCCGCGCTGGTGATCGTGCCGACGCTGCTGGCCGCGCTCTATTTCGGGATCTTTGCCAGCGACGTCTATGTCTCGGAAAGCCGCTTCATCGTGCGCAGCCCGACCAAGCCCAACCTCTCCCCGCTGGGCGTGGTGCTGAGCGGGGGCAACATCGTCGGCGCGAGCGAGGAAAGCGCGGCGGTGAGCGAGTTCATCGCCTCGCGCCAGGCGCTGGGGGCGGTCAATGCCGATGGCCTTGTCACCCGTGCGTGGGGCAATGACGCGGTGTTCCGGCTCGACCGGTTCGGCGGGCTGGGCGCTGACACGGGCGAGGACTTGTTCGAATATTACCGCGATTCCGTCGCCGCCGAGGAAGCGGATCAGACCATGGTGACGGTGCTGAAGGTGCGCGCCTTCGATCCGGTCAGCGCTCAGACCATAAACCGCCGCTTGCTCGAAGCCTCCGAGGTGCTGGTCAATGACCTGTCCGAACGCGCGCGGCGTGATGGCATCGCGCTGGCCGAGGCGGAGCTGGGCCGCGCGCGCACCGCTGCGAAGGATGCGGCGCTGGCGCTGGGGGCGTATCGCGATGCGGAAGGCGTGATCGACCCCGAATTGCAGGCGAGCGCGGGCTTGCAGATGATCGGCAAGCTGCAGGATCAACTGATCGCCGGGCAGACCCAGCTGCTGCAGCTGGAAACCTACACCCCGCAGGCCTCGCAGATCCCCTATCTGCGCACCCAGATCCGCAAGCTGGAGCGCGAGATCGACGCGCAGACCGCCTTGCTGGCGGGCGGGCGCGGGTCATTGTCGGCCGCCTCGGTGCGCTATCAGGAGCTGCGGCTGGCATCGGAATTTGCCGAAAAGCAGCTCGCTGTGGCGCTTTCCGCCTATCAGGAGGCCACCGCCGAGGCGCGCCGCAAGCAGGCCTATGTCGAACGGATCGCGCAGCCCAGCCTGCCCGACGATGCCGCCTATCCGCGCCGCCTCCGCGGGGTGGCGGCGACCTTTGCGCTGGGCCTCATCGCCTGGGGTGTCGCCGCGATGCTGCTGGTCGGCGTGCGCGAGCATCGGGAGTGAGCATGGCTGAAGCCGCCCCCCTTCCGCCGCCCGCGCCAACGCCGCCGCCCGTTCCCGCTCTGGCCGCCAGCCTCGCCGTGCATCGCCGGGTGCTGGGTGCCTTGCTGGTGCGCGAGCTGCTGACCCGTTACGGGCGGCACAATATCGGTTTCCTGTGGCTGTTCGTCGAACCGATGCTGTTCACGCTCGGGGTGACCGCGCTGTGGACCGCGACCAAGGCGGTCCACGGCAGCGACCTGCCGATCGTCGCCTTTGCGCTGACCGGCTATTCCAGCGTGCTGCTGTGGCGCAACATGCCGGGGCGCTGCATCGGCGCGCTGATGGCCAATCTGGCGCTGCTCTATCACCGCAATGTCCGGGTGCTGGATATCTATCTGGCGCGGGTGCTGATCGAATTCGCCGGGGCGACGATCTCGTTCATGGTGCTGGGCAGCCTGTTCATCCTCGGCGGCTGGCTGACCCCTCCCGAAGATGTGCTGATGGTGATCGCGGGCTGGCTGCTGATCGCGTGGTTCGGCGCGGCGCTGGCGATCCTGCTGGGCGCCTTGAGCCACGAGTTCGAGCTGGTCGACAAGCTGTGGCACCCGGCCTCCTACCTGCTGTTCCCGCTTTCGGGCGCGGCGTTCCTTGTCAGCGGCCTGCCCAAGGCGGCGCAGGATATCGTGCTGCTGCTGCCGATGGTGCACGGGGTGGAGATAATCCGCGAAGGCTTTTTCGGCTCGCGGGTGGCGACAATCTTTGACGCCGGTTACGCGCTGACCGGGGCAGGGGTGCTGAGCCTTGCCGCCCTGATCGCGGTGCGCTGGACGGCGCGGCGGGCGGTGCCCGAATGATCATCGCCGATCGCATCGCCAAGACCTATCGCACCCGGTCCGGCTCGCGCCGGGTGCTCGATGATGTCAGCTTCACCCTCACCATGGGCGAAAGGCTGGGCGTGCTGGGGCGCAACGGGGCAGGCAAATCGACCCTGATCCGGCTGGTCGGCGGGGCCGAGCAGCCCAGTGCGGGGCGGATCACGCGGGGCATGTCGGTATCATGGCCGCTGGCCTTTGGCGGGGCGTTCCAGCCCGCGCTGACAGGGGCCGACAATGTCCGCTTCATCAGCCGCCTCTATGCGCAAGATCCTGACGCGAACCTCGCCTTTGTCGAAAGCTTCGCCGAGCTGGGGGCATATCTGCGCGAACCGGTGCGGCACTATTCGTCCGGCATGCGGGCAAGGCTGGCCTTCGCCATATCGATGATCATCGAGTTCGACTGCTTCCTGATCGACGAGATCGCAGCGGTCGGCGACGCGCGCTTTCATGAGCGCTGCAATTACGAATTGTTCGACAAGCGCGGGGACCGGGCGATGATGATCATCTCGCACGATCCGGGCTATCTGCGCGATCACTGCAACCGCTGGGCGGTGCTGGATGGTGGGCGGCTGACGGGCTTTGCCGATTTCGACGATGCGCAGGATCATTTTCTGGCGATCATGGCGGCCGGGGCGGCGGCGGTTGGCGATGCAGGCGCGCCCCTGCCTTTTGCCCGGCGGCTGGCGGCGATTGATGCCCTGCGGCGGGTGGCCCATGCCGATGCGGCGTTCATGGCGCTGGTGCGCAGCGGAGATGCGGCGCGCGATGCGCATGACTGGGCCGCGGCCGAGCGCGAATATGCCGCCGCGCTGACGCTGCACCCGCATGAACGCAGCTATTGGGCGCAGCTTGGCCATGTGCTGCGCGAACAAGGCAAGGCCGCCTGCGCCGAAATCGCCTATCGCACTGCGGCAGCCTATGGCGAGCCTGTGCGGGTGCTCGCGCCGTTCGTGGCGGCAGTCGCGGGGGAGGGGGAGGCTGGCACCATCGCCGCGCCCGATAATGGCCCGAGCGCGCAGCAGCCCCCCGGCTTCCCCGATCTCGCGCTGCTCGCCGCCGCGCTCCATGGCACCGCGCGTCTCGATGCGGCCGAGGCGCTGGCGTGGATGCGGGGCGGGGAAAACCTTGCCGCGATTTTCGCCGCGATGGCCGCGCGCGCCGATGCGTCACCATCTGCCCTGCCCACGGCGATTGCGGTGGTGCCGGGCGAGGACGCGCCGCTGCGCGGTGGCTGGCGGGATGATCTTGCCCGGCTGATGGGTGCCGATGCGCGCCTGCTGGCCGATGCCTTGGAGCAGGGCGCGCCCGTGCTGGCGGCACTCGTCGCGGCAGGGGCCGCCAGCGGCTGGCCGATCCTCACCACCCCCACCACGCCGGAGCCCGCCCCCGCATGAGCAATTTGCGCCGCATCCTCCTCGATCAGCCGCGCCCGGTGGCCGAGGCCCATTTCATCGATCGCACCCGCAGCCAGTATCTCGGGCGCGGCACCCTGCTGTGTCAGGTGCTGGGCGGGCTGAAGCTCTTCGCGCTCGGCGATGATGTCGGCTTCACCCCGCACATGCTGTTCGAAGGCTATTGGGAATATTGGCTCACCCGCCACTTCGCCGCCGCGATTCGTCCGGGCGACACGGTGATCGATATCGGCGCGAACCTTGGCTACTACACGCTGCTCGCGGCCGATCTGGTCGGGCCGGGCGGGCGGGTTGTGGCGGTTGAACCCAATCCGGAGGTTTTTCGCTGCCTTGCCGCCAGCATCCAGGTCAATGGTTTTGCCCCCCGCGCCGAGGCCCGCCAGATCGCTCTGGCCGCCCCCGGAGAGCACGGCGCACGCCCCTTTTTCGTGCCCACGGGTGAGCCCAAGAACGGCCGCCTGCTGCTGCCGGGGGAGGATTCGGGCTTCCTCGCAAGGCTCGGCAGCGTCAGTCAGGTGCCGCTCGGTCAGCTTTATCCCGATGATTTTCAACGGGTTGATTTCATCAAGATTGATGTCGAGGGGGCAGAGCTGGCGGTGCTTGAAAGCCTGCACCCGATCCTCGCCCGGTTCCGTCCCAAGGTGGTGTGCGAGGTCAACTTCGCGCGCGGTTATGGCTGGGACGATGTTGCGCGCGCCTTCGGCACCGAGGCGCTCGCCTTCCTCGACTTCGACAGCACCGTAAAGCCCCTTACTCGCGCGATGGCTGAAACCCGGCAATGCGGGGAGGACTGGCTGGTGTGCGTCGACCTTGCGCTTGCGGACACCGGCCCAGCACCCGCGTCGCACCCTGAGGCTGACCGAGGAGTTCCGGCATGAAGCCTGCCCGAGAGATGTTCGCGCTCAGCGCCCCGCGTCGCCGCCCGGCGCGGATCGATGAACCCGCCAGCCCGCGCCGCGCGATCCCTGCGCTGTCCTTCGCCAGCCGCGAGGCGCTGCTCGATAGCGCGCAGGCCGCCGCATTGGCCGATCCCGCCTTCTGCGCCTTGATCGCCGAGGGTGATGCCCTGCGCGACGCGGGCGACTGGAAGCCCGCCGCCGATGCCTATGGCGCGGCGCTGAAACTTTATCCCTATGAGGCGAGCTACTGGACGCAGCTCGCGCATATGCTGAAGGAGCAGGGCTATTTCGCGCTGGCCGAAATCGCCTATCGCACCGCCGCCGCCTTTGGCGCGCCGCCGCCGGACGTGCGCCCGCATTTCGCCTTCGTGATGGAGCGGCAGGGCACGGATCCCGGGCGCTGGCCGCTGCGCTTCCGCGAGCCTGCAGCACTGCACCGGCAGGCGCCCGGACGCCCCGATCTGCTGGCCCTGGCGCGGTTGTTCTGGGACGCGCAGGATGTCGCCGATGACGAACAGCTCGCCCTGCTGCGCAGCTGCGGCACGCTGGATGAACTCGCCGCCGCGATGATCGCCGATGGTCGGTTCGAGAAGGCTAACCGCGTCTGGCTGGAACTCCTGCGGGAGGATGAGCTGTGAGCCGCTTCCTGCCCGATGCCGCCTCGCCCCCGGTGTCGGTGGTGATCAACACCCTCAACCGCGCCGATCTGCTCGACGATGCGATCACCGGGGTGATGCAGCTGGATTACCCCGCCTTCGAACTGGTGGTGGTGAATGGCCCGTCGACCGACCATTCGGAAGAGGTGCTCGCCCGCTGGCAGGGGCGGATCAAGCATCTGCGCTGCGCCGAGGCGAACCTTTCGGTGTCGCGCAATGTCGGGATTGCCGCCGCGTCGGGAGATATCGTCGCCTTCCTCGATGACGATGCCGTGCCGCACCCCTTGTGGCTGCGCTATCTCGCCAAGGCCTTTGCCGATCCGGCAGTGGGCGGGGCGGGGGGCTTCACCGTCGATAACACCGGCCAGCGCTGGCAGGTGCGCAAGACGGTGTGCGACCGTTTCGGCAATGCCCATTTCCCGCCCGACAGTTTTGACGAGCGGGTGTTCAACTGGCCCGGCACGCCGCTCTATCCCAGCCTGCTCGGCACCAATTCGAGCTTTCGCCGCGATGCGCTGGCGGCGATCGGCGGGTTCGATCACACCTTCGCCTATCTGCTCGACGAGACTGACGTGTGCCTGCGGCTGGTCGATGCCGGGTGGGGCGTGGTCTATGAACCTGCGGCGCTGATCTTCCACCAGTTCGCCGCCAGCCACATCCGGTCGAGCACGCGCAAGGCCAAGACGCTCTACCCGTCGGTCGTCAGCAAGACCTATTTCATCAACCACCATGGCCGGGCCGAGGGCTATGGCAAGGTTGCGCAGGCCTTGCAGGATTATCGCGAGGAGTTGCGCCGCGCCAACGCCTGGCTGGAGGAGCATGGCGAGATTTCGCCGCATCACCGCCAGGCGCTCGACAGCGATGTCGAGGCCGGGACCGAAGCGGGGATGGAAGCCGTCAGCCGCGCCCGGCTGGCAAACAAGCGCTGCGGCGATCTGGCTGCGCATGACGCGCTTGAGGCGGGTGCCTTTCTACCTTCCTCTCAGCCCCCGCCCTTGCGCGTCGCACTGGTCAGCCAAGGCCTGCCCCCGGATAATGAGGCCGGGATCGCGCGCTGGACGATGCTGCTGGCTGAAGGCCTGCGTGATCAGGGCGTTGCGGTGCATATCATCACGCGCGCCAAGGACTTGCCCAGCCGCCGCTTTGTGGGCGGCATCTGGTATCACACCATCGCCGCCGCACCCGACGAGGCCGAGGCGCTGGCGGCCGCCTATCAGGTGCCGCGCGCCGGGGTTGCCGAATGGATGGCCGCGGTGATGCGCGAGATCGCCTTCCTCAAAACCTTCGGGCTCGATCTCGTCTCCTTCCCGATCTGGGATCTGGAGGCGCTGCCGGTGCTTGACGATCCCGAGGTCGCTACGGTGCTGAGCCTGCACACCTCCTACCGCCTCGCCCGGCCGTTCAAACCGGAATGGAGCGCGCGGGTGATCTATGGCCGCAGCTTTGTCGAACCGATGATCGCCGCCGAAACGCGCGCGCTGCGCCAGGCGCCGCACATCCTCGCCAATAGTCAGGCGGTGATCGACCAGATCGAGGACGAATATGCCGTCACGCTGGATGGGCGGGCGCAGATCGTGCCGCATGGAACGCCCGATATCCTCGCAAGACTGGGCATGGCACTGGAGGACAAGCTGGCGCGGCTGAAGCGCGGCGATCCCTTGCGGGTGCTGTTCGCGGGCCGGTTCGAACCGCGCAAGGGGCATGATCTCGCGTTCAGAGTGGCCGCCCGCTTCAAGACTGATGGGAGGCTGCGCTTCGAATTCGTCGGCGCGCTGCCCGATGCCGCGCTCACCGCGCAGATCGCCGAGGATTTCGGGCGTGAGAACCGCCTCGTCTTCCATGGCGAGGTCGACCGCGGCGCGCTCGAAGCGCTCTATGCCGCTGCCGATGTGGTGCTGATGCCAAGCCGGTTCGAGAGCTTCGGCCTTGTCGCGATCGAGGCGATGTCGGCGGCCACTCCGGTGCTGGCGCTGGCCTCGGGCGGGCTGGCCGAAGTGGTCGAGGATGGCGTGTCGGGCTTTCTGTTTGCGGGCGAGGAGGCCTTCGTCGCCGGTGCCGCCGCAAGGCTGTCGGCGTTTGCGACCGACCGGGCAGGCCTCGCGGCGC
>Ga0209278_1002471_pt1 | contig 10299 bp, 8 predicted proteins | sample JI81BgreenDNA_FD_187504 | JGI IMG/M metagenome (GOLD analysis project Ga0209278, IMG submission 187504) | Wastewater effluent complex algal communities from Wisconsin, to seasonally profile nutrient transformation and Carbon sequestration -... | ecosystem: Engineered > WWTP > Effluent > Algae... | reverse complement strand
GCATCCGCATGAGTGCCACCCTGTCGGTGCTGCGCGCCGCACTGGCCAACCCGCGCCTGGCGCTGGGCCACCGCAACATCTTCCTGCTGAGCCACATGCGGGCCAACACCAGCCTGTTCGGCCACCTCGTGGGCAGCCACCCGTGGATCGAGGGCTACTACGAGATGCACATCGGCTACTTCAGCTGGAAGAGCCTGTGGCGGCAGAAGCTGCGGCACTTTGCGGAACACCGCGCCAAGCCCGGGGCGCGGTTCATGTTCGACAAGCTGCTGCACGACGGCCACCACATGGCGCCGGCCTTGCTGCTGCGCCCCGGCACGCGCACCATCTTCATGACCCGCGGGCCCGAGCAGTCGGTGAAGAGCCTGGTGGTGCTCTACCGCACCCACCTGCCCCACCTGCCCGAGGCCACCGTGCAGGGCGCCGTGGACTACTACGTGCAGCGCCTGGCCTCGCTGGCCCGAACCGCCGCCACGCCCGGCCTGCGCTACTTCTACATCGATGCCGAGCGCCTGATCGAGGACACGGGCGCCACCGTGGGCGCGCTGTCCACCTGGCTGGGCCTGCCCACGCCCATTCCCACGCGCTACGAGACCTTCGAGCAGACCGGCCGCGGCCACGGCGGCGACCACTCCGAGCGGCTCAAGTCCGGCGAGGTCAGTCGCGCCAAGTCCGACTACTCGGCCATCGCGCTCAGCGACGAGCAGCTGCAGGCCATCCACCAGGCCTACCAGGCCTGCCGCCAGCAGATGGTGGCCGGCGCCGAGGCGCGCGAGGTGCTGCGATGAGCACGCCGGGCGGCACCGCGCGCGAGCTGCCCGTGGTCTTCGAGTGCGAGGGCAGCCGGCTCGTCGGCATGGTGCACGTGCCGGCCCGGCCGCAGGCGCGCGGCCTGCTGTGCGTGGTGGCCGGGGGCCCGCAGTACCGCGCAGGCCTGGCCCGCAACCAGGTGCGCCTGGCGCGGCGGCTGGCGGCCGCGGGCGTGCCCGTGATGCGCTTCGACTACCGCGGCCTCGGTGACAGCGAGGGCCGCTTCCGCGGCTTCTGCCACGTCGAGGCCGACCTGCGCGCTGCGCTGCAGGAGTTCCTCGCGCGCGTGCCCGAGCTGCGCGAGGTGGTGCTGTGGGGCGGCTGCGATGCGTCGTCGGCCAGCCTCATCAATGGCTGGAAGTTCCCGCAGGTGAGTGGCCTGATGCTCGGCAACCCCTGGGTGCACTCCGAGGAAACGGGCGACCAGGTCGCCGTGGCGCACTACCGCCAGCGGTTCAAGGACAAGGACTTCTGGCTCAAGCTGCTGCGCGGCGGCTACAACCCGCTGCCGGCCGCGGCCACGCTGCTGCGCTCGCTGCTGCGCCGCGTGCTGCGTGGCCTGGGGCTGGGTGGCGGCGGCGGCCAGGCGCAGGCCCCGCAGGCCGACGACCCCGCGCTGCCCTTCCAGCAGCGCATGCGCCTGGGCCTGGCGCGCTTCAAGGGCGAGGTGCTGTTCGTGATGAGCGGTCAGAGCCTCGTGAGCAAGGAGTTCGACCAGCTGCTCGTGGAGTCACCCGCCTGGCAGGCGGCGCTGGCCGCACCGGCGCGCGTGGTTCGTGTCGAACTTCCGCAGGCCGACCAGGCCTTCTCGAGCATGGCGTCGCAGAATGAGGTGATCGAGCTGATCGCCCGCTGGATGAGCGAACCGCGGCAGCTGCCGGGGGTCGAGGGCGCAGCCGCCATGCTGGCCGCAGCCACGCAGCGCCTGGCGACATCGACCAACCAGGAATCATGACCCGAGATCCGCGCCCACCCCTGTGCCTTGGCGCACCCCGTTTCCCGGCCGCGCTGGAGGCCACCTGGCCCGCAGGCCTGGGCGTGGCCGAACGCTGGCTGCGCACCGTGCAGGCCCTCGGCCCCGAGCAGGCCTGCCGCCAGGTGCAGGGCGACTTCGCCGTGGCGCTGCCCCTGCCCGACGGCCGGCTGCTGCTGGCCGTGGACCGCTTTGCCGTGCGCAGCCTGTGCTGGCGCCTGGTGGGCGGCGAACTGCACGCCGCAGCGCGCGCCGACGAGCTGGCGCGGCTGGCGCCCACGGCGGCACTCGACGTGCAGGCCCTCTTCAACTACCTGTACCACCACGTCATCCCCTCGCCGCGCACGGTGTTCGAGGGCGTGTCGCGGCTGCCCGCGGGCCACTACCTGCTCTACCAGGGCGGGCAGGTGACCTGCGCGCCCTACTGGGTGCCCGAGTTCCAGGAGCCGGCCCGCGCCGACTTCGACACCAGCGCCCGGCGCTTCCGCGAGCTGCTCGAGCAGGCCGTGGCGGCCGAGCTCGACGGCGGCAAGCCGGCGTGTTTCTTGAGCGGCGGCACCGACAGCTCCACCGTGGCCGGCATGGTGGGCCGTGCCGCCGGCAAGGCCGCCGCCACCTATTCCATCGGCTTCGAGGCCGAGGGTTACGACGAGATGGCCTTCGCGCGCATCGCGGCGCGCCACTTCGGCACCGAGCACCACGAGTACTACGTGACGCCGGCCGACCTGATCCGCAGCGTGCCCGAGGTGGCGGCCTCCTACGACCAGCCCTTCGGCAACTCGTCGGTCTTGCCGGCCTACTACTGCGCACGCATGGCGCGCGAGACCGGCGCCACGCGCATGCTGGCCGGTGACGGCGGCGACGAGCTCTTCGGTGGCAACTCGCGCTACGCCAAGCAGCGCATCTTCGGCTGGTACGGGCACGTGCCCGGGCCGCTGCGCAGCGGCCTGCTGGAGCCGCTGCTGCTGCACACGCCGCTGGGCGGCCTGCCCCTGGCACGCAAGGGCCGCAGCTACATCGAGCAGGCCCGTGTGCCCATGCCCGACCGCTACCAGCCCTACAACCTGATCATCCGCCAGGGGCTCGAGCAGGTGTTCACGCCCCGCTTCCTGGCCGCCGTGGACCCCCTGGCCCCGGCCCGCCAGCAGCGCGAGGTGTGGGCCGCGGCACGCACCGGCGACGCACTCAACCGCGAGCTCGCCTACGACTGGCGCTACACGCTGGCCGAGGCCGACCTGCCCAAGGTCTGCGGCAGCACGGCGCTGGCGGGTGTCTCGGTGGGGTTCCCCATGCTCGACGCACGGCTGGTGGACTTCTCCATGCAGCTGCCCGTGGACTACAAGCTCAAGGGCCTGAAGCTGCGCTGGTTCTTCAAGGAGGCGTTGCGCGGCTTCCTGCCCGACGAGATCCTCGTCAAGCGCAAGCAGGGCTTCGGGCTGCCCTTCGGCGTGTGGACCACGCGCCACGACGGCCTGCGCCAGCTGGCGGGCGAGGCCTTGTCCAGCCTGCAGCGGCGCGGCATCGTGCGGCCCGAGTACCTGCAGACCCTGCTCGGCAGCCGCCTGGCCGAGCACCCGGGCTACTACGGCGAGATGGTGTGGATCCTGATGATGCTGGAGCACTGGCTGCAGGGAAGCCCGCACCCGGACTTTGCCTTGGAGGGCTGACCTGATGAAGTGGGCATCTCGAACAGGCGCCCTGGTGCTGGCCACCACCCTCGTGGCCGGTGGCGGGGCGTGGGCGCAGGACTGCGGCTCGCTGGAGTCGCACTACGGCCCCTTCGACTTCCGCGTGAACCGCGACAAGCTGCCCATCGTCGAGAACTTCCACTTCAACGCGCGGGTGGAGGCGCTGGTGAGCGGGCAGTCCGCCCGCACGCCCGGCCCCGACCTCGAGTACGTGCTCAAGACCTTTCCCAACCACCCGCGCGCCTTGGCCGCGGTGTCGCGCTGGGCCAAGGTGAACCGTACGGCACAGCCCTCCGACATGAAGATCTCGGTGGACTGCCACTTCGAGCGTGCCCTGCGGTTCCGCAACGACGACGCGGTGGTGCGCATGCTGTTTGCGCAGTGGCTCAACCAGACCCAGCGCAAGCCCCAGGCCCTGCAGCAGCTTGCTCAGGTGGACCCCAAGGGCAACCCGCAGACCACGGCCAACCTCGGCCTGTTGTACGTCGAGCTGGGTGAGTTCGAACTGGCACTGGCGCGGGCTCACGAAGTGCAAGCCGCGGGCTACCCCATCCCGCTGCTGAAGGCCGCCCTGGTGAAGGCCGGGCGCTGGCAGGAACCCGCAGCGGCTGCGGCCGCGTCGGCCCCCGAAGCGGCGGCTTCGCCGGCGGCGCGCTGAGCCGCGGCGTGCCCGCTTCGATGTTCGGCGTCTACCGCACAGCACCGGCCCTGGTGGGCGATGCCGTGGCTGGCGGACATCACTTGGCGCTTGGCCCGGACGCCGACGCGCAGGCGCTCGGTCGCAATCCGGCGCCGGTGTTGATGGCTCCGCTGCTCTTGATGTCCGGCGTGGCGCGGCAGCGCGGCGAGTGGGGCTTCATGCTCGCAGGTGGTGTGCTGACCCTGGTGATGGCTGCAGCCGCGGCGGCCACGCTGGAACCCACCATCCAGGCGCTGCGGGCACGCATCCGGCACGCATCCATGGGCGCTGCGTCATGAGCCCGCAGGCCGCAGGCAGCAGCCCGGCAGCACCGGCGGTCTCGGTGATCGTGCCCACGTACAACGTCGGGCCCTACGTGGCCGAGACGCTGGCATCCATCCTTGCGCAGACGGGCGGTGCGTCGTTCGAGGTGCTCGTGGTCGACGATCGGTCGACCGACGACACCTGGCAGGTCGTCAGCCGCGTCGCTGCCCGCGACGCGCGGGTACAGATGCTGCGCAACAACGGCCCGCAAGGCGCGGCCGCTGCGCGCAACACCGGGCTGCAGGCAGCCCGCGGCGAGTGGGTGGCGTTCCTGGATGGTGACGACCTCTGGATGCCCGACAACCTGCAGCGCAAGCTCGAAGCCGCAGCGGCCTGCCCGGGTGTCGCCATGGTGAGTTCCGACTTCGTCAACGAGAACCGTGCCAACCGCACCATGCCACGCGAGGCCTGGGCCGGGCTGCGCCAGTCCCTTTTGCCGGCCTGGCAACAGCAGCTGGCCAGTGCACGCGTGGTGGTGCCGGGCCGCGTGCTCGTGCTGGACGACCTGGTGCCCCGGTTCCTGCGCGACGAGGTGCTGGGCAACACGGGCACGATCATGGTGCGACGCAGCGAGGTCGCTGCCGTGGGTGGGTTCGATGCCAGCCTCGAGGTGGGCGAAGACGTGCTGCTGTGGCTGCTGCTGGCCGCACGGCTGGGACACATGGCCTTCGTGCCCGAGCCGCTGATGTACTACCGTTTCCGCCCAGGCAGCCTGACGAACCAGGGTTACCCGGCACATGCCTTTGGTGCCGAGCGCTTTCACCGTTATCTGCGGAGCCGGCCCGACTTCGCCAAGCATCGCCCGCTGATCGACCGCCGCCTGCAGCGGGCGCTGCACGAGCAGATCTTCTTCTGGCGCCGGCAACGGCGCTTCGGCGAAGCGCTGGCGGCCTGCCGGCGGCTGCTGGCAGTGGGCGCACTCGACGCCGCCGCCTGGCGCGCAACCCTGACCGTGCTGTTGCGCCGCTGATGGGATCACGCCGCGTCATCGTGCTGTCGTACATCGACAGCTACGCCTCGATCCTGGTGGCCTTCGCCGTCACGGTGGTGATCTCGAGGGTGCTCACGCCAGCGGAGGTGGGCGTGTTCTCGGTGGCGGCGGTGCTGGTGGGCTTCATGGCGCCGTTCCGGGACTTCGGCGCCACGCGCTACGTGGTGCGCATTCCTGAACTCACCGACACCGTGCTGCGCACCGTGAGGACCATCCAGTTTGGCCTCGGCTTGTCGCTGGCCACGCTGATCGCTCTGGCGAGTTCGTTCGTTGCCGATTTCTACGGCGACCAGCGCATCCGCGCCGTGATGTTGGTCCTGGCGTGCAATTCCCTGATCCTGCCGTTCGGGGCGCTGTCGATGGCCTTGTTGACGCGCGAGATGAAGGTTGTCGAGATCGCCATCAGCCGGCTCTCGGGCACCCTGATCGGTGCGACCGTCACGGTAGGGCTGGCGCTGCAGGGTCAAGGGCCTGTGAGCCTCGCTTGGGGTGCGCTGGCCGGCGCCGTGGCGTCAGCCCTGGCGGCGCGACTGCTGCGCCGGGTGGAGCTCGACTGGCGACCTGGACTGGAGGGTGCGCGTGACGTTGTCGGCTTCGGCGGCGCCATGACGGCCACGCAGCTGTTGGGCATGGCGTACCAAAACGTGGCTGAACTATCGCTAGCACGGCTTCAGGGTCTGGCGCAATCAGGCCTGTACGGGCGCGCTCAGGGCTTCGTGGCGATGCTGGAGCGGCTGCTCACCGAGGGGCTGTACGCCATTGGGTTGCCCATCTTCTCCAAGATCCACCGCCAAGGCATTGCGTTGGGGCCGATCTATGTGCGCGCGATGTCGCTGCTCACGCCAGTGGGCTGGTCGGCATTTGGCCTGGCGGCGCTGATGGCCGAGCCGCTGATCCTATTGCTCTACGGCCCGCAATGGGGGGCGGCCGCATTGGTGGCTCAGAGCCTGTGCATCGTGTGGATCGCCTGCACACCCAATCTTCCGCTCCAGTTGGCGCTGGTGGCTCTCGGGCGGGCCGGGCTGGTGTTGCGCTTTCACGCTGCCCACCTCGTCGCTCAGGTGGTCGTTGTAGTGTTCGCAGCATCTCAATCCTTGCAGGCGGTGTGCACAGGCGTGGTACTGGTTGCGCTGTGCACGTCTCTCGACCTGCTCCGCCTGACGAGGCGCGAGCTCCAGGTATCGACCCACACACTCATCACGACCCTGCTTCGCAGCTTGCCGATTCCTCTCGTCACCTGTGTGCCCGCGTTGGTGATCGTGCCTCTGGGGGCAGGCAGCGCCTGGCCCGCACTCGCCCAAGTCCTGGTCGCCACCTTGCTGGGGATTCTCATGGGTCTGGCCACAGCGCGAGTCCAGCAGCACGTGCTGTTGGAAGAGGCACTCAAGCTCGTGCAAAGGAAGAAAGCATCGTCGTGACCGTCACGCTCTATGTCACCCCAACCATTCCTCGCCCGGATGGCATTGGTGTGCAGAGACGGGCCTGGGCCCATCTGCAGACACTTCGAGCCCTCGGCGAGGTGCAACTTTGGGTGTTGCTGACACCGCCGCAGCACAAAGCCCAGGGCGGCGAGCGTGCGCTGGACGCCGCGCGCGCATTGGCGGGAACTGCCAACCTGGCACTGTTGACCCCGCTGCGCGAGCTTGTCGTGGCGGGAGGCGCCCGGCAACGACTCCGACAGCGCATCGCTCAGTTCGGAATGCCCCGGCATCGGCTGGCTGCCGCGCACCAAGAGCAGGAACTGGCGGACAAGTTGGCCGCGGGGGCCTTCGACATGGTGTTCTTCTTCCGGACGTCCACGCTGTCAACATTGCAGCATCTGTTGAGCCGTGCGCGACGTTCTCCGCCTTGGGTAACCGATTTTGACGACGTCGAGTCGGTGGCACAGGCCCGCGAATTGCGACACACGTGGCGTGCGCTGGGCATCGAGGCCAGTTTGTTCAAGGTCCTCGACATCGTGGATCAATGGAAGCTCGAGCGCTTTGCACAACGGCACGCCAACATGGTTTCGGTGTGCTCCGACCACGATGCTGAACGGCTTCGCCGACGCGGGGGTCCAGCCCAGGTGCTGGTGATCCCCAACACCATCCCTGACCGCCTTCCCTTGCCGCCAGCACCTACCCAGACGGGCGTGCGGCTCTTGTTCATTGGAGCGTTGAACTACGAGCCCAACGAAGACGCAGCCCTTCACTTGGTGCGGGACATCCTGCCGCTGATCAGGCATCGGTGCGGGAACGGCGTCCGTCTGCTGATCGTCGGTCGCTCACCGACCCCCGCCGTTCGGGCTCTGCAATCGCACGTTGGTGTTGAGGTGCACGGGGACGTGGCAGACGTGGAGAGCTTCTACCAGGCCTCGGACATCGTGGTGGCCCCCATCCGTTTCGGCGGCGGCACCCGCATCAAGATCATCGAGGCGATGGCGATGGGGCGCCCGGTGGTGTCGACTCGCCTTGGCGCCGAAGGCCTGGGCCTGCGTGATGGTCATGACGTTCTGCTGGCGGACGACGCGAATGGCTTCGCCCAGGCCTGCTGCCGACTGGCGAGCAAGGCCGACTTACGCGCCAAGTTGGCGGCGCATGGCTTTGCGACCTACCAGGCGGGCTTCTCGGAGACTCTAGTTCGCACCCGGGTGGTGGACCGTCTCCAGGCACTGCTGCCATCGACTTGAGCGCCACGGCGTCCGCTCATCCAGGCTGCCGAGCACTGAGCCTGTCGCGAATCACCTCAAGGTAACCGTGGCCGTACAGTCGTGAAGGCTCAAGGCAGTTACCTTCCGCCCACTCGTTCCAGGACTTCACAAACAGAAGATTGTCATTTGCCTGTCGCTGCCGACATCGGCGGAGTGCTCGATCCAGTTGATGGCCGAAGCGCTCAGGCGTCGCACCTTCAAGCACCAAGCCACGATAGCCACTGCGTGGTGTGTTGTCCCAACGCGGCAACACGCAGGGAATCGCAAGCGGCGACGCCGCTTCCGGAACAAAGTAGTCGATCAGGTCAGCGTATGCCTTCACTGTCGGCCTGCGTGTGAGGTCGAGCCACTTTCCCATCAGTTTCTCGACAGGGCGGCTCCAAGGCACCCAGCGACGACGCCGGCGCAGGTGCCTCATGTTCACAAACGCGTCATATCCATTGGCTCGACAGTCCCAGTACGGGTCGTCATGCTCTGCAATCAGATATAGCCCGGGCAGCCCAGCATCACGGGCCATGGCGCGCCAACGCTCCAGCCCCTTAGGTCCATCGGGTAAGTCCTCAGGTTGGTAGATCATGAACACTGGCCGGCCGTCAACCTTCAGGTAGCGCCGATCCCTAAAAGCGGGCAGCAACACCTCAAAGTGTGCGGCTTCATCGTCGAGCCCAGGGTACTTCTGCTCAACGAGCACTTGGTTGTCCAGCCCGTGCCACACCCCAGCCCAAGTCTGGTTGGCCCAACACAGCATGAAGGGGAAGTCAGGCTCTCCCGACGCCAGCACCTCGCGAAAAGGCCTTTCCAGAAGTCGCCGGCCATGGCCAAACCAGTAGTGGTAATAGCAGAACGCCCCCACCCCGTAGGTACGAGCTAAGTCGGCCTGGGCCTGCCTACTTTCAGGCACACGCAGATCGTAGAAGCCGAGGTCCGCGGGCAGCAGCGGCTGCTGATGGCCTCTGTAGAGCGGCTTGGCTTTCGCCACGTTGGTCCACTCGGTGAAGCCCTTTCCCCACCACTCATCGTTCTCCGGGATCGGGTGGTACTGCGGAAGGTATAGGGAAACGACTGTTGGAGAGGACATGGTGCGGCGCCACTCGGGGGATGCGCTCTTCGGTAGACGGTGCAAAACAGCAGCCGCTGACTATGCGTTACAGAGAACTACTGGGTCGCGGAGAATTGGCTCAGATCGTGATCGATCACTCGCGTTCGCAGCCTGTTTCTGAGCGGCCAAAAGTGCCTGTGGCGTTCAGGAGATCCGAGACCGATCACCTTCCCCGGTGCCTTCAGCTTGACCCACTTGCAAGCAAAATGCTGCCCGGCAGGGGGCTGGTTGTTGACTGGACTCACCTGATCTCAGGCCATCTTTTCGGGCGTGATCTTCCGCACAAATCAGGGCGTATCGGGTGCTCCGTCGGCCCTTCTGTGGGGACCCGGCAAGGAGAGTTACACGCTGTCGCCAAGCGGCACTGATAGCCTGCATCACAGTTGCCGATATGCCCGGCAGTGTGCGGTTGGTCCGCGCGCCCTTCGTCTGAAAGCACCCCATGATCCCCCGCTTCCTTGCGCTTTGTGGCCTGCTTGGCGCCGCTCTCCTGACCTCGGCTTGTGGCGGTGGCGGTGGCGGTGGCTGTGAAGGCGCCGACTGCGGCGCCGTGCCCGCCGGCCTCACGCCGCCCGGATCGGACCCGCCGCCCGTGGTGCTGCGCCCGACGCCTCCCGTCGAGACCGCGCGCCTGCCCGTCGTGTTTTCCTGGTCCGAGCGTTCGGGCGTGGCCACCGTGCGTGGGCTGACCGTCGCGCTCGACAACTACGACCCGCTGCCCGATGTTGCCCTGGTGTTCGGCAACTTCAAGGAAGCCAACGTGGTGGACCGCAGCGCCGACGGCGTCGAAACGACGCTGTACGACTGCATCGGCAAGCCCGACGTGCACTGCGCGGCGCTGGACCCTCGCGTGAGCCCCGACAACAAGAAGATTGCCTTCGCGGTGATCTACGCCTCGGGCCTTACGCACGAGCGGTGGACGATCCACGGCAACTTGCCCATCACCGCCATCGAGACCGGCCACACCGCCGTGATCCACATCTACGACACCGAAACCGGCCGGCTCACCGCCTGGCCGCGTGTGGAGGGCGTGATCGACATGCACC
>Ga0209278_1002470_pt1 | contig 10302 bp, 7 predicted proteins | sample JI81BgreenDNA_FD_187504 | JGI IMG/M metagenome (GOLD analysis project Ga0209278, IMG submission 187504) | Wastewater effluent complex algal communities from Wisconsin, to seasonally profile nutrient transformation and Carbon sequestration -... | ecosystem: Engineered > WWTP > Effluent > Algae... | reverse complement strand
TCGCACCAGCGTCAATGGCTTTCGCGGCCATGGGCTGGAAGAAGGGCTGCGCGTGTTGGAGAAGGTACGGCGCGAGACCGGCCTGCCAGTGCTGACCGATGTGCACTTGCCGGATCAGGTGAAGGCCGTCGCTGAAGTGGTTGATATGTTGCAGACGCCGGCCTTTCTGGCGCGACAGACCGATCTGATCACGGCGGCCGCTGCCAGTGGCCGGCCGGTCAATATCAAGAAGGCGCAGTTCATGGCGCCGGGCGACATGCAGGCCGTGCTGGGTAAGGCCCGCGCCGCGGCTGGCACCGATGGCGGCACCATCATGCTGTGCGAGCGCGGATCGAGCTTTGGGTACAACAATCTGGTCGTTGATATGCGCGGCCTGGTGATCATGCGCGATATGGGCTGCCCGGTGGTGTTCGATGCCACCCACAGCGTGCAATTGCCCGGTGGCGGCGGCGATCGTTCGCTGGGCCAGCGCCAGTTCGTCGCCCCGCTGGCCCGCGCCGCGATGGCGGTGGGTATCGACGGCCTGTTCATGGAAACCCACCCCGATCCTGATCAGGCGCTTTCGGATGGTCCCAACATGGTGCCGCTGGATCAGCTGCCCGGCCTGATGCGCCAGCTCATCGCCATCGCCGCCCTGGGGTGATGGCCCCGCTGCTGGCCATTCCGCCCTTTCCCGGTGCCCGCGCGCCGGCCTTTGCCGTGCCCGGCGGCGCGGGCAACGATGATCCTGAATTGCTGCTGGCCGCACTGGCGCAGCACCGGGTAGGCGGATGCTATTGGGGGCGGCAACTGGCCGGGCCGGCGGTGCTGGATGCCGCCAACTGGCCTTCCGATGCCGATCCCTGGTCGTTGCTGGACAGCGCCAGCGAGGCGCGCTTGCCCGCAGATGATCCGCGCGCACTGCTAGCCGTGGCTGCTGGCAAGCTGGTGTTGCCCGCTGAAGCCGTCGCCGCGTTGGTAAAGGACCATCTCACTGGCTGGCAATGGCGCGATCCCTTCAGCGGTGAATTTATCTCTCCCCTCCAAGCCATTGAACTCTTTTCTTTCTGGCGTCAGTTGATCGACAGCAATCGTGGCATCTCTGCCGTGCTGGGCTTTGCCCACTGGAAACGGCCCACCGTGGCGCCGCTGCTGTGGAACGGGCAGGATACCCCGTTCAAGCGCGGCGTGCCGGCGCTGGCGGCGCACGACAAGGTTGCAGTCTGGCGCTCGCGTCTTTCGAAGGCGCAGTCGGCGGCGCTGGCAGGTCGACCGGTGCTGGAGGTGGAGGATGGCTTCATCCGCTCAGTCGGCCTGGGTGCCGATTGCATTCCGCCGCTGTCCATCATCGTGGATGACGCGGGCGTGCATTTCGATCCGAGCCAGCCCAGCGGTCTAGAAAATCTGTTGCAGAACAGTGTGTTTTCGTCCGATCTTCTGGTTCGCGCGCAACAGTTGCGCACCGCCATCATTGCCGGCGGACTGTCCAAATATGAGCGTGGTGATGCCGCCGCCCTGCCCCGGCCCGGCGGCGCCCGCCGCCATGTGCTGGTGCCCGGCCAGGTGGAGGATGATCGCGCCGTCACCAGCGGCGGTGCGCTTTCATCCAACCTCGAACTGCTGCGCCGCGCGCGGGCGGCAGCGGGGCCAGATGCCTATGTGATCTACAAGCCCCACCCCGACGTGCTCGCCGGCCATCGCAAGGGCCTGATTGCGGAATGCGACATGACTGCCCTGGCTGATCGCGTCGAAACCACGGCGCCGATGGCCGCGCTGATCGCCATGGCCGATGAACTGCACGTCAACAGCTCGCTGGCCGGGTTTGAAGCGCTGTTGCGGGGCAAGCCGGTCACCGTGCACGGCGTGCCCTTCTATGCTGGCTGGGGCCTCACCACCGATCGCGGCCCGGTGCCTGCCCGCCGCACAGCGCGGCGCACGCTGGATGAAGTGGTCGCCGCCGCCTATCTGCTCTACCCGCGCTATCTTGATCCTGAAACCGGCCTGCCCTGCCCGCCGGAAGTGCTGGTGCAGCGCCTCACATCCGGCCCGCCACCGCTTGATCCGGCGGCGAGTGCCGTTGTTGCCGTCAGGCGTGCTGCCGGCCGCGTGCGCCGCCTGTTGGGGCGCTGATCCTCCGCTTTGCGGGCCGCACCGCTCATGCCGAGCTTGTCGAGGCACGCACCACTGCCGGTCCGTGCCTCGACAAGCTCGGCATGAGCGGGTCTGGCCTCCAGTGCCTTTTAGAAAATCCCGGCGTTCTGCAGCGCCACCAGCGGGAAGAACAACTGGCTGACGATCTGCACCAGCTTGCTGGGCTGGTTGGCGGCCGCATTGCCCACGTAGAGCACATCCTTGTCGGTCATCGCGAAACGCTGGGCGAGGATGAAGCTGCTCGCCTGCATCATGTTGAAATGATAGACGATCGGCTTGTCTTCGCCATTGGCGCCCTTGGTGATGCGGAACACGAAAACCGCCCGGGGATCGCCCGTGTTGGGATTGGAACCGCCGGCTTGGGCAACGGCTTCGGCCAGGGAGACCTGCGGCGCTGCAAAGCCGATTTGTTCGGCCTTGCCAGCAGCGCCCATCACCGAAAAGCTGCGCGGCGCCTTGACCAGCGCAATGCGATCGGCCGGGAAGATGCGGATATCCTGGGCCGGATCGGCCATGATCTCGCTCAGGCGGAAATCACCGGTCACGCCGGCGCGCTGCACCCGTACCGCCATGTCCTTGATTTCGCCGCGGTTGCCACCGGCCAGCGCGATCACATCGGTGAGGGTTTCGCGGTTGGTGGGCAGCACCAGCCGGCCGGGACGCGCGACATCGCCGCCGATAATCACCGAATTGGTCAGCCCCTCGCGGATGGCAACCAGCACCTGCGGGTTCTGCGATTTGCCGCGCAGCGCCTGGCGGATCAGTTTCTCAACCTCTGCGGTGGTGCGGCCCTTCACGGCCAGCTCGCCAATATAGGGAATGTTGATCGTGCCTTCGTCGCTGACCCGCGTTGGCGGCAGGCGTTCGGCCTTGGCGGCGGCATCGAAATTGGCTTCCCCGCCGGCCACGGCCGGTGCCGAACGGCCGAACACGGCGATGCCAGATTCATAGATGGCAATATCCAGCACATCGCCCACGCCCACCTGTTCGGTGGGGGCCGGCGGCGTATAATCCGGCGCGAACACCGGTGCGGCCACCACGGGCCTGGGCAGATCGGCAACGTTGGTCACCGGCACCAGCGTGATGCCAAGGTGGCTGGTATCCGCCTTCACCTGCGAGCGGATTTCACCACCGGTGGGCCCACTGGCCGGAATCGCGGCGCAGCCCGCCAGCAGGATGGGCAGCGCGAGCGCCGCACCATATCCACGCATGCGCACCATCAGGGAAAACAGGGGGGGCAACATCAACTTGCTTGCGTCCTCAGCCAACTTCGGGCGTGCATGTGGCCTTATCGTTCCTGCCACGACGGCGCAACCGGAACAGCCGACCCGTGCGATCAGTTGCCGCCGCCGAACAGCCGCTGGACGCGGCGGCGCAGCGAGCGTCGGCCAGCGCCCCCCGGCTGTGGCAGCCTGAGCTCTTCACCCAGATAGCGGTTTGGCCGCGGCTTGCCGTCGCTCACTGCCTTGATCGCGCGCAATTGCAGCTGGCCGGTAATCTCGTCGGAAAAGGCCGGCGTGTAATAGACGCAATCCTCGAAATAATAATGCGTCACCTGGCTCCAGCGGGTGAGCCGGGGATCGGTCTGCACACTGCCGCCGTGCAGCAGATTGGCACACCAGATCAGCGCCTGCCCCTTGCGGGCCAGGAACACCTCGCGTTCGGCGCCATGGGCCTGGCACAGCGCGTCCCACGCCGGCGCGAACGGATCCTGCGCCGACGACAGATCGCTGCCATAGCCGCGCCGGCCGATCATGGCGTTGGTCATCACCGGCCAGCGGTGCGAGCCGGGATAATAGAACAACGGCCCGGCTTCGGCGCTGATATCCTCCATCGCCAGCCACACGCCGCACATGAAGCGTTCTGGCAGGCTGGAAAAATGCACCGAATCCGAATGGGCATCCTGCTGGGTGCCCACCGGGAAGTTCAGTGTCTGGAACGGAAAGGCCGGCCGGCCATAGAGCGTGCCCAGCAGGTGCAGCACACCCGGATTGGCGGCGATGGCGCGCACATCCTCGTCTTGGCTCCAGGCATCCTGAACGCGGCGCTCACCGGCCGTCTTGTCGCTGGCCGGATCGGCGAAATCCACGCCAAAGCGCGGGCCCAGCCTGCCCTGGATACGATCGATGCGCGCATCCAGATCAGGATCGGGGAAATCGAAGACGGCAAAGCCCTTATGGAACAAATCATCGGCGATGCGGGCCTGTTCTGCATCCAGCCCAAGCGACGGTGCCAGCAACGGGAACAACGGCGATTCAATCAGCGGCACACCTGGCAGGGGATTGTTCAACGGATCGTCTTTCTTACTTGATCACGTCCACAACGCGATCGGCCAGCAACTGCAGCGCCCGCCCCACGCCGCCTTCACCTTGTGCCACCTGTTTCAGCACGGTGCCAAAGTCATGCCTGATGGTGCTGCGCCCGTCCAGTGTCCGGTAAATCTCCCAGAAGCGATCCACCCCCAGCACGCGCGGCATGTGCCAGACCCCGTGATAGCCAAAACTGGCCAGCGGATTGCCGGCCCGTTCGGCGGAGAAGCAATCAGCCAGGCTACGCGGCGCAAAGCGCAGGCCCTGGGATTCCAGCCATGCCCGATGGGTCCGGCCGATCAGCACGTCTTCGGGGTGCGCCTGCTGAAAGCGCGGTGACTGGCACGCCTGCAACAGCCGCCGGCTGCGCAACGAAAACCCGCCGTTGCCCACATCATGGCCATCGCTGAACTGTGGCCAGCTGGCGCCGATATAATCATGTTCAAGGAACGCGGGGTCCCAGTGCCGGGCATCCAGCACATGGCCATCCCATTGCACGACAAGACAATGGGAAGTTTCCACATGATCAGCGAGGCGACCGAGCAGAAAGCCCGAATAGGCCTGCGCCGATGCCAGTCGCTGGATCGGGATGATGGTGATGCCGGGATGATGGGGGCGCACATCTGCATCCGTGAACAGCAAACAGGCCGCAAAATCAGCCTGCGCCAGGCTGGCTTCCAGCGCGCGCAGCGTGGCCTGCACATTGACTGATGTGGCCGCGCACAAGGTGACATCCGGCAAGGACAGACGTTGTGTGGAGGCGGAGACAACCATCGTCAGATCGCCACCGAAAACTGTTCGGACGCCCGGCTGAGATGGGGATGGTGGTACGGATCCACGATGGAATCGGTTTTCCACAGCCTTTGCAGTGCCGCCAGTTCGCCGGCAAACCGCGCGGCGCCCACTGGATCGCGATCAAACCCGCGCGAGACGGATTCATGATGGATCAGCACGGCGCGCGGTTCATAAAGGGACTGCCAGCCCCGGCTGTTCAAGCGCAGGCACAGATCGACATCGTTGAAGGCCACCGCGAAGTTCGCCTCATCGAGGCCGCCGACGCTGAGAAAACGTTCCTTTGCCACCACCAGGCAGGCCGCCGTAACGGCTGCGGTGAACTGCGGCAGCGCGTGGCGGCGGAAATAGCCTTCGGCCTGCGGCTGCACGAAACGATGGGCGTGGCCGGCGGCATTGCCCACGCCAATCACCACGCCGGCATGCTGGATGCGGCCATCGGGGTAGAGCAATTGGGCACCCACCGCGCCCACATCATCCCGCAATGCCTGCGTGGCCATGATCGCCAGCCAGTCCGGCGCCAGCACTTCGATATCGTTGTTGAGCAGGCACAGCAGCTGCCCGCGCGCCGCCGCCGCCGCCCGGTTGTTGATGGCGGAATAGTTGAACACGCCGGGGTGGCGCAGCACCCGCACGCGGGCCGGATCAAGCCCGGTCAGATAGGCCAGGGTGGCGGGATCATCGCTGTCGTTGTCGACAACGATCACCTCTATATCGGGATAGTGCGTGGCCGCGATGCCATCCAGGCAGGTGCGCAACAGATCGAGACCATTGCGGGTCGGCACGATGATGCTGACCGTGGGCAGATCGGCGGCAATCGGCAATGGCGCGACAGAGCCCGGCAGTGGCGGGCGCTCTGGCCGGTGGTGCAGCATGGCGCGCAGATGATGGGCACCGCCGGCCGCGACGGCTGCAGACACCAGCCGGGCAGCCCAATCGGCCTGCCCCGCCACCGCTGCCACCGCCTCGGCTCCGGCCCGCACGATGCAGGTGCCGGCAAGGTAATCGAAATGCCGGTACAGTTCCGGGTTCCAGTCAGGCTTGAAATGCGGCGCGCTGCGGAAATCTCGCCTGTCGATCAGATCATCATCGGCATAAACAACAGCGGCCGTGGTGCAGGCGATGGCGGCGCGATAGGCTGCCGCTGCGCCCGGTGCGAGCCGATCACCCGCCTGCATCGGCAACAGCCAGGGCGCATCGGCCCAATCCACAGCAGACCACAGATCAGGCCGGGCCAGCGCCTGTGCATCGGTGATGACCATATTGGCCACGCCCTCTACCGCCAGCGATTGCCAGGTGGTTTCCAGCGCAGCCGGGTCGCCATTGTCGGCCACCAGGGCAAGGATCGCTGGGCGCTGGCCGGGGGGGCTGGCGGCCCTGCCCTTGCGGTCCTGCAGGCGCGCCCAGTAACGATAGGCAAGCGGCGACTGCGACAGTAACGACGCGAACTGCCCCCGGGCCCGCACCCGCTTGCCAAGCAGCCGCCAGCGGGCGGCGCCCAGATAGGCAATGGGATCGGCGCGCAATCCATCAAGGTGGATGGCAACCACCAACCAGCGATCGGCGAGCCAGCTCAGGATGGTGAAAGCGCGTGGTGGCGGCATGTGAGGGCGTCAATAACCGGATCGTTGTACCGCGCAAAGGCCCAATGGCCCAATGGTCCTTTGCCAGCCCGCTGCGATCAGGGTCGCCCCGGCCTTGAATATTGGTCTTCATAGCGCACGATATCATCCTCACCAAGGTAAGGCCCGGTTTGCACTTCGATCAGCAACACCGGTTCGGTGCCGCGATTGGACAGGCGATGACGGGCACCGACCGGGATATAGGCCGATTGATTGGCGTGAAGTTCACGCACATCGTCGCCCAGCTGCATTGTTGCCGTGCCAGCCACAACCACCCAATGTTCGGCACGCTGCGTGTGGCTTTGCAACGACATGGACTCGCCCGGCTTCACCATGATGCGCTTGACCTGGAAACCGGTGCCGGTGGCAATGCGTTCGAACCAGCCCCAGGGCCGCAGTTCGCGGGCGCCCGAAGCCGCCTGTGCGATGCCGGCCTGCTGCAACCGGGCCACCACCTGCCCCACCTGCGGGCTGGCGGCGCGCGGTGCAACCAGCACGGCATCGGCGGTGGCAACCACCAGCATATCGGCAAGGCCCAGCCCCACGACATGCAGGCCGGCCGCTTCGGAACGCAGCAGCGAACCGGTGCAATCAATGGCCGTTGCTGGCCCGGTGAGCACATTGCCCGCTGCATCCCGCGCCATTTCGGCCCACACGCGCGCCCAATCGCCCAGATCCACCCAACCGGCCTGACAGGGCATCACGGCCAGATTGCCGGCCTTTTCCATGATGGCATAGTCGATCGAAATCGCAGGCGCGCGCGCCCACTCGCTTCGGTTGAAACGGGTGAAGCCCAGATCCGCCTCCGTCGCCGCGCTGGCCTTGCGCACCGCCGCCAGAATGTCGGGGGCATATCGGGCAAAGGCATCGATGATGGCCGTTGCCGTGAACAGGAAGATGCCGGCATTCCACAGATAACGGCCGGTGGCGATGAAGCCCGCGGCCGTGGCGGCATCAGGCTTTTCAACAAAGCGCTGCAACGGCTGCGGTGTGTTGGCAGTGCGGGCAGCGGGATCGGCCAGTTCCAGATAGCCGAAGCCGGTATCGGGCCCGGTCGGTTCGATGCCGAAGGTGACGAAAGATCCGGCCTGGGCCGCGGCAAGTGCAGCAGCCACCGCCGCCCGAAACGCCGTGGAATCGCGGATCAGTTGATCCGACGGGAAGACCAGCATGACCGCATCGGGATCAACACGCTGCAGGTGCAGCGCCGCCAGCAGCACCGCCGGCGCCGTGCTGCGGGCTTCCGGTTCGATCAGGATGGCGGCTGGCGGCAGCGCCAGTTCAGCCAGCTGTTCCTTCACGATGAAGCGGACGTCTTCTCCGGTCACGATCAACGGTGGCGCATGGCCGGGCGCGGCAGCCAGCAGACAGGCCTTCTGAAACAGGCTCTGTTCCCCAAGCAGTGGTGCGAACTGTTTGGGCAGGCTGCGCCGCGACGACGGCCACAGCCGCGTTCCGGCCCCGCCGCACAGGATGACGGGGTGAATCATGCGTATCAAGGCTGGGCCCGCAATCTGCCATTCATGCTTTTGAACACGTCCAAACCGTTGTTGTCGTCGTCAGTTCCAGTTGGCTGAAACCGGCATCGATCAACGCGTCGGATGGCAGGTTGGTACAGCGATTGCGGTGGAATGCCAACACCTTGAAACCCGCTTCGATCAGCAGTTGCCGCATCTGAAATGTGGTGACCTTGTTGAGGCTTGAACCAGGCTGCCACGTCAGGAAGCTTGGATCATCGAACGTCTCCACGAACTTGTCCACGCTGGCCAAATGCGCCCAGGGTTGCCCCCGGCGGTAATAAGGGCAGTCCGCACACGCGGTGGGGTCGCGTCGCTGTTCGAGCCGCTCGTTCCACGTCCATGGCATCCGATCCAGCAAGCCTTGGCGGTGGCCGGCAGAGGCATCGCATTTTTCCGGCATGGTCCAGCAGGCGACGCCCTGAAAGGCGATGGCGCCGCTGCCATCATAAAACCAGAAACCATGATCGTGGGAACCGCAGGGCGAATAATAATTGTCGTGAATGTTCAGATAAGTGCCATCATCTTTCAGCAGCGATTTGATATTCAACAGCGCAGAAGGCAAATCGCCGATATGTTCAGTCACCGTATTTGAAAAAACCAGATCAAAACTTGCAAGATGGCTGTAGTCTTGCATCAGAAAATCGGCAATTGATATATTCTTGAACGAAAACGAACCGATTGAATGGATCAACGGGTTTATCGCGCCGGGCGAAACCCAACTGTCTATCGCCACCACTTCAGCGGCACCAAGGCAATAAAATGCAGCCGAAAATCCGCCGAGCCCGGCTTCCCAATCCAGCACCCGCTTCCCCAGATACATTTCGGGTGAAAGCGAACCAAGATGTTCATGCCACTTCAGTTCACGAATCTTGCCTTCAACATCGGCCCTGAGATCATCAGGCAGACTGGCAAGAAAGAAGCGCCTGCGCAGGTCAAGGTCGGCAGGATCGTTATCCCCGGCGAGTTTCACGTCCTTGGACACGGCCTGCTTCTCCTTGCGAATGCAAATCCGAAACCCGTTCAGCGCTTGCTCTGCTTCACCCTATGCTCAAGAAGTTGAAGTGCAACTGAATGTCTGAAAAAACCACTTCCAGATTGAGTTCGGCACGACCGGCACGCGGACGGGAAATCAGCAGAATCTTGTCGTTTCCACGGCTGATGCTGTAGCAACTGATCGCCAATTGCAGGCTGGCTCCCGGCTCCAACACGGCCCATTTCGAAACGGCAAGGCTGTCACTGCCCCCATCCCGTTCAAGGGCCTTCACTAGGTCATGCACATCGACCTGAGAGCGGGCAAGCGCAATGGCGACTTCGGCGCCAGCGTTGTCGTGCCGCAGGTTGCGCACCTGCGCCGTCAATTTGCTCACCCGGCGATAAGGGCCGGCCAGTTCGCCGATGGTGATTTCGCCATCCAGCGGATGGATCAGCACGCCGTGGCCATGGTCATGCCAGCCCACCGGTTCCCAACTGCGCGGCTGCCCGGCCGGGTTGATGCGGAAGATCTTGCGCATCCGGTCTTCGCCATACACCAGGGGGCGGTTATCGGCATCGGATGGCACTTGCACCGGATCGATGCTGAGCAGGCGGGCCTGCCAGCCCGAGGCGATGCCCAACTGGTCCAGCACGCCGGCCGTGATGCGCTTGCTGGTTTCCGGCCGGTGCTTCAACAGGCCATCCAGCGCGCCCGCGAGGATGGGCATCACCAGCATGCGTTCGCCGCGCAGGGCGCACGCCCTTGCAAACACCTCGAACCAGGCGAGGCCAGCCCAGGGATCAAATTCGATCCGGTTCAGCACATCGGTGCCCAGCAGGCACAACGGCGCGGCGATCCGGCTGGACAGCAGCGCGGTTGATGGCGCTTCGCCTGAATAGACCCGGATATAATCGCTGCGCCCGGTGCCGCTGTCGACAATCTCGATATGGCCGCTG
>Ga0209278_1002469_pt1 | contig 10302 bp, 3 predicted proteins | sample JI81BgreenDNA_FD_187504 | JGI IMG/M metagenome (GOLD analysis project Ga0209278, IMG submission 187504) | Wastewater effluent complex algal communities from Wisconsin, to seasonally profile nutrient transformation and Carbon sequestration -... | ecosystem: Engineered > WWTP > Effluent > Algae... | reverse complement strand
GAAATGGCAGCTCAGGTTTTGCGATCGGCCAAAACAATACTAGATAAAGTCAAGATATTTGAGATTCAAATCAACGCACTGACAACTCAGAGTCAGATGTTAGAAGCGATCGCGATCGGCACTAATGCCCTAGCACAATTGGGGATTGAACTCCCCTATGAAACTGACGAAGCCTTGACACGCATTGCATTACAAAACCTTGCCAACCAACTGGAGGGCAAACAGATTGAGGAACTGGTTAACCTTCCCGTGATGAGCGATCCTCGGACAATCGCGGCGATGCAATTGTTAGGCATCTTGTTTCCGGCTATTTTTATGGGAAATCCTGCCTTGCAGCCTCTGCTTTGTGCCACAATGGTCAGTCTATCACTTGAATTTGGAAATACACCAGCATCAACAATCGGGTATGTGGGTTATGGCATTGTGCTGTCTGGTTTTTTATCAGAAGTAGAGAAAGGTTATCGCTTTGGGCGAGTAGCACTGAGCTTACTCAATCAGTTGAATTGGCCAGAATTTAAATGTATCACTTTACTTTGGTTTGGCTGTTTTATTCAGCATCGTCAAGAACCACTGAGGGCAGGAATCCCAACTGCGAAAGAAGGCTATTTAGTCGGAATGGAAACAGGTGATTTTCTGAATGCTGGTTACTGCGTCAGTAGTTATTTATATAATAATTTTTTTTCGGGAGTAGAGCTTGATGATTGGCACGCAGAAATAGAAAATTACTGTGTTGTCTTAGCGACTGTGAAGCAATATTCTCCTATGGTTTACCTGAAGCTGGCACAACAGGCGGTGCATAACTTGAGCGAAATTGTCAAGCAACCGGATTTGTTAATCGGTGAGGCTTATGATGAAAAGGTGATGTTTCCTCAGCACAATCAGAATAGTGAGCTTACTGCACTCGCTCTTGCCTATAACTACAAACTAATGCTTGCCTATCTCTTTGGCAATTACACCAACGCCCTAGACTACATTGCCCAAGCAAGCCTTTATTTGAAGGTAGCGGCAGCAATGATTCATACTCCGGTTTTCCATTTCTATGCAGGGTTAACCTACTTGGCACTCTGCTCTAGGCAGTCAGAAATTGAGCAAGGGAACACTCTCGCTTTGGCAGAAACCCATCAAACCACTCTGGCTCAATGGGCAAACCCTGCCCCGATGAATCACCAACATAAAGTTAACTTAGTAGAAGCAGAAAAATGCCGAGTTTTAGGCAAGAATTACGAAGCTGGAGATTGGTACGATCGCGCCATTTCAGGAGCCAAAGAAAATGGTTATATCCAAGAAGAAGCTTTAGGCAACGAACTAGCTGCAAAATTCTACTTAGATTGGGGGAAAGAAAAAGTTTCACAATCTTACATGATTGAGGCGTATTACTGTTATTCTCGTTGGGGTGCAAAGGCTAAAGTCGCTTATTTAGAACAACACTATCCACAACTACTGAAAGCTATTCTTCAACCTACTAAATTTGTCATCCCCTCTGGAAAAACTATCAACCAGACCAGGATGGGAAGCCTAACTAGCGTCAGTAGTAGCGAGAATTTATGGTTAGATTTTCCAGCAGTAATGAGGGCCGCACAAGCCATTTCACAAGAAATTGAATTAGAGAAACTATTAGCCACTTTGATGCAGATTACGCTCGCGAATGGGGGAGCACAAATCGGTTGTTTAGTTCTTCTCCAAGACTGCCAATGGTTAGTCGTCGCTCAAGCCGTTGAAAAGCAGACAAAAATATTAGAAATTCCTCTGGAACAATATCAGGAAATTCCTCATAGTTTGATTTATGCGGTGGCACGAACTCAAGCGACGGCTGTTTTTGACAACTTAAGTACAGCCGACCAATTTGCAGGCGATCGCTATATTATCGCTCATCAACCTCAATCAGTTTTATGTACTCCAATTATTCGGCAAGGAAAACTCGTCGGTATTGTGTACTTAGAAAATAACTTAACAATGGGAGCATTTACTAATGAGCGAGTAGAAATTCTCCAGATGCTCTCAGCTCAAGCGGCGAATTCTATTGATAATGCTCGTTTATATAAACAAATAGAGAAATATTCCCAAAGCTTAGAAGCAGAAGTAGCGCAAAAAACGGAAGATTTAAGGCAAAAAGCTTTTGATTTAGAGCAAGCCTTTAAAAACTTACAACAAACGCAAGCACAATTAATTCAGAGCGAAAAAATGTCATCTCTGGGTCAACTGGTAGCTGGGATTGCTCACGAAATCAACAATCCAGTAACATTTATTCGTAGTAATGTTGGACATATAGAGGATTATGTCAAAGATTTGCTTATTTTACTTAATATTTATCAACAAGAGTATCCTGAAGCCAGTAAAGTAATTAAAGCGAAAATAGAAGAAATGGATTTAGAATTTATCTGGGAAGATTCAATTAAAATTCTGCAATCTATGAAAGCAGGGAGCGATCGCATTAGCCAAATTATCCTGAGTTTGCGTAACTTTTCCCGCTTAGATGAAGCCGACATGAAAGCAGTAGATTTACATACCGGAATTGAAAGCACTTTGCTAATTTTACAAACTCGCTTAAGACTGAGCGATGGCAAATCAGAAATACAAGTTATTAAAGAGTATGGAAATCTGCCCAAGGTCATTTGTTATGCTAGTGAGATAAATCAAGTATTTCTGAGTATTATCAGTAACGCTATTGATGCTCTTCAATCAATTGATACAACAGACAAAAGTCCTGCCATCACGATTCAGACTGAAGTTATAGAAAAAGACAGGGTTACAATTAAAATAACTGATAATGGTGCCGGTATTCCGGCGAATATTCAATCCCGAATATTCGATCCATTTTTTACAACTAAACCAGTGGGTAGCGGTACTGGTTTGGGTTTATCTGTTAGCTATGGTATTGTCAAAAAACATGGGGGAAAATTAACCTGTAATTCGAGAGTTGGAGATGGTACAGAGTTAGCGATCGAGATTCCTATCAGGTATATTAGAACCTAAAGAAGGTTCTTAGGAATGAGAATTAAATAACTTCCACTATTGAAAGTGGGAGGGGCTCTTATAGCCCGTCCACTCATGACGGGCTATAAGAGCCCATCCCACAATAACAATTAAAATTGTAAGTTATTTAATTCGCGATCCTTACTCCTACACCCGTTGGGAGGTCAAACAAAAAATATTCGATCATTTATTGACGACGAAAGCGGTAGGGAAAGGAACGGGATTAGGATTGGCGCACGGCTGATTGTAGTTGAGAAACACTTTAGTATGCTAGAAGTCAACTCAACTTTAGATCGCGGTACAGAATTTATAATTTCACTGCCATGTTGAACATTACCTGGGTAATTTATAGCCAATTTTGGGATTTTTATTGAAAATTGAAAGTTTTTTACACCCGACTTTACAATTTATAGTGAGGGATAACTTCTGCCAAAGTCTTGATACTTCCGTCGGGCTAATTCATAAAGGAATCTCGATCGCAAATTCCGTACCTTCTCCTACGGTGGAACGGCAGCTTAAGGATCCGGCGTGTTTTTCCGCGACAATTCGGTAACTGATGGCTAACCCTAAACCAGTGCCTTTTCCCATCGGTTTTGTCGTGAAAAACGGGTCAAATAATCGGCTACGCACGTCTTCTGTCATGCCGATCGCATTATCGGAAATGCGAATACAAATACTATTTTCGTTCAGGGCTTCTGTGCGAATGCTAATAGTTGGTTCCCAATCGTCGCCGCCGGCTGCCGCTCGCCTTTTTTGGTTGCAAGCATCTTCCAAGGCGTCAATACTGTTGCTAAGCAGGTTCATAAATACCTGATTTAGCTGACCTGCATAACATTCTATTAAGGGGAGTTTACCGTAATCTTTGATTACTTTTATTTCGGGATAGTCGCCTCTGGCGCGCAGTTTGTTGTGCAAAATTAGTAGCGTATTGTCTATGCCTTCGTGAAGGTTGATCGGCTTCTTTACTGAGTCGTCTAAACGCGAGAAGTTTCGCAAGCTCAGAACTATTTCGCGAATGCGATCTGCTCCCATTTTCATCGAAGATAATATTTTGAGCAAATCTTCTGTCAAAAATTCTAAATCGATATTATCAATACATTGTTGAATTTCTACCGCTGGCTGAGGATAGTGTTTTTTGTAAAGTTCCACAAGCTGCAACAAGTCTCTGATATATTGGCTGGCGTAGGAAATATTGCCGTAGATAAAACTGACAGGGTTATTAATTTCGTGAGCTACTCCAGCTACCATTTGACCGAGACTTGACATTTTTTCGGTATGAATTAGATGAGCTTGAGTTTCTCGGAGTTCTTTGAGAGCGATTTCTAGCTGCTGGGCTCTGTTGTTGGCGATCGCCTCGGAGAGGCGCAAAGCATCCTCCGCTGCTTTGCGCTCTGTGATGTCAAAAATGGCGCCGTTGAGGGATAAAACTTTACCGTCTGCGTTGAAAAGGGCTTGACCTTTCTCTGCAACCCACCGCACATTTCCGTCGCAGTGAATTAGGCGATATTCGATGATGTAAGGTTGTTTTGTCTTAATAGCCCGATCGATAATTGTCTCGATTTGCTCCACGTCATCGGCATGAACTATACTCGGAAAAGCCTGCACCGGTTTTTGCATAAAGTTAGCTGCCGGATAGCCGGAAATAGCTTCGATGCCACTGCTGATAAAAGTTACGCTCGATCGCCCCGCAGCACTGCAGCGGTAAACCGCACCGGGAATGCTAGAAACTAATGACCTAAATTCTTCTTCCCTTTCTCGCAAAGCTGCCTCAATCCGCTTGCGTTCGCTAATGTCACGAGCAAACGCACACTGATATTCTTTGCCGTTAAATTCCAAATGGTTGATGGTAATTTCTACGGGAAAAATGCGACCGTACTTAGTGAGGTGGTGAACTTCAATATTAACCGAACCGCAGCGTTTTAAGACTTTCCAGTGCAAACTCCAAGCAGTTTGGGGAAAATCTGGATTGATGTCGTGCACGGTCATCGAGAGCAATTCTGCGGCAGAATATCCTAATGAAGTGCAAGCAGCGTCGTTGACGTACAAAAATTTACCGTCGGGCCCGATCCAGAATATCGCATCTGCCGATCGGTCGATCGCAAATTGAGTCAGTTGCAACTTTTCCTCAACCCGCTGGCGATCGGCAATTTCTTTTTCTAACTGTTCGTTAAGCGAATTGAGAGCTAAAGTGCGATCGACAATAGTATCTAAAGGGTAAATATCGAGCAATTGTTTTGCCAATTCTCCTTTCTCGATATCATATTCGGGCTGATTTTGTTCTACTTTTTTTAAAGACATTTGTTGAAATTTTTCTTTTTGATTGAAACCAGACTCGGCAAGTGCTTTCGGCATGAGGGCGAGGGCAGTTGCGGCTAAAAGCAAAGAAATCAAAGCACTTGCTGCTTTGAGAGTTATCAACAGCCAATATATGGAATGCCAAAGCGTCCAAACTTCCGTCAATTTAGCGGCGCTCCAGGCAAAAAAAACAATGGCAAACAGCCGGAAAATCTTGCGCTGAGAACCTTGGCGGGTAAAATAAACTAACGATAGGGCGATCGAGCAATAAGCCAGTGCCGTCAGCGAGTCAAAAACAGCGTACAATCGCAACTCCGGCACCAGGTTGCAGGCGAGTCTAGAAGATACAGCAAGTGTGGAAAAAAAAATTGTTAATTGTTCTTGCATAAAGTTCAAGAAAAAAATTATCTGTACCAATGCAAATCGGATCAAATCTAATTATTTGATTTCGGCTAGTGAAATATTTACATAATTATATACTTTTTTCATTTTTTATGAAACAGCTATTTTTTCAGGAAATGTCAAAACTGTCGAGGTGGGGCCCTGGGAACGAAGTTTTTCCCAAGCATGAGCCATGCCGAGCGTCACGGCTCGCAACGTAAGCATTGCTCCCTGTGACGGAATACATAGGTTTGCCTACTGATTGCTTCAGAAACATTTAAATAGTTAACGATCGCTATTAAATTTTCTTTGAGATTACTTAAGCAGTGAGCCAGGGGTTAAAAACCCCTGGCTCACAGATGGACTAACAGACTTTTAAGGCAAAGAAAATCTCAATTTTTCCGCTGGAAATCCACAATTAAGCACCGCCCAGCGCCCAATGCACCAAAGTCCGAACACCAAAACCAGTAGCCCCAGGGCCATTATAGCCATTTTCTTTGTCAGTCCAAACCGGGCCGGCAATATCTAAATGCGCCCATGCAGTATCCTTTACAAACTGCTTCAAAAATAGCGCCGCCGTAATCGAACCGCCGGGACGCGGGCCAGTATTTTTCATGTCGGCGTGCAATGCTTTCAACCCCTCAAAATACTTCTCTTCCATCGGCATCCGCCAAAATTTTTCGCCGGCCAATTCTGAGGCGGCGACTATTTCGGCAGCGACGCTATCTTGAGGACTCCACAAACCCGCGATATCGTCGCCTAAAGCAATTACGCAGGCCCCGGTTAGAGTTGCTAAATCTACTATTGCGTCAACTCCCAATTTATCAGCAAATACCAAAGCATCAGCCAGGGTTAAACGACCTTCAGCGTCGGTATTGTTGACTTCAATTGTTTTGCCGTTGGAAGCTGTAAGAATGTCTCCAGGGCGCATGGCGCGGCCGCTGATCATGTTTTCTGTGACGGCGCTGATAAAGTGAACTTCCACATCGGGTTTGATGTGACCGATCGCCTTTGCCGCTCCCAAAGTAGCCGCAGCGCCGCCCATATCTACTTTCATCATTTCAATGCCGCTGCCCGCACCTTTGATGTTCAAACCGCCAGAATCAAAGGTCAATCCTTTGCCGACAATTGCTATTTTGCGGCGCGGTGTGCCTTCGGGTTTGTAAGTTAAATGGATGAATTTAGGCGGTAAATCAGATGCTAGGGCAACGCCGAGAAAGGCTCCCATTCCAAGTTTTTCGCAGTCTTCTCGCTCCAATATTTCTAATTCTAAACCGCATTCGGTAGCTAGACTTTGAGCGGTTTCTGCCATGGTAATCGGGGTGACAAAATTTGCAGGCGCTGCGACTAATTCCCGTGCTAAAATGACTCCGGCAGTGATTTGGCGGGCGCGGACGATCGCACTTTCGGTACCGGCAAAACCGAGCAAATGAATTTGTTCGAGTTGCGGGCTTTTGTCTTCCTGTTCCGATTTGAAACGGTTGTCTTGATTCAAGGAGAGTTCTACACCTTCGGCGATGGCGCTTGCTGTAGAATCCGGCGCGTTTTTCCACACCGGAAAGCTAATTCCGAGGGTTTTGCATTTCTCTTTTTTGGCTAACTTGGCGCAAACGCCTGCAGCTTGCCGCACGGTGTCTAATTTTAAGTCCTCTGTTTTGCCCAAACCGACGATCGCAATTTTGCGAATGGGATTATTGCCGCCGACGCGGGTGATGGCGCTCGTGCCCACTTTGCCCTTAAAATCTACTTCCAGTAGCAGCTCTTTCAAAGTGCCTGCAAGCTTTTCATCTAATTGTGCCAGCTCGCCGGTGAATTCCAAGCCGTCCTCAAATAGACCAATTGCCAGGGCGTCTCCTGTCCAAACAGAGCGGGGCGTATCGGTGACTAGAAATTCCATGTTTTGATTTACACTTTAGATTTTAGATTTTTGATTGTACTTTGCAGTGGGTGGTTTGTGGTTTTTCGTTGGTGCGGGGAAATAGATCGATCGCACAAATTTTCGGCTCCACATCAAAATAAATTCTGCTACTATATCAGCCAAGTCCGCCTGCGATCGGATCTTCCACCAATCTCAATCATCTGTTTGGGGGTCGGCTGTCCGTTTTTGCCCCACTATTAACATTTATTTCTCGTTGAACAGGCATCCTGCCTGTGATGGCGTAGAACACCCATCCTGCCTCTGATGGCTCTTGACAAACGATCGGTTCTCTATATCTTATTCTCTTAAATTTTCCCATGCTAAAACGACGCCGGGCCCGATTTTCTGTTTTAATCAGCGTTTCAGTTTGCGTTATTGCGATCGGCTCTTTGGTTGCTGCGATGAAATTGATGGGTTTGGGCTCATCCCAGAAGGCCGAGCAGCCCCAGAATGCAGCGAATTCCGAATCGCAAGTCAAGATGCTGGTATCGCTGTCACCGAGCGAGCGATCGGCGAAATTAGTTGAAATTGCAGCCAGTCAGCCTCCTGCAAGTACGAACCCGCAGCAGCAAATCTCCCCTCAAAGCCGCGCCCGCTACCTGCTGGCCAGCGATTTAATCCAGCAAGGAAATGCCGCCAAAGCATTAAAATTATTGGACAAATTAGAGCAAGAATATCCGGTTTTAGCCTCTCACATTGCCCTAAAAAGGGCCCGAGCTTACCAATTGAGCGGCGACAAAGGCAAAACTAAAAAAGCTTGGGAGGAACTGCTCAAAAACTATCCGAGGGACCCGGTAGCAGCGGAAGCTTTATATGTTTTAGGCAAGTCAAAACCGGAATATTGGCAACAGGCAATTACTGAATTTCCCGCTCATCCCCGCAGCGTAGAAATTGCTCTCGGCAAGTTAAAAGAAAATCCCAATCAGCCCCAGTTAATGCTGCTAGTAGCAAAACACGGTCATTATGTCAAAGATTACGGGACAATTGTGGAACAACTGGTGCAGCGAAACAGCGCAGGTTTGAAACCGGAAGATTGGGAAGAAATTGCCTTTGGCTATTGGGAAAAACAAGATTATGGCAAAGGAGCTATTGCTTACGGGAAAGCTCCCCGCAACGCCAAAAATCTTTACCGCAAAGCTCGCGGTTTGTGGCTCGACGGAAAAATCCCGGAATCGAGAATTGCCTATCAAGAATTAGTGCGCGATTTTCCCGATGCCGAAGATACTGGTTTGGGTTTAATTCGGCTATCGCGGCTGAGCGAACCGAAAGAAGCGATCGTTTTGCTCGATCGAGTTATTAGCAAATTCCCCAATCATGCCCCCGAAGCTTTGTTAGATAAATCCCAACTTCTCGACAAAGCACGCAGTGGTCAATCCGCCTCAGATACCCGGAAGTTGCTCTTGACAAAATACAATAATTCTGATAAAGCAGGCGAATTGCGGTGGACGATCGCCCAACAGTTTGCCAAAGGCGGAGATTTAAAATCAGCTTGGCAGTGGGCCAGAGAATTAACCACCCATAATCCCGACAGCGAACAAGCTCCAGAAGCAGCATTTTGGGTCGGGAAATGGGCACAGCAACTCGGTCGGCAACAAGACGCCAAGACTGCATTTGAGTACACTATATTACGCTATCCAGAATCATATTTTGCGTGGCGATCGGCTGTACTTCTCGGCTGGCCCGTCGGCGACTTTACCACAGTCCGAGATTTGTCTCCCAATGTAGTGCGGCCGCCTCAGCGCCCCGAACCAATGGCAGGTTCTCCTGCCTTGAAAGAACTCTATCAATTAGGTCAAGATAGAGATGCTTGGACGCTGTGGCAAATAGAATTTATCGACCGCGTAGAACCCAGTATTGCCGAACAGTTTACCGACGGTTTAATGCGAGTTGCAGTCGGAGACAATTTAGACGGTTTGTGGATGGTTGGGAGTTTGCGGCAGCGCGATAAACCAGATGATAGAACCCAATACCTCGAACTCAGACAGCAACCGATTTATTGGCAAGCACTTTATCCTTTTCCTTACTTAGAAACCATTGTCAAATGGTCGCAAGATCGCAAAATAAATCCAGTATTAGTAACAGCATTGATCCGGCAAGAATCGCGATTTATGCCCGCTATTAAATCATCAGTTGGCGCCACAGGTTTAATGCAAGTAATGCCGGAAACAGCAGCTTGGGTTGCTGGACAAATTAGCCTCAAAAAGTATTCATTGGAGAATGTGGACGACAACGTTAAACTCGGTACATGGTATTTGGATCACACTCACGACGAGTACAAGAATAACTCGATGTTAGCTGTGGCGAGTTATAATGCCGGGCCAACTGCAGTAGCAGATTGGTTGAAGAGGTTTAGTTTTAGTGACCCGGATGCTTTTGCGGAAAAGATTCCGTTTCCTGAAACCAAAGGATACGTAAAATCGGTGTTTGAGAATTACTGGAATTATCTGCGGATTTACAATCCAGAAGTTAATCAGTTAATGAGTGAGCATTATGCGGCTGCTCAGAAAAAAGCAAAGTGAATTATTCGTGGTGTGGGGGCGGGTTTATCTAAATTGTTGGTAATCCTTAGATATTTTTGGTGGAACCCGCCCCTACCAAATAGGGTTTCGTAGGGGTGGGTTCCACCAACCATAATCGCCCCAAACAAACAATCTCAAAAACCCGCCCCCACCCAACAAACAATCATCATGTACATTGGGGAATTTAATGCCAATATCAGGTTAATGTGAAGTATT
>Ga0209278_1002468_pt1 | contig 10302 bp, 7 predicted proteins | sample JI81BgreenDNA_FD_187504 | JGI IMG/M metagenome (GOLD analysis project Ga0209278, IMG submission 187504) | Wastewater effluent complex algal communities from Wisconsin, to seasonally profile nutrient transformation and Carbon sequestration -... | ecosystem: Engineered > WWTP > Effluent > Algae... | reverse complement strand
AAAAGCAATTCCTTCTTGACCTATTGGGGCTTGCCCGGTCTGGTGACCGCCGATAGGCGCATCCACCATGAACGATCAAGCACCAAATCCCCCCGCTGGCGTGGCCCAGACCGGCACAAGGCCGGAAGTTCGATCGCCGAGCCCCTTTGCGGAACCCGGCACCGTGAGGATCAGCGCGATAAACTGGGGAGGACTGAAAGCTCTCTATATGAAAGAGGTGCGCCGGTTCTTCAAGGTGCAGTTGCAGACCATCTGGGCGCCGGCGATCACCACGATGCTCTATCTGGTGATCTTCACCGTCGCATTGGGGCGCAGCGGGCGCATGGTGCTCGACGTGCCGTTCGGCGATTTCCTCGCCCCCGGCCTCATCGTGATGGCGATGATGCAGAACAGCTTTGCCAATTCGAGCTTCTCGCTGCTGGTCGGCAAGATCCAGGGCACGATCATCGATTATCTGATGCCGCCGCTGTCCGAGCTCGAGGTGCTGGTATCGCTGGTCATTGCCGCCGTCACCCGTGCGTTCCTGGTGGGTGCGGCGGTGTGGCTGGCGATGCTGCTCTGGCCGGGGATTCATGTGATGCCGCAGCATCTCTGGGCGATCGGGTGGTTCGGGCTGATGGGCGCGGTGATGCTCGCCTTCATGGGCGTGCTCACCTCGATCTGGGCGGAAAAGTTCGACCATGCCGCCGCGATCACCAATTTCGTGGTCGCCCCGCTCGCGCTGCTTTCGGGTACCTTCTATTCGGTCGACGCGATGGCCCCCACGTTCCGTGCGCTCAGCCACGCCAACCCGTTCTTCTATGTGATCTCGGGCTTCCGCTACGGCTTCATCGGCACGACCGATTCGCCGCTGCTGGCAGGATCGCTGCTGCTGCTCGCCATCAACGCCGTGCTCGGCATCGGCTGCTATGTACTGCTCAAATCGGGATGGAAGCTGCGCTCCTGACCGGCGGGCAGGCCGAGGCCAGCCCGCGCAGGATCAGTGCATCGTGCGCAGGCGATAGCGCCCGCCGCTGAACGGACCGAACAGCTGCGGCACCGCCGGGTGATCGACGGGACCGTTGCTGTCGTCCTTCACCAGATTCTGCTGGCTGACATAGGCGATATAGCTGTTCTCGGCATTTTCCGCGAACAGGTGATAGAAGGGCTGGTCCTTGGCCGGACGCAGTTCCTCGGGGATCGATTCGTACCAGTCCTCGCTATTGGCGAAGACCGGATCGATATCGAACACCACGCCGCGGAAATCGAAAATGCGGTGCCGCACGACATCGCCGATCGCATAGCGCGCTTTCGCCACGCGCGGCATCACCACCGCGCCGGATGGTGCGCTGCCCTCGGGTGCGTCGTCTTGGCCGAAACGGAAAGGATGGTTGCTCATAGGCTTAATCTAAGGTGTTGCGGCGCAGCATACAAGCTTTCCGGCGCGCACAGGCCGGATTCCCCCTTGGCAAGCCGCTTGCCTTGCGCTAATGGCCCGCCTTCTCGCGGATCGACCACGCATTTTCATGCCCCGCGAGAACCGATTGGATCGCCGAAACGCACGCGTTCGGCACGCCCGGCCGGAGAGGTGGCAGAGTGGTCGAATGTACCGCACTCGAAATGCGGCGTGGGTGCAAGCTCACCGTGGGTTCGAATCCCACCCTCTCCGCCAGTCGTTCTTCCATACCGCTCTTCAATCGTCTATAAACCCCTGCGAATACGGGGTTTTCTCCGCTTCATCTGTCTACGCAAGGCCACCCCTTTCCGGGGTAAGCTAGTCGTTCTTGGGGGTGTGGTCGGGGGTAGGCCGAAGACCATGGGGGTATGATGCTCACGGATACCGCAGTGAGGGCGGCCAGGCCGCGGGACAAGGATTACAAGTTGAGTGACGCTGGAGGGCTCTACCTTCACGTCTACAAGACCGGCCGAAAGGTCTGGCGGTTCAAGTTCAGGGTTCAGGGCCGCGAGCAGTTGCTTACATTTGGCGGCTACCCCGACGTCCCGTTGCGCGAGGCGCGCGAGCGACGTGATGAAGCCAAGCGCGCTCTCACCCAGGGGATTGATCCTCGGCAGTTACTGCGAGGCGGCGAAGCAGCAGGCGGCGGTACAAGCACCACAGACTTTGAAACAATGGCAAAGCGATGGTGGGCCATTCAACAGCCTAAATGGACTGATCGTCATGCGCATGATGTCCTGCACAGCCTGCAGCGTGACGTGTTCCCCGAGATTGGGCAGATGCCGATCTCTGAAATAACTGAGAAGACTATCCTCGCTGTGCTGCGGGACGTCGAGGCTCGGGGAGCGATCGAAACAGCGAAAAGGCTTCGTCAGAAGATTGGCGGCGTTTTTGCGTTCGCAATCGCGGAGGGTGAATGCGAGCGGAATCCAGCCGCTGGTATCGGGCCGGCACTAATGCCGATGAAGCCGAGGCGATCACAGCCTTCGATTACCGACCTTGCCGAATTGAGAGCGTTGCTGATCCAGGTGGAGAGCATGCCGATGCAACCTGCAACGAAGCTTGCTAATCGGCTGTTGGGGCTGACGGCGGTAAGGCCTGGCACCCTCATTGGCGCGCGCTGGAGCGAATTCTCGTCATTCGATTCGGAGAAGCCTTTGTGGCGCATCCCGGCAAGCCGAATGAAGATGCCGAAGGCTGAGAAATATCGGTCAGAGAAAGATCACATCGTGCCGCTCGGTCCGCATCACATTGCTGTCCTTCGAGCATTGCATGTGATCTGCGGCACCTCCGAATATCTGTTCCCGAGCCTGTGGGACATCCGCAAACACATGAGCGAGAATGCTCTCGGATTCATGTTGAAGCGTGCCGGTTTTCAGGATCGTCACGTGCCTCATGGCTGGCGCGCGTCCTTCTCCACAATCATGAACGAATGGGCGATCAAGAACGGCACGCCCAACGACAGCCGGATTATCGATTTGATGCTTGGGCATGCGCCAAAAGACCGGGTCGAGGCGGCATACAATCGGGCACAGTTTGACGACAGGAAGCGAGAGCTGGCGCTGATATGGGCAGAAATGCTGCTCGATGGGCTTCCTGCGGCGCACACCTTGCTGGAAGGGCCTAGGAAGTAGCCGCGGCGTGATCGCCGCGGCTTGCTGTATCATGGCGAGGTGCGGGCAGTCGGCTGGTTCTGCGAGGGAACCACTGCCGCGCCTTGGCTTGCCGACAAAGCTTGTTGACGTTTCGCGGCATGGTGCGCTTTCAGGAGCTGGGACTGAAGGGCGCTACGCAGCTCGCGATAGTGCTTTCGCGCCTTGGCGATCCTCTCTGCCATCGAGCCCTTCGGAGCAAAGCGGGACTGCAGCGCTGCCTGGTTTGTGCCGTCGAGCCCTGACAATGCCAACCAGAACCCCTTGGTGCCCTGATTGAGGCAACGGGAAAACACAAGTCGCCGTTTCCGCAAACGAGAGTCGGGACTTCTGATCCGCTTCATCAGATAGGTGACATAGGTTTTGCCGGGTTTCCAATAGGGCTCCGTATAAACAGCTCGCTTGCCAATGGTTCCGTTGCTCCACTGATGCACCGCCTGTGCGACAGCACGCTTGACCTGGCGTTCTCCGAGGATACCAGGCTTCAGCCGATCAGACGCAATGGCTCCATGGATATGCAGTCCTGTGGTGCGCTTTGTGCCTTTCGTTTGCCCCTCAACGACGAAGTAGTATTCGAGATCCTTGAACCCTGTTTCGGCTGACAATGCGTCCCTGAGAGCTCTGGCGATACACGCGCGAACGTCCCGTCCGCTGGCAACAAGCTTCCGTTCGTAGTCAGGATGAAGATTGCCGGTGAAGGTGATACCTCCAAGCTCTTCCAGGGGGATCATTGCCAGCTGAAGCTTTCCCCATTCCGAGAGGTTTTCCCAGTTGGGGGGTCGTCTGGCCCCAAACCATCTGATGGGAAGATTGGCCCATAGCTGATGTTCACGATTTATATGGAAGGGTTTGCCTTGTTGTGTAGAGATAAAGGTATCCTCATCAATTCCCTTAACACAACTGGTATGGGCGTGCTGCGCCACCAGAAGCTCGGTTCGGGCTTTTATGATACGAAGCGCTTTTCCAATGATTTCGCCGTCGCGGCGACGCCATCTGGCCTGCTTCCCACGCCACTTTTTTCCATATTTCTTCGTCATTTTTTTGTCCTCGTTTTCCTTTGCTTCCAAGAGGGTTGCTCCTGCCGGGCACACGTGAAACCCCGGCAGGAACGAAATATCGACCTTGCTGAGTTTCAGTACCGAGCGGCCTCGGGGCGGCTCGACGAGCGTTGGTGAATCCATTGGTTCACTTCCTCCTCCAGCCACCGTGATGCCCTGCCGAGGTGCATCGGCGCCGGGAACTCGTTGCGCGCGACAAGCGCGTAGATGGTAGACTTGCCCATCGCGACACGGTCCATGACATCGGCCAGCCGTAACAGGCGCAGAGGCTGTTGAGGTTGACCGCCCAGCTGGGCAGATGCTCCAAATCCAGGGGTGGCGTGCGAGTTGTCATTCATAATCAATTCTCCTTCATGTTGATGATGATCTGGCCCAATTGAGGTTCATTGCCGGGCCAGGAAGGCAATGTGATCGTCGAGGCGCTTGATGGTGGCATCCGAAGCCTTGCCGTCGCCGGCAGCTCTCAGATCCTTTTCTGACAGGCTTTCGTTGGCGGAGACGTATCGGAGCTCCCCATGGGCGACCAGGAGGGCGACGAGTGCTGCTCGTGCACGTTTGCGCGGGTCTTCGATCCTGCTGACGTGCTCCACGACGAATGCAGGTTTGAGCGGCTCGATCGCGAAGCCCTTGCGCGACCCCAGCCAGTCAAGCGCGTCGATCAGGTCGACCGCCACAAAGGCTCTCGACTGGACGGACGACTTGCCCTTGCGTGACGCCGCTTTCTTGTCGGCCTGCAGGGTGCGGATGCGGTTCTTCGGACCCACAAGGTTTCGCAGCGAGCGCTCGTTCATGCTGCCCAGCAATGCGAGATCCGCAGGCCGCAAGTTCATCAAGCCAGCGTGTCCGCTCAGGGCATCTCTGATATCCTCCGCAAGGCGATGCCATGCGGATGCCAGCTCGAAGAGATGCCGGAGGCAACCTGACCTGACACTGGTGCCATCGTACGCACCCAGCGCGATATGGGGAATGATCGCCAGGAACAGCTCCAGATGGACGAGCATTTCCAGCCCGATGTCATCGGTGTTGATCGTGCCGGGTCTGGATGACATCCGCCGCTCGTCGAGCATGCGGTGCAGGCCTGCGATCCGGTGCCAGACATGATGACGATCGAGATCGATCGCCTGAAGAGAGCTGGTACCGAGATATTCGTCGCTCGGCAGGCAGTCGACCGTGCGGCCCAGATACAGCGTAGCCAGCTCGGCTCCGAGGCCATTCTCGCCGTGCAGCACAAAGAGCGTCTCGGCATTGACAACGAGGGCATTCCGAAAGGCGGTTTTCAGGTCGAACAGGGAAGGTATGTCCATTGCGAATCTCCGTGATGTGTAAGGCTACATATCACGTGCAATCGCTCATGCAAGCATAATGTGATGGGCCACATATCATTTTTCGACGGCAATGTCTTTTGGTCCACCGTTGGTTATCGCTGGTGCTCGATCTGAGGGGGGGGGGCTGCGAGATGCGATCTCCGCTCCGGGGTCGGCTCGGTCTGACCCGATAGGCTGCTTCCAGAAACACGGGTCTGCCGCACCGGGCGGATTTGTCGATTACGGTGGTGCGGCGCTTGGGATGGGGAAGCCTTTCAAGGAAGGTGTCGGGTGTTAGCTGATGGTCCAATTGTGGAAAGGACGGGGCGCCGGGATGGGGACGTGCATGTCCCCATTTCAGATGCCGCCCCATGGGAAATGGCTGGCGTCAACCCAAAGGCTTGCAGCAAATGTCACCTTTTATGATATAATAATCTGAGTTTGTCTGATCAGGATAATATGCGACCCTATCTGTAGCCCATACGTAAAGTTGAATTTATATCCAAAATGGATATTTATGTATGTAGACGCTGATCCCAATTTGTGGTCCACCTTGGCCAAGAGTGATCCGAGCAAGATAAACCTCATTTTGAAGGTAATCGCTCGCTTGAATCAAGTATTCCATGCAAAATTGCGTGCGGGTGCGAGAGGGGGTAATGTGCTGAAAAAGGCCTTGAGCATTGGGCTCGCAACCATGCTGGTCGCAGCTGTGGCAGCGCACAGCCAGACGAGCGACGCGGTCACTTACACCTATGATGCGTTGGGCAGGCTGGTGCAGACCTCGCATAGCGGGACTGCGAATACCGGGGTCAATTCCACCTACAGCTACGATCCGGCGAGTAACCGCACCAATGTGACTGTGACAGGCGCCAACAATTCCGGCGGCAGCCCAGGCGGAGGTGGTCCAGGCGGAGGCGGCAATCCTGGGGGCGGAGGCAATCCGGGTGGAGGGGGTGGAAACCAGCCGCCCGTGGCGCAGAATGACAACGGCGGCACAGTGGCGATGTGCTCAGAGAAGACCGTCAACGTGGTCGCCAACGATACCGACCCCGAGGGACACTACCCCCTATCGCTCGTCAACATCCAGAGTGTGTCGCCGAGCAGCCACGGTTTTGCTCTCATCGAATCTTCGACGAACATCACCTTTTACTCCAACGGACCAACCGGAGGGGTGCAGATCACCTATGTCGTTAGGGACAGCCAGGGTGCGACAGCAACCGGCGTTCTCGCGCTCAATGTCTCCGGCGGTGGATGCTGGTGATGGCAGCGACCAATCTCAACCGCAGGGCGGCACAATTAAGTCAGCTTTCAAACAATTGGGGGGAGCGAGCAGTGGGACTGCAGCGCAATTCGAGCGTGATTAGGACGTTGAAGCTCCTGTTGAGCCTCGTGATGGCGGCGCTTACCGTGCCTGCCTTTGCGCAAGCGACCAATCCGGCGATCACGCCGCTGACTTCAGAGCCTGACGTCAACAACGTCAACATTACCGACGGCCAGATGCAGTTGGATGTGCCGACGCTGTCCATTCCAGCTGCGCCCAGGCTCCAATTCGATCGCATCCAAAGCTTCATGCCGCACCTCATCGCTAATATCAGCGGAGTGCCAGGCGGATATAGCGAGTCCTTTGTTTCAGTGCATACCGGACGGTCATCATCCGAAGCCTTCAAATGTACGTATGACGATTACTGCCGTAGCATCAAATATAACGGCGGCTTAATCGAAGGGGACATGGTGACAGGCACCTGGTATGTCATGACCGAGGGGCAAACTGGTGCGATCTATAATTTTGATCGACTCGAATACGATTCCGGTCCAGCTACTGCAACCCGCCGTGTTCAGCGATATGCGTCCCAGATCACCTATCCCGACGGAGAGGTGATCTCGCTCACCTACGAGACAGGGCAGTATTTCAACCGGACATTACATCGCGTCACCCGTATCAACAGCAATATCGGCTATCATATCGATGTTTCCTACAAAGGAAGCAACCCCAGCGGCCAGCCGGGCCTCTGGGGTTCCGTCGCTCAGGCCACAATTTACAAATCAAGCGACCCTGCCACGCCCCTGGCAAGACTGACTTATGGCGCCAACGGCGAAATCACCGATCTCGCTGGACGCACAGTTTCTTGCTTCAACTGCCCCAATAGTGTCGGGGCGAAGGTTGAGATTGCTACCGCTTCGATGACCATGCCCGGCGAGGGTTCACCGGCTATCACCGTCAATCCGGTCCAGGCAAATGCCATTCATACCCTTGTTTCGTCAGTTGTTCGCGATGGCGTGACTTGGAACTATAGTTACGTGAATTTCCGTTCGCTGAAATCGCCGGAAGGCTATGGTTATGATCAACTGGTTGTCACTGGTCCTGACGGTTACCAGCAAACCTATAACATTCAGGTCGGTGCTGATGTGCCTGAGCCACGGCCCAATCTCATCACATCGGTCACCGATTCAACTGGCCGGACGACTTCCTACGGATATGGTCTCGATCACCGGCTTGCCAGCATAACCCAGCCAGAAGGCAATTTTACCCAAATTGGCTATGACTTGAATGGCAACATCACGTCAAAAGTCACCAACGCCAAGGCCGGCTCTGGCCTCCCAGCCATTATAGAGACGGCGGGGTACGATTCAAATCTGTGCACCCAACATCGTGTCTTGTGCTTCCGCCCGACCTCCTATGTCGATGGTCTGGGGCGGCAGACCGATATGGCCTATGACGCGCAAGGGCGGTTGACCCAGCAATGGGATCCGGCAGATGCCAATGGCGTGCGCCGCGTCAAGTTCCTGACCTATGCAGGCGGCTCGTTCACCGCGCCTTCGCAGGAGCGCATCTGCGGCTGGGGCACCACCTGCAATACCGGTGCCGAGATCGTTACTAACTACACCCATTTCGGCAACACCGCATTGCCGCTGACCGTGACCACTACCGATGGCGCTACCGGTGTATCGCGCACTATTACCTATACTTACGACAACGCCGGCCGGGTGCTCAGCGAGGATGGGCCGCTGCCGGGCGATGCCGACAGCAAGCATTATCGCTATGACGTGATCGGCCGCAAGACCTGGGAGATCGGCCCTGCCGATATCGGCGGTACGCGTCCGGCCACGCGCTACACCTATCGCGACAACGATAACAAGCTCGTGCTGGCCGAGAATGGCACCGTGCCAAACCAGTGGAGCTGGTCGCTATCGGTGATCAACAATACCGAAATGACTTATGACAGCCGCCGCAACGTCATTCGCGAACGGACTTTTGCAGGCGGCACCAATCTTCAGGTTACCGATAAGTCGTTCCTCAACCGTGGGCTGGCCGAATGCACCACGGTGCGCATGAACATGGATGCGCTTCCCGCTGCCACGACTGCAGGCGCGTGCAGCCTTGGCTCGCAAGGTTCGCACGGCCCCGATCGCATCACGCGCAATCTCTATGATTCCGCTGGACGCCTGCTCACGGTGCAAAAGGCTGTGGGGACGCCGCTTCAGCAGAACCATGTCAGCTATGGCTATACGTGGAACGGCAAGCAGGCGAGCCTTACCGATGCCAATGGCAACCCGGCGGCCTTTCAATATGACGGGCATGACCGGCTGTCAGTCCATTATTTCCCGACCGCCAATGGCACTGGCGTGAATTGGGGCGATTACGAAGCCTATGGCTATGACGCCACTGGAAATCGTACGTCTTTGCGCAAGCGTGATGGCCAGATGATCCATTACGGCTATGACGCGCTCAACCGTGTCACAGTCAAGGACGTGCCGGGCAGCGCCACCGATGTCTACTATGGCTATGACCTTTTAGGCCTGCAGACCTATGCGCGGTTTGGCTGGCCTGGTGGGGAGGGCGTGACCAACGCCTATGACGGCTTTGGCCTGCTCAGCTCATCGACCACCAATATGGGCGGTCAGTCGCGCACGCTCAGCTATCAATATGACCTCGCGGGCAACCGCACGGTTACGACTTATCCCGATGGGGTGAGCGTCATCACCCATTATGAGGCACCGGGCCGCTTCTATTACAACCAGATCGCGGGCGGCGATCCGCTGGTCTATCAGCAATATGATGGTGCCGGGCGACCGAACCGATTGTATCGCTGGGCACAGGGTACCTGGTGGTCTTACAGTCATGTCAACTATGACGCGGCGTCGCGCCCAAGTGACCATCAGATCATATTCCCTAGCGGCGTCAGCAACATCTCGACTAGCTATGGATATAATCCTGCCAACCAGTTGATCAGTCGTGTAAGCAATACAGATGCCTATGCATTTGCTGGCGATTGCATCAACACCGGCGGATACTGCGATGTTAACCGAAATTACGCAACGAACGGCCTGAACCAGTACGTCAGTGCTGGCACCACCAGCTTCGGATATGACCTTAATGGCAATCTCGTCTCAGGTGCAGGAACGAACTACGCCTATGATGTTGAGAACCGCTTGGTCCAGGCAAGTGGTGGGCATAATGCCACGCTGCGCTACGATCCGCTGGGCCGCCTGTGGGAGGTCAACGGGGTAAAGGAGTTCCGCAGGTTCCTTTACGACGGCGATGCGCTGGTCGCGGAATATGACCAGTGGGGCAATATGCTCAAGCGTTATGTGCATGGGCAGGGCGCAGACACGCCGCAGGTGTGGTTCGAGGGCGCAGGGGTCAGCGCATCCGAACGCCGCTTCCTGTTCACCAACCACCAGGGCTCGGTCACCGCGATCGCTGACGGTTGGGGCAACACCATCGCGATCAATCGTTACGACGAATACGGTATCCCGGATAAGGAGAATATCGGGCGGTTCCAGTATACGGGCCAGGCCTGGCTTGAGGATCTGGGCATGTACCATTACAAGGCCCGCATCTACTCGCCGAC
>Ga0209278_1002467_pt1 | contig 10303 bp, 9 predicted proteins | sample JI81BgreenDNA_FD_187504 | JGI IMG/M metagenome (GOLD analysis project Ga0209278, IMG submission 187504) | Wastewater effluent complex algal communities from Wisconsin, to seasonally profile nutrient transformation and Carbon sequestration -... | ecosystem: Engineered > WWTP > Effluent > Algae... | reverse complement strand
TGTGAGTCCTCTGTGAGTCTGGAGGGGGCCGACCGCGGGGCCGACGCCGGAGGTTGTCGACTGGCCCGCGGGGGCACCACGGACGTGAATCAATCGCTTACAGCCCCAAGCAGGGACCGTGCCAGCGCCAGTACCCCGTGGCGTAAGGCGGACGGCCAACGCCTACGATGCCCCGCGCCCGCCGCCCAGGCGGCACCGGCGCACCAACACCGTGCATTCGCGCCGGCCGAGACGCCCCGCTTTGGGGCCGCGGACGGCGCACCACCTCGGGGAATCGCTGCCATGGGACTGTCTTTGGTGCACAGCCGCGCCCTGCTGGGCCTCGACGCGCGGCCGGTGGTCGTGGAAACCCACCTCGCCAACGGCCTGCCCAGCTTCACGCTCGTCGGCCTCGCCGACACCGAGGTGAAAGAGGCGCGCGAGCGGGTGCGCTCGGCGATCGCCACCGCCGGGCTGGATTTCCCGGCCAACCAGCGCATCACCGTCAATCTGGCGCCGGCGGATCTGCCCAAGGACTCGGGCCGTTTCGACCTGCCGATCGCGCTGGGCATCCTGGCCGCCGCCGGGCATCTCGACGCCCACCGCCTCGCCGGCTGGGAGTTCGCCGGCGAACTGTCGCTCGGCGGCGCGCTGCGGCCGGTGCGGGGCGCGCTGGCCATGGGGCTGGCGCAGCGCCACGGCGGCGCCCGCCTCGTGCTGCCGCCCGGCAGCGCCGAGGAGGCCGCGCTCGTGCCGGACGTGGCGGTGTACCGCGCGCGCCACCTGCTCGACGTGGTGGCGCGCTTCCGGCCCGGGGCCGACGCCGGGCCCCCGCCTGAGGACGAGGGCTGGGCGCGCCTGAACACCGCCCCGGCCCCCCCCGGCGGGGACGACGGCCTGGACCTCGCCGACGTGAAAGGCCAGGCCACGGCCCGGCGGGCGCTGGAAATCGCCGCCGCCGGCGGCCACAGCCTGCTGCTGGTCGGTCCGCCCGGCACGGGCAAGTCCCTGCTGGCCCGCCGCCTGGCCGGTCTGCTGCCACCGATGAGCACCGACGAGGCGCTGGAGGCCGCCGCCATCGCGTCGCTGGCCGGGCGCTTCGACCCGCGGCACTGGGCCCGGCGCCCCACCGCCGCCCCGCACCACAGCGCCAGCGCCGTCTCGCTGGTGGGCGGCGGCTCACCGCCGCGGCCGGGCGAAATCTCGCTGGCGCACCACGGCGTGCTGTTCCTCGACGAGCTGCCCGAATTTCCGCGCAGCGCCCTCGAGGCCCTGCGCGAGCCGCTGGAAACCGGCCACATCCGCATCGCCCGCGCCGCCCAGTCCACCGACTTCCCCGCCCGCTTCCAGCTCATCGCCGCCATGAACCCCTGCCCCTGCGGCCACCTCGGCCACCCCACGCGGGCGTGCCGCTGCACGCCCGAGCGCGTGGCCCAGTACCAGGGACGCCTGAGCGGCCCGCTGCTCGACCGCATCGACCTGCAGGTGGAGGTGGGCGCGCTGCGCGCCGACGAACTGCTGACCGGCCCGCCCGGCGAGCCCAGCGCGGCCGTGCGCCCGCGGGTGGCGGCAGCGCGGGCGCGCGCGGCCGCGCGCCAGGGCGGCCCCAACCGCGATCTCGACGGCGCGGCCCTCGACACCCACGCCGCCGTCGACCCCGCCGCCCGCGCCTTCCTGCAAGCGGCGGCCCAGCGCCTGGGCTGGAGCGCCCGCGCCATGCACCGCTGCCTGCGCGTGGCCCGCACCATCGCCGACCTCGCCGCCAGCGACACGGTCGCCGTCGGCCACGTGGCCGAGGCCGTGCAGTACCGGCGGGTGCTGCGCGGGGGGTGAGGCAAGCGGTGAAGTGAGGGGAGCGAGGCCGACGGTCAAGCGCCGCGGGGTTCACAAACGTTCTAGCCACGCGCCGCGGGCGGCGGCACCATCGCGCCATGGACACCCCCGCCTGGCCCCACGCCAGCTTCACCGCCCCGTTCACCGCCCGCGGCCGGGCCGCGCTGGTGCCGCCGCCGCCCTGGCACTACGCGGGATGGCTGTTGAACGTGGCCTTCCGCTTCGACGCCGCCCTCGCCGCGGGCTGGGTGCCGCCGGTGGTCGGCCGGGCCACGGGGCGCGGCTGTGTGCACTTCGCCGACTGGCAGGCCTGCACCGACGGCCGTGAGCTGCTCGATCCGGTGCACGCGCAGTACCGCGAGACCATCGTGGTGCTGGAGGTGGCGCGCGCCGATGGCCAGACCGCGGCCTATTGCCCGTTCATCTGGGTGGATCAGGACGTGGCGCTGGTGCGCGGGCTGCTGCAGGGCTGGCCCAAGAAGCTGGGCACGACCTGGCTCACCCGCAGCCTGCCGCTGATTCACCCGGCCGCCGCGCCGGTGATGGCCGGCAGCCGGCTGGGCGCGAGTCTGGCGGTGAAGGAGCGGCGTCTGGTCGAGGCCCGGGCCACCCTCACCGGCGCACCCGGCCAGCCGCTGGGCTTTCTCGCGCTGCCCACGGTGGGAGCGGTCGGCTGGCCCGACCTGCGCGCGCCCCACGAGCGGCCCGTGCCGACCTTCGTGCGCTCGGCGATCACCGGCAAGGTGGACGCCGGCTGGCACGCCGCCGAAGCCACGCTGGACTTCCTGCCGCACCCGACCGAGGAGGTCGGGGCGCTGGGCGGGTGTGCGGTGGACAGCGCCAGCGCGGGCTGGCTGGGGTTGACCGTGACCGGCGCGCTGGACGCATGAACGCGCCGCCGCGCCGCTCCCGCGTGCGACGGCTGCATCTGGCCGCGGGGGTCGAACGGGTTGACCACGCGCAAGCGTGGCAGGAGTGGATGCCCCACTGGCACGACGAATGGTCGTTCGGCGCGGTGATCGACGGGGAGTGCCGCTGTGTGGTGGGGGGCCAGCCGCTGACGGTGCGCGTGGGCGACGTGGTGGCGATCCGGCCGGGTGAGGTGCACACCGGCGCCTTGCTGCCGGCCGGGCCGACGGCCTCGGTGGCGGTGGTGATGCTGTACGCGCCCGAGGCCTGGCTCGCGGCCGAGGGGCTCCACCCGCCGCCGCGCAGCGGCCGGGTCCGCTTGCCCGGGCTGGCCGCCCGCGCGCGCGACGTGCGCAGCGCCGACACGGCGCGCGAGTGGCTGCAGGCGCTGCTGCGGGCGTGGCGCCGCGCGAACCCGGCCCCGGGCCACGACGCGCCGGCCCCGCGGCCGCTCGGTCCGGCGGCGCAGCGGCTGCTCGCCGCCATGCAGGCCGCGCTGGCCGAGGGCGCACCGACGGTGGCCGGCGTGGCGGCGCGCTGCGGCGTGAGCCGCGAACGCGTGCACCGGGTGATCACGCAATCCCTCGGCCTGACGCCGCGGGACTACCTGCTCGCGGTGCGCCTGCACCGCGCGCGCAGTCTCGTGCTGGAGGGCATGGCGCTGGCCGAGGTGGCCACGGCCTGCGGTTTCGCCGACCAGGCGCACTTCACGCGCTGGTTCCAGCGGCTGTTTGGCTATTCACCGGGCGACCTCGCGCACGCCGCGCGCGCCGCCGGCTGATCACTTCAGCGGGATCAGCTGGCCGCGCTCGTCCACGCGCACCACGCCGCCCTTGCCCCAGGTGGGCTGACTGGCGGTTTCAAAACGGCGCAGGCTGCCGTCCTTCATCTTCACGTCGGTGACCCACACGGTCTTCTTGGTCACCTTCTTCTGCACCTCGTTGCCCACGTAGGCGCCGCCGACCGCGCCGCCGACCGTGGCCAGGGTCTTGCCGGTGCCGCCGCCGATCTGGTTGCCCAGGAGGCCACCGACCACCGCGCCGCCCACGATACCCACCGCGCCGCCTTCGCCGTCGCGCTTTTCGCTGTGCACGGCCTGCACCACGCCACAGGTGGGGCACAGCTTCTTGCTGTCGGCCAGCGAGGGGCCGGCGGTCAGGAGCGCGGCGGTGGCCAGCGCCAGGGGGGTGAGAAAACGGCAGGGGGCGGACAGGTTCATGGGCTCCTCCGAGCGGGGTGGGACAGACCTGCAGCGTAGCCGCCGGGCCGGCCCCGCGCCAGTGGGGGTTCCGGCCGGTGGCCACTGGCAGCGGTTCGTCACCGCCTCATCACCGGCTCATCAGCGCTTCGTCAGAGGTTCGGCGCCAGCCAGCGCTGCAACTCGTCGCGCGCCACGCGGCTGCGCTCGGCCAGATCGGCCAGCTGGTCCTCGCCAATCTTGCCGACGTTGAAATAGGTGCTCTGCGGGTGGCTGAGGTAGAAACCGCTGACGCTGGCCGCCGGCGTCATGGCCAGGCTCTCGGTCAGGCCCATGCCGATGTCGCCGGCCTGCAGCAGGTCAAACATGTCGCGCTTGACCGAGTGGTCCGGGCAGGCCGGGTAACCCGGGGCCGGGCGAATGCCCTGGTACTTCTCGGCGATCAGGTCCTCGTTGCTCAGCGACTCGCCGGCGGCGTAGCCCCACAGGTCGGTGCGCACGCGGTGGTGCATCTGCTCGGCCAGCGCCTCGGCCAGCCGGTCGGCCAGGGCCTTGAACAGGATGGCGGCGTAGTCGTCGTGGTCGGCGAGGAACTGGCGCTCCTTGTTCTCCACGCCAAGGCCGGCGGTCACCGCGAACACGCCCACGTAATCGCGCGCCACGCCCTGCGGCGCCACGAAATCGGCCAGGCAGCGGCTGGGCCGCACCACGCCGTCGACCTCCGCCTTCTCGGCCTGCTGGCGCAGCCCGTGCCACACCAGCACCGGGCGCTCCCGCGCCTCGTCGGCGTAGAGCGCGATGTCGTCATCGCCCACGCGGTTGGCCGGGTACAGGCCGATCACCGCGTTGGCCTGCAGCCAGCGGCCATCGATCAGGCGCTGCAGCATGCGCTTGCCGTCGCTGAACACCCGCCGCGCCTCCTCGCCCACGATCTCGTCCTTCAGGATCTCGGGGAACGGGCCGGCGAGATCCCAGGTCTGGAAAAACGGACCCCAGTCGATGAAGCGGGCCAGCTCGGCGAGGTCGACGTTCTTGAACACGCGCCGGCCTATGAACTTGGGCACCGGCGGGGTGTAGCCGGACCAGTCGATCGGCGTCCTGTTGGCGCGCGCCCGGGCCAGCGGCCAAAGCGGCACGGCCTTCTTGTTCGCGTGCTGCTGGCGCACGCGTTCGTAATCCGCCTTGACCTCCTCGATGTAGGCGGCCGCCTGGGTGGACAGCAGGCCCTGGGCCACGCCCACGCTGCGGGAGGCGTCCGGCACGTACACCACCGGGCCCTCGTAGTGGGGCGCGATCTTCACCGCGGTGTGCACGCGGCTGCAGGTCGCGCCGCCGATCAGCAGCGGCACCTGGCGCTCGCGGAACCACGCGTCCTTCTGCATCTCCGCGGCCACCACCTGCATCTCTTCCAGGCTCGGCGTGATCAGGCCCGACAGGCCCACGATGTCGGCGCCCTCGGCCTTGGCGCGCGCGAGGATCTCGTGGCACGGGACCATCACGCCCATGTTCACCACCTCGAAGTTGTTGCACTGCAGGACCACGGCCACGATGTTCTTGCCGATGTCGTGCACATCGCCCTTGACGGTGGCGATCACGATCTTGCCCTTGGACTTCACGTCGCCACCGGCGGCTTCGAGCCGGCGCTTCTCTTCCTCGATGTAGGGCAGCAGGTGGGCCACGGCCTGCTTCATCACGCGCGCGCTCTTGACCACCTGCGGCAGGAACATCTTGCCCGCGCCGAACAGGTCGCCGACCACGTTCATGCCGTCCATCAGCGGCCCTTCGATCACCGACAGCGGCCGGCCGCCGGCGGCGCGGATCTCCTGCCACATGGCCTCGGTGTCTTCGGTGATGAACTCGTTGATGCCGCGCACCAGCGCGTGCGACAGGCGCTCGCGCACCGGCAGCAGGCGCCACTCGTTCTGTTTGCTGTCGTCGCGCGCAGCGCCCTTGGCGGACTCGGCGATCTCGATCAGGCGCTCGCCGGCATCGGGCCGCCAGTTGAGGACCACGTCTTCGACCCGCTCGCGCAACACCGGGTCCAGCTCGTCGTACACGCCGACCATGCCGGCGTTGACGATGCCCATGTCCATGCCCGCCTGGATCGCGTGGTACAGGAACACGGTGTGGATCGCTTCGCGCACCGGCTCGTTGCCGCGGAAGCTGAAGCTCACGTTGCTCACGCCGCCACTGACCTTGGCGCCCGGCAGGTGCTGCTTGATCCAGCGCGTGGCCTCGATGAAATCGACCGCGTAGTTGTCGTGCTCCGGGATGCCGGTGGCGATCGCGAAGATGTTGGGGTCGAAGATGATGTCCTCGGGCGGGAAGCCGACCTCGTCGACCAGCACCCGGTAGGCGCGCTCGCAGATCTCGGTCTTGCGCGCGAAGGTGTCGGCCTGGCCCAGCTCGTCAAACGCCATCACCACCGCGGCCGCGCCGTAGCGGCGGATCAGCCGGGCCTGGCGCTTGAACTCCTCCACGCCCTCTTTCATCGAGATCGAGTTCACCACCCCCTTGCCCTGCACGCACTGCAGCCCCGCCTCGATGACCGACCACTTGGAGGAATCGATCATCACCGGCACGCGCGCGATGTCGGGCTCGCCGGCGATCAGGTTGAGGAACCGCACCATCGCGGCCTGGCTGTCGAGCATCGCCTCGTCCATGTTGACGTCGATGATCTGCGCGCCGTTTTCGACCTGCTGGCGCGCCACCGCCAGCGCGTCCTCGAAACGGCCCTCCAGGATCATGCGGGCGAAGGCCTTGGAGCCGGTGACGTTGGTGCGTTCGCCGATGTTGACGAACAGGCTGCCGGGGCCGATGACCAGCGGCTCCAGGCCGGAGAGCACCATGGGCGGCGGGGACGAGGGGCGGAGGGACTCGGGCATGCGGCTCACCAGGGTTTTCGGGGAAAACAGACCGGCGAGCGTCGTTGGGGCCTGTTCGCGCCCACTCAAGCCTGACGCCGGGCACCCGGGGGCCGGGGCTGGCGCTGCAACGCTCCTTGAGAGGCGCGGATTTTACCCGGCGGACACCGCCACGGGACGACGGCGCACGGCCACGACCCGCTCGCCGGTGTCCAGCGCGCGGGCGCGCAGCTGGCCGCAGCCAGCGTCCACGTCCTGGCCGGCGGAGTGACGCAGCTTGGTGAGGATGCCGCGGCGGTGCAGGCGGCGGGCGATCTCGGCGGCCCGCTCCCAGGCGGGCCGCTCGAACGGCAGCCCCTCGACCGCGTTGTAGGGGATCAGGTTGAGCACGCCGTAACGGCCGCCGAGCAGGCGCTCGATGCCCTCGATTTCATCGTCGCCGTCGTTCACGCCGGCCAGCAGCGTCCACTGGTATTGCACCGGGTAGCCGGTGGCACGGGCGTAGGCGTCGGCGCGCTCGACCAGCTCCGTCGGCGTGAGGCGCGGTGCGCGCGGCAGCAGGCGCTCGCGCAGGTCGGCACGCGTGGTGTGCAGCGACAGGGCCAGCGCGGGCTTGACCACGGCGCGCGGCAAGGCGTCGAACGCGCGCTCGTCGCCGACGGTGGAGAACACCAGGTTCTTGTGGCCGATGCCGCCCACGGTGCCGAGCAACTCGATGGCGTCGAGCACCGCGTCGAGGTTGTGGGCGGGCTCGCCCATGCCCATGAACACGACCTTGTTGACCGGCCGGCCGGCGCGGGCCAGCGCCACCTGCGCGACGATCTCGGCGCTGCCGAGCTGGCGGATCAGACCGCCGGTGCCGGTCATGCAGAAGGCGCAGCCCACGGCGCAGCCCACCTGCGTGGACACGCACAGGCCGCCGCGCGGCAGGCGCACCGACTCGACCGTCTGCCCGTCGTGCAGCGCCACGAGCAGCCGCGCCGATCCGTCTTCGCCGGGGTGTTCGGCCTGCAGGCGCGCGAGGCCGGCGAGCGATTCGCGCAGGGCGGGCCACGCGGTCAGCAGCGGCTTGGGAAAGTGGTGCGCGGGCTGACGCCGGCCGGCATCGGGCGGCAGTGCGTGCAGCCAGTGGCGCAGCACGCGCTGGACATGCAGCGGCCCGGCGCCGAGCGCTCGCAGGCGCTCGCGCAGGTCGGTCAGCTGGGTGGGGGGCGCGTGCGTCATGGGGTGGGGATCGTGGGGTGGGGATTGTCGCGCAGGGTGGCCAGGGCGAGGCGACTTGGCCACAATGAACCTTGGCCTCGCGCGGCCCTCGTCCGCCCGCCCCCCGGAGACCCGCATGCCCACCGCCCCGATCACCGCCCGCACCGCCGACCTCGGCCACGGCCTGACCGTGCGCCGCGCCCTGCCGCACGCGCAGCGCCGCGCGGTCGGGCCCTTTGTGTTCTGGGACCATGCCGGGCCGGTGACGCTGGCACCCGAGGCGGTGCGCGGCGCCGACGTGCGCCCGCACCCGCACATCGGGCTGGCCACGGTGAGTTACCTGCTCAGCGGCGCCATGACCCACCGCGACAGCCTGGGCACGGTGCAGGACATTCGCCCGGGCGACGTGAACTGGATGACCGCGGGTCGCGGCATCAGCCACAGCGAGCGCTTCACCCACCCCGACTCCTTCGCCGGCGGCGGGCTGGAGCTGCTGCAAAGCTGGGTGGCGCTGCCGGCCGAGGCCGAAGAGTGCGCGCCCGCCTTCGCCCACACGCCGCGCGCGGCGCTGCCCGAGGGCGAAGACGGCGGCGTGTGGTGGCGGCTGGTGGCCGGCGAGGCCTTTGGGTGCCGCAGCCCGGTGGCCGTGGCCTCGCCCCTGTTCTACCTGCACCTGCGGGCATCCGCGGGCGCCCGCATTCCGCTGCCCACGGGCCACACCGAGCGCGCGCTGTACGTCGCGCGCGGCCGGGTGCGGGCCGACGGCGCCACGCTGGAGGCCGGCCAGCTGCTGCTGATCGATGGAGCGGAGCCATCGCTGGCGGCCGACACCGACGCCACCGTGTTTCTCTTCGGCGGCGAGCCGCTGGGCCCGCGCTTCGTGTGGTGGAACTTCGTGTCCTCGCGTCGCGAGCGCATCGAGCAAGCCAAGGCCGACTGGGCCGCCGGCCGCTTTGCGCTGCCACCGGGCGACGACGCGGAGTGGATTCCGCTGCCCGCCTGAGCCCGGCGCTCAGAGCCCCAGCGCGCTCAGGCCCGGGTGGTCGGCCGGCCGCGGCCCCAGCGGCCAGTGAAAGAGCCGGTCGCGCTCGCCGATGGGGCGGTCGTTGATGCTGGCGTGGCGCTCGGCCATGAAGCCCTGGTCGTTGAACAGCCAGTTCTCGTTGCCGTGGGAGCGGTACCACTGGCCGGCGTCGTCGCGCCATTCGTACACGAAACGCACCGCGATGCGGTGGGTGTCAAACGCCCACAGCTCCTTGATCAGCCGGTAGTCCAGTTCGCGCACCCACTTGCGCACCAGGAAGGCGTGGACCGCGTCCCGGCCCACCGGAAACTCGGCGCGGTTGCGCCAGCGGGTGTCGGGCGTGTAGACCTGAACCACGCGGTCCGGGTCGCGGGTGTTCCACGCGTCCTCGGCGCGACGCACCTTCTGCGCGGCGGTCTCGGCGTTGAACGGCGGCAGGGGTGGTCGGGTGTCCATCGAGGTGCTTTCAGGTGTGCGCCGCCCGCGCGGACGCCGGGGGTCCGGCGCCGCCGGCCCAAGGCGTCGCCTCCCGCCCTGGGGGGAGGCGCGCCGCGGGAGGTCAATACTGCTTGTACGGCAGGAACTTGCCCGACAGGACCACGTTCACGCGGTCGCCCTTCGGATCGGGTTCGCGGGTGATGTCCATGCTGAAGTCGATGGCGCTCATGATGCCGTCGCCGAATTCTTCGTGGATGAGTTCCTTGATGGTGGTGCCGTACACGCTGACGATCTCGTACCAGCGGTAGATCAGCGGATCGGTCGGCACCTGCGTGGGCAGCGAGCCCTTGTAGGGCACCACCTGCAGCCACTTCTGCTCTTCCGCGGTCAGGCCGAACAGCTTGCCCAGCACCTTGGCCTGTTCAGGCGTGGCGGTCATCTGGCCCAGGCACAGCGCGGTCGTCCATTCCTTGGACTGACCGACCTTCTTGGCGATGGCGGCCCAGCTCATGCCCTTGGCGACTTTGGTGCTGATGATTTTTTCGGTGACGGCGAGTCGGTTCATGGTGTTGCCTCGTTGGGGTGGAAAAAGGAGAAAAACAAATCGACAAAAAAAGACGCCGGCAAGCCCGTCCCCGCCGCGGGGCACCGCGGAACCGGCTTCGCCGGGCCGCGGGTGCCGTCCCCCCTCGGGGGGAAGCCGCGCAGCGGCGCAGGGGGGCCCTCGATCAATGCGCTTTCGCGCGGGTGACCAGGAAATCGACGATGTGGTTGCGCAGGTCGTAGTAGCCGTCGAGGTGGTGGAGCTGCGCGCGGGTGCGGCTGCGCGGCAGCGGGTTGACCACCACCTCGGCC
>Ga0209278_1002466_pt1 | contig 10307 bp, 7 predicted proteins | sample JI81BgreenDNA_FD_187504 | JGI IMG/M metagenome (GOLD analysis project Ga0209278, IMG submission 187504) | Wastewater effluent complex algal communities from Wisconsin, to seasonally profile nutrient transformation and Carbon sequestration -... | ecosystem: Engineered > WWTP > Effluent > Algae... | reverse complement strand
ACTCTCTCTTCTCTTTCTCTGCGCTCTCTGCGCTCTCTGCGGTTAAAATAAAATCTTAGTTTTTAACCGCAGAGGACGCAGAGTACGCAGAGGAAGAGAGGAATGAGAAAGAGATGTGTTGAGAATAGGGTTATTTAGAAGTCTGAGGAATTAAATTAACCCCTGGCAGTAACTGTTCTAAATCTAAATCTGAAGCAATTTTAGCTAATTTAGCAAGGTCAGTCGGGTCATCTAAATGCGGCAAAATACCCAACACAGGTATTTGAGTCAGCGACTGGATCAAGTCAACGGGCGCTAAATCGGCAATTTCTTGTTCAGAATAAGCTTTAACGCAATTGAGCACAATTCCTCTGAGCTTAAAACCAGTGTGTTTGGCGAGAGCAACATTCGCCACAGCTTGCCCGATCGCCCCCAACTTCACAGGTACTACCAAAACCCCTCTCAGCCGCCAATCCCTAGCAATATCGGCCACCGTCAGTTCCCACGTTACAGGCGATCCCAGCCCTCCCAAAGCTTCCACCAACACAAAATCCTTGCGTTCAGAGAGGCTTTGCAGCGTCGTCCAGACCTTTTCTAGTTCGATACGTCTCCCCTCCCGTTCCGCAGCAATTGGTGGTGCTAGAGGCGCATCAAAGTGCAGCGGATTGAGTTCTTCGGGTGATTGGTCGAGGGAAAACAAACGGGTGTAGAGTTCGCGATCGCCCGTTCCTGTTTGCATGAGTTTCATAATTCCCAAACTGCGATCGGGAAAATACATTTGCCAATAAGCAGCCAGAGCGGTGGTCAAAACAGTTTTGCCCGCGTCGGTATCAGTTCCAGCAATTAGCAGCGAGTTCATTGGCAAATAGCTAACAAGTAATTGGCCTCAACCTCAGTCTAGGGGAATTTTGCCAGAAGTTTATAGTTCGGGCGATGGTGCGGGTGTTGGTGCTGGTTCCGGTTCCGGCGCGGGTTCCGGTTCCGGTTCCGGCGACGGTGCAGGAGTTGGTTCCGGTTCCGGCGATGGTTCCGGTGTTGGCGCTGGTTCCGGCGAGGGCGCGGGTGTTGGGGCTGGTTCCGGTGTTGGCGCGGGAGTTGGTGCTGGTGTTGGCGACGGTGTTGGCGACGGCGCGGGTGTTGGTTTGGGTGCGGGCGCAGGTTTGGGCGCAGGTTTGGGCGCTGGAGTCGGCGCTGGAGTCGGCGCGGGCGTCGGTTTTGGTGCCGGAGTTGGCGCTGGGCTTGGTTCTGGGCTTGGTTCCGGCAAAGGTTCTGGGCTTGGTTCCGGTAAAGGTTCTGGGCTCGGTTCCGGTAAAGGTTCTGGGCTCGGTTCCGGCAAAGGTTCTAGGGTTGGTTCCGGCAAAGGTTCTGGGCTCGGTTCTGGTAAAGGTTCTGGGCTTGGGGTTGCCAAAGGTTGCGGGGTTGGGGTTGGCAAAGGTAGCGGGTTTGGTACCGGAGTTAGTGTCGGCGTCGGACTTGTAAGTGCTGGCGGTGTCGGAGTGGGTTTGGGGCGCGAATTGTTGAGAAATGAGCCGACTAAAGCCCAGGAACCGAAGCCCGTCAAGATTACTAAGCCGGCCAGCAGTCCGATCGCAGCAATGGGATTGTCCCAAAAAGTGTCGGCAGCAGGCTCAATTAACGGGTCTGGCTGGTTTTTTTGGGGGTGGGAACTCTGGGCGGCGGGCTCTGGCGGCCTGCCCACGGCCACCGTTGCTATTAGCGAAGGGTTTGTCTGCACCACTACTGGCGCGGGCGGTACAGTTGGCTGGCTAGGTTTAGGATTAGTTTGGGCGTCGAGTGCTTGGGCGACTTCGCTGACAGATTGATATCGATCGCCCGGAGATCGGCTCAACATCCGATTTAGCACCAAAGCCAAACCCGTGCTCACCTGCGCTTGCTGCTGCCAATTCCACTGCAGCGTTGTTTGATCGAGCAATTCCTGCGGTTCTTTGCCTGTCAGCAGGACGATCGCCGTTACGGCTAAAGCGTAGAGGTCGCTGCTGGCTGTTGCCCGCCCGCTTTGCAACTGTTCCATCGGTGCGTAGCCGATTTTACCGACTGTTGTCGCGTGGGCTGTTCCTTCGGGAGACTGGACTTTGGTGGCGAGTTCCTTCACCACTCCAAAGTCAATCAGCACCGGCAACTGGTCGTTTTCGCGCCGAATTATATTTTCTGGGGAGATGTCGCGGTGGATGATGCCGCGGGCGTGGATGTGAGCCAGTACCGGCAGCATTTGCCGGATAAATACCAACACTTCGGCTTCGGTGAAGGTGCGACCCTTTGAAGTTCGATCGAGCAACAGTTCGCGGTAAGTCATCCCTTCCACGTAATCCTGCACTAAAAACAAACGCTGGTTCTCTTCAAATATTGCTCGAAACTGGGGAATTTGTGGGTGCCCAATTTGGTAAAGTATTGCCGCCTCTCTTTGAAACAATTCCTTCGATTTTTCCAAAACGTATGGCCCGCTTTGCACCGGAATCAATTCCTTCAGGGCGCAGCGTTCTTGAAACCGTCCCAAATCTTCTACTAAATAAGTCCGGCCAAATCCTCCTTGACCTAAAATATTCACCAAGCGGTAGCGGTTTTGTAGGAGAGTTCCAATAGCAATAGGTGGCTGCATAAGTTTAAGTAGAAACTGTTAAAAAATAGACGATCGCTCACAGACTTAGTAATGCTAGGTCTTTAATGCTCTTGAGCATACTTCACTATCTGTAGTCCCCAGTCCCGACCAAAGTTAGTATTTTACATTTTTTATGACATTCTTGGACGCAATGATGGTCAGAAACCGGGTTTTTTCACGAAAACACAGAGGTTGCCACCTGCAGATCCGATCAAAAACCCGGTTTCTGCGTCAATATCTCAAGGGAGAAATGCACGATTTTTCGTAGAAACCGGGTTTTTTGGCCTTAGCCCTAATAAATTGTCGCCCCCGACCTAAGCCCTACATCTCTATAAAGCTTGAGATTATTTATGGGAGATGTCTACTGACTACTGACTACTGACTACTGACTACTGACTAAGCTTTGCTTTCACCATGTCTTGAATTCTGTTACCGTCTGCTTTGCCCTTAAGCTGCTGCATAGCCTTGCCCATCACCTTGCCCATATCTTTTGCAGAAGTAGCGCCAACCGAAGCAATCACTTCGTCAACGACTTGACTCACCTCTTCGTCTGACATCTGCGCCGGCAAATACTCTTCAACAATTGCCAACTCCGCCTCCTCTTGTGCCACTAAATCTTCGCGGCCACCTTTGCGGTATTGTTCGATCGAATCCCGGCGCTGTTTGGCTATTTGCATCAAAATTTCCATTTCTTGAGCTTCTGTCAGCGTTTCTTGCCCGGAGGGACGGAGGCTGACTTCTTTTTCGAGAATAAATTTCTTGATGCCGCGAACTGTTTCCAAGCGAACTTTGTCCTTGGACTTCATAGCTGCTTTGATTTCTGCGTCAATGCGTTCTCTTAAGCTCATCGATTTCTACCTTGCTTTGCCCGATATCAAAAATCTGAAGTGTGCTTCCGATTCTTAACTTTTTTTACAGTATTTTTCCAGTTTATTGCCTGTTGGTGGCATTTTTATCGCCTTGAACCCGGATGCCTTCGGCTTTCGACGGAATTTGGGGGTGAGACTGCAAGTGCAGCCTCACCCCCAAATTGACTCACCCTAGAACTTTTAGACGCAGTGGCACAAGTGCGATCGTACTTCTGCCAGTACAGAGTTCGCTAGAACTCACATCTTGCACCATTCTCGCTTAACAGGCTGGACGACCTGTTCCACAAAGAGTAGATTTTCTTGTGGAACAGGCCGTCCAGCCTGTTCCTAAAAAGCTTATTGACAATGGTGCAACATTTCAGCTAGAACCCACATTCCACACCCTGGGGTGTCACACAGCATAATTACGCAGAAAACTCTATCTTTAAAGTAATAAATTATGCCTTTTAAAAGTAATTTATCCGTTAATCTACGGTATTTTAGTATAATTTATAGTTTTATTGCTGGATCAAAATAAGTAAAAACCGATTGTGACCGTTGAAGGTGTCGAATGTGGGCTAGAAACCCGGTTTCTCGGACATATTTCTGCAAGTCCTATTCAATTCGCCTAACTTAACACTTGTGGTCGCCTCGAATGTTAAATCTCTTAAAAAATTGGCTGAATATTTCTAGTTTCAGATGGTAAGATAGCGATGGAATAAACGTCCTGCAAGAGGCCTGCTGTGATCCGTTCTGCTACTTTACCGCTTCCGCTTCCCGAGCCGCCAATTTCCGCCCATGACCGTCTGCGGCTGTTTTCCGGTTCTGCTAATATTCCCCTCGCCCAAGAGGTGGCTCGCTATCTGGGGATCGATTTGGGGCCGATGGTTCGCAAGCGGTTTGCTGATGGGGAACTCTACGTTCAAATTCAAGAATCGATTCGGGGTTGCGATGTTTACTTGATTCAGCCAACTTGCTGTCCGGTAAACGATCGCCTGATGGAATTGTTAATTATGATCGATGCTTGTCGCCGCGCTTCGGCTAGACAAATTACTGCTGTCATTCCCTATTACGGATATGCTAGGGCTGACCGCAAAACGGCCGGAAGAGAGTCGATTACGGCAAAATTAGTGGCTAATTTGATTACGGAAGCTGGGGCAGGTCGCATTTTGGCGATGGATTTGCACTCGGCTCAAATTCAAGGTTATTTTGACATTCCTTTCGATCACGTTTACGGTTCGCCGGTGCTTTTGGATTATCTGGCGAGCAAGCAATTGACGGATATTGTTGTGGTTTCGCCGGATGTTGGCGGAGTCGCTAGGGCGAGAGCTTTTGCCAAAAAGCTTGGTGATGCTCCCCTGGCAATTATTGACAAGCGCCGCCAAGCTCACAACGTGGCAGAAGTGATGAACCTCATCGGTGATGTCAGGGGCAAAACTGCTGTTTTGGTGGACGACATGATCGATACTGCCGGCACGATTTCTGAGGGCGCGAGATTGTTGCGCCACGAGGGTGCGAGGCAGGTTTATGCTTGTGCTACTCATGCGGTGTTTTCGCCTCCAGCCATCGAGCGTTTGTCTAGCGGGGTTTTGGAAGAGGTAATTGTTACGAATACAATTCCTGTGCCGGAAGAGAACCGTTTTAAGCAGTTGACGGTGCTTTCGGTAGCCAATTTGCTCGGAGAAACTATTTGGCGGATTCACGAAGATAGTTCTGTTAGCAGTATGTTCCGCTAGAGGGCAAAGACACTTTTTGAATGTTTGTTTTAGGGTGCGTTAACAAGAGTGTAACGCACCGTTTTTTTGCCCAATAGTGCGATCGTTTCCCGCAAGTAATCAGCCCAGGCTCATCTAAATTTTACTGTCAAGTCCCATCAAATTATTGTGGAGTGGGTGTCCCGCCCGGAAAATACAATTTAGATGCCGAACAGCTTATCAAGTTCCTCGGTAAAATAACGGTTATAAGTTTGTACTGAGGACTCAAGTCCTCATACAATTCGCTCGGAGTTGAGTTTTCACTACGAACCAATGTGACGATCGCCGATCGCACTTGGTACCACCGGAACAAGAGATGGTAAAATTCTATCTTGTTGTTGGAAGAGGGCGACTTTTTTATATTCTAGATAAGTCTCATCAGCATAAGGAGCCAATAGGGAAAAATCATGAAACATTCACTTGTACGAACAGTGGCCGCACTGGCAGGTTCAGCAATTTTAACACTTGGCGCGATCGGTTCGGCTAAAGCATTTACTTTTGACGAAACCGAAATTAACCAAGACCGAGTAATTGTCATCGCCCAACCCCGCCCTTCCGGCGGCTACCAATTGCTAATTGTAGAACAGGTATCTAACACGCGACAATGCTGGAGCGAAAGTGGCTCTAATCCCGTGAAAGTCGATCCATTATTAGTTAGTTTTGATTTCACCGGTATTTGTGGCCGTGCAACAGACAGCAACGGCTTTTCAATTCGCATGGCAGGCACCGATTTAGCATTAAAATACGCCCTGACTTTGGAAATTGTTGATGGCGATGTTCTACTAATTGGAACTCCCGTAGATTACCAAGGTAAATCGGTGGTAATAGGCCGCACAAATGGCGATGCTAACGAATTTATGAAAATCACTCTCGATCCTGCTTGGCGCTTGAGCAAAAGAGCTTATCAAGGCCGCACATTAGGTCACTTTTATTTCACTACCAATCAAGCCGCACCGGAAGAAATTGGCAATACCGGAGGCAATACCGAAGCAATACCGCAGCCAATACCAATACCAATACCGCAGCCAATACCGCAGGCAACACCGCAGCCAATACCGCAGCCAATACTGCAGGAAATACCAATACCGTAGGCAATACGGGCTTTTCTACAATTTGGAGATAGCTACCGATGATATCTACGCTTCCGAAATTAAAGAAGCTGTGAACCTGGGGTTTGTAGCCGGGTTTTCTCAAGATAATACCTTTCGACCACAACTTGCTGTTACCAGAGAGCAATTGGTATCTTTAGTTTGGGAATTCTTGAAATGAATACAAGGTGCTAATATCACATTTCCTAGCTATGTTTCTATCCCTCCCTATAGCGACGTTCCTATTTCCCACTGGAGTGCCGCAAAAGTTCTATTTGCGCGGGACAACAAGATAGTTAGCGGCTATCAAGATGGAACTTTTAAACCTACCCAGCCCGTCACTCGCGCTGAATTGATGGGGGTGCGCCGTCGAGAGGCGGAATTCGGTTTTTCGGCGGGAATGCAGCCAAATTTAGTTGCTAAAGAGCCGTCTAAAACTTTTTTAGAATAACGGCTCATTAATGTCTGAACATATTGACGATATTGAGCTAGTTTGTCCATTGCACAATTACCTCATTTGTTTGTTAATACTTATATTATGTTGTAATCTTTTCAAGAACGGGCATCTTGCCCGTTCCACAAAACTTGATTTTATTGTGGAATGGGCCGGAGAGCCCGTTCCTAAGCAAGTAATTGAGAAGGGTGCAAGATATCAGTTAATCAGGACTTTAGTCCTGATTACAAACCAGTTCGTAATCAGGACTTTAGATTTCATCATATCGTTTACTTGGGTTTCTTCTTAGATAGCTTTTTAGGAGTTTTCGGAACCGGGATTGTCTCTAATTCTTGCTGTGCGATATCTGAGGTTGAGTTACAAAAGTCATTTAAGGAAAGTTTTTGTTGCGATTCAAGTTCGTTTAGCAAGTTTGAAGCAGTTTCTAATATTTGTTTTCCCTGTCGGACTTGAATAGTAGTTTTATTTTCGATCGCATCTAGCAACACAAAAACCGAGACTGTTTGCCAAATATCTAAATCGTCGCCGACGACATCGCAAGCAGAGACAATTTTGCCGTTTTGTGGGGCGTGAATTCCTAAGCCGGAATCTTGAATTAACGGCTGGATTTCTGCTAGACTTAAATTCGCAAGGTCAGTAATTTTATGTTCGAGCGAAACTAAATCTGCTAAATCGGGTAAGTTGACCGATTCTGCGGCTAAAGCATCGAATTTAAAGGTAAGAGTTTGATTCAGCGGATCGGAAATGGCATAAAGTGATTGAATTTGCGATCGACTAACCGCACCTTTCTCGAAAAAATTTCTCCCTTGTGGGGCGATCGCAATTTTTCCATTTTCAGCCACCTCCAAGCTTTCCAAACTAACCAGAGTCGCCGCCGTAGTCTTCACAAAAATCTCGTCCAACCCCAGCAAATCCGCCAATTCCTTCAAAGTTGGTGCAGGTTCAAACTCAACACCCGCCCGCAAAATGAACTCTTCCAACACGTTAAACTCGCGCGGTTCGCTAACCGCCACCTCCAGCGGAGTTTGGCGGATTGCGAAGCGGAATTGACGCGCCGCCAACACTGACAAACCCGGATTTTGTTGCTCAATTTGTTCGGCTAGCGAACTTAAATTCGAGTCTATTGGTTTAGTTGAGGACGCTAGAAACATCTACAAAACCTCCGCAGTGACGCACCGTTTTTGAAACTTCCTGATACATTTTCCCCACTGTACCTGTTTGTTGGGTAAATAAATCGTGGCAGCCGACAACTACCAGCAATTCTTGAGCGCGGGAAAATGCCACATTCACCCGTTCCGGTTCCTTAGCAAATCCAATATCGCCCCTAACATTATTGCACACTGTGCTGACAATAATTACAGGTCTTTCCATGCCTTGAAATATGTCAACCGTACCAGTACGGATGCTCAAAGCTGGGAATCTTTCGCCTTCGATTCTGTCTTTAATTGCATTTAATTGAGCAGCATAAAAAGTGATAATTCCGATTTCTTTCGGTGGTTCACCGTCGGCAACTTTGGGCTGCCAAGCTATCTCCATTTGTTCGCACAAACGCTCGATCGCATCAATCTCCTTGACATTCAACCGCGAAGTCCCCTGCTTTTCCTCTTCAAACCCTTGTCCTATCGGCGTTTTCACCCACAGAATGTGATTATTTTCTTGAATAATTTTACCTGCGAGGTTGTGGGCGCGTTTGGTGTCAGCTTCCTGAATGCCACAGTTGAGTTTTTGCTGGTAAAACTGATTGATTGCGCCCATGATTTGTGGGTGCATTCGGTATTGAGTTGTCAGCATTTTTTTGATGCTGTCGCTGGCAGTTTCAAACAAAACTTTGAACAGCGATTCTTTGATAAAGTTAAGTTCGTCTCCTGTACAGCCGATGTCTTCGGCAATATCGTCGATCGTACTTTGATTAAACATCGGCGGCAATTGCCTGTGATCGCCCACTAATACTAACTTTCTGCCTTTCAAAGCGGGAATTAACAACTCTGGCGGAGTGCATTTGCTAACTTCGTCAATGATAACTGCATCAAAGCTGGGAAAGTTTTTAGTAAAATCGAAACTAGCAGCTTGCACGCAAGTAATGCCGATTACGTTAGCATTGTCAATATAAATTTGCTTTAAATCGTTGCGGTCTTTTTCTGATGGATTGCGGAGTTTTTGAATCCAATCTGTCACAAACGTTTGAGAGCGATTTAGTGCGGTTTCTTCTTGTTCTAATTTACGTTGCCAAGTTTTGAATAAACGCTTAATTTTGTTCAAAAAAGCTACGGTGAATAATCCTGTATTCGGAACTTCTGGCTGATATTGAGTCGGGATAGTTTGCCATGCTGACTCCCACCAATTTCTCTCAACAAGTAATGCTGCTGTTGGTTGCTGCTGTTGCAGTTGAGCATTAATTTCGCTCAATTCTGCTTGTAGTTGAGCGAGTTGCTGCTGCGAAGTTGCAGCCGCAATTCGCAGGGGGGATAAATGCTCGTCAAGAGTGTTTTTGATTGTCTCCAAAACACCAAAAGGATCTAAGTCAGCAATGGATTTTTCAAGCTGAATCGTGCTGGCTTTCCAAGCCTCAACTTGCTTGACAAACTGCTGCGGTTGCTCCCAAATATTCGATTTTTGGGCGAGATATTGTTCGGATAAAATTCGCAATTTTTCAGGTACGTTTGGCTGTTGGACAATTGCTTGCAACAAAGTAGTAACTTCGCTAATTTTTAAGTTTGCCTCTTGCTGCGCTGTTTCTACCTGAAGTTTAGCGGCGGATATTTGCTGCTGGCTCAAGGTTTGACCGATTTTATCTAATAATTGTTGCTGTTTTATAAGCTGCTGTTCGGTTTCGGTTTTCAGGGGAACCACGCACTGACGGGCATTTGCTAGGATACTGTGCAGCAATTCTTTGACTAGGCGATCGAACGTAGCCTGGATATTATTTGGCTGCAAGGATTGACTGTAAAATTGTTGAATGCTAGCTAAGAAAGTCGCTGCTTTTTCGATGATAAATTTGCGCTGACTTTGGCTGACTTGGGAGTAGCTGGCGAAGTCTTTAGCTAGTTGCTGCCACTGTGTACGATCGCCCGCAGAGAGCACGATCGGCGTTTGACTCAAATTTAGGTGCAGAAACTCGCTAAACCGAAATTGTTGCCCTTGTATATCCTTAAAACCTGCGCTTTCTTCGTGGGATATCGCCTTTTGCAACCGATCCAAATCGGGCAAATTGATTTTGCATTTGGGCGGCACGATCGGCAATTTGAGCGATCGGGCAATTTTCAGCAATCCTGCGGGCAATTCTACCATATCATCCGTCAGCATTGCGCCCGTTTCCCAGCAAGTTTTCACGACTTCATATAGTCCCGTATCCGCCGTCTCAATCCACTGTGCAACGGCGACGACAACGGCTGCAATTTCCGCTTTTCGCAGTTCCAAATTCTTGATTTTCTGTTCGAAATTGTGGCGGTGCGTCTGATTTTGCCGATCGCCCAATTCGAGTTGATTCACAGCCTCAGACATCTGCCGCGACACCCGCAACGACTCCGCAACCCCCGACATAGCGTGACAAACATCATCAGCGCGATC